>Ga0105106_10003975_pt1 | contig 10523 bp, 10 predicted proteins | sample PPLLaktember2015_5_FD_79109 | JGI IMG/M metagenome (GOLD analysis project Ga0105106, IMG submission 79109) | Freshwater sediment microbial communities from Prairie Pothole Lake near Jamestown, North Dakota, USA - PPLs Lake P8 Core (1) Depth... | ecosystem: Environmental > Aquatic > Freshwater >... | reverse complement strand
TCCTTCGCTTCCGCGAACGGACCGTCGACGAAGCTGGCCTTGCCGCCGCGCACCTGCACGCGCACGCCCTCGGCATCGGATTTCAACGACTGGCTCGCCTTGAGAAGTCCGCGGGCCTTGAGCTGGTCGCTGAAGCGCAGCATTCGCTCGTAGAGCTGCCGGCCCTCTTCTTCCGACCGCTCACGGCGCTGGCCGACCGGTTCCACGATCAACAGCATGTATGGCAATGTTCCCTCCTCTGCATCGTCGCTGCGTGGTCGCTATCGAGGCTCGTAGCGCAGGATGACACACCCCGACCGCAACGGCCTTGCCTCCAGGAGTCTCATTCTCACCCGATCGGGCAGCTGCTTGAACAGCGGGTTGCCGCGACCCAGCACGAGCGGGTTGATGCCGAGGCGGTACTCGTCGATCAGGCCGATCGGCATCAGCGTCGCGCACAGCTGGGCGCTGCCGAAGATGTAGAGATTGTTTCCCGGCTGCTGCTTCAGCTCCGCGACTTCTTCCGCGGCGCGGGATTTGACGAGGCGCGTGTTGTTCCATGCGGCCTGGTCGAGCGTGGTCGAGAAGACGACCTTCGGGACCGCGTTCATGAAATCCGCGATCTCCCCGGTCGCGGACGACCAGTAGGCGGCCATGCCCTCATAGGTCAGACGTCCGAACAGGAGCATGTCAGCCGTTTTCGATTGCTCGAGCGAGAGCTGCTCCAGCTCCTCGCCCCAGACCTCCTCGTGCCAGTCGATCTCCCACGGCTTCGGTCCCTCGAAGTAGCCGTCGAGGGTGACCATGTTCCACATGATCAGTTTCCTCATGGCGCGCTTGCTCACCGATCAGGCCGCCACGTTGACCATCCACCCCACGCCGAAGCGGTCGGTGAGCATGCCGAAGCGCGGTGACCAGAAGGTCTGCGTGAGCGGCATGTCGACCTTCCCGCCGTCAGCCAGCGCGGCGAACACGCGATCGGCGTCCGCGACGGTGGGCACCGTGATCGACAGCGAGAATCCCTGGAAGCGCGTCTGTCCCGTGCAGCTGCCGTCGGAGGCCATCACGACGGTTTCGCCGATGCGCATCGCCGCGTGCATGACCTTGTTTTCCGAGCCGGGCGGCACCATGCCGGGCGGCGGCGGCTCGGGGCTGTCCCTGTAGCGCATGAGCAGCTGTACTTCGGCGCCGAGCGCCTGTTGGTAGAACGCAACCGCTTCTTCGCAGCGGCCGTCGAAGAACAGGTAGGGCTGGATTTGCATGTCGCCTCCCTTCGGTCAGCGCTTCGCTGTCCTGGCGAGCTGGTCGGCCTGCGCGCGCAGGCGCTCTTCCTGCTCCCGCAGTTCGGGCGTGAACTCGGCGCCGAAGTCTTCCGCCTCGAACACCGGGCGGATCTCGATCTCAGAGTCGCCAGGCATCGGGTTGGGGCAACGCTTGACCCATTCGACGGCCTCTTCGATCGAATTGACCTGCCAGATCCAGTAGCCCGCGATCAGCTCCTTCGTCTCGGCGAACGGCCCGTCGGTCACGGTCCGCTTGCTGCCGGAGAACCGTACGCGCTTGCCCTTCGCGCTCGGGTGCAGGCCTTCGCCGGCGAGCATCACGCCGGCCTTGACCAACGCTTCGTTGAACTTGCCCATTGCGGTCAGCAGTTCCTCGCTGGGCATGACGCCGGCCTCCGAGTCCGTCGTGGCCTTGACCATCACCATGACGCGCATCGTTCTTTCTCCTTAAGGTTGTGGATGGCGAGCGGGGCGGATCGAACCTGAGGCAATGTCCGAATCGCGGCTCTCATTCTTTGTCGAACAGCGCGCCACGGAATCGACACGGTCGCCAAAATTTTCCCGGTCGCGGCGCCCCGGGAGCACGTGGGAGTGCAGGTCCGGAAATCATCGATGCCCTGCCGGCAGCGATGCAATCAGTCTGGATGGCAGATGGCGCGTTGTGGCGGACGCGTGTGCGCCACTCCGGACTCGCGCTCGCACAGGAAAGAAAAAAGCCCTGATTGCTCAAGGCTTTATGAAAAAATCTGGTGGAGACGAGGAGGATCGAACTCCCGACCTTCGCATTGCGAACGCGACGCTCTCCCAGCTGAGCTACGTCCCCAGAGAGCCGCAAATTATAACGGCGGACCGGCCGCGGAGCAACGATGGGGCGGCTGCCTCGTAGCCGAGGCCCTGTACGGGGCGGCGTCACCCGCGAGTTGGATTCACCACCGATCGTCCCCATCTCCGCACGGTCCGCCGGGTGCCGGTAGGCGTCGGCGCCCCGCACCGGACGCGGTAACCGCAATCACGCGAGCGGGCGCGCTTTCCGAAGGCATACTGCTGCGGCGGCCCGTTGCCGTAGGAGGCCACCGCTCGGCACCCGGCGGCCGAACGAAGGATTGCACGCGAATGGAACAACTGATCGTCCTGCTGCAGCACTATGGCCTCGGGCTGGTGTTCGTCAACGTGCTCGCGCTGCAGGCGGGCGCGCCGGTGCCGGCATACCCGACGCTGATCGCAGCCGGCGCCTACCTGACCGGTGGACATGGGCTGGCGGCGCTGGTCGCCACCGGCGCGTTCGCGGCGCTGATCGCCGACACGGGCTGGTACCTGGCCGGCCGCCGTTATGGAACCCGCGTGCTGAAGACGCTGTGCCGCGTCTCGCTGGAGCCGGATTCCTGTGTGCGCCAAACCGAGAACATCTTCTCCCGTTTCGGGGCGCCTTCGATGATGTTCGCGAAGTTCGTTCCAGGCTTCGCGACGGTGTCCACGGCGATGGCCGGCGCCGCGTGTCTGCCGTACTGGAAATTCCTGTTCTTCGACCTGATCGGCGCGACGCTGTGGGTGGGCGTGGGCGTGGGGATCGGGTACGTCTTCCGCGATGCGATCGGCGACGCCATCGAGACGCTGCAGTCACTGGGCAAATGGGGACTGATCCTCCTCGCCGGCGCATTTGCCCTGTACGTTCTCGTCAAGTGGTGGCAGCGGCGGCTGTTCATCCGGCAGCTGCGCATGGACCGTGTCACCGTGCGCGAGCTGAAGGACATGATGGCGAAGGACCGGGTGCGCGTGATCCTCGACGTCCGCTCGCCGATGATGCAGAAGGCGAGCGGACGCATTCCCGGCGCCCGTCCGATCGACATGGAGAAGCTTGACGAAAGCGTGGCCGGCGTACCGACCGACGGCGAGATCGTCGTGTATTGCGCATGCCCGAACGAGGTGAGCGCGGTAAAGGTAGCCGAGCAGTTGAAGCGCGCCGGCTTCAAGCGCGTGCGGCCGCTCCATGGCGGCATCGATGCATGGATCGAGGAGGGACACGACGTCGAGTTCTGACCACCTTCGCGGGGACGAATCGCGCGGCCGCAGCGATCGATGCCGTCGCGGCGTTGTCCCGCGGGGTAAGCTCGGCGACGTGCTAAATTCGCCACCTCGATAGCGGAGGAGTCCCGTCCATGCCGAAAGTAACGATTCACTCCAAGCACGCGCCGGCGGCGATCGGTCCGTACTCGCAGGCCGTGCGCGCCGGCCATACCGTTTACCTGTCCGGCCAGATCGGGCTCGACCCCGCGACGGGGAACCTCGTCGACGGTGTGGAGGCCCAGGCGCATCAGGTGTTCAAGAACCTTCGTGCCGTTGCCCAGGCAGCGGGCGGCGAGCTCGACGACATCGTCAAGCTGACGCTGCTTCTCACCGACCTCGGCGATTTCACGAAGGTCAACGAGATCATGACCACGTACTTCAAGTCGCCGTACCCGGCGCGTGCGACCTATCAGGTGGTCGCGCTGCCCAAAAGCGGCCGCATCGAGGTCGATGCCATCCTGGTGCTCACGCCGAAGGGTGGCAGCGCGGAAGGCACCGGCTGGCGCGAGCCGTTCGATCAGACGAAGGGGCAGTAGCGGAAGGGTCGTGGCGGCGGTCAGCCGCTATCGACTCCGGGCTCGGTCCTTGCGGTGACAAAATCCACGACCCGGCGGACCAGGCGTCGCGCTGCGAATGCCGAGACGGTTGCCGACCTCATCACCCCGGCAAGTCCTGCCTCCCCAGCAAAGAGGCCCGAGGGCGCGTCGTCACGCGGCCTGCACGATCAGCTCGTCAGGCTCGGGCTCGTGCGTGATCAGGACCTCGTGCTGCACCTGCCGCTCCGTTACGAGGACCACACGCGCGTCGTGCCGCTCGCCGCACTTCGATCGGGGACCGAAGCACAGGCCGAAGGCACGGTCGTCACCACCGACATCCAGTACCGGCCGCGGCGACAACTCGTCTGCCTGCTCGAAGACGAAGGTAGCAGCGATGGTCACGGCGACCGCGCGCAGCTCGTGCTGCGCTTCTTCCACTTTTATCCGAATCAGCAGAAGGCGCTTGCGCCCGGCAGGCGGGTGCGCGTGTTCGGCGAGGTGCGCGACGGCCATTTCGGCCGCGAGATCGTCCATCCGCAGTTCAAGGTCGTCGAGCCGGGTGCGCCGCTGCCGGACCGGTTGACGCCGGTCTATCCCACGACGGCGGGGCTGGGTCAGGAGACGCTGCGCAAGGTGATCGCCCGCGCACTGGCCGCCGAACCGGCGCTCACGGCCGAATCGTTGCCGGACTGGCTGATCCAGCGCCGCCATCTCTGGAAGTTCGGCGACGCGGTCGGCTTCCTGCATGCGCCGCCGCCGCGGCTCAACTCGCTCACGCAGCGTGCGCTCGACGAACGCACGCATCCGGCATGGACGCGGCTGAAGTTCGACGAGCTGATTGCGCAGCAGCTTTCGCTCAAGGCGCATCGCAAGGCGCGGGCGGCGCGGCGAGCGCCGGTACTGACCGGCACGGGCACGCTCACCGGCGCGCTGCGCGAGCGCGTTCCCTTCAAACTGACCCGGGCGCAGGAGCGCGTCTGGCGCGAGATCAGCCATGACCTGAAGCGCGCCACACCGATGCAGCGGCTGCTCCAGGGCGATGTCGGCAGCGGCAAGACGATCGTCGCGGCGCTGGCCGCGCTGCAGGCGATCGAGAGTGGCCGGCAGGTGGCGTTCATGGCGCCGACCGAAATCCTGGCCGAGCAGCACTACCGCAAGCTGTCGCAGTGGCTCGACGGGCTCGGCGTGAAGATCGCGTGGATCTCGGGAGGATTGCCGGCGAAGGCGCGCAAGGCCGCGCTCGCGGCGATCGCGAACGGCGAGGCGGCGCTTGCCGTGGGCACGCACGCACTGTTCGAAGACGAGGTGCTGCTGCCGCGCCTGGGCCTCGCCATCGTCGACGAGCAGCATCGCTTCGGCGTCGCGCAGCGCCTGAAGCTCATCGGCAAGGCGATCGGCGAGGCGCACCAGCTGATGATGAGCGCCACGCCGATTCCGCGCACGCTGGCGATGACCTTCTATGCGGACCTCGACGTGTCGGTGCTGGACGAGATGCCGCCCGGACGCACGCCGGTCGCGACCCATCTGGTCAACAACCGGCGTCGCGCGGAGATCGTCGAGCGCGTACGCCGGGCCTGCGCCGCGGGACGACAGGCCTACTGGGTGTGTCCGCTGATCGAGGAGTCGGAGAAGCTCGAGTTGCAGACCGCCGTGGCGCTGCACGCCGAGCTCACCGACGCGTTGAAACGGGGTCAGAGCCGTAATTCTCCGCACGCAACGGGGCCGATCGAGGTTGACGGGCAGGAGAATCACGGCTCTGACCCCATTTCCGTCGGCCTGCTCCACGGCCGGATGAAGCCGGACGAGAAGGCGGCGACGATGGACGCGTTCGTCCGCGGCGACATTCAAGTCCTCGTCGCGACGACGGTGATCGAGGTCGGCGTCGATGTGCCGAATGCGTCGCTGATGGCGATCGAACATGCGGAGCGCTTCGGTCTGGCCCAGCTCCACCAGCTGCGCGGACGGGTGGGTCGCGGCGCGGCCGAAAGCACGTGCTTCCTGCTGTTCGAGGAACCGCTGACCGATACCGCGAAGGCGCGGCTGAAGGCAATCTACGAGTGCAACGACGGATTCGAGATCGCGCGCCAGGACCTCGTCATTCGCGGCCCTGGCGAGTTCCTCGGCGCACGGCAGTCGGGCGTGCCGCTCCTGCGCTTCGCCGACCTCGAGAAGGACATGGCGTTGATCGAGCAGGCGCGCGACGCGGCCGATGAACTGCTCCAGAAAGAACCGGCCGCCGCGGCGGTCCATCTCGCGCGCTGGCTCGGCGGCAGGGAGGAATTCATCAAGGCCTAGGGGACGCGGCGGCGTGCGGGCGGCCGTGTTCATCCGACCGGCCGAGCCGCGCGGCTGATTACGTCGGGGACATGAACATGGCCCAATCGTGGCGTCGCTGACCTGACCCCGCGCCCGCCATGAAGGCTCCCTGCGTCTATATCCTCGCCAATCGCCGGCACGGCACGCTGTACGTCGGCGTCACCAGCCACCTCCCGCGGCGCATGGCCGCGCATCGCGAAGGCATCATGGCCGGATTCACCAGGTACTTCGACGTCCAGCGCCTGGTCTGGTTCGAGGAGCACGCGAGCATGGCGGCGGCGATCGAGCGTGGCGAGCAACTGCGGCGATGTCACCGCCTCGGACAGTTGCGCCTCGTCGACGCCGAGAACCCGGAATGGCGCGACTTGGCTCCCGGGACAGGCTGATGACGGTGCGTCGGAAAGGGTCGTCGCGGTGACGGCCCCGGGGCAGGATGCCAATCGTTGCTAGTAGACTACGCGGGTGATCCGCCTGGTCGCCTTGTTCGTGCTTTTCACGGGCCTTGCCGCCACCTCTGCCAGCGCCACGCCAGGCGAGGTGGTGGTCGGCGGCACGCTGCGCGATGCACCGATGTACGGCTTCGCCGGCGATTTCCGCAAGCTCTCCGAATACCGCGGGAAGCCGCTGCTGATCAACGTCTGGGCAAGCTGGTGCGCCCCGTGCCGCCTGGAAATGGGCTCGCTCGAGCGGCTGTTCCGTCGCGTCAATGGCAGGCAGTTCAATATCGTCGGCGTGTCCACCGATGACGATGCCCACGTGGCGATGCGCTTCATCCTGCAGTCGGGCATCACGTTCGACAACTACCTCGACAACAAGCTCACGCTGGAGAACATGCTGGGGGCGAGCACCATCCCGCTGACCATACTGGTCGACGCGCAGGGCCGCGTGGTCATGAAGATCCGCGGTGCACGCGAGTGGGACAGCCCGGAATCGCTGGCGCTGATCGCGAAGGCGCTGCGCGTCCGGATCTGAATCGCGGCCGCGGCAGGGTCCTTTTCTGACCGAAATCAAGGTCTTGCCGAGTCCGGCCCGGGCGAGTAGGCTAAAATGCCTGCCTCGGCTCCGGTAACGCCATGTCCCTTTACGCCCTCGGCCTCAACCACACGACCGCGCCGCTCGACGTGCGCGAGCAGGTGACGTTCGCACCCGAGGCGATGGGACACGCGCTGCGCGACCTCCTCGCCCGCCCGAAGATCAAGGAAGCGGCGATCCTGTCGACGTGCAACCGCACCGAGCTCTACATCCACGGGACGGAGCCGCAGCCGGTGGTGCATTGGCTGGAGGACTTCCACCACGTACCGAAGGATTCGCTGGCTCCCTACATGTACACGCTGCCCCGTGCCGAGGCGGTGACGCATGCGTTCCGCGTCGCGAGCGGGCTCGACTCGATGGTGCTCGGCGAACCCCAGATCCTGGGCCAGATGAAGCAGGCGGTGCGCCACGCCGAAGCCGCCGGGTCGCTCGGCCTCGTGCTCAACCGGCTGTTCCAGCGCACGTTCGCGGTGGCCAAGGACGTGCGCACGCAGACCGACATCGGCAGCGCCTCGATCTCGATGGCGGCGGCGGCGGTGAAGCTCGCCGAGCGGATCTTTCCGTCGATCAAGGATCAGGAGCTGTTGCTGATCGGCGCCGGCGAGATGATCGAGCTCACCGCCACTCACTTTGCCGCGAAGAACCCGAAGTCGATCACGATCGCGAACCGGACCATGGAGCGCGGACGGCAGCTCGCCGAGCGCTTCAAGGCCGAGGCGATCACGCTGAACGAGATGCCCGATGCGCTGCCGCGCTTCGACATCATCGTCACCTGCACGGCAAGCACACTGCCGATTCTGGGCAAGGGCCTGCTCGAGCGCGTGATCAAGGCACGGCGCCATGCCCCGGTGTTCATCGTCGACCTCGCCGTGCCGCGCGATGTCGAGCCGGAGGCCACGCAGCTCGACGACGTGTTCCTGTACAGCGTCGACGACCTCTCCAACATCGTCAAGGACAACCTGCAGATCCGCAAGGAGGCGGTGGTCGAGGCCGAGCAGCTGATCGCCACGCAGACCGACAGCTTCCTGCGCTGGCTCGAAGGCCGCGCCGTCGTGCCGACGATCACCGCGCTGCACGGCCATCACGACGCGCTGCGTTCGGCCGAGCTCGAGCGCGCGAAGAAGCTGCTCCAGGGCGGCACGCCCCCGGAGCAGGTGCTCGAAGCGCTCGCGCGCGGACTCACCAACAAGTTCCTGCACGCGCCCACGCAGGCGCTGAACCAGGCCGGTGACGCCGAGCGTCTCGAACTCGTCGCGCTGTTCCAGCGCATCTACCAGATTCCCGACGGGCATTAGCGGCGCTCGCCGCACGGCGCCTGCCGCTGCACGCGGCAGGCGTGCCCGCTCCCTGGCCGTTTCCGCGCCTGCGGAGGCGTTGCAGAACCCACGAGCGCGGCCGGCCCGCAACGGCCGGCGCAGATCCGGAAACCGATGAAACCTTCGTTGCGCCTCAAGCTCGACCAGCTCGCACTGCGCCTCGACGAGATCAACGCGATGCTGTCCGCGGAAGACGCGACCCGCGATCTCGATCGCTATCGCGCGCTCACCAAGGAGCGTTCCGAGATCGATCCCGTCGTCCAGCGCTTCCGCGAGTACCGCGTGGCGGAAGGCGATCTCGCGACGGCCGAGGAGATGGCGCGCGACCGGGAGATGCGCGCCTTCGCCGAGGAGGAGCGCGGCGCCGCCACCGCGACGATGACGACGATCGCCGCCGAACTGCAGCGAATGCTGCTGCCGCGTGATCCCAGCGACGAGCGCAATGTTTTCCTCGAAATCCGCGCGGGAACCGGCGGTGACGAATCGGCGCTGTTCGCCGGCAGTCTTGCGCGGATGTACACGCGCTATGCCGAGCGCCAGCGCTGGCAGGTCGAGATCGTCTCCGCCTCGGCGAGCGAACTCGGCGGCTACCGGGAGGTGATCCTGCGCATCGCCGGCGCGGCGGCCTACTCGCGACTCAAGTTCGAGTCCGGCGGGCATCGCGTCCAGCGCGTGCCCGAGACCGAGGCACAGGGACGCATCCACACGTCGGCCTGCACCGTCGCCGTGATGCCGGAAGCGGATCCGGTCGCCGACATCGCGATCAACCAGGCGGATCTGCGCATCGACACGTTCCGCGCGTCGGGCGCGGGCGGTCAGCACATCAACAAGACCGACTCCGCGGTGCGCATCACCCATCTGCCGACGGGGCTCGTCGTCGAGTGCCAGGACGACCGCTCGCAGCACCGCAACCGGGCGCAGGCGATGGCAGTGCTCGCCTCCCGCCTGCTCGATCGCGAACGATCCGAGCGGCAGCAGAAGGAGGCGTCGATGCGCAAGAGCCTGATCGGTTCCGGCGATCGCAGCGAGCGCATCCGCACCTACAATTTTCCGCAGGGACGCGTCACCGACCACCGGATCAACCTGACGCTGTACAAGATCGACGCGATCATGGATGGCGAACTCGACGAGCTCCTCTCCGCGCTCGCGCAGGAGCACCAGGCCGAGCAGCTCGCGGCGCTCGCCGGAGAGGACGCGTGAGCGCGGGCGGCCGACAACTCGACCGTTCCGGTGGGTCTGCGGGTGCGGAGGACGCGTGAGCTCGGTGCCGGCTCCCTGGCTGCAGACACTGCGCCTCGACCTGCGCGATTTCGTGCCGGCCGATCTCCCCAGTCTCGTGCGGCTTGACACCGATCCGCGGGTGATGCGCTACATCGCCGACGGCAAGCCCGCCGCACCGGCGGCCGTCGCCGCGACGCTCGCGCGCATGATCGCCTATCCGCGGCTTTATCCCGGCCTCGGCATCTGGCATGCGGCACGCCGCGACACGGGCGCGTTCGTCGGCTGGTTCTCGCTCAAGTATGCGGGGCGCTCGCCGGACATCGAAGTCGGGTATCGGCTGATGCCGGCGGCGTGGGGCAAGGGCTACGCGACCGAGGGTGCGACGGCGCTGGTCGACTACGGTTTCGAGGATCTCGACCTCGACCGGATCATCGGCGTCACGCATCCGGCAACCGCGCCTCGCAGCGCGTGCTGCAGAACGCCGGATTGGAGGACGAAGGCTGGGGCCGCTACTTCGACCGCCGTTTGCGCCTGTTCGCGGCGCCCAATCCCTACCGATGAGCGACGCAGTGACCGTCCGTCGCGCGCTTGCGCAGTCGGGCCTCGTTCCGGTCGATGCGCATGCGCTGCTCGGTCACGTGCTAGGTCAGGGCCGCGCGTGGCTCACGGCGCACGGCGAGGATGCCGTCGACCGCACGCAGGCCGATGCGTTCTTTGCGCTGGCGAAGCGCCGGCGCGATGGCGAGCCCGTGGCCTATCTCACCGGTGTGCGCGAG
>Ga0105106_10003974_pt1 | contig 10525 bp, 9 predicted proteins | sample PPLLaktember2015_5_FD_79109 | JGI IMG/M metagenome (GOLD analysis project Ga0105106, IMG submission 79109) | Freshwater sediment microbial communities from Prairie Pothole Lake near Jamestown, North Dakota, USA - PPLs Lake P8 Core (1) Depth... | ecosystem: Environmental > Aquatic > Freshwater >... | reverse complement strand
CGAGCGCGTCGGGATGGGGGTGCACCACGCCGTAGAAGCGCTGGTACGCCGCGGCATCGCGCAGCCGGAAGTCGCCGGAGAGATCGACGACCTTGGCCGGCATCGCCGTGAGCACAGGGGCGAGGCCGGCGGTGACCTTGTGCGGCAGCGCGAGGAACACGACGTCCATGCCCGCGCCGGCCTGCTCGGGCGGCACGTTCTCGAACCGCAGGCCGGTCTTGCCGAGGTTGCGATGCACGGCCTCGAGCGGCTCGCCGATCCGATCGATGCTCGTCACGCGGGTGAGCTCGACCGCGGGATGGGGCAGCAGCAAGCGGATCAGCTCGGCGCCGCCGTAGCCGGTGCCGCCGATGATCGCGACCTTCGGACGTCCCTGTGCCGTCACGCCTTTCGACTACACCAGCTGCGGGGCGGATCCGACCGCGGAATCTCACGCGTTTCGGCGCCCTGACAACAGGTCACGCCACCCCACGACAGCCATGTCACGGTGTCAGGCGGCCCTTTCGCGCGGTTCGGACATCCGCGTCATACCTGGAGCGGCCGATCGGCCGCCGCGGTGGGCCCGGCGCACGGATTTCGCTGCAAAATCAACGAACGTGTCCCTTGGCCCGACCACTGCACACAGGGCCGGCATCGCTCGAGCAGACGTCCCGTCCGGTGGACGTCGTGTCGCGGCCCTCGCGGTCGCCCGGGCCGCCGGACACCTGGCTTGACGCTTGGCTTCGCTCCCTTGGCTTCGCGCTTTTGGCTTGTCCTGACTTTCCCCTGACGGGGCCTTGGCTTGACCGCCCTTTGCCTGAACTTGGCTTCTTCGCGCGCTTGATCTTGGCTTCCTCTCGCTTGCGCTCGCTTCGCTTGCTTTCGTCGGCCTCGAGCTCCGGTTTGGATTCGTGGACGACAGGCGCGGGGGCAGCTCGCTGCACTCGCGGGTCGGTGCTGTAGACGAGACTTACCTGGGGGGGACCCAGGGCGGCTTGGTCGGCCTCCCTGGGTCTTCGTATTGGTTGCCCCTTGGGTTCGTGCGTCGCGGCGCCGAGGTTTCAGTGCCCGTGATCGTCGGGCTCGGGCACGCGATCGGTGAGCCGCGGGATCGCGTCGGGCGGCGTGCGGCCCTCGAGGGCGGCGATCTGCTCGGCGCGCGCCATCGCGACCGGCTCCGGCACGCGCGCGCCGTCGACGACGACGTGGATCGCCGGCGCGCACGACGGGGGCAGCGGCAGGCCGTGGTGCGCGACGGCGAAGCCGCGGCGGAGGAGATCGTCGCCCGCGACGCGCAGCACGGCGCCGCAGCGCGGACAGGCGGAGGCCTCCGTGCCCGGCGGGGTCACGGTGAGCACCGGGTCTCGGCCGGTCTCGGCGAGCGCACGGGCGTGCAGCCGCGGATCGAAGGCGAGGATCGTCGGTGCGGGCGCGGGCAGCAGCGGCGCGAGCCAGGAGCTCGCGAGGTAGTACGCGGGAGCCGGGCCCGCCTCGCCGTCGCGCGCCTCGACGAAGAGATCCGGCCGCTCGAAGTGCGGGTCGAGATCCCACACCGCCGCGAGCCGCTCGCGTCGCTCGCCCGCGAGCCGGGTCTGGGTCGCCCCGACGACGACGCGGGTCGTGCGATCGGCGAAGACCCACAGCACGTTGGCGACCTTGCGCCACGGATCGACGTCGGCGTCGCAGACCTTCAGCTTGTCGCAGACGACCCGATCGCCGCGCCGCCACACGCTGACGAGCTTCACCTCGATGCGATCCTCCCAGTCGAGCGTCGCATCGCCGTCGTGGGAGGCGAGCCCCAGGTGCCACTGCAGCGCGTTGCCGTGCCGGCCGCGCGATCGCGCCGAGGCGAGCGCAGCCGCGGCCGCGGACAGCGGCAGTCCGACCGCGGCGCGGGCGAGCTCGTCGAGGTGCCGGCAGCGGTGCTCCGGCGGATCGACCTCCGGCGGGCGATGGCGCAGCGGCAGCCGCATGGGCGATCAGCCGCCGGGCTTCGCGTCCTTCGTCTCGGTCTTCGTCTCGGTCTTGCCGTCCTTCGCCTTGGCGTCCTTGCCGTCCTTCGCCCCCTTGTCGTCGGCCTTCTTCGTGCCGGGCTTCTCGGCGCAGGCAGACGTGGCGAGCACGAGGGACACGAGCGCGATCACGATGCGAGCCATGGCCTGCGATCGTATCACCGTCGCGCGCCGGGGCGATCGCGCAGCGTTTGCGAGGCCCGCGTCAGGTCCGCAGCGGCGTGGGCCGGCCGTCGTCGCCGATGTTGACGTAGACGACCTCGGCCTGGGTGACGTCCCGCTCCTTCTCGCCGCGGGCGAGCGCCACGGGGGACTGCGCGACGACGCGGACGCACGCGGTCACCGAGGTCCGGCCGATCCGCACGACCTTCGCCCAACACGTGACGATGTCGCCGACGTGCACGGGCGCCTTGAACTCGACCTTGTCCATCGCGACCGTCACGAGCGTGCCGGCCCCGAGGCCGTGGCCCGCGATCGCGCCGGCCTGGTCGATGAGCGACAGGATGTAGCCGCCGAAGATCGTGCCGTGCGCGTTGGTGTCCCGCGGCATCGCGGTCACACGGATTGCGAGGATTTCTTCGGGAGCGTCCGGCACGCGCGCAGGATACGCCCGCCCGTCCACCGCCGGGAACCTTCGCGATCAGCGGCCGACCGCGCGCAGGATCGCCGTGCGGATCGTCGTCGCGTCGGCGTAGTCCGGGCAGTAGTGCAGCGCGGGATCGCGGGCTGACAGCGCGCGGAAGCGGCGCTCCTCGGGGCCGAAGTCGTACGAGAGGATCACCGGGCCCGCGAAGCCGTGCTCGCGCAAGGCCCGGAGCACGAACAGCCCCTGGTTGTCCTGCTGGAACCGGCGCGCGCGCGCGACGTCGCCGTTGAACCGGGCGACGAGCTCGACCATGTTGCCGAGCAGCTCGCCCTCGGGCGTGCGATCGAAGCGCATGTCGAGATAGACGAGATCGGGCACCTGCTCGCCGACCATCCGGCACGCATCGACACCGCTGTGCGCCTGGCGGTAGCTGAAGCCCTCTGCGACGAACGTGGAGAGGTTCGTGAGGTACTCGTCGCCGTCCTCGACGACGAGCACCTCGACCGCCATGCCCGGCTCGCTCACGCGGCGACGACTCCGATGCTCGTCGCGTCGTCCTCGAGGATGAAGAAGCGCAGCACGACCGCCTTCATCCACTGCGCGTTGTCGATGCGGTATCCGCTCACACCCTGCTCCGGTTCGACGGCGATGGATCCATCGTAGCGCGACAGCAGGTCGACGGTAATCCCCATGCCGCGCTCGACGTAGCGGCCGCGGAGCATCTCGTTCGACAGCTGCTCGGGCGACCGATCCTTGATCCGGATCGCCAGCGTGCCCAGCCCGGTGATCTCGTCGATCTCGGTCGAGAGCTCGATGCCGAGCCCGACCGGCGGGTGGGCGTACGACAGGCTCGAGCGCAGCGAGTTGCGGATCACGTTGGTGAGGATGTCCTCGAGGTCGGTCCGGAAGATCCGCACGGGGGCGCCGAGGCCCGTGACCTCGAGCGGCGCGAGCGGACGCCCGACGAACTGCGCCTCGCCGATCACCTGCTCGTACGTGGCCTGCACGAGCTTGCCATCGACGTTGACGATACAGAGCTCGCGGATCAGGCCCGACAGCTTTTCGAACGCCTGCCGGCCGAGGATCTCGCCCGAGCGCAGCAGCACCTTGGCGAGCTCGAGCTTGCGGCCCGGCCGCAGCCACTGGATGTTGCGCAGCTCGCCGCTGCGCGTGGCGAGCTGTGCCATCGCATCGATCATGGGCCCGAAGATCGGGTCCTTGCGCTGCAGGTTCAGCGTGACGCGATGGGCTCGGCCGACCTTCTCGAGCTCCTCGATGTAGCCGAGGAAGCGCCCATAGATGCCCGGTACGTGGGCCATCTCGCGGCCCCGCGGCGGCCTGCCGGGCACGCCGAGCTCGCCGAACATGCGCTGGGCGAGCACCGCCGCGCGGTGCTCGGCATCGGGTGCGTCGACCTCGAGCGCCCGCCCGACGTCGGACAAGAATGCGGTGTTGTGCTTGAGGATCTCGTGGCGGATGAGGCTGAGGATGCGCGCGACCTCGGGGAAGCTCTTCGGCGCGCGCTCGAGCAGCTGGCGCAGGCTCTTGCCGCGGTAGCGGCGATGGATCCGCCATGCCGGCACCGCGATGCCGACGAGCAGCGCGAGCCCGGCGACGAGGTAGAACTGCAGGAAGCGGCGATCGACCTCCTCGCGCAGCGCGACGGCGCGATCGTAGTGCAGGTCGTAGTCGCCGGCCTCGGCGAGGTAGCGATCGAGCTCGGCGGACGCGTCGATCGGGTGGGCCTGCTCCCACAGCAGCTCGGCGAGCACGAAGCGGGCGGTGACCGATCCGAGGTCGGCGGCGCGCTTGAGGTGCGGGATCGCCTCGTCGGGCAGCTGCCGGCGCAGGAGCAGCCCGAGCTGCTCGTGGACCTCGCCCTGGCCCTCGGCGAGCGCGAGGCTGCGCTCCCAGTACTGGCGCGCGTCGCCGTGGCGATCCTGGGCGTAGACGATGCGGGCGAGCTGGTTGAGCACGACCGGCTCGTTGGGGAACCGCTCGAGCGCGTCGAGCAGGATCTTCTCGGCGGACTCGAGGTCCTGGTTCTCGGTGCCGCGCAGGTATGCCTCGTTGATCATCCGCTGCAGATCGGTCGGCAGCGATCGCAGCGACTCCTCGGCCGGCGGGATGATCGTCGGCGGCTCGCTCTGCCGGATCTGGCGCTCGAGGTCCTCCAGCGACCGCCGCGCCCGCTCGACGTCCGGATCGTCGGGATCCGCCGCGCGGATGAACCGATCGAAGTGCTCGCGCGCCTTCTGCCGGTCGCTGCGGGCGTACAGCTCGCCGAGCAGGATGTGCAGCCGGTGCAGGTCGGGCCGCAGCCGCAGTGCGGCGGCGAGGTGCTTGATCGCCTGCTCGTCCTCGGCCCCGGCGAATTCCTTCTTGTAGATGAGGCCCAGCGTCATGTGGGCCTGGTAGTCGGAGCGCTCCATCTGCGTCACGCGCTCGAGCGACTCGACCGCCTCGGCGAAGCGGCCGACCTTCGCGTGCGTGACTCCGAGCGCATAGTGGGCGCGCGTGTACCACGGCGAGATCTCGATCGCCCTGCGGAACTCCACCGTCGCCGTGTCGACGTCGCCCTCACGCAGCGCCTGCTGGCCGCGGAGATAGGCCGCCTCGGCCGCCTCGGTCGGCTTGAAGCCCTGGGTCTTGTCGAGGTCGCGCAGCTTGAGCTTGACCTCGAGCTCGCTGAGCAGCTTGTCCACGCCGGCCGCATGCGGCGAGCGGGGTTCCTGCGCGAGCAGCTTCTGGTACGCGCTGACCGCCTTCTCGAACTCGTCGTTCTCCGCGTAGATGTCCGCCGTCAGCCGCAGCCCCTCGGGGGACGGGTCGGTGCCGAGCTCCTTGCACTCGGCCTGATAGCGCTCGAGCTCCTCGAGCGCGGCGCTGCGCAGCGCCCCCACGTCCGCGCCGGGATCGTCCTCGTCGCCAGCGCCCTCGACGAGCAGGCGCGCGACCGTGACGCGGATGTCGGCCGGTCGCCACGGCGAGCGCAGGTCCTCGGCGGCGAGCTCCTTCGCGAGCGCGAGGCGGTCGGCGGCGTGACTCGATCCGCACAGCGCCATCCACTGCATCAAGGCACCGCGGTGCTCGAGCCACTTGCCGCGCGGATCGTAGGTCTCGAGCAGCCGCCGGTCGCTGATCGCCCGGGTCGGACAGCGATCAGGCGGTGTGCGGGCCTTGCGTGCGAGCGCACGACCGAGCAGCGCCTCGGGATCGCCCGGCTGCAGGCGCAGCGCCGCCGAGTACTCGCGCACGGCCTCGTCGAAGCGCTCGCGGCTCGTCGCGTTCTCGGCCCGCAACAGGTGCTCGTGGAATTCCTGCTCGCGCCGCCACAGCCGGAACTGCTCGTCGAGCTCCTCGCTGTCGTCGGGATTGCCGACGTCGGGCGGCGGCGGGAGCTGGCCCGACGAGTCCGGGGGGCGCACGGGCGCAGGTGGAGGCGGAGCCGCGGTCGCGATGAGGGGTGTCGCGAGCGCGAGGCCGACGATCCACGCGGCGAGGCGGCCACTCACCCGCGCCTCCGCTTGAGCTTGCGCAGCTTGATGCCGAGCTGGTTCATGCGCAGCTGCACCTTGCGTCCGCCGTCGACATCGCCGAGCAGCGCCTGGGCCATGCGGCCCAGATCGCCGCTGTACTTCTCGTACATGCGCTCGAGGTACTGGCGCTCGACGTCGCAGCTCACGGCGTTGAGCGACTCGCCCGGAGCGATGTCGACCGTCATCCGCAGCGCGTCTCCGGGCGCCGCCGCGTCGTCGCCCACGGGACCGCGCGGCAGCTCCATCGGCCGCAGCAGCTCGCGGACGACCCGGGGCAGGATCGGGATCACATCGGGGCGCGCCTGGCTGCGATCGTCGGGCTCGACGAGCTCGGCCTGATCGACGAGCTCGACGAGCGTCAGCGTCATCAGGTTCGACAGGAACATCTCGAACTGACGGAAGTTGCCCGGCCACGGGAACTCGCGCAGGAGCTTGAAGCTGCTCGGGTGCACGAGGAAGTGCACGCGGCGCGGATCGGGCTTGGTCGGCACGGTCTTGCCGATCGCGATCGGCATCGCGGCTCCGCCCGCGGGCGGCTCGAGCCCGCGCTGCTGCGCGTACTGCAGCAGCAGATCGCGGTTGTAGGCCTCCAAGGCGACGCGTCCGACGAACTCGGCCAGCAATGCCTCGAAGTCGTCGCCGCGCTCGCGCAGGCTCGGCAGCGTGAACGCGGTGGCCGGGTTCAGCCGCATGTAGAGGTCCTCGCGGAACCGGCCGGCCTGCACCATCGAGACGAGGTTCTCGTTCGTCGCGACGACGAGCTTCACGTCGGCGACGCGCTCCTCGATCGACCCGACCGGGCTGTAGCGGCCCTCCTGCAGCACGACGAGCAGCGCCTTCTGCAGCTCGAGCGACAGGTTGCCGATCTCGTCGAGGAAGAGCGTGCCGCCGTGCGCCCGCGCGAGCACGCCCTCGCGCGATGCGGTCGCCCCGGTGTAGGCGCCCTTCACCACGCCGAACAGGTACGCGGCCATGAGCTCGTGCGGGATCGTCGAGAGATCGACCGCGACGAACGGGCCCGATCGCTGCGAGCGGGGATGGATGAACTCGCGCGCGAGCAGGCTCTTGCCGGTGCCGGTGTCGCCGAGCAAGATGATCGGCAGCCGTCCGCGCGCGAGGATGCCGAGGCGTCGGCGCAGCGTGAGCATGCGCGGCGTGCTGCCCCAGAAGAACGGCTCCTCGGCCTCGCTCGCCGTCGGGCGGACGCGACGCGCGAGGATGCCCTCGACCTGAAGCCGCAGCGATCGCGCATCGAGGTAGTCCTCGTCGAGCAGGTAGGTGTAGTCCTCGGCGTTGAGCCGCTCGGCATCGGCCTCGAGCGGCAGGTCGTCGCGCGAGGTCATCACGATCACCGGCAGATCGGGATGGCTCTGCCGCAGCCGGTCGAGGATGTGCAGGCCCTGCCCGCGCCGCAGCCGTTCGAGCGCGCGCTCGCGATCGGATCCGTTCACGACCGCGCTCTTGTCGTACGGCAGGAGCTCTTCCTCGGGGATGTCGAAGTGCACGTCGAGCAGCACGAGATCGACCCCGCGCGCGCGCCCGAGCGTCTCGGCGGCCTCGCGATAGTTCCGCGCCGGCGGCAGGAACTCGTGCTCCGGCATGTATCGGGTGCAGAGCTCCCAGTACTTGTCGGTGTCGTCGATGATGAGGATCGACGACACGTCAGGACTCCTTCGCGAGCCGGCGATGCAGCGCGGCCAGCTCGGCGCGGATCGTGCCCTGGGCCTCGCGGATGCCACCGCGCAGCTCGGCGATGCGGACGTGGTCGCGCTCGCGCAGCGCGGGCTCGCACGCACGCAGGACCGCGACCGCATGCTCGACCGCCGCGAGCTCGAGAGCCGGCCACGGGCGCGGTACGTCACGGGTATGGCTCGCGAACACATCCCAGGCCGCCTGGTCGCCGTCGGCAGTGCGGCGGGTGGCGAGCACGTCGGCACACAACGCGTCGACGAGCGCATCGCCGGGCGGACCCGTCCACGCCTCCTCGGGGAGGTTGACGCTCCGCCATGCCACGTACTTCCCGAGGTCGTGCTTCAGCGCGGCGATGCACTCGCGCAGCGCGGGATCATGCGGTGGTCGGGAGGACACGTGGGGCCCGACGCCCATTTTACTCCGGGACGGGGCCCGCAGGCGGCTACCGGATGGCCTGGTATCGCGTGGCGCGGGCCTTGCCCGAGCTCGTCACCTTGCCCATCTTCTTCATCCACGTCAGATAGCCCCGCAGCTCTTCGATGTCGACGTCGAGGCGCTTCGCCATCTGGCCGATCGTGAGGGGCTCGTGCTCCGTCGCGGCGATGATCTGGCGAAAGATGCGCTCCTCTCGGCTCTCCGACCAGGTGTCACTGGCGCCGCCGCCGAGATCGACCTTCCGCCGCCGCCCGCCGCCGCCCATCGCCGGCGCGGCCGCAGCCGTCCGTGCGGCCGCCGGCGCGGCCTTGCGCTGGCCCTTGTACCCGCCCTGCTGCAGCGCCGACGAGAGATCGCTCAGCGTCAATGCGCGGACCGCCTCGCCCGCATCGCTGTCGAGGAGCTCGCGCAGCGTCGTGGAGGGCGGCATCCGAACGAGCGTGTTGATGGCCGCCTTGCGCAGGAGACTGGCTCGATTCTGACGCAGCGCAGATTCGAAGAGCTGGGCGATCTCGGTCATGGATCCATCACTGCACCGGTCTTCGCGGTCCAACGCGAAGACGCGTGCGCCGGGACTATGCCACCGCTTCTCGCACGCGTCCACCGATGCGGCGCGCTGCCGGCACGCGAGGACGAACCATGACAAACGCCGGGGAAGGCGTCGTGGGGGTGCGCCGGACGCCGCGTCGCGACAACTCGTCGCACCCGCCACGCGGCGAAACACTCAATCGCAACGTAGCGCGGGGACGTCGATGACGTCGGCGGCACACGGCGCACAGCAATCGTCGCATTCGCCGGCACCATCGAGTCCGATGCCCCAGCGCAGGGGCCCGTCGGCCGGGCCCGACTCCCCGCCGAAGCAGAGCAGCTCGCCTTCGATGCACTCGATCGGCTCGACCGACGCGACGTCGAGCCCCACGGTCCAGAAGGTGTCGTCGATCGACGGCCACACCCAGTCGCGATCGAGCGACCACACGCGCCACTGCACGTCGTACCCGTCGAGGCACGCATCGGTGACGACCCACTCCTGGATGGCCTGATCGACACAGACCATCGGGTCCTCGTCGGCACCGTCGGCGCAGTCGTCGATCCCGTCGCACACGCGCTCGATCGCGAGACAGTCGGCACCGCCGCACGTGGCGACGTAGCCCTCGTCGCAGAGGCACGTGCCCGCGTCGCACGACGCATGCGCGCCGCAACCATCGGTGCAGGCAGAGCCGACGGTCGGCTGGCAGCCGTGCGCAGCGTCGGGATTGCCGGCATGTCCGGCCTCGCACACGCAGCGGCCGTCGTCACAGTACGCCGCGGTCGAGCAGACCACCAGATCGCACGGCTCGGGCACGGCATCCTCGGGCAGCTCGATCACGCAGGCCGAGAGCGGCCCCGCCAGCAGACCCACGAGGACCATCGCCGGACGCGACATCGGATCGAGGATAGCGCACGGACCGGCAGCGCGCCCGCCGCTGCGAGCATGGGGCTACCCTGCACCGCGATGGCCGAGCTGCACGAGCGCGACCTCGCGGTGCTGTGGCATCCGGCGACGCACTTCGACGATGCGCGCGAGCTCGCTGCGGTGCCGATCGTGCGCGCCGAGGGTGCCTGGCTGCACACCGCCGACGGCCGGGCGATCCTCGACGGCATCTCGTCGTGGTGGACGAGCGTCCACGGCCACGGCCATCCGGCGATCGTCGCGGCGATCCGCGAGCAGGTCGGGCGGCTCGATCACGTCATGTTCGCCGGGTTCACCCACGAGCCCGCGATCGCGCTGGCCGAGGGCCTCGTGCGCACGGCGAGGCCCGCCGGGGCTCCCGCCTACGGCAAGGTGTTCTTCGCGGAGTCCGGCTCGGACGCGATCGAGGTCGCGCTCAAGCTCGCGTTCCAGTGGCACCGCAATCGCACCGCGCCCCGGCGTCGCTTCGCCACGCTCGCGCGCGGCTACCACGGCGAGACGCTCGGCGCCCTGGCACTGTGCGGCTCGGCGATCTATCGCGAGCCGTTCGAGCCGCTGTTGCACGGCGCGCTCGAGCTGCCCGCGCCGCAGATCGTCGCGCACGATCACGCCGAGTTGCGCGGGGATGCCGGGGCCGACACGCCCGAGGCCGAGCGCGCGGTCGCACTGATCGAGGCGCACGCGGGCGAGATCGCGGCGCTGGTCGTCGAGCCCCTCGTGCAGTGCGCGGGCAAGATGGCGATGCCGGGCGTCGGATTCCTGCGTCGCGTGGTCGAGGCCGCGCAGCGCTGCGGCGTGCTCGTCGTCGCCGACGAGATCGCGGTCGGCTTCG
>Ga0105106_10003972_pt1 | contig 10526 bp, 10 predicted proteins | sample PPLLaktember2015_5_FD_79109 | JGI IMG/M metagenome (GOLD analysis project Ga0105106, IMG submission 79109) | Freshwater sediment microbial communities from Prairie Pothole Lake near Jamestown, North Dakota, USA - PPLs Lake P8 Core (1) Depth... | ecosystem: Environmental > Aquatic > Freshwater >... | reverse complement strand
TTGTTCATGTAATTGTCCACAAACCAGACCGTTTCGTCGCTTACAAGTTCGGCCATCTGGAGAGGGATAACGTTTGGCGTGCCGTCTTTTGTTGCAGTGGCAACCGGAAACACCCTCATCTTTCCGAATGCCTCTTTCATCTCTGCGGTTAACTTAACCATATTTCCTTCACCAATCCTGATTGAGGATTCCCTTTGTATATACTTTAGTATTGAAAAAACGAAGTCCCAGAATCGTATTTTTCTCTTTGTACCGGATGCTCAAGGGGTGGAATTTTACCCATGGATAATCATCCCCGATCGTTTCTCTTATCTCCTGAAGCGCGCAATCAATGTGTGTGTTACGCGAACCGCCGGTAAAAAAGATCCTTTACTGGTGCGGGACCTGCAATGTCCCGCTGATTGCAAAGAGCTGTGCCTGTGGCAATGAGGGGAAAAAGATCGAGCTCCTCCAGCCCTATGATGTACGCCCTGCACTTTCAGCGGATATGGCACTTATTAAAAACCTCCTGTATGAACGTTTTGGTACAGTCCCGCTCGCTAAAATTCTTCTCCTGAACAAAACCGGCGGTGTTGATCGTGCGGATCTGGTGATCATGCATGGGGAACGGTTCGGCTGGCTCACGTTCGATCCGGTTACGAGAAAGTTCAGTTTCGATATCGCGCCGGAAGCGCTCCCGTATATCCTGTCCTCGGTGAAGCAGGGAATCATCGATCTCGACCTCCAGACCGATGCCAGAAAAGAGCCGGGACGGATCGGCGGTAAAAGATTCCCCCTTAAAACCCCCGCACCGGATGGTACCGTGATCGTGAAATATAAAAACCGTTACGGGACCGGTATGGTAAAAGACGGTTTTGTCAAAGTCAAAGAGCTCAATCCCGTTATACCCCGCACACCCCCAAATCCTGGCTGGGATGCAGCAGTTGAGAAAAACCGGTACCACTTAAAAAACCTTGAACGGAACGCGATCCGCAGCATCAAACACCATATCCATGACCGGGCGACTGCAAATGTTTCATTCTCTGGTGGCAAGGACAGCACCGCGGTCCTCCATCTTGCCCGGAAAGCCGGTGTAACAAAAGCATTCTTCATTGATACCGGTATTGAATTTCCCGAAACAGTGGAGTTCGTACGATCTCAGGGCGTTGAGCTGATCCAGAAAGCAGGAGATTTCTGGCAGGCGGTAGAGAAGGCAGGCCCACCGGGAAAGGATAACCGCTGGTGTTGCAAACTTCTGAAACTGCACCCGCTCAAACTCTATCTTGCCGGGGTTGGTCCCTGTGTCACGATACAGGGAAACCGCTGGTACGAATCCTGGAACCGGGCTGACCTTGATGAGACAAGCCAGAACCCGGCCAACCCCCTCCAGCTGAATGTCTCCCCGATAAGGAACTGGCGGGCACTTGAAGTTTTCCTCTACCTGTGGTGGCAGAAAGCGGAAATTAACCCGCTTTATGATAAAGGGCTCGAACGTATCGGGTGCTACCTTTGTCCTGCGATGCTGGAAAGCGAGTATCAGGAACTCCGGATCATCCATCCTGAGTATGCGAAGCGCTGGGATACCTTCCTTGAAACATGGGCGCATAAAAAAGGACTTCCTGAAAGTTTTTATTCGTGGGGGCTCTGGCGCTGGCGTGCATTACCCCCGAAAATGAGGGAATTGTGCAGATCGAAGGGAATTATCGTAAATGAGGATAATACGCTGCAGACTGTACCCGTGCGGACAATAAAGGATACCATTGATAAGAAGGCAGAGACAACCATGGAACCGAAAATGGAACAACCGGATGGTACGGGATTTGCGGTTAACGATATCCGCAAGGATTTCCCGATACTCGGAGACATAATTTATTTCGACAATGCAGCAACCAGCTTTTCCCCCGAACCTGTTATTGAAGCGATGGTCGAGTTCGAACACCGTTACCGGGCAAATGTAGGACGGGGTGTTCACCGTTTTACCCAGATCGCCTCCCAGCGTTACTGGCATGCCCACGACAAAGTGGCACAGTTTATTGGAGGCAGCAATGGAATCACGGTTTTTACCAAAAATACCACTGAAGCAATCAACATGGTTGCGCAGGGAATCGACTGGAAAACCGGAGACCGTGTGATTACCACAATTCTTGAGCATCACTCAAACCTGCTGCCGTGGAGAAATCTTGCCAGGCAGGGTGTAAGGCTCGATGTCATCGGTATAAATGCTGATTACTCGCTCGATCTTGATGCGCTGAAAACGGCGATTACACCTGCAACCCGGCTCATCACGGTCAGTCACGCATCAAATGTAATCGGTGTGGTCACACAGGTTGAGGATATCGCTGAGATCTGTCATGACAAGGGTGTTCTTTTCCTTGTTGATGGTGCGCAGTCTGTTCCCCATATGCCGATCAATGTTGCCCGGATTGGCTGTGACTTTTTCACCTGTTCCGGTCATAAGATGCTCGGGCCTACCGGAACAGGGGTCCTCTGGATGAAGGAGCCCGTGCTTGAGCCGATGATATTCGGTGGGGGGATGGTCGAAACGGTAACAGGCACAGATTTTAAAACCGCAGAAGGCTACCAGAAATACGAAGCCGGGACTCCCAATATAGGTGGAGGAATCGGTCTTGGAGTTGCTGCTGAGTATCTCCAGAAGATTGGTATGGGAAAGATCCAGCACTATGAAGAAGCGCTTACGAATCGATTGATACACGGGCTGGCGCAGATCAAACACGTTCACGTATTTGCCCCCAACCCCCCGGTCCCCCGGATCGGTGTCATCTCGTTCACGGTAGATGGGATGCATCCGCATGAAGTTGCCCAGCACCTTGATGAAACCGCTGATATTATGGTACGATCCGGGCACCACTGCTGCCAGCCGCTTACCGACTATCTCAAATTACCTGAAGGGACGGTGCGGGTAAGCCTGGGACTTTATAATACCGAGGATGAAACTGACCTGCTCCTGGCGACGCTGGAAGAACTCACACGATGATAAGGTTACCATGTCAGAACAAAATAACCATTTTTTTTTAATTCTTTTGCAGCCGGCACTGGTATGGTTTAATAACCTGCGTCAAAACTATTCTCTTACTTTCCCGTCAAAAAAACCCGGATTCTCAGGGTTGGAGAATGATGAATGAAAAGCCCAGCAATCTCTGATCTGCTTGTCCACGTGCGGGAGAAGCGCCCGCTCATCCACCATATCACCAATTATGTCACGGTCAATGACTGTGCCAATATCACTATCTCTGTCGGTGCTGCTCCCGTCATGGCGGATGCTCCGGAGGAGGTCTGCGAGATGGTTACTTTCGCCGGTGCACTCGTCCTCAATATCGGGACACTCAACCAAGGGCAGATAGAATCCATGCTGCTTGCGGGAGGGATGGCAAACGATCGGCGGATCCCGATCATCCTGGATCCTGTGGGAGCGGGTGCGACCCGGTTCAGAACCGAAAGTGCTCAGCGGTTAATCGATGAACTGAAGATCACGGTTCTTAAGGGCAATCCCGGTGAGATTGGGATCCTTGCCGGTGCAGAAGCACACGTAAGAGGTGTGGATTCTTATGGAGTAACCGGAGATCTGGTAAAGATAGCCCGGCACTATGCAAAACAGGCAGGTTTTACCGTAGTTGTAAGCGGTGCAACTGATATCGTGACCGATGGCAGACGCATTTTTCTTGTTGATAATGGCCATCCGATGATGGGCAGTATTTCCGGTACCGGCTGCATGGCTGCATCGGTCACGGGGGCATTTGCCGCAATAGCTGGCGATCCTGTTATCGCATCAGCAGCAGCACTTGCGGCATTCGGGATTGCAGGTGAGAAAGCAGCTGCGGGTGCACGGGGTCCGTATTCATATAAGACGGCATTGTTCGATGAAATGGCTGCATTAAAACCTGAAGATCTCGCACGCGGTGCAAGGATAAGAACGAAATAAATGGTGTACCATGAAGTATGACCTGTATGTCATAACCGACGAGGCGATAGCAGGAGGTTTAACCCATGGCGAGATCGCAGAGCAGGCAATCGCCGGTGGGGCGGATGTTATCCAGTTGAGAGACAAGGTATGCGGTTGCCGGGAGCTCTGCAGGATCGGGCAGGATCTCCGCATGATTACGATGAAAACCGGAACATTGTTCATAGTAAATGATCGTCTGGATGTAGCGCTTGCCTGCAGGGCAGATGGGGTTCATCTCGGGCAGGATGACCTGAGTGTTAACGTCGCCCGGCAGATTGCACCGCCCGGGTTCATTATCGGTGTATCAGTGGGATCTGTTGAGGAGGCGGTAAGGGCGGAGCAGGAAGGAGCGGACTACATCGCGGTAAGCCCGGTTTTTTCCACTGCATCGAAGAAGGACGCTGGATCCGGTCTCGGTCTTGGGGTAATACGGCAAATCCGCCGTTGTGTATCTGTTCCCGTGATTGCCATTGGTGGGATAAACCTGGATAATGTGCGTGAAGTTATCGCTGCAGGAGCAGATGGCGTAGCGGTGATATCTGTTGTAGTCGGGAGCAGGGACATCATTGCAGCTGCCCAGGAACTCAGGAAATGTATTTCCGAAAGCAAGGAGGCACTGAGATCGTGAACAGTGTAGATTACCCCCGATGTGTCCTTTCCGGTGGGTACCTTTTTACGCGAAAAAATCTCCAAAAAAACTCATCATTGGCAGACGGGAGTTTTTTATTCTTTCTGGTTACTGGATAATGTTAAAAATCCCGATTGATGTCAGCAGGACGATGAGTGCCGCAAGAATCCATCCTGCAAGAATGATTGCCCCTGCCGATGCACTCCTCCATTTAAACAGCCACGCAATCATGACGCACCCATAAAGTCCGATTCCGGGAACCCAGATAAAAGGAATAAATGTATAAATACCATATTTTCTGAACATTTCAGATTTTTGGGTATATGTCTCTATTTTTTTAAGATGCTTGCGGAGCACTTCTGATCGTTGTGCAAACATGTCACAGATCCCGAACAATACAAAGATAACGGTTATCCCGAATGATGCCATGATGAGCATTACCTGAAAAGGATGTATGCCAAGCCCGAGTCCGACGGCGACAGCCAGAGGCTGGAGGATAAAAATTGCTGCAACCAGTCCGAAAATCTCCCCCAGAGTATTCTGATTTAATAAACCAATAACGAGAGGGATTTCTATGATTCCTATCACGGCAAGAAGTGCAATTTTTACATATTCTCCTGTTGACTGAAAAAAAGATTTCATATTTCAGGTTAGGAATAGTCATCACAAATATAATAACCCTGAAGATCGTGCGCGTAGTCCTGAGTTGACCAGGTCAGTTTTGTTCAAACCTGCGAACTTACTCCTGCGGGGGCTAACGGTCTGCATTGCCCGGCCATCGATACGAACCCGGCCTTTAACAGACGCGGATTGTCCTTATATGCTCGAATTTCACATTTTTTTGTTGGACTCATGGTGCTTTCATCATTACGTAAATCGATGGAAGAGCAAATAACTTTCCGCCGTGCTGAAGATAAAAGTAAAATCCCTGCGTTGTCCGATTTGAGAAAGAATATTTTTGAGGAGAATTTTAATAAAGCTGGCCTGCTTTGGTATACGGCACGACAGGTCGTTGAGGCGCCCCGTAGCCGCACCGTACAGCCATCACCCTCTCTCGCTTGCAGGAATTTCTACGTTTCCTGTTGGTAAGCGATCGCAGAGCAGGACCCGCCAGGCGCTCTCGCGATATGGCAAAGGTCGCTATTTTCCGGCTTGTGCCTTTCTCCTCCTTACCTATACCCATCCTCCCCCCCGGGAGACTATCCTGATGTGGCCCAGTGGCCTGAATAAGCACCGCAATGGGGTGTGAAGGAAACGCGACACTCACAAGTGACGAGACCGAGCCACCATGCTTCATGAGAGTGAGTCACGAACGTTAGTCTGCCCTGAGCAGGTGTTTTTAATAAGGACTCATTCCCACACTATGAGCAACACATTGATGGGAGCTTTTGTTAGTGAAATTGATCTCTCTTCTTATGATGGCGATTCTCGTTGTGGCTGTAATTACCGCAGGTTGCACGGAAGATGAAAAACCTGGTCCGCCATTACCTGCAGCCGATGTTATTCTACCCGGCCAGGTACTGCAGAATATCGGGAATGTGAGCGGGGATGGCATACCCCGGGGTACGATCGATACCATCACTTTCACAATCGGGCTTGTTCCCGGGGAAACATCCGTCAATATGGAGAACATCTCGATTGTCTATGCTGATGCAATCCGGACCGAGAGCCTGATTCCCATCGAAGGTCTTTACGGAGATCCTCCGCAGGGTTCCTGGGGAATTCTGGAAGTGCAGGACGAAGTGGGCAGCCCCAACAACCGGCTGGAATTCGAGGAGCGTTTCGTCATCCGTATCAATCCCAAAGCCCCGCTCGTTCCCCAGCAGTTTGTCACAATCATCATCAAACCTCCCTCAGGTACATCCCTGACCATCCGCAGGGTCTCTCCCCCGACCATTGTCAAAGAGAATAATCTCCTTATTCCGATATAAATTAAAAAATTCATGATAATTTCGGGATACAAGGAGGGGGTACTGCTCATCGGGGGAGAGAAGAAAATCCAAAAGTGTTTTTAATACTCTTTCCTATCTAATACGATGGACAGTCTCTTTACCTCACCGGAATTCCAGATGAGCCTGCTCCTGTTCGTGGCGCTTGCCGGCTATCTTATAGCATCACGTATCAACCAGTCAGCCGTTATTGGCCTTATTCTCGTTGGTATCGTTGTCGGTCCCAGCGTGCTGGGCTGGATCACCTACACGGATTTTGTTGCGGGTCTGGCACATCTTGGTGCGGTCATCCTGCTCTTTGTGATAGGACTGGAATTTAACTTAAAGGATATCCTCTCGGCACGGAATGGGATAATTGCCGGTGTCGGTGTTGTCATCCCATGGATTGGCGGGTACTGGCTCTCGCTGCTGTTCGGCTATGACACGCCAAGCGCGATCTTTATCGGGACTGCACTGACGGCAACCAGTATTGCAATTACCGCTAATGTGTTAAAAGAGCTCGGCAAACTCCAGACTGAAGCAGCAAAAGCAATCATTGGTGCAGCAGTCATCGATGATGTGCTCAGCCTGCTTGTGCTGGCGATCAGTACCGATGTTGTCAGCGGCACCGTATCAGCCGGGGGCATTGTCATTGTCGCGCTGAAAGCGATTGCTTTCATCGTAATCGCCGGTGCTGTCGGGCTTCTGTTTGTCAGCCGGTTCCTCGAACACCTGGACACTACTGCTTTTGTCCAAAAATACCCGGAGTTCATCTTCATCTTTGCAATGATGATAGCCTTTCTCTATGCCATGTTTGCCGAGGCAGTCGGGCTGTCTGCTATTGTCGGGGCATTTATTGCCGGAGTCTCGTTTGAAGGTGTGCGGCTGAACCGGAGCAGGAGCATAAAAGAAGGGGCTGAATACCTCCAGATCATCTTTGCGGCAATATTTTTTGTATCGCTGGGGATCCTTGCAGACTTCCATGCCCTGACACCGGAGATAGTTGTATTCCTGATAGTGCTGACTGTCGTTGCGATAATTACCAAAGTTATCGGTTGTGGTATACCTGCCAGACTCTCCGGATTATGCACCAGAGATGCACTCATCGTCGGGTTCGGGATGTCCCCCCGTGGTGAGGTGGCGATGATCGTAGCCCTTATCGGACTTGAAACCGGCATTATCGGACAGGGGGTTTATGTCACGCTGGTGCTGATGAGCCTTCTCACCACGCTGATCACACCGATTATATACCGGAACTGGTTCTATCGTGGAGAGTATTGCACCTACACTGCAAGTGACACCGGCATTGACGGGGGTAAATGATGGCCGATCTTCATCTTTTATCGGGTTCGATGATTGAGTTGTTTACTCCCCTGATTCTCCGCGATAGAACAATTATTGACAGACTTCCTTCTTCGATACACTGGAAAAAAGAGTGGCTTGGGGTATACCATGTTTGAAAAAGTGCTCGTTCCCGTAGATCTATCAATCAATTCCCGCTATACACTTCGCTGTATCAGACACATTCCCGGACTGCAGCAGGTGGAGATTCTCCATGTTGTTTATAACAGATATCCTTCGAACTCTACGGGTCCTGTTGATCCTGACCGTGAGAATATGCGATTGAGTCTTGAAGAGACTAAAAAAGATGTTGAATTACCGGAAGTGCTGGTCAGGACGATGATCGAAGAGATACAGGGAGGTGAGATCTTCGAGACCATCAACCAGGTTGCTGCGAAGGAAGGGATTGCGCTTACCCTCATGGGCAGGCGGGGAAGGGGAATTATTGACACCCTGCTTCTCGGGAGCGTCGCTTCCGATGTTCTTCGCTATGGGAAGACGGATCTGCTTCTTGTCCATAACAAGCGGGCAGATGAAACAGCCCTCGCAGGTGGAGAGGATCTGCCCTGCCCCGATCTATTTTCCCATGCCCTGATCTGCACGGATTTTTCAGATCCGGAAATTGTCTCTCTCTGTTGTGATGAATTGCCATGGATCCGGAAGGTAACCCTCTTCCATGCTGTAACCTCCGCGGATTCTTCGGAAGAAATCAGGTCTTTGGTTGATGCATCCCGGGCAGGGCTTGAGAGAATGCGGGATGCCTTTGCCCTGATTTCCCTTCCGGCGCAGATACATGTTTCTGTCGGAAGCGCTGCCGAAGAGATCATCACATTCTCCGAAAAGGAGGACATTTCGATTATTATCCTGAAATCAACAGGAAAAAGAGGTTTTCTGACGAATCTTATTGGAAGCACAACAGCACGTGTGGCACGACATTCAAAAAAACCGGTTCTTGTGCTGAGAAGATCCAGGGCCGCGAAACACTAATAGTGCTGCGAGCCAGTCGTATGCGTCCGGTAGCTTGTATGTCCATGAAAGACAAACCGGCAGGGTATAAGTGAATATCCCCCAGGATTCGTGTGAACGAGGGATTATAGGGAGCAGTCTGTGATTTCCTGGGAGTTTCTGTTTGCACTCATTCCCGGCATCATCCTTTTCCTCTTGGAGGATCGAGCAGTTCTCGCATGAAGACCAATTGCCAGAAAAAAGGAGGGTTCAGGGTGCCTGCCGGACAATGACCGAGGCCGAATCGTCGAACGGGTTCTTCCGCATCGCAAGGCTGAAGAGGTAAGGGTAATGGATCTTGAGATATTCCATGTATTTGATCCATTCGCGGATCAACTGGGTATACGCACGCTGAATATCGGTTATGAGATGGCTTTTATCAGATGGGGGCAACGTGGACAGGTCACCCCGCGCCTTCATCTCTTCGGTCAGGTGGCTGAGCGCCAGGATAAGGTCTGTGAACGATTCGTGTTCAAAGATCATCGGGTTTTCCACCAGACGTAAGAGGAATTCCTCGTGATCGATCAGAAATCTCCGGAAGTCTTCCAGATCGATCCGTGCCATAGAGACACTACACGAGTACTCATCAAGGCATTTCCGCACATCCTTGAACATTGCCGTATTCCAGGTGGTAGTGACTACAAGGCGCTGTTTCACCGGACCGATACTTTCATCAGCTACGGTCAATCGGGCGAGGAGGGGGGTCCCGAAGCTGGAAAAGAAGGTGCCGATGACCATGTTCAGCTTTTCCATCTTCCGTTGTTTTTCCCGGGATTCCAGCATCTGGTCAATGATAAGTGTAACAATCAGCACTTCTATCGGGATAAAAGCAAGGTCCCCGATAAAAAAGATAAGCAGGTGGTGTTCATCATGAAAGATCAGGTAATGCGCGGCGAACAGCACAAGAGACAGGATAACGAGTCCGGTCCCTGCTATAAGTTTCCACCGTGTATCTTCTTTCATTTACTTTCTTTTTGATCGCTCGGGAAAATAATGTATTCGATGATGCAGTTATGCCGGGAAGGGTGTTTTGTCCAATGGAGTCTGTTCCATATTTTTTTCACTTGCATGAAAAGAGATATCTTCTGGAACCACCCGCGAAGCAGGAATCATGGATCCCAAAGGGAGCTTGTGCAATTACTGTTTGGAGGAGGATTCCAACTTTTGTCTCAAAGGTACCGGAAAATGGATTTAGAGCAGATTAGTTTGGAGTGACGTTCACATACCTACCCGTAATGCAAATCCATGAGCATACAACCAGGCTTTAATGATGAAGAAAATCGGTTCTTTACAACCGATCTTAAACACGCAGAATATACAGAGACCCCATCACACCTACGAATGTTCTCTCTTTTTTAAAACAACAGATGATGCTGAAGGATTCTTCAACGGTCAATTCTTAATTTTAATTTTTTACACCATGGATAATTATACCTGGTAATCAAAACCGGCCTTCTGTTCACTTGCTGCAAAATCCCTCATCCTCATTATCTGCAACTATGAAGGCTACTATTGATTTCCTCCTTGACATCGAAGGTCCTGGATAGGTTGATATGACCGGCTGATACGCCCTTTGTTACAACTTAAAAAAGCCCCGTCCAAAATTCCCACCGTAAATATGCCCCCCCGACAATTACCAACACGAGAAGTGCGATTAAGACTACCCACCATATCCATTTCATGA
>Ga0105106_10003970_pt1 | contig 10528 bp, 15 predicted proteins | sample PPLLaktember2015_5_FD_79109 | JGI IMG/M metagenome (GOLD analysis project Ga0105106, IMG submission 79109) | Freshwater sediment microbial communities from Prairie Pothole Lake near Jamestown, North Dakota, USA - PPLs Lake P8 Core (1) Depth... | ecosystem: Environmental > Aquatic > Freshwater >... | reverse complement strand
TGTCTGGGATCCAAAATACATTCCCGTCGGATTGAGCCGCTGAAAAGCTGGTGATATCGCCAAGAATATGTGTCGGGGCGTGACGGATGCTTGCGAAGTCGTTGCAACGCACCTGGAATTCACCCACCGTTATGAGCTGGGGCAGTCTCGCGGCCAGGTTGCTTGGCTTTGTCGTCGTGCTGCCATTGGTTCTGGCCAAGTTGCCGACCGAAGCGGTTTCGGTGTGGCTCCTGTTTGCAACCCTCAGCGGCATGCAATTGCTGGCCGATATGGGCTTCGCGCCGACGTTCTCACGCGTCATTGCCTACGCCATGGGCGGTGCCGACATCGCGAGGCTGGGCGATTATCGCTCTCTCGATGGGCCCCGCAGCGATGGCCGGCCCAACTGGGAGGCTGTGGGAAATATCGTCTCGACCATGCGGCCAATCTACGCACGGCTCGCACTGGTCTTTTTCGTTCTGCTACTCGTGCTTGGAACGTGGGCGTTGCTGCGACCTGTCTCGGCCATGGAACATCAGGCGTCCGCATGGCTGGCGTGGGTCGTGGTGCTGTGCACGGCGAGTTATTCGTTGTATTCGAGCTTGTATGCGTCCTATCTGCTCGGAACCAACCACGTCACGATTCTGCGCCGCTGGGAGATGTTGACAAGTTTGGGAACTGTGGTTGTCACTCTCCTGGCTTTGTTTCTGTTCGGAGACCTGCTGTCGCTGGTAATCGCCGGCCAGGCGGGGCTGTTGGCGCAGGTCTTGCGCAATCGCTGGTTGTGCCATCGGCTGGAGGGCGGGCGTTTCGGGACGTTTACAGATCATGGCGTTCATCGTGAGGTATTCAACGCCATCTGGCCGAGCGCTTGGCGCAGCGGCGTGGCTGTTTTCATGGGCTTCGGGACGTTACACGCCAGCGGCATCGTCTACGCCCAGATCGGTTCGGCCATTGAAACCGCGTCGTACCTGCTGGCGCTTCGACTTATACAGCTGGTCAGTGGTTTTTCCCAAGCGCCGTTCTACACCAAACTTCCGCAATTGGCTCGCCTGCGCGCACAAGGCGATTACCAGCAACAGGCGCAGCTCGCCAAGCGTGGCATGGTGTGGTCGTACTGGACGTTCGTGGCCGGGTTCGTAGGAGTAGGACTGCTAGCCGATAACCTGCTCGAGGCGGTCAACAGCAATACGCCCTTCGTTCATCCCTGGCTTTGGTCGTTGTTGGGTATCGCCATATTCGTGGAACGGTACGGGGCCATGCATATCAATCTCTACAGCACGACAAATCACATCATCTGGCACGTGGCCAATGGCGTCAGTGGTCTTATATTCGTCGTCGTGAGCGCCTTGTTGTTCCCGCATGTTGGTGTCTATGCGTTTCCTGCCGGACTGCTCGCGGGGAATATCGGGTTCTACGCGTGGTATTCGGCATTGCACTCGTACCGCGCGCTGAATCTCGGCTTCTGGTCCTTCGAGCGCGCGAATATGCTGCCTGCGCTGGCGGTTGTGCTGTTGTACAGCGCGTGGGCCGGCCTGTAGCCCACGTCATTCCAGAATGGAAATCAGCGAGTGCTTGGTTCAGCTTGATGGCCAATCGTGCAATGAGGGAATGAGAGATAATGGATAATGAAGACCCCTTGGTTCTGCGAAGACCGACGCTAAACCCCTATTTCCGTGGCGGTTCGCAAATCCTGAAACAGTTGATCTGGGATTTGCACCTGGAGGCGTGGCGGTCACGGCGACGGCTGCGGCAACTGCGGGAGCGGTATGCCGGACAGAAAGCCGTAGTGCTGTGCAACGGGCCATCCCTGCTCAAGGTGGATTTCGCGCGGCTGCAGGACTCGGGATGTTTCACTTTCGGGCTGAACAAGATAAATCTTCTTTTCGACAAGACGCCGCTGCGGCCAAGCTGCATCGTGGCTGTGAATCAGCTCGTCATCGAGCAAAATTCAGGGTTTTACAACGAGACGGATTTGCCACTCTTTCTGGATTCGTATGCCGTCACGAAGCGTCTGGTCCGGCCGCGGAAGAACGTGATTTTTCTGCACAGCGCGGGGACGCAGGGTTTTGCCAAGGATTGTTCCATGAGCATAGACCAGGGCCACACCGTGACTTACGTTGCACTGCAACTGGCGTTTCACATGGGTTTCACGAGAGTCGCTATTGTCGGTGCTGACCATAATTTCGCCGTAAATGGGCCGGCCAATAAAACGGTTGTTGCGGGCGAGAAAGACGAGTCTCATTTTGATCCAAACTACTTTGCTGGCGGGGTGAAATGGAAATTACCGGATCTGTTCGAAAGCGAGGTGGCTTACGGAAGAGCCAGGCAAGTATATGCGGCGCACGACAGAGCTATTTACAACTGTACCGACGGAGGAAAGCTCGAGTGTTTTGAGCGAATAACGTTGGAGCAGTTTTTGATAAAGACGTGACTGGGCCTGCAGGCACTGACCGTGGCGGCGATGCTGACTGGCGGGCTTTCGGCCAGCTGGTGTTTGACGTCTCCAAATCCGACGGCACGCCACGAAAGCTGCTGGATGTATCGCGCCTCCAGGCCCTCGGCTGGCAACCCAAGACCGGTTTCCGTGAAGGGATTGCCAGAGCCTATGCTGATTACCTCCAGAACTTTACGCGTGCTGCTTGAAAAGCGTTAAAGACAACAGTGAAAAATTCAACACGAAAACGCATTCTCGTTACAGGAGGTGCCGGATTCTTGGGCTCACACCTGTGCGAACGTTTTCTCGTGGATGGCCACGATGCTGTGCGAGGACAATTCTTTTACCAGCACTAAAGTCAACATTATCCACCTCGTGGGTAACCTGCATTTCGAGGTGCTGTGTCACGTGATTTAATAGGCTCAAAGTCGAAAATCGTATTCAAGTCGCTCCCAAGCGATGACCCATGCAGCGTTGTCCGGACATTACGCTGGCGAAAGACAAGCTGGGCTGGGAACCGAAGATTAACTTGGAACAAGGATTGGCTAGTACTATTTCTTATTTTAAGGAGTTGGTGCGGGACGTGCGGTCCTGGGTCCCAGAAGCTGTGAAACCTCTGAATCACTCCCTCAAATCATTTGGTCTAGGCTCTGCAGCCGGAATCTGGCATACGACACATCCGAACTCGACGGAACGCCGAGGAAGTTGATGAGCGTAGATCGGCTTAGCCGGCTTGGCTGGAGTGCTCGCACAGCCTCACGCGACGGCATCAATATCACGTACGAAAATTATCGTCAGTTATATGCTGCGGCTGGAATGCGAGAAATCCGTTGGGGTGAAACGGAGTCATTCTAAAACGCGAGCAGATATGGGAGTGGTATGGTTATGCGGCACATCAGAAGTCATTTACTCCGTGGTGGAGGTTGGGCCCTGGGGGGGGGTGTCCTGTCATTGGTGCTCGGGTTGGGCATCAATGCCATGCTGGCAAGGTTATTGCCGACCGCAGACCTGGGGGTCTATTTCCTTCTCGTAAGCCTTGTGGCGCTATCCGCCACCCTGGCTCAAGCAGGCGTATTGCAGGCCCTGTTGCGACGGGTTGCGCTCTCACCCTTGGTTGGCAGGCAACGTGATGCGGCTAAGGATGTCAAGGCCACCTGTATATATGTAGGCATCGGATTAGCGATCGTAAGCTCCTTGGTGTTGGTTTTTTTTGAGTATTGGGTTGATACGTTTGCGCCGGGCAAGCCACATCTGGAATCAATTGTCTTCCTGATAATTGTGTGGATAGCGGCTCTTGCGTATCAAGGGGTGGTCACGGAATCTTTCCGTGGCTTACACGATATTCGAAACGCTGTTTTGTTTGGCGGCATACTTACGAATGCCATCCTGATCATGATCCTCAGTGCATTATTTGTGGAATACCATGAACTGACTTTGATCGATGTTGTGGCATTAATGGTTGGTATGACTTTAATGGCTGTGGTGTTGGGCTTTGGCCTCCTGTTCAAACGTATTAGCGGTACTGGATCAGATGGTCACTTATATCGCCTGAAGTCTCTTCACCGAGAGGCCATGCCGTTGTTGCTGTCTGGACTACTTGCTGTGGTGCTGACACAGGGCGACCTTTGGTTAGTCGGTCTATATCTTGGAAATGAAGATGCAGCGATATATGGCGCGGCCGCCAAGCTGGCAGTCCTGGCCGGAATGCCATTGAATCTTCTGAATGCTGTGCTTCCACCATACATAGCACAGTTACACGCAAACGATAAGCATGCCGACCTCGAACGGGTTTTGCGTGGCTCAGCCAGTATTGCAAGCGTTCCAGCCGTGTTGATGGCAACAGTTGCAATCTTTGCGGGCAGCGACCTACTGGGGTATCTGTATGGCGATCGCTTCCGGCAAGCTGCGCCTGTACTTACTGTGTTGTGCGTCGGTCAGTTGCTTCACGTTTTGTTCGGCTCCGGCGGCCTCGTGCTTATGCTAACTAGGCGGGGCAAGGCATTGATGGTCATTACCCTGATCAGCAGCGTGTTGCTGGTAACGGGTGGCGCGCTGGCGGCTTCCTACGGAGTCAAGGGAGTTGCGATAGCGGCGGCAAGCGCTCTTGCGCTGCAGAAAATAATCATGTGGAAGTGGGTGAAATTGGAGTTAGGTATCTCCACCCACGCAAGATTTGGCAGGGATTTCCTGAAAATACTACGAGCCCTCTTTGGGAGGCAGGACCATGGCAGCGATATTCCTTAGGCGCGCAGCGCGCTCTTTCTTTCGGTCCTTTGGATTGGAACTGAGCCGATACTGCCCCCAAGCGGATAAATGGCTGGCCCAGAAAAGGCTGTTGGTGGATGTGCCTGCCCCGGTCATCTTGGATGTCGGCGCGAATATCGGGCAGACGCTTGAGGCCTACAAGGCACTATTTCCGGAAGGGAAAGTCCATAGTTTCGAGCCGTTTCCGGATTCCTTCCGCAAGTTGCAGCAACTTGCCTCGCGCTTCAACCGCGTACAGACCCACCAGTTGGCCATGGCGGACAAGGCCGGAACGAGTACTCTGCATGTGAATTCGGTCTATCACGCGACTAATTCACTTCTTCCCAGACCGTCCTCTGGTTACCGATACTATCCGGAAGTAGCGCAGCTGGAGGAAACCATCACCGTCAATACTGACACATTAGACTTGTTTGCCCAGCGTTCCAGCTTAGGCAGCATAGACGTTCTGAAAATGGATATCCAGGGAGGGGAGCTTGCAGCGCTTCGGGGCGCGGCTCGGCTGCTTGAAGGCCAAGCCGTGGGCGCGATTGTTACGGAGGTGATGTTCGTACCTCATTACGAGGGCGGTGCCCTGTTTCACGAGATCCACGAGTTTCTTCGGGAGAGGGACTATTCCTTGTTTGGCATTTATGACTGGCATTACGCTGAGAACGGACAAATACGGTTCGCCGATGCGATTTTCATTAATCGGGATGTGCGCAGAAGGTTGGGATAGAAGAAAGATGGAGTTCTTTTGGAGATCTGCTGATGTTAAATAGACTCCGATATGTCTTGTCCCTGTGCGGAAAACGCTTGCAGGCACTGGGGCCACCCGGCCGCGGGTTGTCCGTATTTGGTGATGATGTATTTGTTGTTTCCTACCCAAAGTCCGGCAATACCTGGGCAAGGTTCATGCTAGGAAATCTTCATAGCCAAGATGAGGTTGTTACCTTCGCGAATATCGAGCGCAAAGTCCCCGATATCTATCAAAACCCAGCGCGGGTGCTGGACGAGTTGCCAAGACCTCGCGTGCTCAAAAGCCACGAATATCTCGATCCTCGTTATCGCAAGGTTATCTACATAGTCAGGGACCCCCGCGATGTGGCGGTTTCTTATTATCACTATCTAATCAAGATGCGCATCATTGACGATGACTACTCAATGCTTTCCTACGTGGAGCGCTTTGTCAGAGGTGGGTGGGATCCGTTCGGATCGTGGGCGGATCATGTGGGAGGGTGGGTCGGAGCCAGAAAGGGAAGAAAGGACTTTCTTTTCCTACGCTACGAGGAGATGCTCGATGATCCGACGCGCGAGTTGAAAAAGATGGCCGAATTTCTCCAATTCTCTGCGTCGGATCAGCAGCTTGATCTAGCCATCAAGATGAGTTCTTTTGAGCGCATGCAGGCGCTGGAGAAACAGGAGGGCGCTAAGTGGACGCCTATGAAATTGAGCCGAAAAGACAAGCCATTCGTTCGCAAGGCCAAGAAAGCCGGGTGGCGCACCGAGTTGTCGACGGAGGCGGTTAACATGATCGAACACGCATGGTCGGATGTTATGGTGGGTCTGGGATATAACGTTGGCAGCGAATGAGGTTTAGCCGCTTTATGTCGAGTCATGGTACCGAATGCAGCAAACAGCGCCCATCTCGGGGAAGGGGGGAGTTCGACGTCTATAATGTCATTTGTCCCAGTTGCAGTTCTGATAGGGTTAGTTATCTAGGGCCGATCGTTCCCAGTAACGCCTTCGCAGGACACGTACTTGATTACGAGCTTTGCGGTGGAGGTTTATTCAGATGCCGCTTCTGTTGGCTCGTTTTTCGTTACCCGCGAATGAGCAAACTTGAACTCGACCGACTCTATCGGCAGGGGAACGTGGAGGGCTGGTCGACGCCAGAAACGGAGCGGACGGACTGGCTCATGGTTAAGGATTGGCTGTCAACTCAAGAGGACGTAAAACGCATCCTGGATGTAGGCTGTTTCGATGGGCGGTTCTTGGGTTTTCTTGGCGACCGCTATGATCGGATGGGCGTTGAAATTCATGCGGAAGCGGCAGAGCGGGCGCGTGCCCGAGGTGTCGATATTGTTGGCGACGATTTCGATCATTTATCTGCATTGAATGTTGGCGCAGACGTTGTGCTGGCCTTGGATGTGATTGAGCATGCCGACGATCCGAAGAATCTCCTGGCTTCATTAGTCTCCTGTGTACGTACGGGCGGTTTCGTAGCGCTGACCACCGGCAATTCCGATGCGCTGAGCTGGCGTCTGATGGGAAGCCGCTATTGGTATTGTCACATTGCCGAGCACCTGTCATTCATCAACCCCGTATGGGCCAAAAGGGTTGCACCTCAACTTGGGTTGGAAATCGAATATCTTCAATTGTTCTCTCACGCTAAAGGCAGAGCCTCTATTAAACAAAAGGGCTACGAGACTTTCGCCAATCTGCTTCTCCGGTTTGCGCCGAAGTTGTTTGCGCTGCTGCGGCGGTTCGGCGCTGGTGATATTGACCTTGATCGTTATCCAGGTTTGGCTTTTGCGCCTCCCTATTGGATGAGCGCAAAGGATCATATGTTTGTGGTGTTCAGGAAGCGCTGAAGACATAAAGCACACCGGTTCAATTTACTCGCCTGCCTATCCAGCGGCATGGCTGCTTTTTGGTATGCTCTTCGCGATGGCTGTGGCACATTTCATGGTGATCACCTGACTATGCGGTGGCGTTATTGTGGGTATCTGTACTGGTGTGGCGGGAGCAACGGCATGTTTGACATGTCACCGCGCTTGATGTGTTGTTTATTATAGTTTTGTTTTGCTGGTGTCTGTTTCACTTGTTTTTCAGGGTGGGTTTTTGTGGAGTCGGGGAAGTTCGCATGTTATCTGCCTTTCATAATGGTCATTCCCTATCTCTGCGGACGGTTGATGCGCGTGTCGGGCATCGTGCTCTCGCGCATCATGCTGATTGCAGATATGGCCATTCTGCCGCCTCTGCTGATTGATCGTTTCACGTCATCTGGGGGAAAGGCTGGGCATTGGCCATTCTTTGGGCAGGATCATGACGCGTTGCTGGTGGGGGGCGCTGTTGACGGCTGCATTGCTTACGTTTTGCGCACGCGTTCTTGGTTGCCGTAATCCGAACGCAAAAAATGGTCGTCCGAAGCGGTTAGATTACTTGGGACTGATCGAGCTCGTCACGGTCTTTCTGGATCCATGCGCTGGGTGTTGTACCGCGAAGCGGTGGCGATATTCATGGAACATAAATGGCGTGGAGTCGGTACGACGCAATTTGGCGAGTGGCCTTGCGCTGGCCCTGGGGATTCCCCCATAGCACCATCCTGTCTGTCCGTCAGATACGGATCGTACTGGCCGGCAAACACCTTTTTTCTGGTGCTGTTTGCGGTGTTTCTTCCGAAAGCGCATTTATCTGGAAACATATTCGAGCACGGACGAGATGGTCCATCATAATTTCGAATCTTTGGCGCGGGCGACCAAGATTTTTCAACTATCACAGGAATATCACATAAGGCACTATGCCTATCCGACGGTAGAAAAGTATTTGTCAAAGACCCTCGGCGCCTATGCGCGCATTGAAGGCGAGCAGTACGTGCAACAAGGGAGACGATTTTCCTTAGTGAGGATGCTGGGGGAACCGCTGAAGGAATTCATCATGCGTTTTCTGTTTCGGAGAAGATTACTGGACGGCATGGGTGGTTTTATTCTTGCCTGCCTATATTCTGGGTATCGATTTTGCGTGTGGACAAACGTCTGGTTTTTGCAAAACGGCAAGAACAGATGACCTGTCTTATTTAACCAAAGCTGAGCATGACAAATATACCGTTCATTTCTGTGGTAACAGCCTGCTTCAATTCCATCGAATTTATCGAGCAATGTGTGCAAAGCGTCATTAAGCAGGAATTATGCATAGTCGAGCATATTGTTATTGATGGAGGCTCGACCGATGGAACCCGCGAAATTATTTCACAATACGGGAAACAGCTCGCGTACTGGCACTCGATGCCGGACCGCGGATTGGCGCACGCATGGAATCAGGGAATTGCGCGCGCCCGCGGAAGGTGGCTGTTGTTTCTCAATGCAGATGACTACCTGTGCGACAGCGACGTGCTTGCACGTCTTGCCGCGGTGGTTGAATCGCACGGCGACGTTGACGTGATTTATGGACAAGTCGCATTTGTCAGCCGGGAAACACATGCCAAGCGGCTGGGTGAGCCTTTCGGTGGACCATTCGCGTGGAGCGAATTTGTTACCAGGAGCACCATTCCGCATCCTGCGGCGCTGACCAAGCGGGAGTACTTCGACCGGGTCGGGCTGTTTCGCGAGGATTTCCGGATAGCCGTTGATTACGAATTGTACTTGCGTTCCGGGCCTGACCTGAAAACGTATTTCGTGCCAATTCTCGTTTCATGCATGCGAATTGGCGGCATGAGCAGGGTAAGAGGCCGAGAGGTATTAAGGGAATGGCTGCGGGCGGTAACCATTAATAAGTCCCTGCCGCGTGTTCAGGCCAAAATATGGTATTGGTATCTGGTATTCCGCCACGTTATTGGCCGAATAATGTCGAATATTATTTTGTGGCGACGTCTCCGAATGAAACTGTACGGTGGCCGCTGAGCATGTGCCCGGATAGAATTACTGACCAGCGTTACCTCGGTTCGGACTACGCCGAGAGCAATCCCACATGGGACATCGAGGATTCGCCTTGGAAAGCGCGCCAAGTGCTGAAAATGATGAATGCGCACGATCTGAAGCCAGACCGTGTGGTTGAGGTAGGTTGCGGCGCAGGGGGTGTTCTTGCCCGTCTGCGCGATGCGTTTCCGGAGGCCGGGCTTCACGGGTATGACATTGCTCCGGATGCCGCTCGTTTCTGGCCTGCCCATGCGATCAAGGATATCCGTTTCAAGGTGGGAGATTTTCTGCAGTTGGACGATGGTCACTACGATCTTATGTTACTGCTCGATGTGATCGAGCATGTGTCAAACCCTTTCGAGTTCCTGGCGGAGCTGCGAGGGCGGGCGGATCGCTACATCTTCCATATCCCGCTCGATCTGTCAGCCGTGACCGTCCTGCGTGAAACACCGCTACTCCATGTTCGAAAAAAGGTCGGACATATTCATTATTACACCAAAACACTTGCGCTTATGCTGCTCAATGAATGCGGTTATCAGGTGCTCGACTGGTTTTACACTGGCGCCAGTCTCGAGGGGCCGATGCGGGGATGGAAGACGCGGCTCGCCAGCATGCCCCGGCGGGTTGCTTACGCCGTTAACAAGGACATCGGTGTGAGGCTGTTCGGCGGTGAAACCATCATGGTTTTGGCCCGAGCGGCCGATTCCCCGTAGAGCTTGTCATTCACGCGCGGTATTGCCATCGAGACGACTGCGAATATCTATCGCAACTGTCTCCCCCATGCGTCTGTTTGCATATCCAAATAAACCCGTCAGGGTTTTTCTGTTCCGTTGCATGACGCTGTCAAAAATCGCCCGGTCCATCGATCAATCATGAGTCTTATTATCCACGCGCCGAACATTCACCAAGGTGGCGGAAAAGCGCTGCTGCTGGCGCTGCTTGGGTCGCTGAAAAATGGCACGATCCGGCAAGTGACCCTGGATGCGCGCCTGCAGCTCGATCAGAGCCTGCCGCGGGATGTGGTGGTGGAGCAGGTACCGCCCACGATCGCGGGGAGGCTGGCGGCAGAGTGGCGGCTTGGGCGCACGGCGCAAGCGGATGACACCGTTTTATGCTTTGGCAATTTGCCGCCGTTGTTTCCGCTCCGCGCGCGCGTGGTCGTATATATCCAGAATCGTTACCAGGTTGACAGGAGGGGATTGGGTCATTTCCCGGCGGCGGCGCGATACCGGAT
>Ga0105106_10003969_pt1 | contig 10528 bp, 9 predicted proteins | sample PPLLaktember2015_5_FD_79109 | JGI IMG/M metagenome (GOLD analysis project Ga0105106, IMG submission 79109) | Freshwater sediment microbial communities from Prairie Pothole Lake near Jamestown, North Dakota, USA - PPLs Lake P8 Core (1) Depth... | ecosystem: Environmental > Aquatic > Freshwater >... | reverse complement strand
TGCGGATGAAGAACAACGCCATCGTGTGCAATATCGGCCATTTCGACTCCGAGATCGACGTCGCGAGCCTGAAGCAATACAAATGGGACAACATCAAGCCGCAGGTCGACCACATCGTGTTCCCGAGCGGCAAGCGTCTCATCCTGCTGGCGGAAGGACGGCTGGTGAACCTCGGCTGCGGCACCGGCCATCCCAGCTTCGTCATGTCGAGCTCGTTCACCAACCAGGTGATCGCGCAGATCGAGCTCTTCTCGAACAAGAGCAAATACGAGAAGAAGGTCTACGTGCTGCCCAAGCAGCTCGACGAGAAGGTGGCGAGCCTGCACCTGAAGAAGCTCGGTGCGCAGCTCACGAAATTGACCGAGACGCAGGCGAAATACCTGAATCTGGATCAGAACGGGCCCTTCAAGCCGGATCACTACCGTTATTGATCCGGCACGGCAGGGCCCGTGGCGGGCCCGGGCCGGGCCCGCATTCGGCGGTGGACGTACAGAGGGGAACCCATGGTTCCCCTCCGTAACCTCCCTTCCTTAACACCACAGCCTGCACTTAACGATTTTTGGTGAGCATGGAGTCTCAAAAAGCGTTCAAGCGGTGCTTTTCCTTCGAGTTCTTTCCGCCGAATACGCCGGAGGGCGCGGAGAAGCTCGCGCAGACGGCGAAGCAGCTCGCGCAGCTGAAGCCCGAGTTCTTCTCGGTCACGTACGGCGCGGGCGGATCGACGCGGGAGCGCACGCTCAAGGCGGTGCTCGATCTGTGTGAAGCGGGACACGCGGCGGCGCCCCACATCTCGTGCGTGGGCTCGTCGCGCACCGGCGTTCGCGAGATCCTGGACGAATACAAGAGTCACGGCATACGCCATCTCGTCGCGCTGAGGGGGGATCTGCCCTCCGGTACCGCCGCGGCGGGCGAGTTCCATTACGCGAACGAGCTCGTCGAGTTCATACGCAAGGAGTTCGGCAGTCACTTCTTCATCGAGGTCGCCGCCTACCCCGAGTACCATCCCCAGGCGCGCAGCGCGCAGGAGGACCTGCGGGCTTTCAGGCGCAAAATCGAAGCCGGCGCCGATTCGGCGATCACCCAGTACTTCTTCAACGCCGATGCCTACTTCAACTTCGTCGACGAATGCGAAGCGATGGGACTCACCGTGCCGATCGTCCCCGGCATCATGCCGATCGGGCGCTTCTCGCAGCTCGCTCGTTTCTCCGATGCGTGCGGCGCCGAGATTCCACGCTGGATACGGAAGAAGCTCGAAGGCTACGGGGACGACACTTCGTCGATCCGGGCTTTCGGGCTCGACGTGGTGACCGACCTCTGCGACCGGCTGCTGCGCAGCGGCGCGCCGGGGCTGCATTTCTACACGCTCAACCAGGCGGCCCTCACGACGACGATTTGGCAGCGTTTGGGCCTATAGGCGATTGGCGGGTTACGCATTGTCCCAACCGCCCTACGGTAGCCGGAAAACGGAGCGGGTGAAGCCCCCCGTACAAAGGAAAGAAGAATGAGCACGATCGTCGACAGACCGAGCGACGCGTTCGCGCGCACGCAGCCGCTGCCGCACAACGACCAGTACCCGCCTCACACCATCGGCAACCTGATGGAGCCGCCGACGGCATTGTTCAGGCCGGAGATGACCGTCGCGGACACCGTCGCCCAGCTGCGCACGCTCATCAAGAGCGCATTCATCACTTATGGTTACGTGACGGACACTTCGGGGCGGCTCCTCGGCATCATCACGATGCGCGATCTCCTTTTCGCCGACGAGAGCACGCGGCTCGAAGACCTGATGCTGCGCAATCCGTTTTACCTCCGGCCCGAAACACCGCTTTCCGAAGCGATGAAGCTCGTGCTCCATCGCCACTATCCGGTCTACCCGGTGTGCGACGAGAACGGCGTGCTGATCGGACTGGTGCGCGGCTACGCGATGTTCGAGGAGCAGGCGATCGAGATCACGGCGCAGCCCGGCAGCATGGTCGGCGTCGAGAAGGAGGAGCGCCTCGCGACCCCGTGGTCGCAGAGCTTCAAGTTCCGCCACCCGTGGCTGCAGCTGAACCTCATCACCGCGTTCGTCGCGGGCGCGGTCGTCAGCATCTTCGAAGGCACCGTCGAGAAGCTGGTCGTCCTCACGGTGTTTCTGCCCGTCCTCGCGGGCCAGTCGGGGAACACCGGTTGCCAGGCGCTCGCGGTCACGCTGCGCGGGCTTACGCTGGGCGAAGTGAAGTCGGGGAAAGAGCGCGCGCTGGTGATGAAGGAGGCTTCACTCGGCCTCATGAACGGCGCGCTGACGGGGCTCGTCGCAGCGCTTGCGATGTTCGCCTATGGGACCATGCAAGGCTCGCCGCACGCGCTCCTGCTGGGCGTCGTCGTATGGGTGGCGCTCGTCGGCGCGTGCGTGATCAGCGGCATCTGCGGCGCCATGATCCCGCTCACGCTCAAGCGCTTCGGCGCCGACCCGGCAACCGCCTCCAGCATCTTCCTCACCACCGCCACCGACGTCGCCAGCATGGGCATGCTGCTGGGGCTTGCTGCGCTCCTGATCCGCTGAGCGCACTTCTTCACACCGCCTTAGGCGGCAGGTCGGTGTTAAGGAAGAGAGGTAACGGAGGGAAACCATGGGTTTCCCTCTGTTCGTTTACCGGCGAGCCCCGAGCGCAGCGAGGGAAACCATGGGTTCCCCTCTGTTCGTTTACCGAGCGGCTGCTGCGGGCGAAGCCCGCAAAGCTCTACCGCTGCCGCTAGGCAGCGGCCTTTTGTCGCGCGCCTTTGGCCTTCTTGGCCTGGGCGGCTTTGGCGTGCATCGCCGCGTAGGCCGCGTGCGCGGCCGCTTCGGCGTCGCCGACGTGGACCGGATAGTCCATGTCGTCGAGTACCGAGCCGAGCGCGGAAAGACACAGCATCACGTTGTCCGGCCGGCACGAGTAACCCATGAGGCCGAAGCGCCATATCTTGCCGGCGAGCGGTCCCAGCCCCGCGCCGATCTCGAGCCCGAACTCGTCGAGCAGCGTCTTGCGCACTTCGGCTTCGTTCACGCCTTCGGCACAGAACACCGCGTTCATCTGCGGGATCTGATACTGCTCCTGCACCAGGAATTTCAGCCCCATCGCTTCGAGGCCGGCCTTGAGCGCGATATGGTGGCGCTGATGGCGCGCCCAGCAGTTGTCGAGCCCTTCCTCGCGGATCAGCAGCAGCGCTTCGTGCAGCGCGAAAAGCGAATTGGTCGGCGCAGTGTGGTGATAGGTGCGGTTGGTCGCGCCCCAGTAGCCGAGCAGGAGATTCATGTCCATGAACCACGAATGGATCTTGTCCTTGCGCGCCTTCACGTGATCGACGACGCGCTGGTTCAGCGTCACCGGCGAAAGGCCCGGAGTGCACGAGAGGCACTTCTGGCTGGCGGAGTACACCGCGTCGAGTCCCCACTCGTCTACGAGCACGGGAGAGCCGCCGAGCGAGGTCACGGCATCCACGATCGTCAGCGCGTCGTGCTTGTGTGCGATCTCCACCAGCGTCCTGGCGTCGGAGAGCACACCGGTGGAAGTCTCCGCATGCACGAAAGCGACGATGCGGGCGTCGGGATTCGCTTTCAGCGCGTCCTCGAGCTTCTGCGGGTCGATCGGCTGGCCCCATTCGGACTCGACCACGACCGCGGTGCCGCCGCAGCGCTCGACGTTCTCGATCATGCGGCCGCCGAAAACGCCGTTGCGGCAGACGACGACTTTGTCTCCGGGGCTCACCATGTTGACGAAGCAGTACTCCATGCCCACCGAGCCGGGACCCGAAACCGGGAAGGTCAGCGCGTTCTTCGTCTGGTAGGCGTAGCGCAGCAGCGCTTTGAGCTCTTCCATCATGTCGACGAAAATCGGATCGAGGTAGCCGATCGCAGGCTGGCTCATCGTGGTCAGCACGCGCGGGTGGATCTCGGTGGGGCCGGGACCCATGAGCGTGCGCTGCGGCGGATGGAAAGAGCTGATGCGTTTGGCTGGCGCGTACTCGTTCATGGGGTCACTCCCGGTAAGGGTGGATCCGAACAGGCTTTCGCCGTCCGGACGCGATTTGAGCCGGATCGGCTTGCGGGCGTTGGCTTCGTTGAGGATGTCGGTCGCGCTGATGGCGCCTTCGGTGACGTTCTCGACTTCCATCGCCCAGCGCGCGGGCACGTAGCCGGATTTCACCCAGTTGTTGACGACGGCGCGGTCGAGGCGAAAGCGGCGGGCGACTTCGGCCTGGCTGCCGAAGAGCTCGACCAGTCGTTCAGCACAGTTCATGACGCGGAGCCTAACATGTCAAACTGGTTTTGACAATTTGATAGCCCCGCGTCGCGCCAGCATAGGACAAGCGCACGCCCCGTGAAGCCCAAGGAAGGGGGTAACGGGGGAACCTCGGGTTCCCCCTGTTCGTTCACCGCTACCTACCTCTCACAGTAGTGAGCGCTTGCTTACTTACTGTTCTTCTTTTATATCCAAAGCCTTGTCGCCGTCCGGCTCAGGCTTGCCGGTGGCGACGACGCCGCTGAAATCGAAGCGCGTGCGGTCAAGGAGGTGCGAAGGCGTGACGCTCTGAAGGCTGCGCAGGATGTTCTCGACGCGACCGGGCTCGCGTTTCTCCCACTCGTGCAGCATCGCTTTCACCTGCTTCCTCTTGAGGCTCTCCTGCGAGCCGCACAGCGTGCAGGGGATGATCGGGAAGCGGCGCAGCTCCGCGTAAGCCTCGAGGTCGGACTCCTCGCAGTACGCGAGCGGGCGGATCACGACGTTGCGGCCATCGTCCGAGACGAGCTTGGGCGGCATCGCTTTCAGCTTCCCGCCGTAGAACATGTTCAGGAAGAAAGTCTCGAGGATGTCGTCGCGGTGGTGGCCCAGCGCGATCTTCGTCGCATGAAGCTCGCCCGCGACGCGGTAGAGCACGCCGCGGCGCAGCCGCGAGCACAGCGAGCACATCGTCTTGCCTTCGGGGATCACGCGCTTCACCACGCTGTAGGTGTCCTGCACGGCGATGCGGTAGGGCACGCCGAGGGCATCGAGATACTCCGGCAGCACGTGCTCGGGAAACCCGGGCTGCCTCTGGTCGAGGTTGACCGCGACGATGTCGAACGAGATCGGCGCGCGCTCCTTGAGGCTCCGCAGGATGTCGAGCAGCGCGTAGCTGTCCTTGCCTCCCGACAGGCACACCATCACCTTGTCGCCGTCGCGGATCATGTCGTAATCGGCGATCGCCTGGCCGACGAGACGCCGCAGGCGCTTCGCGAGCTTGTTCGCCTCGTAAGCCTGCTTCGGCTTCTGTACCGCTGTTGTCGTTTCAGTCATCCATGTTTCCCGGAAGTCACACCGGGGTCAGTCCCGGTTTTCGCGAGCGCGAAAGTCCGGGACAGACCCCTAGCCCATCATTACGCTGCGCCCGCCGTCCACGGCGAGCACCTGCCCGGTCACGTACGGCGCCGAAGTGAGCAGAAATTCAACCGCGCGGGCGATGTCGTCGGGGTCGCCGATGCGCTTCAACGCGGTCTGGTTCATGATGCGCTGGCGGGCAAGCTCGTCTTTCCACGCTTCGTCGTCAGGCCAGATGATCGTTCCCGGGGCGACGCCGTTCACCCGCACCTCGGGTCCCAGCTCGCGAGCGAGCGAGCGCGTGAGCGCGGCGAGCGCGCCTTTCGCGATGTTGTAGACCACGTAGCTCTTCATCGGAAACTCGGCATGGATGTCGACGATGTTGACGATGGCGCCGTGGTTCTTCTTCAGCTCCCGCGCCGCCGCCTGCGACAGGAAAAGCGGCGCCTTGAGGTTGGTTCCCATCAGATCGTCCCATGCCTTCTCGGTGATCTCCCCGATCGGCGTCGCGTAAAAGCTCGAAGCGTTGTTCACGAGCGCGTCCAGCCGTCCATAGGCTTTCATCGCGTCCTTGATGAGGCCGGTCAGGTGCGCGGGCTTCAGCAGGTCGCCCTGGACCAGCACCACCGAGTTCGCGCGGGCGCGGGTGAGCTCGTCTTTCAGCGCGCGGGCGTCCGCCGCGCTCGAACGGTAATGCACGACGAGGTTCGCGCCGGCGCCGTGCAGGCGGCGCGAAATCGCTGCGCCGACGCGCCGGGCGCCCCCCGTGATCAGCACGGCCTTGCCTTCGAGTGCAGCGCCCATCGGTGACCGCGATTCGCCCGTAAAATGTTGTTTATTGTAGAGCTTGTCACCTGATCACGCCGTTCGTGGTGTTGCAGGCTCTTGCCTGTTAACCCATCATCGGCGGCGGCATGCTCCCCCCTGCGCTGTCTCACCTGCCCGCGCCGCCGGCCGCGGCGCAGGACGTCCACAACCGGCTCGTAGCCCTGATCCGCTCGGAGATCGACGCGGCCGGCGGCTGGCTCGGCTTCGAGCGCTACATGGAGCTCGCGCTCTACGCGCCCGGACTCGGCTATTACAGCGCGGGGAGCGCGAAGCTCGGCGCCGCAGGCGATTTCGTGACCGCACCCGAGCTCTCGCCGCTTTTCGCGCGCTGCCTCGCGCGCCAGGTCGCTCAGTTGATGGAATCCGGCGTGCGCGACGTGATCGAAGTCGGCGCGGGCAGCGGCGCGCTCGCCGCCGGATTGCTGGAGGCCCTCGAGGCGATGGACCGCGCGCCCGAGCGCTATCTCATACTCGAAGTGAGCGGCGAGCTGAAGGCGCGCCAGCGCGCGCGGATCGCCGAGCGCGTCCCCCACCTCGCGCCGCGCGTGCACTGGCTCGACGTGCTGCCGGCGCCGCTCGACGCGGTCGTGGTCGCGAACGAGGTGCTCGACGCGATCCCGGTGCACGTCGTCCGCACGCACGGCGGCGCCATCGAGGAGATGGGTGTGGCGACGAGCGCAGGCGGTGCACGGTTCGAGCGCGCCTGGCGGCCCGCAACGGGTGCACTGCTGGCAGCGGCCCAGGCGCTGGCATTGCCCGACGCGTACGAAACCGAGATCAATCCCGCCGCGCGCGCCTTCGTCAAAAGCTTTGCGCGGCTCCTCCGCCGCGGAGCGCTGCTCTTCGTCGATTACGGTTTCCCGGCCGCGGAGTACTACCATCCGCAGCGCGCTGAAGGGACGCTCATGTGCCACTACCGGCACCATGCGCACGACGATCCGCTGGTGCTCGCGGGCCTGCAGGACATCACCGCCCACGTCGATTTCACCGCGATCGCCGAAGCCGGCGTGCAGGCGGGGCTGAACGTGCTCGGATTTGCGACGCAGGCGCAGTTCCTGATAAACACGGGAATCACCGACATCCTGGGCGAGACGCCTGCGCACGACGCACGCGCCTACGCGCCGCTCGCGGCGCAGGTGCAGAAGCTCACGTCGCCGGCGGAAATGGGAGAGCTTTTCAAAGTGCTGGCGCTGGGTCGCGGCATCGACGGGCCGCTGATCGGATTCACGCGCGGCGATCGCACGCACACGCTGTGAGGACGCGGCAGCCGGCGTTTCGCGCGAGCCGGGCGCGGACTCCATGCGACGGAGCAGGTCATGGATACCGAAATCGTTCTGGGGCCCGGCGCCTGGACCGCGGTCGCGGCAATCATGTTCGCCGCGGGCCTCACCCAGGGCGCGCTCGGTTTCGGCTTCCCGACGATCGCGACGCCTTTCCTGGTTCTGATGACCGACGTGAAAACCGCGATCATCCTCAACCTGCTGCCGAACCTGGCCGTGAACTGCGTGGGCATCGCCCACGGCGGAAACTGGCGCGCGAGCCTCGGCCGCTACTGGCCGGTCGCCGCGTGGGTGCTCGCGGGCTCCTTCCTCGGCGCACAGTTCCTCATTCACGCACCGCAGGAGCCGATCCGCTTCATGCTGGGGCTCGCGCTCTTCGCGTATCTCTACCAGGGCCTGCTCGCGCATCTCGACTGGTCGTGGCTCGCCCGCAGGCACAGGCTGTCCGCGATGCTTTTCGGGCTGACCGGCGGGTTCTTCTCCGGCACGGTGAACCAGGCGTTGCCGCCTCTCATCATCTACTTCACGCTGCTGGGGCTGGAGGTGACCGCCATGACGCAGATCCTCAATCTGTGCTTCCTGGGCGGCAAAGTCGTGCAGGCGACGACGCTCGGCGCGGCGGGCGAGATCCGCGTCTCGCAGGCGCTCGCCAACGTGCCGCTCACGCTCGTCGGGCTCGTGGGCCTCTACGCCGGCATGCGGATCCAGAAGCGCATCAGCGCGGCGAGCTACAAGCGGATCCTGCGCTACGTGCTTTTCGTGGTCGCGTGCGTCCTGCTGTGGCAGGGCGGCCGCTGGTTCTGGTCTTGAGGAGAATCGCGCGCGCCGCCTGCGCGGCACTCTTCTGTGCGATGTGCGGCCTCGCGCACGGCGCGCAAACCGGGATCGAGCAGGCCGAGCGCCTGTGGGCGAAAAGTCCGCACGGCGCGATGCTGGCACGCATACTTCCGCGCGCGGTCGAAGCTCACGATCTGCCCGAGCCCGCGTCCGCAGGCGCGCAGCTGACGGCGCGTTACTGCGTGCAGTGCCACCATCTCGTCAACCCCGCGATGCACACGAGCGAGCGCTGGAAGCCGGTCGTCGAGCGCATGGTGTGGCGCATGCGCGGCAACGGCAACATGGGCGAGCTCATGAAGGACATGATGGCGAAAGTCGAAGCGCCGGGCGATGCCGAAGTGGAAACCCTCGTGCGCTATCTGCAGAAGCACGGGCAGGCGGAAATCGATCCGAAGCACCCGGCGCTCGCCACCCGGTCGGGCGAGATTTTCGCCCTCGCGTGCTCGCAGTGCCACGCGCTGCCGGACCCGCGCCGCCACACCGCGCGCGAATGGCCGCGGGTCGTGGCGCGCATGAAGGGGCACCTCGCGTGGACCAACGTCGTCGTGGGAAGCCCGGAGCTCAAGACCTCGCCGGAGCTCAAGACCGACGAGATCGTGCGATTCCTGCAGCGTTACGCGCGCCCGGAAAATCAAAAGCGCTAAAAAAGATCATGCACCGTTACGACGGGACCTTCATGCCTTTCTCGACCGCCGGCCGGGCCGAGATCGCGCCGTACCAGCGCTTCACGTTCGGAAAATCCTCGAGCCGCGTCTTGTGCCACTCGTAGCGCGCGACCCACGGATAAGTCGCGATGTCCGCGATCGAATACGCGTCGGCCAGGTACTCGCGGTCTTTCAGCCGCGCATCGAGCACGCCGTAGAGCCGCCGCGTCTCCTTGGTGTAGCGCTCGATCGCATACGGCACCGGCTCCCTGGCCGCGCGCAGGAAGTGGTGCACCTGACCGAACATCGGGCCGACGCCGCCCATCTGGAACATGAGCCACTGTAACGCGACATAGCGATCGCGTTTGCCTTCGGGCATGAGCTTGCCGGTCTTCTCGGCGAGATAGATCAGGATCGCGCCCGATTCCATCATGGAGAGCGGCTTGCCGTCGGGCCCGTCGGGGTCGACGATCGCCGGTATCTTGCTGTTCGGATTGATCGCGACGAACTCTTCGGTGAACTGATCGTCCTTACCGATGTTGATGGCGTGTACGTTGTACGGCAGCCCCAGCTCCTCGAGCATGATGGAAACCTTGCGGCCGTTGGGTGTGCTCCACGTGTAAAGATCGATCATTCTCGCTCCGCTCGGGGGGAATATTACGATACAGAGGGAAACCCATGGTTTCCCACCGTAACCTGCCGCGGCGATGATGCCTAGCGGGCGAAAACGCCCGCAGCCGCGGCTCGATTACATACAGAGGGAAACCAAGGTTTCCCTCCGTTACCTCCTTTCCTTCGGCTGCCATCCGGCAGCCGCCTCGGCCGGTGAACGAACAGAGGGCAACCGATGGTTTCCCTCCGTTACCTCCCTTCCTTCGGCGATATCAGTTCAGTTTAATGCTGCGCGGATGGCGTCGAGCCGCGCCGCGCTCACGCGCGCCTTGATGTCATCCTGCTTGCCGGTTGCTTTGGCGATGGCGCCTGCGTCGACGGCGAGCGCCGCGTCGCGCGCGCGGCGCAGCCGCTGCAGTGCGCGCTCGGCGCCGCGCTCACCCGCAACCGCGGCGCGCAGCAGCTCTTCAAACCGCTCGGGCCTGCGCCACACGTCTGCGGCATTGAGCAGCTCGAGGATCGCCTCGGGCGCGAGCTCTTCGGCGTCGTGTATGGCGTTGCCGTGACGCGCTGCGAGGAGCGCCAGGTCGCGCACCGACGCGGGAAGTTTGAGACGGCCGGCGATAGCGTCTATCGCGTACGGATCGAGCGCCCGCGCGAGCGCGGCGAATCGCACTTCGAGGGTGTCGTCTCCCGCGGCTGCGGCATCGAGCGCGTCCAGCGCGTCCTGCGCGCGCTCCGGCTCTTCGAACAGGACGGCGATTTCGGGCGCCACTTTCGCGAGCGCGCCGCACTCTTGCAGCACTTCCAGCATGCGCGACGGGCGCTTTTCGATGAACCCGCGCGCGAGCTCCTGCCATACGCGCTCTGAAACCAGCGCGTCGGCTTCCCCGCTCTGCACCATCGAGCGCATGAGCTCGAACGTTTCGGGCGCGATGTCGAAGCCGAAGCGCGCTGCAAACCGCGCCACGCGCAGTATGCGCACCGGATCTTCGGAGAAAGCCGG
>Ga0105106_10003965_pt1 | contig 10530 bp, 5 predicted proteins | sample PPLLaktember2015_5_FD_79109 | JGI IMG/M metagenome (GOLD analysis project Ga0105106, IMG submission 79109) | Freshwater sediment microbial communities from Prairie Pothole Lake near Jamestown, North Dakota, USA - PPLs Lake P8 Core (1) Depth... | ecosystem: Environmental > Aquatic > Freshwater >... | reverse complement strand
GCGGCTTCCGGCTCTATGAAATCCCGCTCGAACGCGAATGCCGCGCGCTGATGTCCGATCCGCGGCGCGGCGAGAACATGTTCGTGCTCGGCATGCTGTGCAGCATCTACAGTCTCGACCTGCAGCTCGCGCGCGACCAGGTCGCGCGGATCTTCGGCAAGAAGGACGAGAAGGTCATCGCCACCAACGTGCGGCTGCTCGACGCCGGTTTCGCCTGGGGCGAAGCCAACCTCGAATTCAAGTACGCGATTCCGGCCGAACGGTCGAAGGCGCCGCAGATATTGGTCAACGGCAACACCGCGATCGCGCTCGGCGTGCTGGCGTCCGGCATGGACATCTGCGCGATGTACCCGATCACGCCGGCGACCTCCGCGTCGCACTATCTTTCCGACGTGTTCGAGCGTGTCGGCGGCCTCGTGCACCAGGCCGAGGACGAGATCGCCGCATGCGCGTTCGCCATCGGCGCCTCGTACGCGGGTCGCTGCGCGGTGACGATCACGTCGGGACCCGGCTACTCGCTCAAGCAGGAAGGGCTCGGGCTCGCGGTGATGGTCGAGATTCCGCTGGTCGTCGTCAACGTGCAGCGCGGCGGGCCCAGCACCGGGCAGCCGACCAAGGTCGAGCAGGGCGACCTGCTGACCGCGATCTACGGCAGCCACGGCGATGCGCCGAAGGTCGTGCTGGCGGTCAGCGACATCGAGGACTGCTTCTACTCGATGATCACGGCGCGCAAGATCGCCGAAACGTTCAACATGGTCGTGATCGTGCTGTCCGACGCGAGTCTCTCGACCGCGCAGCAGCCGTTCCCGCGGCCGCAGTTTTCCGAGGATTGGCTGGCACCTCCCCTCGATCAGAGCCCGGTGCCCGAGGGCGCGAAGCCCTACGACTGGGACCCGGTCACCGGCATCGCGCACCGGTTCATTCCGGGGCAGCCCAACGGCATGCATACGCTGACCGGGCTCGCGCACGACCGGTCGAGCAAGGTGGCCTACGACTCGGCGAGCAACGAGGAAGGCCTGCGCGCGCGCAGCCTGAAGATCGCCGCGCTGCAGAAGACGCTCAGGGCGCCGCCCGTGCACGGCGATCCGGAAGGCGACCTGCTGGTTGTCGGCTGGGGCAGCACGAAAGGCGCGATCGAGGAGGCCGTCGACCGCGCCCGTGAGGAAGGGTTGAAGGTCTCGTCGCTGCACCTGCGCTTCATCCAGCCGATGCCCTCCGGCATCCGCGAGATCCTGCGCCGCTTCGGCAAGGTCATGACCGTGGAAGGCAACTGGTCGGACCGGCGCGAGGACGAGCTGATCGACGAGGACAATCGCCGCTACTCGGCGCTGGCGATGATGCTGCGCGCGCGTTTCCTGGTCGACGTCGACTGCTGGAGCGAGGCGCGCGGCCAGCCGATCAAGCCGGGCGACGTCGTCAAAGCGATGCGGGCAAAACTCAACGAAGGACGATAGTGTCCTGTTCCGCAAGGTCGTTCGATAGTTCGCGGCGAAATCAGCCGCCATGCAGCGTTGCTCGTGCTCGCCGTAGCACGGGCTACGGCTGCGCCTCGCGCCTTGCCTGACGACTGATTTCATCCGCTCCCTTATCTTCAGACCTTACGGCACAGGACACTAACCATGGCGATCCCGGTCACGCAATGCATCATCAAGCTCCACGAGGAGCACCACAACCTCGAGGACTACCAGGGTGGCGTCCCGCGCTGGTGCAGCGGCTGCGGCGACAACGCGATCCTCGCCGCCGTGCAGCGGCTGTGCCGGGACGAGGATCTCGCCCCCGAGCGCACGGTCTTCGTTTCGGGCATCGGCTGCTCGAGCCGTTTCCCGCATTACATGAAGACCTACGGGTTTCACGGCATCCACGGCCGCGCGTTCCCGATCGCCGAAGGCGTGAAGATGGCGCGACCCGACCTGAACGTGTTCGTCAACACGGGCGACGGTGATTGCTGCAGCATCGGTGCGGCGCACTGGATCCACGCGATCCGCTACAACATGAACATGACGGTCATCCTCCACGACAACCACGTCTACGGTCTGACCAAGAAGCAGGCGTCGCCGACATCGCCGGTCGGGTTCAAGAGCAACACGACGCCGCGTGGTGCCGTGCTCGAGGCGCTGAACCCGTTGACCGTGACGCTGGGCGTGCAGAACGTCTCGTTCGTCGCCCAGGCCGTGGATTGGATTCCGGACATGCTCTACGACATCATCGCGAAGGCGTACAAGCACCGCGGGTTCTCGTTCGTGCGCATCATCCAGCGCTGCCCCGAGTTCCTGCCCAAGATGTTCGAGCCCTGGCTGCACGACCCGGGCAAGACGCTGCTCCTGACCCACGCCAACGGGCTGCAGCCCTCCGCCGAGACCAGCCGGATCTACAAGACGCAGCGCGAGCACGACCCGCTCGACATCCACCGGGCGCGCGAGATCGCGTCCTCGGAGGATCCGATTCCGGTCGGGATCCTGTACCAGAATCCGGAAGTGCCCTGCTACGAAGACCTGCGCGGCGCCGGTCAGCCGCGCACCGCCGAGCGGACCCGCGCCGGCCTCAACGCCGAGTTCGACAAGGTCACGATCTGGCCGGAAGAGAGCGCGGCGCAACAGCGCGTTGCGTAGGCGTTCCGATTCATCACTGCGAGAGCATCCCGCCATGGACATGGCCGCAAAATTCCAGGACCAGGTGGTCTTTCACATGACCGGCAAACGCGCCGGCGACGGCCTTGCCGCGATCGACATGGGCGCGCTGCGCCCGGCGCTGCTCGCCCGCTTTCGCGACCTTTCGCGCCTGCGGTACGACTTCCCGCTGGTGCTGCCCGAAGCGAGCGCCGATGCCGAGTACGTGCACTCGCTGTCCGCGGTGGTCGGCGGCCTCCTGGCCGAGCTCGCGCCACGCGGTCTGGAAGGCGAACGGCTGCGCAAGCACGTGCTGCGGCTCGAGCGCGAGGTCCGCGTCATGCTGGCCGCAGGCGAGCGAGGGCAGCTGTCCGAGCTCTGGGCGAAGGCGGCCGAGCGTCTTTCCGTCGGCGCCGACGTAACGGTCGGCAAGGTGCTCGCGCAGGCGGGTGAATCGCTGACGGTCGACGGCGAGGTCGTGGACTGCGATCCGAAGTTGCCGGCGCGATTCGTCACGCAGGCGTGGCGACACACGCAGGCGCAGAAGGCACGCCAGTTCCGGGCGCTCGCCGATCAGCTCGTGCGCAAGCTGTCCGACATCCGGCGCGCCGCCTTCGCGCGCTCGGCGGCAGGCCAGCAGCCCGACGCGCTGCGCGCTTCGATCGGCGGCGCGCACGCCGACGAGTTCGATTTCGACGTGATGTCGAAGCTGGTGGTTCGCGGCGCGCCCAAGGACGAGTTGCCCGCTGGTCGCCGCGGGCGCATCGAGTGGGCGCTGGCGGTGCTGTGCGCCCAGCCGTTCTATCCGGACCCGACGGGCACCATCGCCGACGACGCCGCGTACGACTTCGCGTTCGACAACTGCGCCGCGGCCGCCGAGGCCTATCGGGCGCGTCTGCCGCGCCTGGTCGAGGTCGTCAAGGCGATCGCCATCGCCGAAATGGAATCGTCCGGGGCCTACGTCGAGGCCGATCACGATGCGTTCTTCGAACGCTACGACGAGAATGCGTTGACCGCGGACGATCTCGCGCTGTTTCCGGACTACCTCGTCTGTCTCCCCGCCGATCGCAACGACGCGCCGGAAAACGCCGGCCTGATCGAAATGCTCTCCGCCGGCCTGCCGGTGAAGGTGCTGGTCCAGCAGACCGATCTGCTCGAGGAGTCCTCGATCGGCACCGGGCACTTCGCCTTCGGCGTGCGCAGCGCGCGCCTGGCGACTACGGCAATGGGCTTGGGCGGCATGTTCGTGCTCCAGGCGACCAGCGCCGACCTCTATGCGTTGCGCGAACGCGTGCGACGCGGGCTATCGTGCCGCGGTCCGGCGTTGTTCAGCGTGTTCGCGGGTTCGCCCGCGGCGGCCGGCGAACTGTCGCCCTACCTCACCGCCGCGGCGGCGAGGGAGTCTCGGGCGTTCCCGGCATTCAGCTACGATGCCACGGCCGGCGCCAACTGGGCGGCCCGGTTCTCGCTCGAGAACAATCGCAATCCCGACGCCGACTGGCCGACGGAGCCGTTCGATTACGCCGACGAGGCGCTGCAGCGCGTGACCGAAGAGATCGCCTTCACGTACGCCGATTTCGTGTTGTGCGACCGGCGCTACGCGCCGCACTTCGCGGTCGTCCCGCGCGAGCGCTGGAACGCGGGCATGCTGCCGGTCGCCGAGTGGCTGGCGCTGCCGGAAGGCAATGCGTCCGAACGCATTCCGTTCCTGTGGGCGGTCGACGCCGACGACCGGCTGCATCGCGTCATCGTCGACACCCGACTGATGCAGGCCACGCGTCGATGCGTGCTGCTGTGGCACCGTCTGCAGGAGCACGGCGGCATCCACGATTCGCACGCCGAACGGCTGCTGGCGCGCGAGCGGGCAGTCTGGGACGCGGAACGGCAGCAGGCGCAGGAAGCGCTGCAAAAGACGACCGCCGCGGCGGCGCCCGGCGCCGAGGTGAAGGCCGCCGATGCCGCGGCGGCTGCGCCCGCGGCGGCCGGTGCCGCGGAGCCCGCGGGCGGGAAACCGCCGTCCGACGAGGCGTGGATCGAGACCGCGCGCTGCCCGAGTTGCAACGAGTGCCAGAACATCAACGACAAGATGTTCGCGTACAACGACAACAAGCAGGCCTACATCAAGGACATCGATGCCGGCACATACCGGCAGCTGGTGGAAGCCGCCGAGGCGTGCCAGGTCGCGATCATCCACCCGGGGAAACCGCGCAATCCGAACGAGCCCGGGCTCGACGAGCTGATGAAACGCGCGGAAGCGTTCCTGTAGGCGACAGTCTGACCGTCTCCGCCCGGGCGTGAGCCCGTCCCGGGCGTGAACCGAGGCCGCAGCGCGGCGCCCACGGTTTTGCCGCATGGGGCGCCTGTCGATGCGGCGCCGCAATCCGCGGCGATCCGGGCCATCGCGTTGCGCCGCAGTACCAGCGCGGCGGCACTCCGCGAAATCCCTGCGGATGAGAAGGGATTGTGTCCACCGGCGGCGTGCCTTTCCTCGGCACGCGGGCTGGCGTAGGATCGCAGGCACCCCGCAGAACGGCCCGACCGTGGCACGCGCGTTGCGCGCGTAGAAGAACTGTAACGTCGACACGAGCCGGGCGGCCACCTGGAGGAGTCTGTTTGAAGCCGACGGACATCGCACAGCCCGACTATTTTCACAAAGTCGTCGATTGCCAGTGGGCATGCCCGACCCACACACCGGTTCCCGAATACATCCGGCTGATCGCGGCCGGCCGCTACGGCGATGCGTATCTCGTCAACTGGAAGTCCAACGTGTTTCCGGGGATTCTCGGGCGCACCTGCGACCGGCCCTGCGAACCGGCGTGCCGCCGCGGCCGGGTCGAGGAAGGTGGCGACCGGAAAGCGAAACCGGAACCCGTTGCCATCTGCCGGTTGAAGCGCGTTGCCGCGGACTACAAGGACGACATCCGCGATCGGCTGCCCCGGCCTGCGACGACGAAGAACGGCAAGCGCATCGCCCTGGTCGGTGCCGGCCCGGCTTCGCTGACCGTCGCCCGCGATCTCGCGCCGCTCGGTTACGAACTCGTCGTGTTCGATGGCGACCGCAAGGCGGGCGGGATGATGCGCACCCAGATCCCGCGCTTCCGGCTTCCGGAGAGCGTCATCGACGAGGAGGTCGGCTACGTCCTCGACCTCGGCGTCGAGTTCCGTGCCGGCACGCGCATCGACAGCCTGAAGGCGCTGCTCGCGGAACAATGGGATGCTGTGTTCGTCGGGAGCGGTGCGCCGCGCGGACGCGACATCGATGTCCCGGGCCGTGTCGAAGCCGCCGCGAACATCCACATCGGGATCGACTGGCTGTCCAGCGTCTCGTTCGGCCACACCACCCGGGTCGGCAAGCGCGTCGTCGTTCTCGGCGGAGGCAACACGGCGATGGACTGCTGTCGCAGCGCGCGCCGGCTCGGTGGCGAGGACGTGCAGGTCGTCGTCCGCTCCGGTTACGACGAGATGAAGGCCTCGCCGTGGGAGAAGGAGGACGCCGCGCACGAGGGCATTCCGATCCACAACTATCTCGTGCCGAAGGCGATCACCCACGCCGGCGGCAAGCTCACCGGGGTCACGTTCGAGAAGGTGGCCCCCAGGTACGACGCGAAGGGGCGGCGCGAGCTGATCCCGACCGGCGAACCCGCCGTGCACTTTCCGTGCGACGACGTGCTGGTCGCGATCGGGCAGGAGAACGCGTTCCCGTGGATCGAGCGCGACCTCGGCATCGAGTTCGACAAGTGGGGCCTGCCCGTCGTCGACAAGGTGACGATGGTCTCGACCCGGCCCGACGTGTTCTTCGGTGGCGACGCCGCATTCGGACCGAAGAACATCATCTGGGCCGTCGCGCACGGCCACGACGCCGCGATCTCGATCGATCTCTTCTGCCGGGGCGAGGACGTCGGCGAGCGCCCGCCGCCGATGACCACGCTCGCGTCGCAGAAGATGGGCATCCACGAGTGGAGCTACGACAACGCGATTCATCCCGACCGGCGCTTCCGCGTGCCACTCAAGGACACCACGCTCGCGCTCAAGAACATCAAGATCGAGGTCGAGCTGGGCTACGACCCGAAGCTCGCGTTCGCCGAGGCGCAGCGCTGCCTCAATTGCGATGTGCAGACCGTGTTCACCGATCGGCTGTGCATCGAGTGCGATGCCTGCGTCGACATCTGTCCGATGGACTGCATCACGTTCACGGCCAACGCCGACGAGACGGAGTTGCGCGCGCAGTTGCGCGTGCCCGCCGACAACCACGACCAGAGCCTCTACGTGTCGGGCGAACTCAAGACGCGGCGCGTGATGGTCAAGGACGAGGACGTCTGCCTCCACTGCGGCCTGTGTGCCGAGCGCTGTCCGACCGGGGCGTGGGACATGCAGAAGTTCCTGCTCGACATGACGCACGCGGACGATCGCTGCCGCACCCGTCACGCGCCCGCCCTGGTCGCCGCGGCGGCGACGGTGCCCGCGGGCATGGCAGGGGAGTGACCGCCATGGCCAAGCCCCCCGCGAGTCCGAACGTGGTCGTCAACGATTTCGTCGTCAAGTTCGCCAACGTGAACGGTTCCGGCTCGGCGTCGGCGAACGGCCTGTTCGCGAAGGCGATCCTGCGGATGGGCGTTCCCGTGTCGGCGCGCAACATCTTCCCGTCGAACATCCAGGGTCTGCCCACGTGGTACGAGGTGCGCGTCTCGGGCGCGGGCTGGCGCGGCCGCCGCGGCGGCGTCGACCTCATGGTCGCGATGAATCCGCAGACCTGGGAAAAGGACGTCGCCGAGATCGACGCCGGCGGCTACCTTTTCTTCGACTCGAGCAAGCCGCTGCCGCACGGCAGGTTCCGCGACGACGTCACGGCGCTCGGCATGCCGCTCACCACGATCTGCAACGCCGAGTACACCGATGCCCGCCAGCGGCAGCTGTTCAAGAACATCATCTACCTGGGTGCGCTCGCGGCGCTGCTCGACCTCGACCATGCCGAGATCGAGCAGCTCTTCGCCGAGCAGTACAAGGGCAAGGAGGCGCTGCTCGAATCGAACCGCAAGGCGCTCTCCATGGGTCGCGACTACGCGCGCGCCCATTTCGCGTGCCCGCTGCCGCTGCGCGTGGAACGCTCGACGGCCGTCGGCGAGCGGATCTTCATCGACGGCAACAGTGCCGCGGCGCTGGGCTGCATCTACGGCGGCGCGACCGTCTGCGGCTGGTATCCAATCACGCCGTCGTCCTCGCTCGCGGAGGCGTTCGGGAAGTATGCCCAGAAGTACCGCGTCGATCCGGCGACCGGCAGGTACCGGTATGCGAGCGTGCAGGCCGAGGACGAGCTGGCATCGATCGGCATGGTGATCGGCGCGGCGTGGAACGGCGCGCGCGCCTTCACGGCGACGTCCGGCCCCGGCATCTCGCTGATGCAGGAGTTCATCGGCCTCGCGTACTTCGCCGAGATCCCCGCCGTGGTCTTCGACATCCAGCGCGGCAGCCCCTCGACCGGCATGCCCACGCGCACGCAGCAGGCCGACCTGCTGCTGTGCGCGTACGCATCGCACGGGGACACCAAGCACGTACTGCTGTTCCCCGAGGACCCGAAGGAATGCTTCGACATGGGGGCCGACGCTTTCGACCTCGCCGACAGGCTGCAGACGCCGGTGTTCGTGCTTTCCGACCTCGACATCGGCATGCAGGACTGGCTGGTCGATCCTTTTGTCTGGGATGACGCGCGCAGACTCGACCGCGGCAAAGTCATGACCCGCGCGGATCTGGAGGCCGGCCGCGAATTCGGCCGCTATCTCGACGTCGACGGCGACGGGATCCCGTACCGAACGTATCCCGGGACCCATCCGACGAAGGGCTCGTACTTCACGCGCGGCACGACCAAGGACCGCTACGCGCGGTACACCGAGGAAGGGCCGACGTATGTCGACAACATGCAGCGCCTGCTGCGCAAGTTCGAGACGGCAAAGGCGCTGGTGCCGGGACCCGTCATCGAAGGCGCGGCCAGGCCCACGCGCGCGGGCGTGATCTGGTTCGGGTCGAGCGGGGCGGCGATGGCAGAGTCGCTGGCCGCGCTCGCGGTCGACGGCATCCATCTCGACCGGATGCGCATCCGCGCGTTTCCGTTCAGCGATGAGGTGGGCGAGTTCTGCGCCGCGCACGAGCAGGTCTTCGTCGTCGAGCAGAACCGGGACGCGCAGCTCAAGATGATGCTGGTCAACGAGTGCGGCATCGATCCGAACCGGCTGATCTCGGTGCTGCACTACGACGGGACCCCGCTCACCGCACGCTTCGTGATCCGCGAAATCGCCGAGAAGGCCGCGTTGTTCAACGTGAAGCCATTGCGTAAGGTGGCGCCATGACCTATCTCGCCAAACCGAAGCTGCGTCACCCGGACCTGCCGAAGAACCGTCTCGGCTTCACGCGCCGCGACTACGAGGGCGCGATGTCCACGCTGTGCGCGGGCTGCGGCCACGACTCCATTTCCGCGGCGATCATCCAGGCGTTCTTCGAACTGGAGGTGGAACCCCACCAGGTCGCCAAGCTCTCCGGCATCGGCTGCTCGTCGAAGACGCCGACGTATTTCCTCGGCAATTCGCACGGCTTCAACAGCGTGCATGGCCGCATGCCGTCGGTGCTCACCGGCGCCAATCTCGCCAACCGCGATCTGATCTACCTCGGCGTGTCCGGCGACGGCGATTCCGCGTCGATCGGCTTCGGCCAGTTCGCGCATTCGATCCGCCGCAGCGTCAACATGGTCTACATCGTCGAGAACAACGGCGTGTACGGGCTCACCAAGGGACAGTTTTCGGCGACGGCCGACAGGGGTTCGAAGTCCAAGCGCGGCGCGGTCAACAACGACGAGCCGATCGACATGGTGATGCTGGCGCTCCAGCTCGGAGCCACGTACGTGGCGCGCAGTTTCTCCGGCGACAAGGCGCAGCTCGTGCCGCTGATCAAGGGCGCGGTACTGCACAAGGGCGCGGCCTTCATCGACGTCGTGTCGCCGTGCGTCGCGTTCAACAACCATCCCGGCTCGACCAAGAGCTACGACTACGTGCGCGAGCACAACGAGGCCGTCAACCGGCTCGATGTGATGATCGAGCGTGCGCCGATCACCGCCGAGTACGAAGCGGGCAGCGTGCGCGAAGTCGTGCTGCACGACGGCGGCATGGTCCGGCTGCGCAAGCTGCACGAGGAGTTCGACCCGACCGACAAGATCGGCGCGATGAACTATCTGCAGGAGCGCGCTGCCGCCGGCGAGATCGTGACCGGGCTGCTCTACGCGCATCCGCAATCGAGCGACCTGCACGACGCGCAGGAGACCGTCGACATTCCGCTCAACGCGCTCGGCGACGCCGAGCTCGTGCCGGGCGCAGCCAGGCTGGCGGCGCTCAACGCCTCGTTGCGCTGACTGCCGCGCCGACCGGCGGGTGAGCGCGGTCGACGGCAATCGGCCGCGACGTAGCGCCACCAGCTGCCGATAGCGCGCGCCGTCTCCGTTCGGCGACATCGGCAACGACATCGTGCCGCGCAATGCGGGGGTAGAATCTCGCGATGCGCATTTTCTGGACGATTCTCGCTGCGGCGGCCGGCCTGGTCGTCCTCGCGCTGGTCGGCGTGGCGATCGCCGTCTGGACCATCGACGTCAACACGTTCGTCGATCCGATCCAGCAACGCGTGAAGGAGCAGACCGGCCGCGATCTCGCCATCAAGGGTGGCATCGATCTCGAGTTGTCGCTCGAGCCGCGCCTGGTCATCGGCGACGTGAGCCTCGGCAACGCGCCGTGGGGCAGGGAACCGCAGATGCTTTCGGCAAAGCGCGTGGAGGCGCAGGTCGCGCTGCTGCCGCTGCTTCAGCGTCGGTTCGACATCATCCGCTTCAAGCTCGTCGAACCCACGATCGTGCTCGAAACCGACGCGGACGGGCGCGGCAACTGGGAGT
>Ga0105106_10003963_pt1 | contig 10535 bp, 6 predicted proteins | sample PPLLaktember2015_5_FD_79109 | JGI IMG/M metagenome (GOLD analysis project Ga0105106, IMG submission 79109) | Freshwater sediment microbial communities from Prairie Pothole Lake near Jamestown, North Dakota, USA - PPLs Lake P8 Core (1) Depth... | ecosystem: Environmental > Aquatic > Freshwater >... | reverse complement strand
GGCCGGCGGCACCGATCGCTCCTCCTGGAGTGACGCCAGCGCGGATTCTGCCGTGTCGCGAATGATCTCCAGCGAGTTCTCCAGGTTGCCCTGCGCTTGGGCGTACAGCCTGGGTCCCTCGAACGCGAGCAGCTCTTCGACCAGACTCCGGGCCGCCGCCTCGGTAACCGGCAACCCCATCCGCTGCAATTTCTCCCGGACCATCGCGATCCCCTGAGGGCTGGAGGCAAAGCGCGGCCCCTGGTCCCATCGTGTCATGTCGTTGCCTCGCTTCCGGCTAAAGCTCGAGTGCGCGCCACAGATACCAGCTCGCCACGCTTCGGTACGGCCGCCAGCGCTCACCCCGGCGGCCCATGGCCGCGGGCTCGGGCAGTCTACGCTTCCCGAACGTCTGGGCAAAGCCCTTCCGGACGCCGAGGTCGCCCAGCGGCAGCACGTCGGGGCGGCCCAGCTTGAAAATGAGGAACATCTCCACCGTCCAGCGCCCGATTCCGCGCACCCCCGTCAGACGGGCAACGATCTCCTCGTCCTCCATCCGCCGCACTCGCGACAGGGAAGGCACCGTCCCATCGAGGGTTCGTGCGGCCAGGTCCCGCAGGGCCGCGGTCTTCGCGGTCGAAAGCCCCGCCGCCCGAAGCCGCTCGGCTGGGATTTCGAGGAGGTCGCGTGGAGTGGGAAAGCGTTTCGGGGCGAAGAGTCGGATTACCCGGCCCAGGATCGTGGCGGCGGCCTTACCGGTGAGCTGCTGGTAGACGATCGACCGAACCAGCACCTGGAACAGGCTATGGCCGGGCTCCGGCCGCATGGTGAACTCCCCCACCCGCGCGATCAGCCCGCCCATGGCGGGATCGGCTTCGGCCAGGTGGCGGCACGCGACATCCGGGTCGAAGCCCAAGCCATCCGTGCGCGGTCCAACAAGCAGGAGATCGGGCGCGGCCATGACGGAAAATACATCGGTGAGCGGGAAAGACGGAAAGGACGGGAATGACCGTCCTTCCCGTGCCTCCCGTCCCCCTACATCTTCTCGGCATGAATTCCGACGACTTTCGACGGCATGGCCACCAGCTGGTCGACTGGATGGCCGACTACATGAGAGATGTGGGCACGCTCCCGATCACACCGGCCGTTCGACCAGGTGACATTCGGCGGCAGCTGCCGTCGTCGCCACCGGAGAGTGGTGAGCCGTTCGACAACCTGCTTCAGGACTTCACCGGCATCATCGTGCCAGGCATGACTCACTGGAACCACCCCGGCTGGTTCGCCTATTTCCCGGCCAATAACAGTCCCCCGTCGGTGCTGGCGGAAATGCTCATCGCGACGCTGGGGGCTCAGTGCATGTCATGGGCGACGTCTCCCGCGGCCACCGAGCTGGAGCAGGTGACCATGGACTGGCTCCGGCAGATGCTCGGCCTGCCGGAGGGTTTCACCGGCGTCATCCAGGATACGGCATCCACGGCCACGCTGGTGGCGCTCCTCTGCGCCCGGGAGCGGGCAACCAATCACGCAGCCGGCCTCGCCGGTCTCGCCGGCACCGGCGCGCGACTGACCGTTTATGCCTCCAGCGAAGCGCATTCGTCGATCGACAAGGGGGTCAAGCTTGCGGGGTATGGGCTGGAGCAGCTCCGCCGGGTGCCGGTCGATCAGGCATACGCAATGGTGCCGGATGCGCTGGAACGGATGATCGCGGCCGACCGCGAAGCTGGATTCGTGCCGGCCTGCGTGGTGGCGACGGTGGGGACGACGTCATCCACCGCCATCGACCCCCTTCCTCGCATAGCCGAGGTCTGCCGGCGGCATGGGGTCTGGCTCCACGTGGACGCGGCCTACGCCGGGACGGCCGCGATCGTTCCCGAGCTGCGCCCCCTGTTCGATGGCGTCGAGCAGGCCGACAGTTTCGTGTTCAACCCGCACAAGTGGATGCTGGTGAACTTCCACTGCAGCGCCTATTTCGTGCGCGACCGGGATACGCTCCTCAGGACCTTCCAAGTTACTCCGGAGTATCTCCGGACCGCCGAAGACAGAGAGGTGGTCAACTTCCGCGACTGGGGCATCCAACTGGGCCGCCGATTCCGCGCCTTGAAGCTCTGGTTCGTGATCCGGAGCTATGGTCTGGAGGGGCTCAGGGAATTAGTTCGAAAGCACGTGCGGCTGGCGCGCGAGCTGGCCGGATGGATCGAGGCGGCTCCGGGATTCGAGCTCATGGCGCCGGTGCCCCTGGGGCTGGTCTGCTTTCGCCACCGGCCGGCCGGAATGGAGATGGATGACCCGCGGCTCGATGACTTGAATGCCGCGCTGCTCGCCCGGGTGAACGCCACCCGCCGGGTACACCTGACTCATACCCGGCTGGGGGGGCGGTATGTGATTCGGGTAGCGATCGGACAGCGGCAGACCGAGCGCGCCCACGTGGAGGAGGTGTGGAGGCTGATTCAGGAAGCTGCAGGCGGAGTGGGCGGTAGGTGAGGAGGCGGAAGGAACAGAGGCGGAAGGAACGGAGGCGGTGGAGCGGGAGAGCCTAGCGAGTCATTCCGCCCCTACCGCCTTTCTATCTACCGCCTCTTTACCTACCGCCTCTTCATCTACCGCCTCTCTATCTACCGCCGCTTTACCTACCGCCTCTCTATCTACCGCCGCTTTACCTACCGCCTCATCCGGCGAGGGCCGCCTGAGTCGCCGAGAGCAGCGGCTGTAAGTAGCGGCCGGTATGCGAGTCCGGCACCTCGGCGATCTCCTCCGGAGTCCCCTGAGCAACCACCCGGCCACCAGCGTCTCCCGCCTCTGGTCCCATATCGATGACCCAGTCGGCCCGCTTGATCACATCGAGGTGGTGCTCGATGACGACGACGGTGTGGCCGGCATCGACCAGCCGGTCCAGCACGTGGATGAGCACCCGCACATCGTCCAGGTGCAGTCCCGTGGTGGGCTCGTCGAGAATGTAGAGCTTCCGGCCTTCCCGCCTGCCCGCCTGAGTCAGCTCCCGCGCAATCTTGAGCCGCTGGGCCTCCCCGCCGGACAGGGTAGTGGCGGGCTGCCCCAACCTGAGGTATCCCAGTCCCACCTGCTGCAGCTGCCACAGCGCGGCACCGAGCCTGGGCTGGTGCCGAAACCGGGCTATCGCCTCATCGACGGTCCACTGGAGCACGTCGTGGATCGATTTGCCGGAAATCCTGACGTCGAGCACCTCGCGCCGATAACGGGTGGCACCGCAGGATTCGCAGGGGACGAAGACGTCGGCCAGAAAAACCATCTCCACCTGGACGTGCCCCGCGCCTTCACAGGTCTCGCAGCGACCTCCGGGCAGACTGAAGGAGAAGGTCGCGGACGTGTACTTCCGCTGTCGGGCCAGCGGCTGGCCGGCGAACAGCTCGCGGATCTCGTCGAACGCCTTGACATATGTCACCGGGTTCGAGCGGGGCGAGCGGCCGATGGGAGACTGGTCCACCAGCAGGACGTCTTTCAGGAGCTCCCATCCGGTGATCGAGGCAACCTGTCCGACCGGCTCGCCCAGATGAGACTTGGCGGAGTGCTCCCCGCGGAGCTTTGCCTCGAGATTGCGGTACACCACGTCGTGCAGCAGCGTGCTCTTGCCCGACCCGGACACGCCCGTCACCGCGGTCAGGGTGCCCAGCGGAATGTCCACGTCTACGCCCTTGAGGTTGTGCAGGTCGGCGCCCCGCACCCGCAGCCATTGGGGGCCGGTGGGACGGCGCACGCTCGGCACCGCGATGCGTTTCTTTCCGGTGAGGTACTGCCCGGTGAGCGATGTTCGCGCCTCGGCGACTGGCCCCGCGTGCACTACTCTCCCGCCGTGTTCCCCGGAGCCGGGGCCAAGCTCGAGCATGAAATCAGCCTGCTGGATGGCCGCCAGGTCGTGCTCGACAACTATTACCGTATTGCCCGCGTCGCGCAGCCGGCGCAGTAGGCCCAACAGGCGATCGGTGTCCCGGGCGTGCAGGCCCACCGACGGCTCATCCAGCACGTACAGCGTATCCACCAGGTGCGCGCCGAGCGCGTTGGAGAGCGAGATCCGCTGGGCCTCGCCGCCGGAGAGGGTGCGGGTCTGACGATCGAGGGTCAGGTAGCCCAGCCCGACATCTCGAAGGAAGCTCAGCCTGGCATCGAGCTGATCGATGATGAGCTGCGCCACCGAGCGTTCCCATGGGGTGAGCGAGAGTCCCTGCAGCCAGTGGTGCAGGGCGTCCACCGAGCGGCTCGCCACCGACCCGATGACCTCATCTCCGATGCGCACGGAGAGCGCGTCCGGGTTGAGGCGGCTGCCGCCGCACTCCATACAGGTCTTGGCCAGTTGATATTGTCGCAGGAACACCCGGATGTACTGCTTGTAGCGCTTCTCCTCCAGTCCCTTCAGGAAGGGATGGATGCCGAGGAAGCGGCCCTTGCGTCCGTAGAGCAGCTCCCGGCGTTGGGTTGCCTTCAGCTTCGACCAGGGCTTGTATGGATCCGCCCCGATTGACCTGGCGAAGTCGAGGAGAATCTTGCGGCGAGACTCGTAACGCGGCTTGGTCCAGGGGTCGATGGCCCCCTCCGCAAGGCTCTTTCCCGGATCGCAGATGATCAACGAGTCGTCGTACTCGAGGACGGCTCCGAACCCATTACAGTTGGAGCAGGCGCCGCGTGGGTTGTTGAATGAGAACAGCGCCGGGGTGACGGTGGCGGCGGGCGTATCGCAGCTGCTGCAGGCGGGGAATTCGGTGAACCGGCTACGTCCGGCCGCCGGGTGCCCTCCGTGCAGCACGATGGCGATGCCCTCCCCCTCCTGGAATGCGGTCGCCAGGGCCTCCGCCAAGCGCGAGGCCGACGCGGGGCCACCCTCCAGGCGATCCACTGTGACCAGAAGCTCCTCGACGGTGGTGAGGTCGAGCAGGGCGGGGAGCTCGTCGAGATGCACCGGCGTTCCATCCACCACGACCCGCACGAAGCCGAGCGCCCGCAGGTTCTCGACCACAGTCGCGTGGGTCAACCGGGCCAGCGGCGGAAGCGGGAAGCAGACCTGGAGCCGCCCGCTCACCTGTGCCAGCACGGTGTCGGCGGCCGCCTGCGGCGTGTCACGGCGCACCGGCCCGCCGCACGCCCGGCAATGACTCTTCCCGATCCGGGCCCAGAGCAGCCTCAAATAGTCGTACACCTCGGTGGCGGTGCCGACGGTCGAGCGGCTGGACACCACCGGGTTCCGCTGCTCGATGGCGACGGCGGGCGCCAGTCCCTCGAGCCGGTCCACCAATGGCTTGGGCATGCGATCGAGAAACTGCTTGGCGTAGGTGGACAGCGACTCGATGTAGCGGCGTTGGCCCTCGGCGTAGAGGGTATCGAAGGCCAGCGTGCTCTTGCCCGATCCCGACGGCCCGGTAATCACGATGAGCGCGCGGTGCGGGAGGTCGACGCTGATGCCCCGCAGGTTGTTCTGCCGGGCATTGACGATGCGGATGACGGACATTCTCGAAAATAGTCGGGAAGGGCGGGAAAGACGGGTCCTTCCCGCCCTTCCCGCCCTTCCCGTCCTTCCACTACTTTACCCCTTCCATGCCCCTGCTCCTGACCCCCAAGTTGCTGCTCCGCGGCTTCGAGATCTTCGTGGTCGCCTCGTTGGTGGGTTGGGGAATCACGCTTCTCTACGGCAACGACCTTCCCGCCTTTCTGGCCGGTCTCGTCCGCGTTCAGTGGATCTGGGTGCTCGTCGGCTTGGCTCTCGCCTCGCTGGACTGGATCGGCGGCGGCCTTCGGCTCTGGGTTGTGGCCCGCCACATCTATCCCAATCCGCCACTCAAGGGATTGATCCTGGCCGGAGGCATGGGGGCCTGGGCCGGTTACATCACCCCGCTCAACTCCGGAGCCGGGCCCACCACGATGTACACCATGAGACGGTACGGCGTGCCGCTCCCGGTGGCGGTCACCTCGACCTTCATGAGCTTCGTCGCCACGATTCTTTTCTTCGCCATCGCGGGCCCACTCGCCGTCTTCTTCGGAGCCGGCCGATCGCTGGGTCAGCGAGGCAACGTGCTGGGGCTTTCGCTGTTCGATCTCTTCCTCGGCAGCCTCGTGATCATCGCCGGCATCGGCGCACTCATGGCCTTCGTGATGTTCTTCCCCAAGCTGGTGCGTGACCTGCTGCATCGTGCGGCCGGGGCCATCGGGCGGCGCAACCGAGGGGTGGCGGATCGGCTGGAGAAGCTGCGTGAGGGCATCGATCACGCGCATGAAAGCGTGGTGGCCTTCAACAGCCCGAAAGGCTGGTTGGCACTCCTCTGGGCCACGCTCCTCTCCGGCCCCTCACATGCCAATAAGCTGCTGGCCGGGTACGTAGCGCTTCGAGCGGTTGGCCTTCACGCGAATTTCGTCGACATCCTGCTGGTCCAGACCCTGGTCATGTTCCTGTTGTACTTCGCGCCTACTCCCGGCGCGTCGGGCATCGGAGAGGTGCTGTCCGCCGCGGTGATGTCTTCCTATGTCCCCCGCGAGCTCACCCCGATCTACATCCTGATCTGGCGCCTCACGCTCAGCTACTTCACCATTGCGCTCGGCTTCCTGGTGTTCTCCGGTTGGGTACGGCGGGGGCTCAAAGGGGTGGATGAGTCGGGGCTGGTAGAGCCGGCCGGCTAGAATCGCTCATGGATCAGGACGAAGCTCTCGACAAGAACTATGACGCGAGGCTGCTGCGCCGGCTGCTGAGCTACCTTCGCCCCTACCGCGGCCTGACGGCTCTGGCGGTATTGCTGCTGCTGGCCGGCGCCGGTCTGGCGCTGGTAGGGCCGGTGCTGACCCAGCGGGCGCTGGACGTAGCGATTCCAGCCCGTGACACCGGCCTTCTGGGCACACTGGCCATCGTGTTTCTGGCCGCGCTCGTCCTCGAGTTCGTGGTCGAGTACGGGCAGACCTTGCTGACCACTTACCTCGGCCAGCGGGTGATGTATGACCTGCGAATGCAGATCTTTGGCCATCTCCAGCGTCTGAGCATCAGTTACTTCGACCGGAATCCGGTTGGCCGGCTTATGACCCGGGTCACCTCCGACGTCGAGACCCTCAACGAGCTGTTCTCCTCGGGGGTGGTCACCGTGTTCGGCGACGTGTTCACCCTGCTCGCCATCATGACCATGATGCTGTGGATCGACTGGCGCCTGGCGCTGGTCACCTTCGCCGTGATCCCGCTGGTGTGGCTTACAGCTCGCATCTTCCGCCGCCGGGTGCGGCAGGCCTTCGGCGACATCCGGGTGCGGCTTGCCCGGCTCAATGCGTTCCTCCAGGAGCGGCTGTCGGGGATGCGGGTAGTCCAGCTCTTCGGACGCGAGGCCGATTCGGCGGCCCGATTCGCGAAGCTCAATCAGGAACACCTCGACGCTCACCGGCGCTCGATCACGATTTACGCCGTGTTCTTTCCGGTGGTGGAGCTGCTGACCGCCGTGGCCATGGCGCTGCTGCTGTACTACGGAGGACTCCGGGCCCTCGGCGGCACCATCACGGTGGGGGTGCTGGCCGCGTTCATCCAGCTCACCCGCCGCTTCTTCCAACCGCTTCAGGACCTGTCGGAAAAGTTCAACCTCCTGCAGAGCGCCATGGCCTCGTCCGAGCGGGTGTTCGCGCTGCTGGACCAGCCGGTGACCGTGCTGGAGCCGGCCCATCCGGTGAGGCTCTCCCAGCCGGTGCGCGGCGAGGTCGGATTCGAAGGGGTCTGGTTCCGCTACAGCCCGGAGGGGCCCTGGGTCCTGCGCGACGTGTCGTTTACGGCATCGCCGGGCCAGACGATCGCCCTGGTGGGACACACCGGCGCGGGCAAGACCACCATCGTTAATCTCCTGCTGCGCTTCTACGACCCGGACCGGGGCCGGATTCTGATCGATGGGGTCGACATAAGACAGCTCTCCACCTCCGATCTGCGGTCCTTGATCGGCTTCGTGCAGCAGGACCTCTTCCTTTTCGCCGGGGACATCCAGCACAACCTGACGCTCGATGCTCCGATCTCGCCGGAGGCAGCCCGGCAAGCAGCTCGAAGGGTAGGGGCCGACCGGTTCATCGAACGCCTTCCGGCCGGGTACGACCACCGATTGGGAGAGCGAGGCCGGAGCCTGAGCGTGGGTGAGCGTCAGCTGCTGAGTTTTGCCCGGGCGCTCGCCCTCGATCCGACGATCCTGGTGCTCGATGAGGCCACCAGCTCGGTGGATGCCCAGGCGGAAGGCCAGATCCAGGCGGCCATCGCCGAGCTCATGACTGGCCGCACCAGCCTGGTCGTGGCCCACCGCCTGAGCACCATCCTCCATGCCGACGAGATCCTGGTGCTGCAACACGGGGAGATACGTGAGCGGGGAAGCCACCGCGAGCTGCTGGCGCAGCAGGGGCTGTATGAGCGCCTTTACCAGCTGCAGCTACGGGGTCAGGAGCCGCGAAGGATTGCGTAGGGCCTTTGCTTGCATGGTTATAAGCCGCAGGATACGTTACACGGCACTCAAAATTCTCCTCAGGATCAATCGATGATCCATCTCGAAATCGACGGCGAGCGTTACGCCATTGCCGCCGGCGAGACAGTCATAGGCTCGGCTTCAGAGTGCACGGTCGTGCTCGAAGGTGAGGGTGTGCGACCCCGGCACGCGGTGGTGCAGGGGATGCCGGCCGGCGCGGCCGCTATCCGCGCCGCCGTCACCGAGGCCGAGGTACGGGTCAACGGCGTCCGGCTGGGTTCCGATCCAACTCCGCTGCTGCATGGCGACAAGATCGGCATCGGAAGTCGCGAGCTGCTGGTGGTCGATTCCGCTCGTGCGGGCAGCACCCAGCTGTTCGACTCCGGTGCCTTTGCCGACCTCGCTCCGCCGCCGGGTTACAAGGGAACCGGAACCCGAACTGGCGGCCGCCTCGTGTGTCTCACTGATGGCCGGGAGTACAGCGTGGGCGCACAGCCGCTCTCATTGGGCCGCGACGCCGGGTCGGATGTCGTGGTGGCGGGGAGCGAGGTGTCTCGCCAGCATGCCGAGATCCGCAACGAGCCGGACGGATACATACTGCTCGACATCAGCGTCAACGGCACCTACGTCAATGGCGAACGAATAGGGAAGACCCACGTGCTGGTGCGGGCCGACGTGATCCGGATCGGCAACGATGAGTTTCGCTTCTACGCCGACGCCGCGCCCCCCGCATCGCCCAAGCCTGCGCCGGAGAGCCCCGCTCCCGCAGACAGCCCTCAGCGTCCGCCCGAGGGTGCGTCCCAGCGGCTCTCCGACACCATGCATGGGGTGCCGGAGGAGGAGCCCGCCCGGCGGAATACACCTCCCTCACCGGAGGCCGCGCCGCTGGCATCCTTGCTGTTCCGGAGCGGGGACTTCAAGGGCAGGAGACTGCCCATCAAGGTGCCGGTCGTGAACATCGGACGGGGCGACTACAACGACATCGTCATCGGCGATCCCAGTGTGAGCACCATGCATGCCAAGCTGCAGCGCAGGGAGGCGGTCTGGATCCTGACCGATATGGGATCCACCAACGGCACCTTTATCGAGGGAGAGCGTCTCTCCGGCGAAGCGCCGCTCAGCCCGGGGACGACCCTTCGCTTCGGTGACGTGATCGCGCTGTTCGAGCCCCTCGACGATAAGGTCCCGGCCGGGCGCAGCGGAGGCACCCAGCTCATGGGCCGGTTGGAATCCGAAGCGGCGGCAGCGGGCCCGCGGCAACAGGCCGACAAGCCCCGGCCGCGGCCACCCAGGCGGCCGATCCGCGCGGCCCCCCCGCGCCCCAAGGGTCCCTCTGCAGTTCTGGTGACGTCCCTGCTGGTTCTGATGGCAATCCTCGCGTTCCTGTTGCTGAGCTGAAAAGTTCCGTGAACTTCACCTGCGCTGCCCGCACCGATGTCGGGATTGTCCGTTCGGGTAATGAAGACAACTATTTGATGCTGTCCGAGCACGGGATCTTCATCGTGGCCGACGGCATGGGTGGGCACGCGGCAGGAGAGGTGGCCAGCGAGATGGCAGTGAGGATCACCTCCCAGACCATCGGCTCGCTGCGGGGGCTGAGCGACGAAGAGGCCGGCGAGCGGGTCCGGACCGCCATCCGCACGGCCAACGATGCCATCTTCGAGCGCACCTTATCGGAGCAGGACAAGCGGGGCATGGGCACGACCGCAACCGTTCTGGTGCTGCTGCCCCAGCGCTACCTCGTCGGGCAGGTGGGCGACAGCCGGGCGTACCTGTTGCGGGATGGCCGGCTGCACCAGCTTACCAAGGACCACTCCTATGTTCAGGAGCAGGTCGATGCCGGTCTGCTCACACCGGACCAGGCCCGGGTCCATCCCTACAGCAACGTGATCACTCGCTGTGTCGGAGCCGGCGTGGACGTCGCGCCGGACATCTACTTCGGCTCGCTGGAGAAGGGCGACATCCTGCTGCTCGCCTCGGACGGATTGACGGGGATGCTGGAGGACGAGCAGCTGGTCAACATCCTGGAGTCGCAGGGGGGCCCTCAGGCGTGGGTGGATCGAATGGTGTCGGAAGCCAACGGGAGGGGCGGGCTGGACAACATCACGGCCATTGTGATCCGGATCGATT
>Ga0105106_10003962_pt1 | contig 10537 bp, 9 predicted proteins | sample PPLLaktember2015_5_FD_79109 | JGI IMG/M metagenome (GOLD analysis project Ga0105106, IMG submission 79109) | Freshwater sediment microbial communities from Prairie Pothole Lake near Jamestown, North Dakota, USA - PPLs Lake P8 Core (1) Depth... | ecosystem: Environmental > Aquatic > Freshwater >... | reverse complement strand
GACGACGCCACCGAGCGATCGCGCCCAGCGGACCACGAGTCCGTCGCGACCGGTGCCGTCGTGCGTGCCCTGCATCCACACGACGAGCAGCGGGGTCAGCACGGTCCACAGCACGAGCCCGAGCACGAGGCTGGCGACGAGGCTCGCGCCCAATCCTGCGCGCAGCGCCGGATCGATCTCGCCGAGCTCGGCGATCGCGAGCAGCAACCGACCGTCGGGCGGCAACGCGTACTCGTTCATCGCCATCGTCGTCATCGCCCGCACCGCACCGCCGGCCGCCGCGGCCACGACGAGCTCGACCGCCCACAGCGCGAGCACGAGCGGACCGGCCGCCCATGCCGTGCGCAGCACGCTCACGGTCCGACTCCCACGAGCAGCGCCAGCGCGGCGCCCTCGGCCATGTGCCCCATGCGCGTCGAGAGCTCGTCGTCGACGTCGGCACCGGGGGCGATGCGGTGGTTGTCGAGGCGGTGGAACTCGAGCAGCAGATCGCCGTCGGGATCGATCGCGACCCGTTCGACGCGACGCCCCTCGAACCGCAGCGTCTGCAGTCGCGAGCGGCCCGACCACACGCGCCGCGCGTGCGTGCCGTCGGCGAACACGATCTCGACCTCGACCGGGATCACGAAGTCACCGGTGCGATGCAGCACGACGACCGCCTCGGTCTGCTCGTCGGTGGGCGGCTCGGTCGGCACCGGATCGCCCTCGACGAGCACGCCCTCCGCGTTGCGGTGCCAGCCCGCCTCGCCGAGCACGCGGCGGTGCACGATCGAGTGCACGCGGTAGTCGACGACCTTCGTCGAGCGCAGGCCCTGCTCGAGCACCTCGGCGACGTCGACCTCGACCGGCCCGGGTGCGGGCGACTCCCCGGCGACCGGCTCGCCGGTGCCCGCGATCGCCACGCGCCCGCCGAGGTGCTGCACGAGCGCGGCCTCGAGATCGGCGCCCGTCGGGTGCCGGAATCGCCACTGCAGGGCGTAGCGGCGCAGCGCCTCGTCGAAGCGATCGCGACCGACGACGTTGCGCAGGGTCAGCATGAGCGCCGCCGTCTTGCGGTACACCGTCGATCCGTAGCCGCCGACGACCGGATCGAAGCCGGTCGCCGGCATGTCGATCGGCTGCAGCGTCTCGACGCCGCGCTGCGCGAGCCGGACCATGTCGTTCGCCGACAGCTCGAGGGCGCCGAGCCGGACGATCCACGCGTCCTCGCCGTACCAGTCCTCGAGCACGAGCACGTTGCTCGTCGTGTTCATGCCCTCGTCGAGCCACGGCTGCGACCACTCGTCGGACGCGAGCAGCCCCTGGAAGTACTGGTGGCCGAACTCGTGGATCGTCACGAACACGCCGCTGCCGCGCTCCTGCAACCCGAGCCAGCGCAGCGGCGCCGGGATGTCGGTGACCGACCCGGTCGTGAACAGCGTGGGGTACTCCATCCCGCCGGCGCCCTCGGCCCCCGTGGGCGGGTGGACGATCGTGATCGTCGACCACGGATAGGGGCCGAAGCGGGCCTGCATGCTGTCGAGCGCGGCGATCTGCGCGTCGAGGTGCAAGGGCAGCTCGCCGAAGTGTTCCGGGTGCGCGAGCTGGCGGATGCGGATGCCGTCGTGCATCGCCGCGTGCTCGAGATAGCCCGGGTCGGCGGTCCACGCGAAGTCGTGGACCATCTCGGCGCGCCACGTCTGGTGCTTGCGGTCGCCGCTCGTCGTCTCCTCGACGAGGATGCCGCTCGCGCCCACGACCATGTCTGCCGGCACGTCGAGGCGCGCGACGATGTCGGCGAAGTCGGCGTAGAACTCGCTGTGGAACGAGAACACGTGGTTGTGCCACGTGCCGTCGGGCGCGAGCACGCCCGGCTTGGGGTACCACTGGGCGACCATGTGGAAGTCGCCCTCGTAGCCGGTGCGCGCGAACACCTGCGGCAGCCGGGTGACGAACGCGAGGTCGAGCACGACCTCCTCGCCCGGCGCGACGGGCCGGTCGAGCGTCACCGTCATCACCGATGGATCCTCGCCCTCGGCGAACGCCAGCGGCGTGCCGGCATCCGCCGCGTCGAATGCCGGGCGGCGCTGGACCTGCCGCACGTCGATCCAGCCCCACGCCCCGCGCTCGCCCTGGGCGTTGCCGCGGTGGCTGCCGCGGGCCTCTCGCATCCACGCGGTGTCCTCGGCCCGGAAGCCGTTCATGTAGAGATGGAACGGGATCTCGGACACGCTCGCGCGGCTCGTGTTGCGCCACCGCAGCCGCGTGCGCCCGTCGATCTCGTGGGTGGTGGCGTCGAGCGTGGCGTCGATCTCGACGTCGAGCAGCTTGGCATCCGGCGGCACCGTGCCGCGGGCGGCCGGCTCGCGCAGCGCCTCGCGGGGCTCGGGGAGCACCACCGAGGCCGGCGGATCGCCGCCGCAACCGAACCAGAGGCTGGCGGCGGCCGCGGCAGCCCGGCAGAGCCAGCGTCGCACGACGCCATCGCTACCACTTGCCGGCACCGGGCCGCAACGCCCGGTAAGCTCTGCCCGTTGGACCCCGCGACAGACGACCGCACGGCCGCGCCGCCCTGCGTCGAAGCGCGACTCGACGAGGCGCAGCTCGTGTCTGCGGCGCGGACGCTCGGTGGGCTCGTGCAGCCCGGCGATGCCTTGCTCTTCTTCGGTCCCATGGGCGCCGGCAAGACGACGTTCGTGCGCGCGCTCGCGGCCGGCATGCAGGTGGATCGACCCGAGCGTGTCTGCAGTCCGACGTTCAACCTGTGTCTCGTGCATCCCGGACGCGTGCCGCTCGTGCACGTGGATCTCTGTCGACTCGGTGAGCTCGGCACGGACACGGCGCCGTCGATCTCGTCGCCGGCCTTCGAGGCGCTCGGCCTCGGCGAGCTCGTCGACGAGCTCGCAGCGGGCCACGGCACGCGTGTGATCGCGGTCGAATGGTCCGAGCTGTGGGCCGATCCGCCGGGGCAGCGGCTCGAGCTGCGACTGTCGACGCCCGCCGACGATCCTGCTCGCCGCGCCCTCGTCCTCGTGCCGATCGGCGACCGCCCGGTCGCCTTGCTCGGGGCATGGGTCGGCACCGGGGCTCTGGCGGCGCCGTAGATCCTACTTTGTAGGGCCCCTGCGAGGCCGTTTAGGGCAGATCTCCGCGGGGAGGCCCTCGATCCGCTGAAATTCGCCCGATTTCGAGGGGTCCCCCCGCAGAAAGCCCTTTGCAAGCCTCTGGGACGGGATTACCGTACCCACGCATTCGCGCGCCTCGGTCTTTCCATCTTGCTCGATGGTTCTCGCCGAGGCCTCACCCAGGCGCAACTTCGCATCCGAAGCAAAGCCCACTCTCCAGCGAGGATCACATCATGGCCAAGTCGTCCAAGCCCAAAGAAATCGTCGTCGTCGGCTCCAAGATCAAGGAGGTCATCAAGGAAGCGGGTCTCCGCTCCGACGGTGAGCTCGTCCAGGCGGTCTCCGACCGTGTCCACGAGCTGCTCAACGACGCGATCAACCGCTGCAAGGGCAACAACCGCAGCACCGTCCGTCCGTACGATCTCTGATCGCTCGAACGCGCTCGGACCGCCCGCGCCCCCGTGGCCCGGGACCGGCCGAGCCCCGTGAGCCGCCTCGATCGGCGCCAGCGACGTGGATTCACGTCGGGCCGCGAGGCGGCTCTCGCGTTTGGTTCGGGGGCGCACCATCATCGTCCGCGCGAGGACGAGGATGTTCCCGATCCACCGCGCGAACTACCGCACGCTCGATCCGGACTTCGTCGGGCAGGTGTTCGTCGCGGACATCGACCGCACGTATCTCGCGACGCGCTTCTCGAGCCTGCGCGGCATGGCGCGCATCCCGTTCGAGCGCGCCGAGGAGAAGCGCGACATCGACGGCATGGCGCGGCTGTTCCGCGAGATCCGGCTCGGGCCCGGCGAGCAGACCCGCGACACGCCGCTGTACTTCGTCTCCGCGAGCCCGCGTCAGCTGCGGCCGGTGATCGAGCGCAAGATGGTGCTCGACGGCATCGGCTTCGACGGCACCACGTTCAAGGACTGGAGCAGCGTCGTGAGGCGCATGCGCTGGGGCCGGCTGCGCGAGCAGGTCGGCTTCAAGCTCACCGCGCTCGTCACCCATCGCGCCGATCTGCCCGACGGTGCCGAGGAGGTGCTGATCGGCGACGACCTCGAGAACGATCCGCTCACCTATTCGCTGTACGCCGACATCCTCGCGCGCCGCATCCCGCCGGCCGACGTCGAGCGCATCCTCGGCTTGAACGGAGTGCTCCCGGTCGACGCCCGCGCGCTCGCCCGCGCGCTGCGGGAGCTCCGACCCGGGCGCGGCGTCGTGCGGGCGTTCATCCGGCTCGAGCGGTTCTCCGATCCCGACGACTTCACCGAGTACGGCGCCGGCATCGTGCCGTGCAAGAGCGCGTTCCAGATGTCGGTCGCGCTGTGGCGGCTCGGGAGCATCGCGCGCGCCGGGATCGGCCGGGTCGCACACGAGCTCGTCGGCCGCGGCAGCAAGCCGGAGCGGCTGACCGAGCAGCTCGGCGATCTCGTGCGGCGCGCGATCGTGGAGCCCGAGGACGCGCGCGGGCTCGCGGCCGAGCTCGCCGACAAGGGCGTGCTCGCGCTGCCGTTCGATGCGCCGCGACCCGATCCGAAGTGGGTCAAGCTCGCGGCCCGCGGGCCCGAGCGGCTGTGGACACCCGCGCGCTTCCTCGGCGAATAGACCGAGTCAGCCTTCCGGGGGGCAGAACGCGTTCGCGAGCGCGTGGCCGGTCATGTCCGAGTACGTGTACGGGCTCGTGAGGCCGTTGTACGTGCCGACGACCTGGCCGGTCGCCGCCTCGATCTTGTAGGCGATGTCGCTCACCGCCCAGACGTAGTCGTCGACGTCGATGCTGATGCCCTTGATGGTGCCGCCGCCGATGAACGCGGGGCCCGCCTCGAGCGTGACGATGTCGATCGAGCGCGCGCCACCGTCGGCGGCGATCCACATCTTGTCGTCGGGACCCTCGGCGAGACCGCCCAGGCTCATGAACCCGGCCATCACGACGTCCCACGTCTCCTCGTCCACGTTGAAGCGGGCCGCGCTCGCGCCGATCGTGCTCGACACCCAGACGTCGCCCTCGTGATCGACCGTGATGCCGTAGGTCGCGACGCCGGCCGGCACCGGCCAGAGCGTCACCGTGAAGTCGTCGATCGCCACGCGTGCGAGCTGCGAGCCGAACGCGACGGCGCCCATCGGCACGAACCACAGGTTGCCCTGGGCATCGACCGCACCTCCGTACGCGCCGAGCTGGAAGCCGCTGAAGTCGTCGACGGCGACCTCCTGCACGATGCTGCCGTCGTCGCCGTTCACGAGCGTCGCGATCACGCCGCCCGCACCACCGATGCCGGGCCCGAGGCCGGGCACCGCGCTCATGACGGTCCAGACCTGCTCGCCTTCGCTGTCGCACGTGCCGGGCACGATCGTGCCGGGCGTCCACGCGACCGGCCGCTGGTTCGTGGTCGGGAACTCGACGTACCACGCGCGGCACTCCTCGACGTCCCAGCCGAGCACGTTGTTGGCCCCGCTCGAGGTCTGGATGCCGGGCATGCCGTTGCTCTCCACGCAGTCGCTCTCGTCCGCGTAGAACTTCACGAGCCCGCCGTGGCGGTTCGCGACGGCGACGTCGCCCGACAGGTTCACCGAGGTGCGCGACGGGTTGCCCGCACCGTCGGGGCGCGTGATGTAGCGGCCTTCTTCCTGCAGCGTGCGCGTGTCGATCTTCGACACGGTGCCGTCGTCGGCGTTCGCGATCCAGATGTACGTGAGCGCGCATCCGCAGCCGTTGTCGATGTCGGTGTCCACGCCGCCGACGTCGAAGATCGGGCCCGCGCTCGTGTCCGCTGGCGTGTCGTCGTCGCTGCCGGTCGTCGCATTCGTCGCGCTGCCGGCCGTCGCCGTCGCGACGCCGGTCGAGTCCGCGGGTGCGCCCGTGCTCGAGTCGCCACCACCCGTCTCCGGATGGAACGGATTGCCGTCACCGTCGTCGCCGCAGCCCACCAGCATCGCCGCGAATCCCCACGCCGCCACACGCATCGTCGTGCCCATCGAACGTCCCCCCGGACGCTCGAACGGTACCAGGACTCGACGGGGGCGAGAGCGATGCACGCGCGTGAGAACCCTGGCGTTGGGGGCTCGCGGCGACGTGCCGGGACTCACGCGATGCGGTGCGACACCCGGGAACTTCGCGACCGCTGCAGCAACGGTGCGGTCACGAACGGCCGCGCGCCGGCACGCGCGAGACGATCCACGACTCGGTCACGTTCGATTCGCGCGCGCCGAGCACGTCGACGTCGACGAGTCGGATCGACGTGGCCTCGTCGGGCGAGAACCCGAAATGCGCCATCGTGCCCTCGATCTGCAGCACGCACCGGCGCTTGCCGTCACATCCGGCCTGCAGCTCGGCGAACTCGGCGTCCGAGAGCACGAGCTCGGGCAGGAACCCCTGGCGGATGCGTCGATCGGGGCGCCGCCCGTGATCGAACGGGGTGACGTTGCAGCGCTCGACGTCGTGGCAGAACACCGGGACGTAGCCGACCTCCCAGCGATAGCGCCGGCCGAGCCACGCGCTCTTCACCCTCGCCATCGCCGAGGCGTCGCGCTCGAGCCCCGTGCCGATCGCCCCCTCGATGTCGGCGAGGAGCGCGTACTGATCGCGCTCGTCGAACGGGACCTCCGCCTGGGTCGGCGCGGCGACGACCTCCGGCGCCGGGCCGCCGTCGTCGGCACGGGTGCAGGCCACCACGAGGGCGGCCGTCGTCGCGAATCGGCGCAACATCATGTCTCCCCCAGGGCGCGACGCAGCTCCTCGCGCAGGCGTGGATCGGCATCCGGATCGATCGCATCGGCCTTCGCGAGCTCGGCCCGTGCGCGCACCTGATCGCCCGAGCCGCGTGCGGCGAGCCCGGCGTGCAGGTGCAGGGCCGCGTCCGGGGTCCCGAGCGCGAGCGCGCGATCGATCGCGGCGAGGGCCTCCGTCGCGCGACCGACCCGCAGGAGCGCGAGCCCGTGGACGTCGTGCGCCGCGATGTCGTGACGCGTCGCGAGCTCCTTCTCGGCGAGCTCGAGCGCCCGCCCGGGCTGCTCGCCGCGACGGGCCCAGAACAGCGCCAGCGCGCGCGGCTCGGCGTCCGCGAGCCGCTCGGCCTGCGCGAGCCATCGCCCGGCCTCGTGGGTGCGGCCGGCGTCCTGCAGCCACTCCGACAGGCGCAGGAGATCGTCGGCCGCCGGCTTGCGCTCGACGACCGCGGCGAGCCGCTCGATCGCCTCGTCGCGACGACCCTGGCGGGCGAGCGCACGGGCGGCGAGCGCCTGGGCGGGCACGTAGTCCTCGACGAGCTCGAGCGCCCGCTCGGCGGCGGCGAGCGCCTGCGCCGCGCCACCGCGATGCAGGTACATCGCGCCGAGGTCGACGAAGCACCACGCGCGGGCCTCGGGGTCGCGCATGCTGCCTGCATCGATCGCGAGCTCCATGATCTCGCGTGCGCCGTCGAAGTCGCCCTGCAGCCAGTGCATGTGCGCCGCGCGGTTGTAGCTGCGGAGATCGGGCCGCAGGTTCATCGCCTGCTGGTACGCGTCCATCGCGGGTTCGTAGTCGCCGATCTCGAGCAGCGCGTCGCCGAGCACGATGTGCCCGGTGGGATCGTCGGGTCGCAGCGCGATGAACTCGCGGGCGAGCGCCGCGGCGCCGGCGAAGCGATGTCCGTCCTGCAGGAGCATCGCGGACAGCACGATCGCCTGCGGGTCGCGATCGTCGCGCGCACGTGCGGCTCGCAGCGCGTCCTCGGCGTAGCGGCGATGCACGGCATCGCTCGTCTCGCGGGCCCGCCGCAGGAACAGGGTCGCGAGCGTCGTGTACGACTCGATGCGATCGGCGTCGGCCTGGATCGCCTCCTGGGCGCGGGCGATCTGCCGTTCGGTCGGGTGCTCGCCGGGCACGTAGCCGAGCGCGAGCGCGGCGTCGACGGACCCCGTGGAGCGCGCGGGCGGGGCGGCCGTGGGCGCGGGCGCCGTGGCGGAGGTGGGCGGCGGATCGCCGCAGCCGGCAAGGAGGGCGACGAGCGGCAGCAGGCGGACGCGGGGGCTGCAGCGGGGTCGGTCCATGCTGCCCCCCGATACGGACCGGGGCGCCGGACGGATCGGCACGGTCGCGGATCACCCCTCCGGCTCGGTCTCGGGCGTCCCGGTGGGCTCGCAGCCCCACTGGAAGTCGTCGACGAACGCGTAGCTGTCGAGGATCGAGTCGCTGAGGTCGAAGATCGCGAACACGACGGTGATGTGCTCGCCGGGCACGACACCCGCGGTGGTCGTGAGCCAGTTCGTGCCCGCGTGCTGCTTCATGCAGGTGCCGTCGAATTCCGCGAGGCTCGCGGCATCGTCCTGGAGCTCGAGGAAGCCCGCGTTCAGGGAGATCGGCTGGCCCTGCGCGTCGAACGAGATGTTGCCCGTCCACGCCTCGGAGTCGAGCCAGCCGATGTACATGTCGTTGAACTGACTGCCGTAGTAGACCGGATACTCGACCGAGAAGAACGCGAAGTCGTAGCTGAACGACACGACGTCCGGCGGCACGTCGAGCTCGAACCGCAGCTCGACGTAGTCGTTGGCCTCGCCGCCCTGGTCGAACTGCTCCTGGATCGTGTTCGAGCAGTCGCCGGTGCCGAGCAGATCGGGCATCGCCGTACAGTCGCCACCGACGTTCGTCGGCAGGATCGGCACCGGCAGGGTCGCGCCGGGATCGTTGCCGCCGAGGTCGTCGTTGCAGTGGGTCGGGAACGCGTCCGAGTCGCCCGGCGGCGTGGCCTCGTCGAGATCGGCGACCCGTCCGCTGCCGATCACCGCGTACACGCTGCCCTCGCGCGGATCGAATGTCGCGGTGCCGCCGAACTGATCGCGCACGCCGATCGCCGCGGCCGGGCCCATCGAGGAGGCGTCGACCTGCAGCTCGCCGGGACAGTTGAGCCCGATCGCCCGGAAGGGATCGCTCGTGCCCGCATCGCACGGCACGTGCTCGGGGATGGTGCACGTGCAGCGATCGGACTCGCAGCCCTCGTCCGGTGCTCCGCCGTCGGGTGTACCGAGATCGAACTTCGGCCCGTCTGCGCTCGCGCTGCCGTCCTCGCCGTCGTCGTGCGCCTCGGCGGCGCCCGAGCCGGCGTCCGATCCGTCGTCGTCGCCGTCCGATCCGTCGCCGTAGTCGTCGGCTCCGCTCGGATCGATCCCGCCGCTCGCCGACCCGTCGTTCCGTCCGCTGCCGGGCGCGATGCAGCCCGCCCATGTCAGCACTGCGATCCCGATGTTGGCCCTCGTCATCCGCCCCCCGAGGGTCGTGCGCATGCGCGACACCGACCGACCTGGTCGCACAGTGCACGCGGTGTTCCAGCGGTCCACGCGGCCGCGATCGGCCACCGGCGTGGCTCGAGCCTCGGTGCGTGGGCAGCCCGCCCAGCGCGTGACGCCCCCCGCGGCGCGGATGGCCAAGGCCGGAATCGCGCCGTCGTGGGCGGCACGTCACCCTCGGCGACGGTCGGGTGAAATCGGAACGGGTCGGCGGACGTTGGGAGACACGGACGGAGACAGCGACTGGTGGTCGCACCCCGAGGATCGATCCGACCTGGGGGAAACCGTCGATGCCTCCACCGCGTACAGGCCATGCACCGTCGAGTCGCCATGAAGTCGAGTGTCCTCTGGGGAGCCATCGTGGGCGTCGCGCTCGGCGTGACGTGCACGTTCGCGCTCGCCCGCGGCGTGCTCGTGCTGCCGTGGACGGAGGGCACCGCGGAGGCGTCCGAGGTCCAGACGCCCGCCGTCCCGCGGCGCAGCCTCGAGCTCGACGTCCGCACGTCGGAGCGCGCGATCCCGTCCGTGCCGCCCCGCCGTCCGCTGCGGCCGGCCGCCACGACGCTCGACGAGCTCGCGGTGCAGTCGTCCGCGCACACCGTGGATCCGCTCCGCCTCTCGCGGTCGTGACCGTGTCGCTGGGGCGACGTCTCGATACGTAGAGCTGCGTACGAAGGGCTGCGTCGCGCATCGCAGCGGCGCGTCGGGCTCCGCGAGCCCCCCGAGGCCCCAGAGGACGGATGCGCGGCTTTGCTCCCGTTGCGGCAGCCGGCGCGCGCGACCGATGACGGGCGCGCGGCGGCTGCGGCATGCTGAGCTCGGGGGATGTCCGTGGACGCGACGCCACCGGCCGACGATCCGGATCGGACGGTCGTGATGCAGGGGGAGGGCGCGAGCGCGCGTCCGGCCCCGCAACGACTCGCGCGTGGGCTTCGCCTCGGCCGTTACGTCGTGCTCGAGCGGCTCGGTGTCGGCGGCATGGGCGAGGTGTTCGCGGCCTACGATCCCGAGCTCGATCGCCGCGTCGCGCTGAAGGTCCTGCACGCGCGCGCCGGCGGCTCGGCGGGCCGCGTTCGCCTGCTGCGCGAGGCCCGGGCCATCGCGCGGCTCTCCGACCCACACATCGTGCCCGTGTACGACGTCGGCGAGATCGACGGCGAGGTCTTCATGGCGATGAAGCT
>Ga0105106_10003961_pt1 | contig 10539 bp, 11 predicted proteins | sample PPLLaktember2015_5_FD_79109 | JGI IMG/M metagenome (GOLD analysis project Ga0105106, IMG submission 79109) | Freshwater sediment microbial communities from Prairie Pothole Lake near Jamestown, North Dakota, USA - PPLs Lake P8 Core (1) Depth... | ecosystem: Environmental > Aquatic > Freshwater >... | reverse complement strand
GTTCTTGAGGTTCAAGGACAGCGCCGCGTGACGCCTGAATTGCCTGCGGGCGAACATCGTGGGCGCCGCCGATCGAGAGCCCGGTGTGCAAGGAGAGCAGCCGGGCTGCCTCGGTCGTTTCGGCCTGGCGCCGACGGGCTTCCGCCAGATCGGCGGTCGGCTCCAGCGCTCGCGCCAGGTCCTTGGAGGCCGAGAAGGCCGCGTAGGACGCCAGCCGCTCCAACACCTTCGGCAATTCGAGAGTGCTCAGCGACTTGGCGTCCATGGCGGCGGCAGTGTATCACGAGTCCCCCATCCGAGCCCTTGGCACGCGGCGGATTCCGGACGACAATCGGTTCCCGGTCCGGCGCAGGTCTCACGCCGGGCCGCCCGAGGACCCGCATGACCCGAGCGATGACCCCGGACGAACGCCAGGCGTTTCTGTCCGGCATGCACGTCGGAATCTTCAGCGTACCGCAGGACTCGATCGGCCCGCTCAGCTTACCGGCGTGGTATGCCTACACGCCCGGCGAGCCGGTGCGCATTTTCCTACCCGACGGCGACCCGCGTACGCCGCTCCTGCGGAGCCTGCCGCGCGCCGCCCTGTGCGTTCAGGACGAGATGCCGCCCTATCGCTACGTCTCGATCGAGGGTCCGGTCGAGGCGCTCGTCCCCGTTCAGCGCGAGCAGGAATACTGGCCGTTGATCCTGCGCTACCTGCCGGAGATCTGGGCGCAGGGCTACCTGCGCCACACCTGGCCGGAGGGAGATCCACGGGCCGGGTCGATGCTCTTCGCCCACCTTGTTCCGCAGACGTGGCGCGCCGTCGACTACCACGATCAGTACGTCTCATTTCTCAGCGGACGGCGCGGGACGGACGCCGGCTGAACCGGCCGCGTGGAGGGGTATGCGCGATCTGACCGAAGCCTTCCTTGAATTGATCCGCAGGACATCGACCGACCTGCCGCCGGACGTCGAGCGTGCCCTCGAGCAAGCCCGCCAGGCGGAGCAACCCGGATCGGCGGCACGCGGTGCGCTCGACACCATCCTGGAGAACGTAGCGCTGGCGCGGCGCGGCTCGTCCCCGATCTGCCAGGACACCGGCACACCGATCTTCACCGTCCACCATCCGACCGGGTGGAGCACGCGTGAGCTTCGCCGGCAGATCCGGCAGGCCGTCGCCCGGGCCACCGAGCTGGCTTACCTGCGTCCGAATGCCGTGGAGGCGCTGAGCGGCAGGAACAGCGGCGACAACCTGGGCGACGACTCCTTCCCGACGATCCACTTCGAGGAGGCGGAAGGGGAAACGCTCACCGTCGACCTAATGCTGAAGGGCGGCGGATGTGAGAACGTCGGCGCCCAGTACTCGCTGCCTCACAGCGGGCTCGGAGCGGGTCGCGATCTGGAAGGTGTCCGTCGAGCGGCGCTGGACGCCGTGCATCAGGCGCAAGGCCAGGGCTGCGCCCCCGGCGTGCTGGGCATCGCCATCGGGGGAGACCGCGGTTCGTCCTTCCTGGCCTCCAAAGCCGTGCTCCTTCGGCCGTTGGATGATGTCAACCCCGACGCGGCGCTGGCCGAGCTCGAGGCTCGCCTGATGCGTGAAGCGAACGAACTCGGGATCGGCCCGATGGGTTTCGGCGGTGCGACGACCGTCCTGGGTGTCAAGGCGCGGGGCATGCACCGCCTCCCCGCCAGCTACTTCGTCTCGGTGTCCTACATGTGCTGGGCGCATCGCCGCCGGCGGATGCAGGTCGAGGGCGAGACCGTTCGCTATCTCGATCGGAGCGAAGCATGATCCAGCTGACTCTGCCCCTGAGTGACGCCGCCGTCCGCGATCTGCACGTCGGCGACCCGGTCTCGCTGCACGGCGTGATGGTCACCGGACGCGACGCAGCCCACAAGTGGCTGGTCGAGACGTTTGTGCGCAAGACACGCCCGCCGCAGGACGACGATGCGCAGGCCGCCGAAGCACTGGCGCCTCTGCTGGCCGGGGGAGCGATCTACCACTGCGGCCCGGTCGTCGCCGGTCTGGAAACCCGGGAGTATCGCTTCGTGGCCGCCGGCCCAACGACCAGCAGCCGCGAGGAGCCCTACCAGGCAGACGTCCTTCAGCACTTCGGCGTGCGGGCGGTGATCGGCAAGGGCGGCATGGGGGCGCGCACGCTGGCCGCCTGTCAGGCCGGGCCGGCGGTCTATCTGCACGCCATCGGCGGCGCGGCGACACTGATCGCCCAGACGGTCACGCGCGTCGTCGGCGTGCATAAGCTATCGTTCGGCGTGCCGGAGGCGCTGTGGGTGATCGAGGTGCTGGCCTTCCCGGCGGTGGTCACCATGGACGCGCACGGCCGCAGCCTGCACGCGGAGGTCGAAGCGCGCTCGCGGGCCGCCCTTGACCGGCTGTTCACATCCTAGTCCGCCGCGCGGCACCCCGGGCATCGGCCGGCCGTGGCATCCGGCGCGGTATCACGTCTGCGAAGACGGCTCTCTGCGCACGGACTCTGGATGTCGCCCGCAGTGCATGGCGGCCCCATAGGACGGGGGCGCAAACGCGCCCCCGGTTCTTTGGGCAAGTGGACAACCGATTGCGTGACCGGCCGGAGGATCAGCGTCAGGCTTCGCCGAGACCGGGCACGCGATGACGGACCCATCTGGGCGGCGCGATCGCACAGGCCAGCGAGGCCGCCCCGCCGAGCACCAGCCCGGCAGCGCTGCCAACCCATGCCGGGAGGGACAGGAATGCCGTCAGGAACCCCGGCCCCAGGAACAGCGCCAGGCTGAGCGGCAGGTAGATCAGGCTGACGATCGCCGAGAGCAGCCCGACGCCTCCCCGGATCATCTGACGCGGGTCTTCCCAATCCATCTTCGCCCCGAGCACCCCAAAGGCGATGTTGATCCCGGTGGCGCCCGCCAGGCATAGCGCAACCACGGCCATCTCAAACGCCGTCGTACCGATCCCGGACCGCTGCAGCACGGAGAGGATCAAGAGGAAGCCCCAGCCCAACGCAGCGGCCGGCAGGAAGGCGACCAGGAATTTCGCCGCCAGCAGATCTGCGGGACGCAGCGGTGCCGATTTGATCAGCCAGTAGCTGCGCCCTTCCTGTGAGAAGCCCATCCCCGCCAGCCGTCCAAGCAGCGACCAACCGATGAACAGAGCGATGCCCATGCCACCGTACGAAAGCGCGGTGCGCATCGCCTCCATCGCCCACCCCGGCGCTTCCCCGCGACCGGGATCGGGTGCGCCCCCGCTGCGCACCAGCATGATGGCGTAGATGATCCCCAGGATCAACGGTGTGACCAGTTGCGACATGTTGCGCAAGTCCCGCCGCAGGGTGCGGAGGTCTTTGAGCACCAGTCCCTGGATGGCCGGTGGGATGCCACGCACCCGGTTTCCCCAGGTGGCGGGTCGTGCCGCCGCCTTCTTCTTGCCGCCCGCCTGCATGCGCGCCCATCCCGAGTAGTACAGCCGCTCCCCGGCCGCCAGCGTCGCAGCGAAAGCGGCGGCCGACAACCCCAGCACGAGCGTGAGGAGCCCGTCCGCCTCAAGCCAGTGCCCTTCGCCGAGACGCATCAATCCCCGGCCGGCCCAGCTTAGAGGTGACCACGAGGCGTCCAGGTGGATGGCAAGCTGCAGTGCGCGGCTGGTCTGAGCTGCCGAGAGCTGATCGAAGTCGGCGAGCTGCCCCGACTGAGAGCACACGATCGAGGCCACGGCGCCGAGCAGCCCAAGCACCTCAGCGACCCGCTTCGCCGGGAACACGCGGACCGTCAGCATGACCAGCATGCTGGCGAGCCCGGCCGCGGCCAGGGCCAGCGCCAGCATCACCACAATCACCATCGGGTAGTAGAGCGGGCTGTAGCCGCCGGCAGCCCCGATCCCGAACAGCAGAGGGAGGCCAACCAGGCCGATCAATCCGAGGTTGGGCAGAATGGCCTGCAGTAACTTGGAGACGAAGACGGCGCGATGCGGGATCGGCGCGCTTAACAGGAAGTCCATATCCCCTGCCAGGTAGAGCGCCTGCAGGAGCACGCCGAAACTGGTGAACAGGATGCCGAGAAACGCACCGCCGAGTACCAGGGAGGGCAGGCTGTCCAGGAAGGCGCCGATATCCCCAGTTATGACGGCGAACTCAGGTGAGCGGATCCATCCCAGCGACATCCAGCTCAGGGTGAACAACCCTCCCAGAAAGACGATCAAGACCACGCCCAGGAGGATCGTGCCGAACTTGCGCCGGGGAGTCGATCGGCGGAAGCCGCGCAGCAGAGTCTGCAGCCTCAAGCGGAGGAGCGTGGAGACGGCCGGCCAGAGCCCCAGCCCGGCGGAGACAGCCGCCTCGCTCATCCAAGCACCTCAGCGATGGCGGCGTATTCCGCGCCCCCGGTCAGGCTGAGGAAGATGTCCTCCAGGCTCGCCTCCGTCCTTCCCTGGCCCCGCAGTTCCGCTATCGTTCCCAAGGCGATCAACCGGCCATGGTCGATGATGCCGATCCGGTCGCACATGTGCTCCGCGATCTCGAGGATGTGGGTGGAGAGGAAGATCGCTGCGCCCCTCTCCGCCATCTGCCTCAGGATATCTTTGATCAACCGGGCAGACCGCGGATCGAGGCCGACCGTCGGCTCGTCCAGCAGGAGCACCCTGGGATCGTGAACCAAGGCTGCCGCCAGGGCGGTCTTCTGGCGCATGCCATGGCTGTAGGTGTCGATCGTGTCATCGCTGGCCCCGGCCAGGTCGAACATGCGCAGCAGTTCCTCGCCGCGCCGCGCCACCTGTGCTCGCTCGAGGCCGTACAGGTCGCCGACAAACTGGAGCAGCTCACGCCCGGTGAGCTTGGGGTACAGGTTGGGCTCGTCGGGAACAAACCCGGTCGTGGCTTTGGCCTGGATCGGCTGGGCCTGTACGTCGTACCCCGCCACATGCACGCTTCCGCCGGACGGCTTGAGCAACCCGACGATCATTCGAATGGTGGTGGTCTTCCCGGCGCCGTTCGGCCCCAGGAAGCCGAAGATCTCGCCGGGGTTGACTCGAAGGTTGACGTCATCCACGGCCAGCTTGTCGCCGTAGCGTTTCACCAGGTGCTGCGTTTCAAGGAGGGGGCTGGCTGAATCCACGGGGTGACCTCCGAGGCAGTCCCAGGCATTGAGTTCGGGCATCCTGGGCTTGGCAACAATGGTAGTTCATGCGAGCCTCGGTCGACGCCCAGCGCTCGCCCACTAACCTGACGTCTGGGGGACCGGCGATCCCACGCGGACGCGCGGCCCCCAAGTCACGCTTTAGCGGGGGACCGGCAATCTCCCCCATCGGCAGGATGGGGGCGTAGGCTCCGGACGACGGCAGGCTGTCCGCTTGATGCCCGGCCAGACGCGTCGCCTCGCGCCGTCCCGGCCGTCTAGTCGCTGCTGTCGTACTTGAACGAAAGCTTGACTTTGGTCCGGTACGCCAGGACCGCGCCGTCCTCGATCTGCAGGTCCAGCTCGACGACCTCGGCCACGCGCAGGTCCCTCAGCGACTTGGCCGCCGTTTCGACGGCGACCTTGGCCGCCTTCTCCCAGGACTCGGTCGACGTGCCCACGAGCTCCACGACCTTGTACACGCTGTCTGTCATAATAGGCTCCTCTCCGGATCCGGTGGCGATGCTCTCCCCTTCGAGCGGGGCAGGCATAAGGGATCATAGGGCGGGGCAAGGGAAGCTGGGAGCACCCGGCTCGAGGCAGCGACGCGGGCGAGTGGCCCCGCGCGTCAGAGTCTAGGAGACAAACCATTGAACCGCAAGGACCGGAGCCCTCAGCCCGCGACCGGCTGGGCTCGCCGCACCCACCGCACGGATTGTGTGTTATGACGGTCGAAGGTCCATCCTCGGTCCAGGGGTTGAGCAGCATGGCGGCCATAGACAGCCCACGCATCCGATCCCGCCTGGAGCGGCTTCTGCCTGCTGGATGGCTCCCCTACCTGCTCCACCTGCGCCCGCGGGCCTGGCCGATCGTGGCCGCGCATATGAGCGTCGGGGTCCTGCTCGCTCTCGGCCCGGCCTTCACCGCCGAGAGCCTGCGCCGCTGGCTGGTGGCCGCCGTGGCCTGGGGGATTCTGGGAAACGGTGGCACGCTGGCCATCAACTCGGTCTTCGATCGGGATGAGGGCGATATCGGCTACCTCGACAACCCTCCCCCCGTGCCGCGTCACTTGCTGGCCTTCTCTCTGGTCTTTCTGCTTGCCGGCTGGGGGTTGGCCGCCACGTTAGGGGGGATGTTCCTGGCGGCCTACAGCCTGTGTCTGGCGATGTCGCTCCTGTACTCGGTCCCGCCCATCCGGGCCAAGGCGCGCGCCGGATTCGACGTGCTGATCAACTCGGCCGGCTTCGGAGGCCTGACGGTCTTCGCCGGCTGGGCAGCCCTCGGCCGGCCGGTCACCTCGCCCATTGTGGCCGTTGCCATCGGTTTCTTCTTCCTCTTCGCCGGGTTCTACCCGCTGACGCAGATCTATCAGATGGACGAGGACCGGTCGCGTGGCGACTCGACCCTCGCCCTCTCTCTCGGCAGGCGCAACGCCATCCTTTTCTCGCTCGTGGCCGTCAGCCTGGCATCCGTCTTCTTCCTGGGCGAAGCCTGGGCTCATTTCCGTACCTGGCGTTCGATCCTGCTGGTGGCCGCGCTGGCGCTGTGGTATGTGCTCCTGCTTGGCTGGCGGCGCCGATCGGCCACGGCGAACCGAGCCTACGAGCAGCGCGGCTTCTACACCGCCCTGTGGATCTGGGCCCTGACGGATGTGGCCGTGGTTGCAGCTATGGCAGGATGGTTCTGAGCTATGCGCTGACGGCTAACAGCGATCAGCCTTCCGCTCTCAGCAATCAGCTTCCAGCCCTCAGCCTTCACCCTTCAGCCTTCAGCGTTCAGAGCCTGGGCTCCCGGGTCAATCGCCCGGGCGTAATGCCCACGATACCGCTGGCAGGGATCGGGTGCGGGCTCCCGATTGCGGCGACGCTGGCGACGCTCCTGCCCAGGGCCGTCGGATCAACAGGCGGGGGCGCACGATGTGCGCCCCCGCTGCCTGTCTACGAAATGCGCAGGGCTCTTCTGGCGGATGCCGGTAGCTGACTGCTGATAGCTGATCGCTGCCCTACCGCTTGCTCTGCGTCTCCAGTTCATCCAGCATGTGCAGGTCGCGCTGCAGCGAGCGGTAGCGGGCGAGCATGCTGATCAGCAGCACGGCGATGCATCCCAGGATGACGCCGTAACCGAGCAGCATGTAGTTGAATGTCTGAGCCGGTCCTTCGAGAGCCATGGTCGATGCTCCTTGTTGGCTGCGCTCGCCCGGTCAGGCCGAGAGCAGCTTCATCTTGCGTTGTTCGACCGCCTCGGCCAACGCCTGCATGCGCACACGGTGCCACAGCAGCACGATGTAGAGAAGGGTGAACACGAACAGGCTGAACAGGAAGGTCTGCAGCATCGGGGGCGACATATCGAACGTCCCCTGCGCCGTCGGATCATTATTGCCCACCACCACGGGGTGGATGGTGCGGAAGATGCGGATCGATAGGAAGGTCAGGGGCACGCTCAGAAACCCGATGATGGCATAGACGGCACCGAAGCGCGCCCGGCGGTCCGGGTCCTCGATTCCCTGGCGGAGCAGCAGGTAGGCGATGTACACCAACTCCATCACGCTGGCCGTGACCAGGCGCGGGTCCCAGGTCCACCAGGTGTTCCAGATCGGGCGGGCCCACACCGAGCCGCTGATCAGGTTGGCCAGCGTGAAGGCGAGCCCGATCTCGACCGATGCCAGGCCGACGGCGTCCCAGCGCCGGCTGCCGCGCAGCAGATAGATCACCCCCGCCACGGCGGCCACCAGGAAGGCCAGTGCACCCACCCAGCCGGAGGCGACGTGGAAGTAGAACACGCGCTGGACGTCGCCCATCACGGCCTCGCGCGGCGCATAGAACAGCGTCATCAGCAGGGCCACCGCAAACAGGGCGGCGGAGACCCAGGTGAGCACTCGGAGCGTTCTCGGAATCGGCTGCATGTCCTACTCCTTCAGTCCGGTCCGGCGGACCACCGCGCCAGGCGAGTCGGGGTCGCCTGGCACTCTACTCCTCGACGACGAAATCGAACAGCATAAAGGCCGCGGAGGTGAAGATCACATCGTAGGCGATCAACAGGTTCAGCCACGGCCAGAGCTCGGCGGCCTCCAATCCAAGCAGCACGGCATTCGTCGCCTTGACGGCCGAGATCAGCACCGGCAGCACAACCGGGAACAGCAGGATCGGGAGCAGCACGTCGCGCGTGCGCGCCTGCACGGCCATCGAGGCCAGCAGCGTCCCTACGGCGGCATAGCCGATCGAGCCCAGCAGCACCACCCCGACGAGCCCCGGATGGAACAGGTTGACGCTATACAGGATGCTGTAGGCCGGCAGGACGATCGCCTCGACGATCAGCATGAACGCCAGGTTGCCCAGCGCCTTGCCGAAGTACAACGCGCTGCGGTCCACCGGCGCCAGCAGCAACCCGTCCAGGCAGCCGCGATCCCGCTCGACGGCCATCGAGCGGTTCAGGCCCAGCGTTCCGGCGAAGGCGAAGGTCACCCACAGCACGCCCGACGTCACCGTCTGGCGTGTGGCCAGATCCAGCTCAAGGGCGAAATTGAAGATCAGGATCACCAGCAGCGCGAAGACCAGCATGCCGCTAAGCAGCTCGCGGCTGCGCAGTTCCGCCGCCAGGTCCTTCCACACCACGGCGCCGACCGCCCGCAGGTAGCCGCGGGCGCGCGCCGCCGCGCGGGGGGAGGCAGCCCCGCTAGTCATGCGTCACCTTGCGATAGAGCTCGATCAGGCCGGTGGAGGTGATCTCGGCCTGCGGGACGCTGGCGGCGATCACGCCCCTCGAAAGCACGTCGATCCGCGTCGCCAGGTCGGCGGCGCGCGGCAGGTCATGCGAGGTCATCACGACCGTGCGCCCGCCGGCGGCCACGTGGCGCAGCAGTTCATCCAGCATGGCGCTGGCATCCTGGTCCAGCCCGGTGTACGGTTCGTCGAGCAGCATCACCTGCGGATCGTGCAGCAGCGCACGCCCGATGGCCAGCCGCTGCTGCATGCCGCGCGAGAACTGGCGCACGAGATCGCGGCGGCGCGCCGTCAGGCCCACCGATTCGAGCGCCTGCAGGGCGCGGCTGGCGCCGTCGGTCAGCCCGTACATCCGCGCGTAGAAGCGCAGGTTCTCCTCGGCCGTCAGTTCGCCGTACAACAAGGGTTGATGCGAGACGACGCCGAGCAGTCGGCGCACCTCGCTCGCCTGGCCGGGGAGGGAGTAGCCGGCGACGCGCACCTCCCCCAGCGTCGGACGCGAGAGCGACGCCAGGATGCGCAGCATCGTCGTCTTCCCGGCGCCGTTGGGGCCGAGCAAGGCCACGAACTCGCCTGGCACGGCGCGGAAATCGAGCCCGCGCAACACCGTCTTGAGGCCGAAGGTCTTAACCAGCCGACGGACTTCGATCATGGCTTAACGCATCAGGTCCCGCAGCCGGCGCTTGAGCGTTTCCCGCCGCGTGCGGTGCTCTGCGGCGTCGATCTGTCCGGCGTCCAGGGCGTCATCCAGTTCGGCGATGGCGCTCAGAAGCGCCTCGGTCTGGTCTTCGCCCGGGGTGTCGTCGACCCGGCTGCGGCGGTCGCTCCTGGCCGAAGGGCGGAACCACCACAGCCCCCCGAGGATGACCAGCACTCCCAACACCGCCAGGCCGATGGCAGTATTCGTCCAGCCGCCGGTGCCCGTCGACGAGAGTACGGTCTGGGGCCTCCCACTGAGCTCGAACTCCAACGCCTGGCCCGCGGCGATGGCCCCACCGGCATACGAATGCACCGCCTGGCCGCCCATCTGCTGCGCGCCCTGGTCCTGCAGGCCCCCGCCCTCCGCCGTCACGCCGTTCTGCGGCAACAGGACGACGACGGCCTGAATCGGATGCCTGGAAGCCTGGCGGAAGGTGAGCTTGCCGTCATACGGCAGACGGTAGCTGAAGATGAACTGCGATGTCCCCGATCCGGGGACCACCGGCTGCGTGTCGCCGAATCCATCGGCGGTCAGGATGTAGCGGTCGCCGATCGATCCGTCTTCGAAACCCAGGTCCGCTGCGCCCTCCGGGAGCGAGACTTCGAGGATGCCGCGCGACGGTTCCGCCACCACCGTGCGCTCTCCGCCGTTGGAGACCACCCACAACTCGACCACCTGCACCTGGTCGGCAACAGAAAAATCGAACAGCACATGCAGGCGTTCGATGGTCAACGCCGCCGCATCGGTCGTCGTGTCGAAGACGGTGACCGGCATGTCCAGCGTCGCCAGGTCGGCGGTGAGATGCGCCCCGTCCGAAAAATACAGCACGTCCTGGTAGGCCACCGTCACGCCGTAGATCCGACCCGCCACCACCGGCACGTCGGAGAATGTGTAGCCCCCATCCGCCGCCACACTCGCCGACTGGTTGTAGGCCACTTGTTCACCGTCGAAACCGGAGAGCGTGATCTCGATTTCGCCGGGCAGGTCTCCACCCGGCGAGCCGTTCGTCACCGTACCCCGGATCGTGCCGACTGC
>Ga0105106_10003959_pt1 | contig 10540 bp, 8 predicted proteins | sample PPLLaktember2015_5_FD_79109 | JGI IMG/M metagenome (GOLD analysis project Ga0105106, IMG submission 79109) | Freshwater sediment microbial communities from Prairie Pothole Lake near Jamestown, North Dakota, USA - PPLs Lake P8 Core (1) Depth... | ecosystem: Environmental > Aquatic > Freshwater >... | reverse complement strand
GTGTTCCGCGGCCTTCTCGAAGCCACCGAGACGCCGGAGCAATTCGCGGGCGTACTCGCTCACGAACTCCAACATATCTACCAACAACATTCGACTCGCGCAATTATCGAACAGGCCTCGACCAGTCTCTTGATCGCCGCTGTAACCGGAGACTTCACTGGGGGACTGGCCTATGGAATTGAAGGCGCGCGCGTGCTGGGGATCTTACGCTATAGTCGCCTTCATGAAGATGAAGCCGACCGTGAGGGACTACGATTGCTACAGACCATCGGTATTGACCCTGCGGAGATGATCGCGTTCTACCGAATCATGGAGGCACAACATCCTCATGATGGCGCTGCCCCATCCTATCTATCCACCCATCCCAACACCACTGATCGTGTTGAAAAGTTGAGTGCGCTGGCCGGCGTACCGCCGCTACATCCGGTGAAACTCTTTTCTCATGATGAGTGGAAGGATCTACGTTCTCTGTGCCGACACCCAACAGCGTCATCACCTCTAGCTTCCACGGACACGACTCAGTAAGATTTTCCCTACAAGATTGATCCGCACGGGTTTGGTATAATCCTCAGTCGACAACTATGCGCATTCTTGTCATTGAAGATGAAACCAAGGTGGGGTGCTTCATCAGGCGCGCGCTTGAAGAGGAGAGCTACGCGGTCGACCTCTGTGAAGACGGCGCGCAAGGCCTTCAGATGGCCCTCCACACCAACTACGATTTACTGATCGTCGACTTGATGCTGCCGTCATTGCCAGGATTGGATATTCTCAAGGGGGTCCGCCAGGCACGGGTTCACACCCCCATTCTGATCCTGACCGCCCAATCGCAGGTGGATCAGCGTGTCAAGGGCCTTGACGCGGGAGCGGACGACTATCTCACCAAGCCCTTTGCGATCGACGAACTGCTCGCCCGCATTCGTGCGTTGCTTCGCCGCGGTTCCACCGAAAGTCCCGGCGTGCTCCAGATCGACGACCTGGCCTTGAATCCGGCTACTCGCGAAGTGACCAGAGGCGGCCAGCGGATCGATCTCACCTTGAAGGAATATGCCCTGCTCGAATATCTGATGCGCCATACGGGGCGCGTGTTGACTCGTCCGATGATTTCAGAACACGTGTGGAACCAAGATTTCGACACGTTCACCAATGTCATCGACGTCTACGTGAATTATCTCCGCAACAAGATTGACCGGGGACGTGCAAAGAAGCTGATTCACACGATTCGTGGCAGCGGATATATGTTGAAGGTCGACTGATGCCGCTTCGTGTCAGGCTCACGCTCTGGTACGGCACCGCGCTCGCACTCATTCTCATCATCTTTTCAACCATCCTTTACGTAGTCACGGCTCGAAGCCTCCGCGATGCAGTCGATGAATCGCTGGAGGAAACCGCTGAGGCGGCTGTTCGGTCGCTGGAAGAACGTGGGTTTCTCCCCCTGATCGACGAAGACGAACTCATGTCCCAGTTCCCCGAATTGGCGCGCATCGATAAGTTCTTTCAGATCTTCAGCCCCTCCGGCACCATCACGATTCGCTCGCCGAACATGAAACAGCATGAGATGCCTCTGAGTCGCCAGGCCTTGGAAGTTGCCTACTCAGGCCACACACTTCTCGAATTCGCAAAATACCCCAAGGAGCCGCCGTTACGCCTCATTTCAGTTCCTATCATCTATCGAGGCAACCTGCTCTACATCATCCAGGTGGGTACCTCCATGGATTCCGTCGAACAGACCCTGAACCGTCTCCTGCTCGTGCTGCTGGTCAGTATGCCCATCGCGCTGGTCGTGTCGCTCGCCGGTGGCTGGTTCATGGCCGGCCGAGCTCTGCGCCCGGTCGATGCGATCACACTGGCAGCCCAACGCATTGCCGGAGGCGATCTCACACAACGACTCACTGTTCCGGCTTCGGCCGACGAAATCGGTCGCCTGACCAACACGTTTAATAACATGATCGATCGGCTTGAAACCTCCTTTCGGCAGATCCGGCAGTTCAGCAGCGATGCCTCGCACGAACTACGTACGCCGTTGACGGTCATGAAAGGGGAAACCGAACTTGCGCTCCGACGCCCACGCGAAACCGACGACTACAAGATCGTTCTGGAGAGCAATCTCGAAGAAATCGACCGGATGACGCGCATTGTGGATGAGTTGCTGTTTCTCTCTCGGGCCGATATGGGTGAGGTGAAGATGGAACATTTGCCGGTCCCACTGGACACGCTTGTCGAGGATCTTCACCGGCAAGCCTCGCTGCTGGGACAGGAGAGGGACATCAAGGTTATGCTACGAGCCAATGCGCCGGCAATGGTCTTGGGAGATGAACTACGATTGCGCGAACTATTCCTGAATCTTCTCGATAACGCAGTCAAATACTCTCGCCCGGGTGGTGCCGTCGATATCGCGCTGACCATTGAACAGGCTCACGCCCGGGTGTCCGTCACCGATCACGGGATTGGGATCGCGCAAGAGGACCAGTCTCGGATCTTCGACCGGTTCTATCGCACCGATGACGCGCGGACCCATACCAAGAAGGGCACGGGTCTTGGGCTGTCCATCTGCGCCTGGATTGTTGAGTCTCATCACGGGCGTATCGAGGTCCAAAGCAAAGTCGGCGAAGGTTCGACCTTTACGGTGATGCTGCCTCTGGCTCCCGCATCGGCTACACGACCTCTCATTTCCTCCTCTTCCTCTTCTCATTGGGGGCGTTAGTGGTTTTTCCCTTCCTTAACGTTGCTCGACGCGAGGGAATCTCTTGGTGCCCGGGAAATGCTTTTGCCCCCATACGATGATCGCTTCCAATACCGGCTTTAAGCCCTCGCCTTTCTCTGTGAGAAGGTATTCATAGCGTACAGGGTTCCGTTGGTAGGCTCGCCGGGTAACAAGACCGTCAGTCTCCAGTTTTTTCAGTCTATCCGCAAGAATGTTTGAAGCGATTTTTTCCGGAGAGGACGTGAACTCCTGATAACGTCTCTTGCCCAAGACCAGATCGCGAATCACCAACAGCGTCCATTTATCCCCAAGCGTATCCAGCACATTGGTGATCGGACAAGACGATCGCTTAAATTTCATTTTGCTACCCCTTGTTCGCGGTCGTCCAACATTACCCATCATCCTACCTATTTCGGACGACTGAGTCACAGTACATAATATAATATCGAGACTTGCATTGTGCAATGGACTGGGCTATCATAACTTTCATAATGCAAGTGACTGGCTGCACATTCAAGCCAGGAAGGATTTTAATTGTTTGAAACTCTGTCGATTTGAACGCACCTGGGGCATCCCCAACCCAGGTCATTTTTGTTTCAAAACGGAATTGCACTTGCAAATGGCATTGAATAGGAGCTGAACCCAGCGCCTCCCGTGAACGGGCCCAATGGCAAACCACATTGGGCGTGGCAATTCTGTGTTCTGATCAGAAAGGAGGACCAACCAATGGATCATTAGCTATAAGGAGTCGCCATGGTCTATCGAAGAGAGACAAACCATGGGCCTTCATTTTCAAGACAAGCCCACTATCGCAAATGCCCAACCAAAGAGGAGGGACAAAATATGCCGCTATGGAAAGTCTATCATCCTGCCGGAGCGTTCACTGCTGAAGATAAAAAGGCGTTGGCCAAGCGGGTGACGGAAGTGTATGCGAGCGTTCCGATACCGAAGTTCTATGTGGTGTTCATTTTTGAGGAGGTCGCCAAGGACTCTTGCTTTGTCGGTGGCGAGCCGCATAACAAATTCGTCCGGTTCAAGGTCGACCAAATCGCCAGGACGTTACCTGGTCCCGTCATCAGAGAATGGTGGATGAGGACACTCGATGAGGTCATTGCTCCCTTTGTAAAGGACAAGGGATATGATTGGGAGATTTCCGTTGACGAGACACCGTTCGATCTGTGGTCTCTTCAAGGGGAACTTCCTCCGCCCTTTGAGTCTGTGGCTGAGAAGCGATGGGTGAAGGAAAATAAAGCGAGTCCTTATACCTTAGCGGAAAAGCTTCCTGTCAATCTCCTTCTCGCTCCCGGAGTAACGGACCGGTAGGTTTTGCTTAAGCTTGCCGGCGTTTGCGGAGAGTTGTACCCGAGGAAGATGGCGGTCAACATGGCACAGTCATCTTCCTTGGAACAAATTTCTACCGACAGGACACCTGCGCAGGTTCAGGAGAATTGCATGAACCATTCAGAGCATCCAATATCATTGTGTTCTCTGACCGACTCTAATTCCGCCAAGTGCCCTCGCTGGTCCGTTGTATTAGCTTGAATGCTTCGAAAGCATCGATCACACTCTGGCGTCGAGATCAAGCACGGAAGCGCATATGGGGTCAAACGCAAGCGGCGAAAAGATCTGTGAGCACGCCGAAATTTTGCTAGTGAGCACGTCTAGGACAACAGATGTAGATCCAGCCGGATGCTCAAAAAGTTTGTCCAGCAAGGCCGCAGCGAGGGAAGAGGTGAGGCGTACCCTCTGGGGTACGTTGAGCCTCTAAGCGACGCGAGAACGATGCTGGCAGATTTTTTCAGCATCCGATTAATCGAACACCACGGTTTTTCTGCCATACACCAATACTCGTCGCTCGATGTGGCGGCGCACGGCGCGGGCCAACACAATCTCTTCCAGATCCCGACCCTTTCTCACTAGATCATCGACGGTATCCCGGTGGCCCACACGCATCACGTCCTGCTCGATGATGGGGCCTTCGTCCAGATCTTCTGTGGCGTAGTGTGCAGTGGCCCCGATGATTTTCACGCCCCGGTCGTAGGCCTGCCGATAGGGATTGGCGCCGATGAAAGCCGGCAAGAAAGAGTGATGGATATTGATGGCCGGACAGCCGACCTGTGAAAGAAAGTCACCGCTGAGGATTTGCATGTATCGGGCCATGACTACGAGCTCAATACGGAGGTCCTTCAGTAGAGAGAGGACTTGTTGTTCCTGCTGTGGCTTGGTCTCCTTGGTCACGGGGTAGACGGAGAAGGGAATTTTGAACAGCTCGGCCCATCCGGCGCAAGTATCGTGATTGGAAATAATCACGGGGATGTCGATGTACAACTCGTCTCGCTTGTGCCGTTGGAGCAGATCTGCCAGACAGTGATCCTGTTTAGAAACCAACATCGCAACTCTCGTTCGGCGACTTGAAGGGCGAACCTCATAGCGCATCTCGAAGGTCTTCGCGACCGGCGCAAAGGCGGCTGCGATCTCATCGGGTGGAATCTGCAACCCTTCGGCGGCGAACTCCATGCGCATGAGAAACTCGTTCGTCTCTTCATCGGTATGATGATCCGAATCGAGGATATTCCCGCCGAAATCGTGAATGAACCCCGAGACTCTGGCCACAATACCCCTGCGATCCTTGCAATGGATCAGAAGGACGACAGATTCTTTTCGATGCGCCATCGTCTCTAATTACTCCTGGTGAAACTTGTTTGTTAACTAAAGCAGGCAGGTAACGATTTCGTTGAAAATGATGCGAGCAGGATGCTCAAAAAGGACGTCCTTCTCACCCGCCCACCCCTGGCGCGCCGAGACGCGCCTTGTCCCATACAAGGCCGCAGCGAGCTATCACTTTATAAGGGGTGGGTGGGATGATCCCAACTGCGCGCGTCGAACGAGCACATTCCGATCGTGCGCGTTCCGCGAGCACGGGGATCGTCCCAGCTACCCCATCCCATCTTTTTCAGCATCCTGTTAAGAGACGATGTGGCCCACAAGATCGTACAGTGCCGCATCGGTGATTTCGACCTTGACGAATTCTCCCGCTCTGGCCGATCCGTCATTGATATACACGACGCCGTCGATCTCCGGGGCCAGCCCTTCATGGCGCCCCTCAAGCAATAACTCCGTCTCTTCGGAGACCCCTTCAACTAAGACCTCCATCACGGAGCCGATATGGTCTTTGCCTCGTGCCGCCGCAATGTCTTCCTGCACGGCCAAAATCTCATTCCGTCGTTCGTCCATGATCGATCGCTCAACCTTGTCATCAAACCCCACGGCAGGGGTGTCTTCCTCATCTGAATATAAGAACACTGCCACCCGATCGAACTGCGCCTCTTTCACGTAGTCCCTTAGCTCATCAAACGCCTGTTCCGTCTCTCCAGGGAATCCCACGATGAAGGCTGTGCGAAAGGTGACGCCGGGAATGCGTGTTCGAATCCGATCGACGAGGGAAGTGATGGCGGCGCGATCGCCTAGCCGGTGCATTCGCTTCAGCATCCTATCGTTAATGTGTTGCAGCGGCATGTCGATATACTTGGTAATCTTTTCTTCCCCCGCATAGAGATCCAACAGCTCGTCCGATACCTGTTGCGGGTAAAGATAGAAGGGCCTGATCCAACGCAGGTCTTTCACCGTGACCAGCTCACGAAGCAGCGTCACGAGGCCGTGGCGCAGGCCAAGATCGACGCCATAATTCACCGTATCCTGAGAAATCAGGTTGATTTCTTTCACGCCCTCAGCTGCGAGGCGCGTGGCTTCGGCGACGATGGATTCCACCGGACGGCTTCGCTGCTTGCCCCGCATCAAGGGGATCGCGCAAAACGCGCAATTACGGTTACAGCCTTCGGCAATTTTTACATAGGCGCTATGGGCTTTCCCGAGACGGAGACGAGGTGCGTCCGCATCGTACAAATAGGGGGGCTCGCTGATCCAGAGCCGTTGTTGCCGCAGCTTTTTCGGCGCCAACAGATCTCGGCAAATCTCCGCAATCTTCCCGAACTCCCCGGTCCCTACCACGCCGTCGAGTTCCGGCAATTGTTTGAGGAGATCCCCTTGATATCGTTGTGCCAGACAGCCGGCAGCAATCAAGACTCGACAGGATCCTGTTTCCTTCAGTTTGCCGTGCGCAATGATCGTATCGATCGATTCCTGCTTGGCTTCTTCGATGAACCCACAGGTATTGATAATGACCACTTCGGCTTTCTTTGGATTGTCGGTCAGGGCAAACCCGTCTGTCACCAAGGTGCCCAGCATGACCTCGGAATCGACCTGGTTTTTCGAGCAGCCGAGATTCACGAAACCTATTGTAGTTTTCTTGCGGTTTGGGAGAGCGGGGGTAACGAGTCGTGAAGACATGGAAGTCAGTCTACGGGACGGTTCAAAAGCCTGTCAATCTCATGAGTGGAGGGGAATCGGCGATGCCGTGATCGGCGAATATTGCGGCGTCTGGTCCAGGTCATTATTCACGAGAACTTACCCATAAACTCGTCTTCTCTGCCCCTTTGGGGGGAAGGGAGTGTGCTCCCCCTGACTATGCGCGCCCAATGAGCATTGAATTTTTTTGTTCTCTCAGGGGTGGGTCAGGTCACGGAACGTTTTGCCGAAGGAGCGGGGACCCACCGCATATTCTCATCTTCTCTACTTCCTAGAGGGCGAGGAGGTTTGCTCCCTAACTGCACGTGTCCAACGAGGCCCTTCTGAGGGCGCGCGTTTCGCGAGCAAGGGGAGCAACCTCCCCTTCTTGCCCTCCCGTTCTCTCTTGTGGCATCATGCCTCCTTTGGAGAGAGGAATGGCACATTTGCTGGAATTTGTCGGTTCTGTGCATATTTACCTTGGACCATACCGTGGGAATCCGATCTCTTTGTATTTAAAGCGAACGGAGAAGAGGTGCGAGATCGGTCCGAAGGCCTATCCGTGGAATGATGTCGTAGGCAGTGGGGAGACACCGAACAAGGCGGCTGCGGACTTCGAGGAGAAATGGAAGGCCAAGGGTCTCTCAGCAGATATGTACTCAGGTCCCTCATGGGAAGGAGGCATCAAACCAGAGAAACCTGCTCCTCCCAAACCACCCGCTGCTCCCAAACCTGCGGCACCTGCGGCTGCATCAGCACCAGCGGCTCAGACTGCCGAGCCTACAGCCTCTCCCGCTGCGCCTGTTGACGGTACACCGGCTTCTGCCCCAGCCCCAGCTTTAACGGCTCAGCCTGCAGACAAATCCAGCTAACGTACTCTATTTAGCCTAAACGTTTTGGAAGGGGACCTTCTGGAGAGGGGCCGGCTAGCTTGCTGTGTTTCAGGCCGTATACCAGGTAGACCACAACGCCGATGACAGTCCAGACACCGAATCTGATCCAGGTCACCCATGGGAGAAAACTCATGAGGCTGAGGCAGGCCAGCATGCCAAGAATGGGGACGACCGGCATAAATGGAAGCCGGAATGGGCGGTGCTGGTTAGGTTTCGTGTAGCGCAAGATCACGACACCAATACAGACCAGGACAAAGGCAAAGAGGGTGCCGATGTTCGTCATGTCAGCCGCATCACCAATGGGAATAAGGGCGGCGAGTATCGCGATCCCGATGCCGGTGAGAATGGTGGCATAGTGAGGCGTGCCATAGCGCGGATGCACGGTTGACAGCCAGGGGCTCAAAAGGTGGTCGCGCGACATGGCAAAGAATACTCGAATCTGACCCAGCATCATCACGACGAGCACGCTGGTAATGCCGGCGACAGCCCCGATCGCCACCATCGCTGCTCCCCACTTGAAGCCCACCTTACTCAGTGCATCGGCCACCGGCGCATGGATGTCGATCTGTGCCACAGGGACCAAACCGGTCAGGACCGCAGCCACGGCAATATAGAGCACGGTGCAAATGCCTAGTGAGGCAATGATCCCGATCGGCAGATCCCGCTGAGGATTCTTGGCCTCCTCGGCGGTCGTCGAGATGGCGTCGAATCCGATATAAGCAAAGAACACGATCGCCGCTGCAGCGCCGACACCGGCGAATCCCTGCGGCAGGAAGGGCGTCCAGTTGTCGGCATTCACGGCCGGCGTTCCCACAGCGATGAAGAAGAGGACGACCGCGAGCTTCACGCACACAATAATGCCGGTTGCGCGGGCGCTTTCTTTGATCCCAACAACGAGAATGATGGTGACGAGTAACACGATAATGGCGGCGGGAAAGTTTGCTACACCTCCGTCTGGTCCTCCGGGTGGATGCGTCGCCCAGTGCGGTAATTCGATCCCGGCAAGCCTAAGCAGATTGTTGAAATAGCCGGACCAGCCGATGGCGACGGCGACACAGGCGACGCCATATTCGAGAATGAGGTTCCATCCGGTGATCCAGGCCAGGAACTCTCCCAATGTGGCATAGGAGTAGGTATAGGCGGAGCCGGCCACGGGAATCATGGTAGAAAACTCTGCATAGCACAGTGCGGCGAAGGCGCAGGTCAAGCCGGAGAGCACGAAGGACAGCACGATTCCAGGACCTGCCCCTGGGCGGTGGGCATCACCGACGATGGCGGTGCCGATCAGGACGAAGATGCCGGTGCCGATAATCGCCCCGATGCCGAGTGCGGTCAGATCCCAGGCCGTGAGGGTTTTCTTCAAACGATGTGTGGGATGGTCTGCGTCCGCGAGGATCTGTTCAATGGATTTGGTTCTGAAGAGTCGGCTGATCACCGTATGTCCTCAGACCACGAGGATGGCGAAGAGCGCTGGAGGAGAGACACGCTTCTGTTCCATATGGGGTCAAGTATAGCAGGCCATTTCCACTTGTCGCGCATGGCTCGCGTCTCGCGTTCACGGTTCGACGGGCTCACCGTCCCGTTCCACGGTTTGTTGCGCGGGCGGCGCGAAGAAACGCCTCGAACAATCGCCGGTGGAGAGGGTACCGGTCGAAGAGAAATTCAGGGTGCCACTGAATACCGAGAAAGAAACGGTGGGTCGGAGATTCGATCGCCTCCACGATACCATCGGGAGCCAGCGCGCTGGCGATCAACGATGGCGCGACAGCTTTCACCGACTGATGATGGGAACTATTCACCCGCATCGAGACCGATCGGACGATGCGGCGAAGCAGGCTGCCCGGTTCGATTGCGACAGTGTGACTCAGATTCGTCGCGCGAGTGTGTTGCCGATGTATGTGCGAGAACGAAACTTGGGAGGCAATATCCTGAAACAGACTGCCGCCGCAGGCGACATTCATGGTCTGCATGCCTCCACAGATGCCGAGCAAGGGGACATCAGCCTGCTGTGACAGTTGGACCATGTCCAGCTCAAAATTCGCGCGACGTTCGCTGACAATTTCGAATGGATAACGCTGACGTTCACCGTACAATGACGGTGGAAGGTCCGGCCCGCTTCCTGTGAGGAGGAGTCCGTCGATCTGCCGTAGGAGACGCCGTCTCGTGGTCCGGTCTGCGAGGAGTGGAAGGACCAGCGGGACGCCGCCGAGTTCTTCGATGGCACGAATGTAACGCGCGCGCAAAAAATAGGTGGGCTCGCGCCCACCCCACTCTTTCCGATCACCGGCATTGAAGTCAGGTGTGACACCGATAATCGGTTTCATCGACTAGCAGGCTGCAGAAAAACCATGTGGACACGCCCAAATTTCATTGGTCAGTACGTTTGGAATAACAGGAACACACCACACGGGATGCTCAAAAGCCAGATTTCTCACCCGCCCAACCCTGGCGCGCCAGACGCGCCTTCTCCAAAGCAAGGCCGCAGTGAGCAAAGAGGCGAAGAGGTACACACCGCACTGGATCGTTAGCTCTTGCCCTGAATCTTGGCGAACAGAAGATCCCCTCAAGTGATTCCGGTATCCGAGCGGCTCATCTCTATACG
>Ga0105106_10003958_pt1 | contig 10540 bp, 8 predicted proteins | sample PPLLaktember2015_5_FD_79109 | JGI IMG/M metagenome (GOLD analysis project Ga0105106, IMG submission 79109) | Freshwater sediment microbial communities from Prairie Pothole Lake near Jamestown, North Dakota, USA - PPLs Lake P8 Core (1) Depth... | ecosystem: Environmental > Aquatic > Freshwater >... | reverse complement strand
GCCGAAGTATCGGAGCGCCTGTCGGAGGCGCTCGAGGCGAAGCACCGCGGCATGCTGGTCGATCTCCACAGCGGCCTCACGCAGCAGGGCGACCGGCTCGGCGGTCACCTGACCGAATCGAGCGAGCGCCTGCGCGGGGCGGTCGCCGAAGAGCTCAAGCAGACGCGCGACGCGGTGCACGCGCTCAAGCTCTCGCTCTCCGAGAGCATGAACGAGTATCGCGAAGCGATGGTGAGCCGCCTCAGCGAGACCACCCAGACGCTCAATACGCGCATCGACCAGCGCCTGGGAGAGATTTCGGGCAAGGTGAACGAGCGGCTCGACGAAGGCTTCAGAAAGACCAACGAGACTTTCGTGAGCGTCATGTCGCGTCTGGCGACGATCGACGAAGCTCAGAAGAAGATCGAGAGCCTGACCGGCAGTGTGGTGAGCCTGCAGGAGCTCCTCGGCGACAAGCGCGCGCGCGGCGCTTTCGGCGAAGTGCAGCTCGACGCGCTGGTGCGCAACGCGCTTCCGCCGAACGTCTATGAGATGCAGGCGACGCTTTCCAACGGGACTCGCGCCGATTGCGTGCTCATGCTTCCCGCGCCTACGGGCAAGATCGCGATCGACTCCAAGTTCCCGCTGGAGAACTACCACCGCATGTTCACCCCCGAGGCGAACGACATCGAGCGGGCCACCGCTCAGAAGCAGTTCAGGCAGGACCTGCGGCGGCACGTCGACGCGATATGCGCCAAGTACATCATCGCGGGGGAGACGACGACCGGCGCGGTGATGTTCATCCCGGCGGAAGCGGTGTTCGCGGAAATACACGCGCACCACGCGGAAGTCGTCGAGTACGCGATGACCCATTGCGTGTGGATCGTCTCGCCGACGACTTTGATGGCGGTGCTCAACACCGCGCGCGCGGTACTGAAGGACGTCGAGACTCGCAAGCAGGTGCACGTCATCAAGGAATGTCTCGCCCGCCTCGCTGCCGAGTTCAGCCGCTTCGACGAGCGCATGCGCGACCTGGCGCGGCACATCAAGCAGGCGCACGACGACGTGGAGAAAGTGCAGATCACCAGCAGCAAGATCTCGCAGCGCTTCGCGCAGATCGAAGGCGTCGAGCTGGGAGAGCTCGAGGAGGCACCGGCCGCGCTGCGCATCGTCGAGGCGCGCGACGAGAAGGCTTAGGGACTCTTAGTGGAGTGGTTCAGGCGCTGGCGCCGGGCTCGAGTGCTGAAGCAGGGCGAGCTCGACCCCGCGCTGTGGCAGGCCACGGTCGAGCGCTATCCTTTCGTGATCGAGCTCGGTGCGGACGAGCTCGAGCGCCTGCGCGAGCTCGTGATCCTGTTCCTGCACGAAAAGCCGGTGCACGGCGCCGGCGGCATGCGGGTCCGCGACGAAGTCCGCGTAGCCATCGCGGCGCAGGCCTGTATCCTGATTCTGAACCTCGGGCTCGATTACTATCGCGGCTGGGTCGAAGTGATCGTCTACCCCGACGAGTTCGTCGCAGAATACGACTATGTCGACGAAGCGGGCGTCACGCACCACGTCGAAGAGGCGATGACCGGCGAATCGTGGGAGCGCGGGCCGGTGATACTGTCGTGGGCCGACGCACAGGAAGCGGGACGGGGGCACGGCTATAACGTGGTGATACACGAGTTCGCACACAAGCTCGATATGCTGAACGGCGAGCCGAACGGCCTGCCGCCCCTGCACGCCGACATGGAGCGCTCGCGCTGGGCGGACGCCTTCGCCGCGGCCTACGAGGATTTCTGCCGCAGGGTCGATGCGGGGGAAAGGGTCGGGATCGACGACTACGCGGCCGAAAGCCCCGCCGAGTTCTTCGCGGTGATGAGCGAAACGTTCTTCGAGTCTCCGCTCACGGTGCGCGCGGCCTACCCCGAGGTCTACGTGCAGCTTTCGCGTTTCTATCGGCAGGACCCTGCCGCGCGCGCCGTCGCGGGCGGCGTCGCAGCGGCTGCGCCGGCAGCATGAGGAAGCTCCCCGCGCTCTCTTCGCGCTATGCACTGCTCGCGGGCTTCAGCCTCCTCCTGGCGTTGCTGGTCGCGGTAAGCGTCGTCGGCGTAACGCGCACGGAGCAGGTGAACCGGCAACTGCAGGCGACGATTCAGGAGCAGGACGTGAAATTGGGGCGCATCGCCGCCGTCTTCAGGGCGACGCACGAGCGCTCGCGCCTGATCCAGCAGCTATTCGCGGAAGAAGACGGCGCCGCCCGGATCCGCGCCGCGGAGGCTTACCGCGAGCTCGGCGCGGAGCTCTCGGAAGCCACGCGCAGGCTCGGCTCGATGCCCCTCACGCCCGAGGAGCGCAGGGCCCTCGACCAGCTGCTGCGCGCAGGCGACAGCGTGCGTGAAGTGCGCGACGAGACGGTCGAGCTGATCCTGAAAGGAGAGAACGCGCTCGCGCGCAAGCTCTCGGCCGCGAGCGGCACCGTGCTCCAGGACACGCTGCAGGAAGCGCTTTTCAGCACGCTGGAATCGAGCCGCGCGGCGACGCTCCGGGTGGTCGAGCAGGCGCGCACTTCGACCCGCAACGCGCTCGCGCTGATCGCGATCATAGGCCTGCTCGTGCTCACGGCGGCGACGCTGGTCGCGCTGCTGGTGGCGCGGCAGGTGAGGCGCACCGAGTTCGCGCTTCAGGTCGAGAAGGAGCTCGCGCAGGTGACGCTGCACTCGATCGGGGACGGCGTCATCACCACCGATGCGGATGCGCGGGTCGAATACCTCAATCCCGTCGCCGAGCAATACACCGGGTGGACGACCGCGGAGGCGCGCGGGCGGCCCCTCGCCGAGATCTATCGCGTGACCGACGAGCGCACCGGGAAGACCTTCGATGCGCTCGAGTCACAGCCCGCGCCGGTCGCGGGCGAGGAAGCCGGCGCGGTCTCGGTGCGGCTCGTGGACCGCAACGGGCGCGAATGCCCCATCCGCTACTCGCACGCGCCGATCCGCTCGCGCGCGGGCCGCACTCTCGGGATGATCGTCGTGTTCCACGACATCAGCCAGATCCGCGCGATGGCCCAGCAGCTCCTGTGGCAGGCGAGCCACGATGCGCTGACGGGGCTCGTCAACCGCCGCGAGTTCGAGCGCCGGCTGACCGAGCTGATCGACACCGCGCGCGCCCCCGAGCGCGAGCACGCGCTCATGTTCATGGACCTCGATAATTTCAAGGCTGTGAACGACACGTGCGGCCATACCGCCGGCGACGAGCTGCTGCGTCAGCTCACGTCGGTGATGCTCTCGCGCATGCGCGGCAGCGACACGCTGGCGCGCCTGGGGGGCGACGAGTTCGGCGCGCTCCTCGAGACCTGTCCTTTCGACCAGGCGCTGCGCATCGCGAATGCCATGCGCGAGACGGTGCGCGAGTTCCGCTTCGTCTGGGAGACCAAGACTTTCAGCGTCGGCGTGAGCATCGGCCTCGTGCCGATCAGCACCGACAGCGGCAACCTGCACCGCGTGCTGAGCCTCGCCGACGCGTGCTGTTACGAGGCGAAGAACAAGGGGCGCGACCGCGTCCAGGTGTACCGGCCGGAAGTCGAGGACCTCACGGGCAAGCACGGCGAGCTGCAGGTGGTCTCGCAGATCAACCAGGCTTTCGAGCTCGGCCGCTTCCGCCTGTATCGCCAGCGCATCGCGCCGATCGCGGCGGGCGCGCCGCAACACCCCAATTACGAAGTGCTCGTGCGCATGATAGACCGCGCGGGCAACCTCGTGCCGCCCACCGGTTTCATGCCCGCGGCGGAGCGCTACAACCTGCTCACCTCGATCGAGCGCTGGGTCGTGAGCTCGCTCATCGAGTACCTGCACAACGAATGGACCTCGGGCGCGATCCCGCGCGATCCGGGGGAGCGCGGCTGGTACTCGGTGAATCTCTCGGGCGCCAGCATCAACGACAAGAGCCTGCCCGAATTCCTGCGCAACCTGCTCACGCGCTACCAGCTTCCGGCGGGGCTGCTCTGCTTCGAGATCACGGAGACGACGGCGATCTCGAACCTGAACACCGCGGCGGAGCTCATGCGGGAGCTGAAAGGCATGGGCTGCCGCTTCGCGCTGGACGATTTCGGCACCGGCATGTCGTCTTTCGCCTATCTCAAGTACCTGCCGGTCGACGTGCTCAAGGTGGCCGGCACGTTCATCACCGATATGGCGACCGATCCGATGGACTATGCGATCGTCGATGCAGTCAATCGCATCAGCCACATACTCGGCATGGAGACGGTCGCCGAGTCCGTCGAGAACGCCGAGGCGCTGGCGAAGATCACCGAGCTCGGCATGGATTACGCCCAGGGCTATTTCATCGCCGAGCCCGAGGCGATGGTGCACGCCCCGAGCGGAAAGCCGGTCGAGCTGGAGTCGGCATGAGCGACGTCCTCGTCGTGGGTGCCGACGTGGGCGGCACGAACACCAAGGTGGGGCTCGCCCGCAGCGAGTCGGGGCGGACCGTGCTGCTCGAAAAACACGCGTATCGCAGCCAGGACTATTCCGCCCTCGAGGACGTGCTGGAGGAATTTCTCGCGCGTCCCGGCGTCGCTGCGCAGGCGCGCGCGGTATCCGCGGCCTGTTTCGCTGTTGCCGGTCCTGTCGAGCACGGCCGGGCGAAGCTCACGAACCTGCCGTGGCAGCTGGATGAGGCCGTGATCGCCCGGCGCCTCGCGGTCCCGCGCACGCGCATCATCAACGATTTTGCCGCGGCGGGACTGGGGATAGCAGAGCTCGCGGCGGATGATTTCCTCACGCTCCAGCGCGGGGAGCCCGAGGAGCGCGGCCAACGCGTCATCGTGGGCGCGGGGACCGGGCTCGGCGTCGCGCTCCTCGACTGGGATGGCGGCGGCTACGAAGTGCATCCGTCGGAGGCCGGTCATGTCGATTTCGGCCCCACCGATGCGGCGCAAGACGCGCTGCTCGCGCACCTGCGCCGGAAGTTCGCCCGCGTGTCGTACGAAAGGGTGATCTGCGGAGCAGGGCTTGCGCGCATACTGGATTTCGTCGACGAGAGCGGCGAGGCGCACGCCTCGGCACAACTTCGGCAGGCGATGTCTGACGGCGATCCGGCCCGGGCGATCACCGAGTTCGCGCTCGAAGGCAAGGATGCCGCCGCCGAGCGCGCGCTCGATATCTTCATCTGCGCTTACGGCTCGTTCGCCGGCAACATGGCGCTCGCGATGCTCGCCCACGGCGGCGTGTACGTCGCCGGGGGCATTGCGCCGAAAATAGCAGCCAGGCTCCGGGACGGGGCTTTCATACGCGCCTTCACCGCCAAGGGACGATTCAAAGGCCTGCTGGAAACGATGCCGGTGCACGTGGTCATGAACGACCACGTCGGACTTTTGGGCGCGCTCGCCGAAGCCGCACGCCTCGCGCGGGCGTGACGTTCCGCGCATGCCTACGAAATTGCGTCGGTTACTCCCCTCCTCGTCGTTGAGGAGGGGTAGGGGGAGGAGCTAGATACCGGCTTCGCCCGAAGCGGAGCGTAGCTCCGCTTCAGTGTTGATGTTGCTGAACGCTTCGGGCTGATCGTCGAAAGGCACTTCGACGATCTTCAACGCCGAGTACCACGCGTCGATCTTGCGCCCGCCGCTTTCGAGGAAAGCGGTGAGGCTGCCGAGCACGCTCCTGCGGCACAGGCAGAAAACCGGGTGCGGCTGCTCACCGGTGCGCGCCACGGTCAGCTCGGCGTCCGCCGCGTCCATGGCGGCGTGCAGGCGCGAGACGAGATCGAGCGGCAGGAAAGGCGAATCGCAGGGCACTGTCGCGACGAGGTCGTGGGAGGCTTCGGTGAGGCCGCGGTGCAGCCCTGCGAGAGGCCCCGCATAGCCGCCGATCGCATCGGGCACGACGCGGTGGCCGAACGCCGCGTACGCTTCGAGATTCTGGTTGGCGTTGACGAGCACTTCGTCGACCTGCGGGGCGAAGCGCTCTATCGCCCACTGCACCATCGGCTTTTCGCGCAGGCGCTTGAGCCCTTTGTCGACGCCGCCCATGCGGCGGCCCTGGCCCCCGGCGAGGACGACGCCGGTGACCCGCGGCCTCACGCCAACATCGTCGGGCTGAGCGTTTTCACGAAGCGCTCCTTGCCGGTGAAGAGCAGGTAGTGCTTGTTGACAGCGCGCCCGATCATGGTGATGCCCACCTGCGAGGCGATGCGATAACCCATTTCGGTCAGTCCCGAGCGCGACACGAGGAAAGGTATCTGCATCTGCGCCGCTTTGATCACCATCTCGGAGGTGAGACGGCCGGTGGTGTAGAAGATCTTGTCGGAGCCGTCGATGCCGTCGAGCCACATCTTGCCCGCGATCGCGTCGACGGCATTGTGGCGGCCCACGTCCTCGACGAAGTGCACGATGTCCGCGCCGTCGGCCAGCGCACAACCGTGCACGGCGCCCGCGCTCTTGTAAATGGTCTCGTGGCGGCGCACGGCATCGAGCAGGCCGTAAAGCGTCTCTTCGGAGAGCTTCACGTCCTGGCGCAGTCGTATGGTCTCGATCTCGTCCATGAGACCGCCGAAGACGGTGCCCTGGCCGCAGCCGGTCGTGACGGTGCGCTTTTCCATTTTCTCGTCGAGGCCCGCGAGCGGCGTGCGCGTGGTGACTGCCACCGCGTGCGTCTCCCAGTCGACCTGCACCTGCGCGATCTCGTCCAGCGAGCGCACCAGCCGCTGGTTACGCAGATATCCGATGGCGAGCGCTTCCGGCGCCTGGCCGAGCGTCATGAGCGTCACGATCTCGCGCTTGTCGACGTAAAGGGTGAGCGGGTGCTCGCCCGCGATCGGCGTGGGCAGCGCTTCGCCGCGCTCGTTGAGCGCTTCGACTTCGAAGGTGAGAGGACGGGTCGCGCTGGAGAGTACGGGTTTGGGCATCATCCGCCGATGTAGGACATTTCGATTTTCTTCACCTCCGCCGTCCGCGAGGTTCGGATCTCGGAATAGCGGTCGGTCCTGCGACACCAGATCCCGCGTATGGTTTTCGCGAGCTCTTCATCGCTCGCGCCGGCGCGCAGCAAACCGCGCAGGTCGTTGCCGGCGGTGGCGAAAAGGCAGGTGTAGAGCTTGCCGTCGGTGGAAATGCGCGCGCGGGTGCAATCGCGGCAAAAAGCCTGCGTCACCGAAGCGATCACGCCGATCTCGCCGGAACCGTCGCGATAGCGCCAGCGTTCCGCGACTTCCCCGGTGTAGTTCGCGTGCGCCGGCTCGAGCGGCATCTCGGCGCCTATGGTGTCGACGATCTCGCGCGCGGTGACGACGTCGTCCATGCGCCAGCCGTTGGTCGCGCCGACGTCCATGTACTCGATGAAGCGCAGGATGTGGCCGCGCTCGCGGAAAAATCGCGCCATCGGCAGGATCTGCGTCTCGTTCATGCCGCGCTTCACCACCATGTTCACCTTGATGGGGGCAAGGCCCGCGGCCGCGGCGGCGTCGATCCCTTCGAGCACGCGGGCGACGGGGAAATCGACGTCGTTCATGCCCATGAACGTCTCGTCGTCGAGCGCATCGAGGCTGACCGTCACCCGCTTCAGGCCGGCCGCCTTGAGCGCTTGCGCTTTTTTCACGAGATTGGAGCCGTTGGTGGTGAGCGTGAGGTCGAGCCCGCCGACGTCCGAGAGCATCGCGATCAGTTGCTCGAGATTGCGCCGCACCAGCGGCTCCCCGCCGGTCAACCTGATTTTCTCGATGCCCAGGCCCTTGAACACGCGGGCGAGCCGCGCGATCTCCTCGAAGGTGAGGAGCTCCTTGCGCTCCAGGAAAGCGTAATCCTTGCCGAACACTTCCTTCGGCATGCAATAGACGCAGCGGAAGTTGCAGCGGTCGGTGACCGAGATGCGAAGGTCGCGCAAAGGCCGCCCGAGCGCATCGAGCAGGGGCGCAGCAACAAGCCCGGGGTGGGGATGATTCATCGCAATGGGTCGGATATCGGGAAACGGCGAGCCGCATTATCGCAGCCGCCGCGCACTCGGTGCAAGCCAATGACCACTTTCAAATCAGGTATTTGGAAGGGTCCAGGCGTTGAATCCCGAAGCTCGCTGGCGCACAATGGCGGCGTGGAAAACGACCTGACACCGAGCCGTTCGTACCCGCTCGCGGTAATCATGCAGCGCACCGTGCTCGCCAACCGCTGGGCGAGCGAGCAGTGGGAGACCCAAGGCGTGGTGAGAGACGGCGGTGCCGCGAACGCCGAACCGCGGGTGATCGTGGAGCGCGAAAACCTGATGCAGATGCTTTTCCCCGGCCATCACCTGCACCTCGCCCGCGACGAAGCCGAAGGCTATTACCTCAACATCACTTCGCCCGAGCCGAAAGTGTTCGTGCTGTGGCGTCCCGATGAAGGCGTCGCGCGGCCTCAAAGGCTTACGGTGAGTTACGGCGAAGGCATGCGCTGGGCCGACAGCGGTGAGCAGGTCGACGGCGTCGCAATACCCGAGGACCTGCTGCCGTGGATCGCGCAGTTCGTCGAAGCGCACTACAGTCCAGAGCCGCCGAAGAAGAAACGCTACGCGAGCAGCCGCGACGAAGGCCGCATGGGCCGTAAAGTGACGGGCGAATCCAGCACATGAGCAACGACGCCGAGGATCGCGAAGGTTTTCTCGGCCGCTGGTCGCGCGTGAAGATCGAAGCGCGCGAAACGGCCGCAGCGCCGGTTGCGCCTTCGGCCGAAGCGGCCCCGGCGAGCGCCCGGGACGAGCCGCCCGAGCTGCCGCCGATCGAGGAGCTCACGATCGATTCCGACTACCGCGGATTCTTCCACCCGAAAGTCGACGAAGGCGTGCGCCGCAACGCCTTGCGCAAGCTTTTCAGCGATCCGCATTTCAACGTGATGGACGGGCTCGACGTCTATATCGACGACTACTCGAAGTCCGAGCCGATCCCGGCCGCCATGCTCGCGGGCCTGAAGCAGGCGCAGCGCATCATCGAGTGGGCGGCCGAGACCGACGAGGCCGCTGCGATACGGCGCAGCACCTCTCCCGCCCTGCCCACGTTCGACGAACCGGAAGAGGCTGCTGCGCCGGGGGCGGCGGACGACGTGCCGGCGATCGCGCCGGAAGCGCCGCGCGCACCCGAATCGACTGTCGCAACGCGCGCCGCGCCCGAGGACGTTCCGCAGAGCAAGACATAGATTCCGCGAGGCCTTTTCGTTAGCATCGCCCCAGCCCGCACGGCTCCACCCCCGCTCCACCGGACCCCTACTATTCCTATATGACCGGACGTTCCAAAACTCTGCTCTGCAACTGCAATCGCACGATGAGCGTCGACGCCAAAGCGCTCGCCGGCGCTCTGCAGCTCGACGCTGTCCCCAATGTTGCGAGCGAGCTCTGCCGCCGCCACGTATCGGCTTTCGAAGCCGCCGTGAAATCGGGCGAGGACGTGCTGGTCGCGTGCACGCAGGAAGCGCCGCTCTTTACAGAGCTTCACAACACGCTGGAAGCGACCGGCGAGATCCGCTTCGTCAACGTCCGCGAAACGGCGGGCTGGTCGGAAGAGGGGCGCGACGCGACGGCAAAAATGGCCGCGCTGCTGGCGATCGCCGACCTGCCGCCGCCGGAGGCAGTGGCGGTGGTGCCGTACGAGTCCTCGGGGCAGGTCCTCGTCATCGGGCCCGCGGCCGCGGCGCTCGACTGGGCGGAGCGCCTTTCGGCGCACTTGAGCGTCACCGTCCTCATCACCGGTGATACGCGCGGAGCGGAGCTGCCTCTCGATCGGCGCTACGCCGTCTATTCGGGCGCCGACGTGGTGCTCAAAGGGCACCTCGGCGCCTTCGAGGTCGCGTGGCGGCAGGCGAATCCAATCGACCTCGACGCCTGCACCCGGTGCGGGTCGTGCGTGAAAGCGTGTCCGGAGCACGCGATCGACTGGACTTTCCAGGTCGACCTCGAGCGCTGCCGCGATCACCGCAGTTGCGTCCTGGCCTGCGGCACCGTGCACGCGATCGACTTCGAACGGCAGGAGGTGGAGCGGGAGGACCGCTTCGATCTCGTGCTCGATCTGACGCCCGAGCCGCTTTTCAGGATGAGCGAGCCGCCGCAAGGCTACTTCGCGCCGGGCGCCGACCCGCTGGAGCAGTCGCTCGCCGCGTCCAGGCTTCGCGACCTCGTGGGCGAATTCGAGAAGCCGCGCTTCTTCGTCTACAACGAGCGTATCTGCGCGCACAGCCGGTCGGAAATCGTCGGCTGCACGGCGTGCGTGGACGTGTGCTCCACAGCGGCGATTTCGAGCGACGCCGCGAATAACCGCGTCCAGGTCGACCCGCACCTGTGCATGGGCTGCGGCGGATGCGCTACCGTGTGTCCCACGGGCGCCATGACTTACGCCTATCCGCGCGTGGCCGATACCGGGGCGCGGCTCCGCGCGGCGCTTGCCGCCTACCGCAGCGCGGGCGGCGCCTCCGCGTGCCTGCTCCTGCACAACACGACCGACGGGCGCGAGCTGATCGCACGCCTGGCGCGCCGCGGACGCGGTCTCCCGGCGCACGTGATCCCGCTCGAAGTGCAGCACATCGCCTCGCTCGGCCCGGACATCCTCCTGGGTGCGCTCGCGCTCGGCG
>Ga0105106_10003957_pt1 | contig 10540 bp, 8 predicted proteins | sample PPLLaktember2015_5_FD_79109 | JGI IMG/M metagenome (GOLD analysis project Ga0105106, IMG submission 79109) | Freshwater sediment microbial communities from Prairie Pothole Lake near Jamestown, North Dakota, USA - PPLs Lake P8 Core (1) Depth... | ecosystem: Environmental > Aquatic > Freshwater >... | reverse complement strand
TCCCAATCGATGCGAAGGAGGATGGCGAGTGCGACGCAAGTCGTCGCGAGCGCGCTGCCGCCGAACGAGAGCAGCGGCAAAGTTAGGCCTTTGGTCGGCAGCATCCCCATGTTGACGCCCATGTTGATGATCGCCTGCACCCCGATCCACAACCCCACGCCCTGCGCGACGAGCGAGGCGAAATAGCGCTCGAGCATCGCTGCGCGCCGTCCGATCGCGAACGCGCGCACGATGATCCACGCGAACATGACGACGATCGCCGCCACGCCCACGAAGCCGAGCTCTTCGGCGATCACCGCGAGCAGGAAATCAGTGTGCGCTTCGGGCAGGTAGAACAGCTTCTCCACGCTGCCGCCGAGACCGACGCCGAACCATTCCCCCCGGCCGAAAGCGATGAGCGCGTGCGAAAGCTGGTAGCCCCTGCCGTACGGGTCGGACCACGGGTCCATGAATCCCGCGATGCGCTGCATGCGGTAAGGCGAAGTCAGGATGAGCAGCACGAAGCCCGCGAGCAGCATGACGATGAGGCCCGCGAAAAGACGCCAGTTCATGCCGCCGAGGAAAAGGATGCCCATCGCGACCACCGTGATCACGGCGAACGCGCCGAAGTCGGGCTCGAGCAGCAGCAGCGCGCCGGCCGCGAGCATTACGAAAAACATCGGCATGAAGCCGCGCCGCAGGCTGTGCATGAATGCCGCCTTGCGCACCGTGTAATCGGCGGCATAGAGCACGACGAACACTTTCATCATCTCCGAGGGCTGCACGTTCAGGAAGTAGAACGAGATCCAGCGCCGGCTGCCGTTCACTTCGCGGCCGATGCCGGGCACCAGCACGAGAACGAGAAGCACCATCCCGAAAATGAAGAGGTAAGGCGCCGCCTGCTGCCACAGGCGGGTCGGCACCTGGAAAGCGAGGACCGCGAGCAGCACGCCCACGATGACGAAAAGCGCGTGGCGAACGAGATAGTAGGTTGGCTGGTAGCCGGTCGCGCGGCCGCCCTCGGCGATGGCGATCGAGGACGAGTAGACCATCACGACGCCGAGACCGAGGAGCAGCACCGCGAGCCCTACGAGCGTGCGGTCGTATTCGGGCATGACGACGCGCTTGCGCGTCTCGCGGTAATACATCGCTTCACTCATGGCCGCTTTCCCGCGCCGCGAGCGCCTGCACGGCGCGCACGAAAACCTCGCCGCGATGCACGTAGCTCCGGAACATGTCGTAGCTCGCGCACGCGGGCGAGAGCAGCACGGCGTCTCCGGCGGCCGCCGCGCCGTAGGCCGCCGCCACCGCCGCTTCCATCGACTGCGCGCGCAGCAGCGGCACGCCGCAGCTTTCGAGCACGTGCTCGATCGCGTCCGCATCGCGGCCGATCAGCACGACTGCGCGGGCCCGCGCCGAGACCGCCGCCGCGAGCGGCGAGAAGTCCTGGCCTTTGCCTTCGCCGCCTGCGATCAGCACGACAGGCGTCGTCATGCCGTTCAGCGCCGCGACGGTCGCGCCGACGTTCGTGCCTTTGGAATCGTCGAAGAACGTGACGCCGCGGATCCCGGCGACTTTCTCCAGACGATGGGGAAGCCCGCGGAAGCCGCGCAACCCGTCCAGCATCGCGCCGGTATCGAGGCCGATCGCATCGCCGAGAGCGAGTGCAGCGAGCGCATTGGCGGCGTTGTGCAGCCCCGCGACCGGCAACTCGCCGACGGGCATGAGCGGCACCCGGCCGCGGGTGAGCGTCGCGCTTTCGACGAGGCCCCAATCGCGCTCGCGCGGCGGCGCGTCGAGCCCGAAGCTCACCACGTCGCCGGACGCGCCGGCCATACGCACGCTGCACGCGTCCATGCGATTCACGACCTGCACGCGCGCGCCCTGGAAAATCCGCGCTTTGGCGGCGGCGTAATCAGCCATGCTGTCGTAGCGGTCGAGATGGTCTTCGGTGACGTTGAGGACAGTGGCGGCGTCCGCAGCGAGGCTCGAGGTGCTCTCCAACTGGAAGCTGGAAAGCTCGAGTACCACGACTGCGGGCAGCGCGGCGCCGCTCTCGATCCCGGCCAGGGCATCCAGCACCGGCACGCCGATATTTCCCGCGACCAGGGTCTCGCACCCCGCTGCGCGGCACGCCGCGCCGGCCATCGCGGTCACGGTGCTCTTGCCGTTGGAGCCGGTGACGGCGAGAATTTTCGGCATCGCGCTGCCGCGCGCGCCCGCGACATCCGGCAGCGCCTGCGCGAAAAGCTCGATATCGCCGGCCACGGGAACGCCGCGCAGCAGCGCCTGCGACACGAGCGGCCCGCGGCGGTCGACGCCCGGGCTGATCGCGATCGCGTCGACGGCGTCGAAAGACCGCGCGCGGTACGCGCCGGTCTCCACGCCGACCTGCGGATGCTCGGCGTGCAGCGCGCGTGCGCCGGGCGGCTCGTCGCGCGTGTCGGCGACGCTCACCCGCGCACCGTGCCGCGCGAGCCAGCGCGCCATCGAGAGTCCGGTATCACCGAGCCCGAGCACGAGCACCTTTCTGTTTTCCCACCGCACCGTTCACCGTTTCGAGTTCACCGCAGCTTGAGCGTCGACAGACCGATGAGCACCAGCATCATCGAGATGATCCAGAACCGAACCACGACCTGGTTCTCTTTCCAGCCTTTCAGCTCGTAGTGGTGATGGAGCGGCGCCATTCGGAAGATCCGCTTGCCGGTCAGCTTGAACGACGCCACCTGCAGCATCACCGAAAGCGTCTCGACCACGAACACGCCGCCCATGATGAAAAGCACGATCTCCTGGCGCACGATCACCGCCATCGTGCCGAGCGCCGCGCCCAGCGCGAGCGCGCCGACGTCGCCCATGAACACTTCGGCGGGGTACGCGTTGAACCAGAGGAAAGCGAGCCCCGCTCCCGCGAGGGCGCCGCAGATGACGGTGAGCTCGCCCGCGCCGGGGATGTAGGGGAATCCGAGGTATTTCGCGAAGACCGCGTGCCCGGCGACATAGGCGAAGACGCCGAGCGCGCTGCCGATCATCACGGTCGGCATGATCGCCAGACCGTCGAGCCCGTCGGTCAGGTTCACCGCGTTGCTCGTGCCGACGATCACGAAATAGGTCATGACGACGAATCCGACCCAGCCGAGCGGATAGGTGATCTGCTTGAAAAACGGCACGATGAACTCGGTCTGCGCAGGCAGGTTCGTCGAGAACGCGATGAAACACGCGGCCGCGACGCCGAACACCGACTGCCAGAAGAACTTCACTCTGGCCGAGAGGCCTTTCGGGTTGCGGTGAACCACCTTGCGGTAATCGTCGATCCAGCCGATCGCACCGAACGCGATCGTGACGGCGAGCACCACCCACACGAAGCGGTTCGAGAGGTCGCCCCACAGCAAAGTCGTCACGACCACCGAGACCAGGATGAGCGCCCCGCCCATGGTCGGGGTGCCGGCCTTGGTAAGGTGGCTCGCGGGGCCGTCGGAGCGCACCGACTGCCCGATCTTGTACGCGGTCAGCTTGCGGATCATCACCGGTCCGACGATGAAGGACAGCACCAGCGCGGTGAGGCACGCGAGCACCGAGCGCAGCGTGATGTACGTGAAAACGTTGAAGGCCCTGATGTCCTTGCCCAACCATTGGGCGAGCTCTAGCAGCACGTCGACGCTCCATCGGCGACCAGCGCCTCGACGACGCGCTCCATCTTCATGAACCTCGAGCCTTTCACGAGCACGGTCACGTCGGAGCCGAGCGCGCTGTCGATCTCGGCGACGAGATCCTCGAGGCGCGTGTAATGACGCGCACCGCTGCCGAACGCGCGCGCGGTTTCGGCCGAATGCTCGCCCAGCGTGAGGAGGCGCCCGATGCCGGCCTCTTTTGCGAATTTTCCGATCTCCGCGTGCAGCTCGCCGGCACGGGGGCCGAGCTCGCCCATGTCGCCGAGCACGAGGAGCTTCGTGCCGGGGCTTTGCGCGAGCACCGCGATCGCGGCGCGCATCGATTCCGGATTCGCGTTGTAGGTATCGTCGATCACCGTCGCGTTACGGCGCGCCGGCTTCGCCTGCAGCCGGCCCTTGATTCCCGAATACCGCTCGAGCCCCGCCGCGATCGCGGGAAGCGGCACGTCGAGGGCGACCGCAGCCGCCGCGGCCGCGAGCGCGTTGCGCACGTTGTGCACGCCGGGCGCGCGCAACGCGGCCCTGGCGGCGCCCCCGGGCGTTTTGATGACGAGGTCGCTCGCCAATCCGCGCTGGCGGTAAGTCGCGCTCACGGGAGCTTTCTGCTCGAGCCCGAACTCGACGCGGTGCCGGTCGCCCGCGAGCTCGCGCCACAGGTCCGCATAAGGCTCGTCGGCATTGATCACGGCAGTGCCTTCGTCTTTCAGGCCTTCGAAGATCTCCCCCTTCGCGCGGGCGATCGCCTCTACCGAGCCCAGGTATTCGATGTGCGCGGTGCCCGCGTTGGTGATGAGCGCGACGTCGGGCGCGGCAATTCTCGAGAGATAGCCGATCTCGCCCGCGTGGTTCATTCCCATTTCGATGACCGCGTAACGATGAGCGGGACGTATGCGGAGCAGCGTGAGCGGCATGCCGATATCGTTGTTCAGGTTGCCTCGCGTCGCGAGGACGTCGGCTTCGTTCGTGGCCGTTGCCCCGGCGAGCGCCGCGCGGAGGATCGCCGCGACCATTTCCTTGACGGTGGTCTTGCCGCTGCTGCCGGTGAGCGCGAGGAGCGGCAGCGTGAAGCGGCGCCGCCAGTCGGCCGCGAGCCGGCCGAGCGCGAGGCGCGTATCGTCGACCGTCAGGGTGGGCATGATGTCCACTGCGCCGGCGCGCTCGTCGACCATTGCGGCGACGGCCCCCGCGGCGCGCGCCTGCGCGAGAAAAGCGTGCCCGTCGAAACGCTCTCCGCGCAGTGCGACGAAAAGGTCTCCCGGTGCGAGCGTGCGCGTGTCGGTGCTGACGCCGGTGAAAATCTCGTTGTCGCCGACCGGCTTCGCGCCGAGCACGGCCGCAGCTTCGCGCAGGCTCATCATGACCCGCGCTCCGAGAGCGCCGCGCGCACGACGGCCGCGTCGCTGTAAGGGTGCTTCACGCCGCCGATGTCCTGGTAGCGCTCGTGACCTTTGCCTGCGACGAGCACGATGTCCCCGGCGCGCGCGCTCGCGATCGCCGCGCGTATCGCCTGGGAGCGGTCGGGGGCGATCGCGCATTGCGCAGTGATGCCTTCGAGGATGTCGGTGATGATCGTGTGCGGGTCCTCGGTGCGCGGATTGTCGCTCGTCACGATCACTTCGTCCGCCAGCCGTGTCGCGATGCGCCCCATGAGCGGGCGCTTTCCCCGGTCGCGGTCGCCGCCGCAGCCGAAGACGCACACGAGCTTCGCTTCCCGGCGGGCGCCGTCGGCCTGCCGGCGCACGCTCATGAGCTCGCGCAGCGCGCGCAGCACGTTTTCGAGCGCATCCGGCGTGTGCGCGTAATCGACGACGACGAGCGGCTTGCGGCCGCCGCCGTAGCGCTCGGTGCGGCCCGGGACGGCCCTGACTTTGGCGAGCGCGGCGGCCGCCGCGTCGAGCGCGCAGTCGCTCGCGAGCAGCACGCCGAGCGTCGCAAGCAGGTTCGCCGCGTTGAAGCGCCCGACGAGCGGGCTCTCGATTTCCACCTCGCCCCACGGCGTGGCGACTTCGAAAGCGAGGCCGTCGGGGGTCATCTGCAGATCGCGGCCGATCAGGCGCGGGATACGGCGCCCGCGCAATCCTTCGGGCAGTGCGCGCTCGAAGCCGTAGCCGAGCACCGAGACGCCGCGCGAGACCTGCCCGACGAGGTCCGCGCCGAAGCGATCGTCCAGATTGAGCACCGCCGACTTGAGGCCGGGCAGGCGGAAAAGGCGGGCTTTTGCGCTGCGGTAGCTCCTCATCGTGCCGTGATAGTCGAGGTGGTCGCGCGTGAGGTTGGTGAGGAGCGCAACGTCGAACTCGACACCGCACACGCGGTCCTGAACCAGGCCGTGCGACGACACTTCCATCGCGACCGCGGATGCTTTCTGCCGCACGAAATCGCGTAACCGCCCCTGCAGCCATACCGCATCGGGCGTCGTGTTCTCGAGCGGCTCGAGCTTGCCCGGAAAGCCGCTGCCCAGCGTCCCCACCACGCCGCACTTCGTGTCGAGGCGCTTGAGCGCCTGCGCGATCCAGTGGCTGCACGACGTCTTGCCGTTGGTCCCGGTCACCCCGACCATCCACAGGCGCGCGCTGGGCCGGCCATACACGACACTCGCGATTTCCCCGGCGTGCCGCCGCAGGTGCGCGACGCCGACGTTCTTCGCGTGCCATTCGGGTCGCCAGCCATAGCCGCGCTTCTCCCACAGCACGCTCCCCGCCCCGCGCGCGATCGCGTCCGGTATGAACTCGCGCCCGTCGCGCGTCTCGCCGGGGTACGCAACGAACGTATCGCCGGCGGCGACGGATCTGCTGTCGCTCGTGAGCCGCGTCATCTTCAGCGCTCGCAGGACCGGCCAGTCGATGTCCCCCGCCGCGGCGGGCGGGATTTTCCCCACTCGCGATCCGCGATCCTCGATCCCGGCGGAAGTCACACTTCCTCCTTGATCTCGGCGCTGGGCGGAGGCAGTACCACGTTGTCGACCGGCGCATCGGGCGCGACGGCGAGGACTCGCAGCGCACCCGCCATCACCAGGCTGAAAACCGGCGCGGCGACCGTGCCTCCGTAGTGCTGGCCCGCCGTGGGCTCGTCGATCATCACCGCGACGATCAGCCGCGGATTCGACACCGGCGCGAAGCCGACGAAAGACGAGATGTATCTGTTGATGTAACGACGTCCTTCGAGCTTGTGCGCAGTGCCGGTCTTGCCGCCGACGCGGTAACCGGCGATCTGCGCCCGCGGCGCAGTGCCGCCGGGCTGGACCGCAAGCTCGAGCATCGTGCGCACCGAGCGCGCGGTCTCCGCCTTCAGCACGCGTTTCGTCTCGGGAGGCGATTCGCGCTTCACCAGCGTGAGCGGGACCATCTGGCCGTCGGTCGCAAAAATGGAGTAGGCGCGCGCGAGCTGCAGGAGCGAAACCGAGATGCCGTGGCCGTACGACATCGTCGCCTGCTCGATCGGCTTCCAGGTGGCGTGGCCGCGCAGCACGCCGGAGACCTCTCCCGGAAAACCGGATTGCGGCTGCGCGCCGAAGCCCGCCTGCTTGAAAAAGCTCCACATCGCTTCTGCCGGAAGCGCGAGCGCGATCTTCGCCGCGCCGATGTTCGAGGACTTCTGGATGACCTGCGAGACCGTCAGCGCGCCCTGCGGATGCGCGTCGTGGATGGTCCGGTTGCCGATCGTGAATGCGCCCGGCGCGGTCTGGATGATCGAGTCGGGCCTGAACCTGCCCGCTTCGAGCGCGACCGCGGCGGTGAAAGGCTTCAGCGTCGACCCCGGCTCGAACAGATCGGTGACGGTTCGGTTGCGCGTGCGGCGCGGATCGAGCTTGCCGCGGTTGTTGGGGTTGTACGACGGCAGGTTCGCCATCGCGAGCACTTCGCCGGACTTCGCATCGAGCACCACGATCCCGCCCGCTTTCGCGCGATGTGCCGCAACGGCTCTCTTCAGCTCGCGGAAGGCGAGATACTGGATGCGCGTGTCGACCGAGAGCGTGAGCTTCGCGCCGTGCTGCGGATGGCGGATGCTTTCGATGTCCTCGACGATGTGGCCACGGCGATCCTTGATGACGCGCCGCGCGCCGGGTTTTCCGACGAGGATGGGTTCGAACGCGAGCTCGACCGCTTCCTGCCCCTTGTCGTCGACGTCGGTGAAGCCGATCAGGTGCGCCGTCACTTCCCCGGCCGGGTAGTAGCGGCGATACTCGCGCTGGAGAAAGAGACCGGGAACGTTCAATTCGACCACCTTCGCCGCCTGCTCGGGTGGAAGCTGGCGCTTCAGGTAGACGAACTCCCGCTTGGTGTCCGAGAGCCGGCGCTTCAGCTCGGCGAGCTCCATATCGAGGAGCCTGGCGAGCTTCACCCTGTCCTCGGTGGAGATATCGATGTCGGCCGGACTCGCCGCCACCGACTCGACCGGCGTCGAGATCGCGAGCGGTTCGTTCTGGCGATCGACGATCATCCCGCGAGTGGCCGAAAGCGAGATCACGCGCGAATAGCGCGATTCGCCTTTCGCCTGCAGGAAATCGTTGTGCAACCCCTGCAGATAGAGCGCGCGCGCGCCGAGCGCGATGAACCACGCGATGAGGCCGATCAGCAGCAGGCGCGAGCGCCACGTCTGGAACTTGAGCGCAAGCGCGGGGGACGCCGCCGCGTTCACGGCGCGACCTCGATGCCGCTCGGCCCCAGGACCTGCACGCGGGAGGACGGCGGCACGCGCATGCCGAGCTCGCGCGCGGAGATCTTCTCGATGCGCGCATGCGTCGCCCACGTGCTTTGCTCGAGCTGGAGCTGTCCCCATTCGATTTCGAGGTGCTTCGCGAGCTCCTGCTCTTTCTGGAGCTCGACGTAGAGCTTCCGCGCCTGGTGTTGCGCGGTGACGAGCGCGAGCGCGCACGTGATCAGGATGCAGAGCAGGACCAGGTTCGCCTTGGTCATGTGTGAGCGGCCCGCTCCGCAACCCGCATGATCGCGCTGCGCGCGCGCGGGTTCATCGCGATCTCGGCGGCGGCGGGCCTGCGCGCCTTGCCGACGAGCCTGAGCTTGGGATGCGGCAGGTCGCGCGCACGCACCGCGAGCCGCGGCGGCAGCGTGTCGGCGCGCGAGTGCTCGCGGAAGAAGCGCTTGACGATGCGGTCCTCGAGCGAGTGGAAGCTGATGACGACGAGCCTGCCGCCGGGCTCGAGCAGCTCGACGCACTGCGGCAGCGCTAGCGAAAGCTCCTCGAGCTCCTGATTGACGTGAATCCGTAGAGCTTGAAACGTACGCGTCGCCGGATCCTGGCGTGGCTCGCGCGTGGGAACGGCTTCTGCCACGAGCGCGGCAAGCTCGCGTGTGGTGCCGAGAGTCCCTCGCGCTCGAGCCGCAACAATCGCTGCTGCAATCGATTTAGCAAACCGTTCTTCGCCATAGTCCCTGATGACCTCCCGGATCTCGGATTCGGTCGCGACCGCGAGCCATTCGGCGGCAGTCGCGCCCCGCGTTACGTCCATGCGCATGTCGAGCGGCGCGTCGTGCCTGAAGCTGAAGCCGCGCGCGGCCTCCTCGAGCTGAGGCGACGACACGCCCAGATCGAGGAGCACGCCGTGCACGCGCGTGACGCCCGCGGCCGCGAGCAGCTCGGCGACGCGGCTGAATGCGCCGTGGAAGATCGCGAAGCGCCCATCGTCGATCTCGGCGGCCGCGCGCACTGCTTGCGGATCGCGATCGAGGGCGATCAGGCGGCCGTCGGGTCCGAGCCGCGAAAGAATGAGCCGGCTATGGCCTCCCCGGCCGAACGTGCAGTCGACGTAGGTGCCGGAGCTGCGCACGTTGAGGTTTTCTACCGCTTCGTGAAGGAGCACCGGAGCGTGTACGCTCACAGCGAGAACCCTTCGAGCTCCGAAGGCAGGCCGCCCGCACCGAATTTCCCGGCGCCGGAGATCATCTGGTCCCAGTTGTCCTTGTTCCAGAGCTCGAACTTCCTGCCTTGCCCGACGAGGACGACCGCTTTGTCGAGCTGCGCGTACTCGCGCAGGGCGGGCGAGATGAGCACGCGGCCCGCGCCGTCCATGTCGATGTCGACCGCGAAGCCGATCAGCCGCCGCTGCAGCTCGCGCACGCGCGGATCGAGGTTGGAGAGGCCCTGGAGCTTCTGCTGGATCAGCTCCCAGTCCGGGAGCGGATAGACGAGGAGGCAGCGGTCGGCGTCCGCAGTGACCACCAAGTGGCCCGCACAGCGCTCCTGGAGCGCGTCGCGATGCCGGGAGGGCACCGCGAGCCTGCCCTTAACATCCAGATTTAATTGCGAAATGCCGCGGAACACGAGCTCCCCTCACCCGTGGGACCCGGCGCGCCTCCTCCCGATTTGGAAACGGCGCTTTCTCCCACTTTCTACCACTTCGTCCCACTATATTGAAATCGTTTGCGAGGGTCAAGCGCTTTCGAGGCTTTTTCTGGTTTAATGACAAAGACTTACCGGACGGTCCTCAGACTTTTTTGAGGCTATGCAGCATCGGGAAAAAATAGGGACGCGCAAGCAGGGAGCTAAGCGCCGTACTTAAAGTTTCACCTTAAGTACGCTCAGAGGTGGGACGAAACGCCGGTTGAACACGCCAAAGCACCACGGGAGTGAGTACTTACTCAGTGAGGCGTCGCGACGCCCGACTTCCGCGTCGGTTACCCCCCTCCCTGGCGTTGGGGAGGGGTAGGGGGAGGGGCTAGTTACAAGCGTTTTTCAAAAAGGGGGCAGACGAAGTCTGCCCCCTTTTTGAAAAACGAAGCTGGCCGATAAGCCGGGTTCTGTCGTGGACAGCCATTCCTCTGGGCCCTGGATCGCTCCAGGGCTCTAGCCACCTACCCGCGAGCTCGGCGGGTCGCGTCATCGCTCGCCTATTTGGTGTTGCTCCCGGTGGAGGTTGCCGCGTTTCACCCCGC
>Ga0105106_10003955_pt1 | contig 10541 bp, 12 predicted proteins | sample PPLLaktember2015_5_FD_79109 | JGI IMG/M metagenome (GOLD analysis project Ga0105106, IMG submission 79109) | Freshwater sediment microbial communities from Prairie Pothole Lake near Jamestown, North Dakota, USA - PPLs Lake P8 Core (1) Depth... | ecosystem: Environmental > Aquatic > Freshwater >... | reverse complement strand
GAGCGCATCCATCAGCGGCAGCATCGCCTCGCCCCGGGACTGCCCGGCGACGAAGGTGCCGTGGAAGGTGTCGCCGTTGTCCAGCGCCAGCACTCCACCGGGGCGCTCAGCGCGCACCCCTTTAAGATGTGGGCGATACGCGCCAAGCCGCCGCAGGTCCGGTAGTTGAACTTGCCCTGGCCGCGAAAGGCTTCCGGGTGGGGTTCGAGGTAGCCGTGCAGGTCGTTGACCTGCAGGATGGCGAGGTTGGCGTTCGGTCATGGTCCTCGTGCTGCAAGACTCCGGGAGGCCGCACCAATGCAACTGGCGCGGCCTCCTTGGAGCGGGTGAGCCGCTTAGCGAGCGGCGACCTTCCGCGGGGCGCTTACAGAAGCTTCCGTGGTGTAGCTGATGTCGTCGGCGCCGGCGCTCTCGAAGATCTCTTTCGCCCGGTCGATTTCCTCACTGCTCTCCGCGTGGACCGAGAGCAGGATATTGCCGCCCTTCACCTTGCCTTCATAGCGCTTGGCTTCGAGTTCGGGGATACCGAGACCGATCAGCGTTCCGGTAAGGCCACCGACCATCGCTCCCGCCGCAGCGCCACTGAGCGCGGCCATGATGGGACCCGCCGCGATCAACGGCCCTACGCCCGGAATTGCCAGTGCACCGATCCCGGCCAGCCAGCCGAGCCCACCGCCCACTGCGCCGCCGACGCTGGCACCGGTTGCGGCACCTTCGGGCGCTTTGGTGTTCTGTTCGTGCGCGAAATCTTTCGTACCGCTCTTATCCGGGAACAACGCCGAGATGCTATCGGCAGAAAATCCTGCTGCTTTGAACGCATCAGTTGCCTGTATTGCGGAGGCCTCGGTCGGCAGGATGCCGAAGACAGCTTTGGTTCTGGACATGTTCGTTTCCTCTGGGGAATGGTTGGTGTATGAATCGATTCAGCGCTTGATCACTTGGAGTTCGTTCAGAACGCGATCAGGGCCGGCAGCCTCGTTCGCGATGGCCACGATGCGCGCCTGCTCGGCAGCGTTCGCCACTGGGCCGCGCAGCGTGACCATGCCATCGACGGTGATCACTTTGACGTTCTGCGCATTCGTACCGAGGGTGTCGTCATCGACCAGCATCTTGCGAATGGAGCGCGTCAGCTCGACATCCGATTCGGCGTGGGATTGGTCGAGCGGCGTCACCTTGTCCCCGGCGGCGTCACGCGCATTGTGAGTGCTGTTATCCGCAGGCTTATTCTCATTGACTGCGACGAGATCAGCGGCATAAATCGGGCTGGATAGCACGAGTGCAATGGCCGCGGCGAGTACTGTTCGACTCAGACTGACTGGTGTAGCGCCTTTAATTGTCATGCGAGATTGTCCGTGTTGAATTGAAACCGGACTTCAGTGTCTACGCATCTCAGACCCTGGTCCGTGCGCTGGCGCACTTGGTCGGGGCAACGACCCATCAAGCGTCGCGCGGTGCTATTGCGTGCGAAAGCGCACAGACGTTGTCGTCATGCGGTAGCACGAACGCCGGGTCAGCGCGCCATTCGCGGTGACTAGGCGCCCGTGACCTCGTTCATCGATGCGGCGGACGCTTCAGGGCGCCATCTGCGCCATGACGAACAGGCCCAGGACGAGCAGCGGGACGAACACCGCAAGGAAAACAGCGAGACGCATCCCCAGCAAGTCCGGCAGCATGATGCCGCCGCGGTTGCCAATTCTCTGAATCGTCGAACCGACGTAGGCCGATGTTTCGGCATAGAAATAGCCGCCCGCAATCACGCGATCGGCGCGCCGCGCATGTGCACTCGTTGCCGGATTCGCCATTCGTCACTATAGGAAGCGAGAAGGGGTAGACCGCGTTTCAGATGCTAGAAATTGTTGAGCGACACGTCTGTGCGTCGCCGCGCACGACGGCGCCTAAACCGTGGGAGGGGCGGTCCTCGGCGGCACCGGAGGCAGCAGGCGATCCTCTTCCTTCTTGACGACCGAATAGCACTCGCACGAGAGCCGTTCCAGTTGCGGCCGATCCAGGACGGTGATCTGCCCGCGGCTGTAGCGGATAGCCCCGAGTCTCCGCAGCTTGCCGGCGACCTCGGTGACGCCCTCGCGGCGTACCCCCAGCATGTTGGCGATCAGTTGCTGGGTCATTTCGAGTTTGTTCGTGGGCAGCCGGTCGAGCGACAGCAGCAGCCAGCGGCAAAACTGTTGATCGAGGGTATGGTGGCGATTGCAGACGGCGGTCTGCGCCATCTGCGTAATCAGTGCTTGCGTATAGCGCAGGAACAGCTCTTGGATCTTGCCATGGCGGTCGAACTCGTCCTTGAGGCGCCGGCCGATCAGGCGATAGGCGTGCCCGGCGCTCTGCACGACGGCCCGGTTCGTGGTGGTCTCGCCGCCCATGAAGAGCGATATCCCAATGAGGCCTTCGTTGCCCGCCACCGAGATTTCCGCGGATGCGCCGTCAATCGTCACGTAGAGCAGCGAAACGATGCAGTCGGTCGGAAAATACACGTGGCTCAACGTGTCACCGGGCTCATACAGAACTTCCCCGAGCCGCAGGTCGACGGACTCTAGATGCGGGAAGATCCGTTCTCGTTGGTCGGGCCCGAGAGCGGCAAACAGGTGATTTTCAGTCGGATCGTGCTTTGCTGGCATGGCTTCATGATCAGCAGATGTACCCTTGGCGGGGTCGCCAGGGTTAGATGACGCGTTGAGGCTCATCGCGGGGGCGTGCGTCAGAGCTGGGACGACAGTAGCGCCGACGCGTGGTCGAGGAGGCGTTCCTGCCACGGCCGGATCGACTGCCCAGTCAGGTCGTCCGGGACGAAATAGCAAGCCGACAATTCAATCGTGTGCACGGCGGCCGTGATGGAAAGCAGGTACATGAGCAGCATGCTGTCACCCCCGCCATTCGGGGAACTGGTGAACACCTGCGCGCGAGCGTCACCGACGCGATCATGCGTCCAGGGCTCCACGCCGTCAGGTTGACGGCCACATGCGAGCGGGCGGCGGCACTACGCCGCCGCCCGGTGTCAGGATTCCCGCATTGCAGTCAAGACGAATGCAACGCTGGCGATGATCGCGTTCGAGCTACTTTCCGTCGCGATCCGAATCGCCGGGAATGACGCGTTCGACGGCATCGCTCATGCGCTGCCACGCGTCGCGGCTTGCGTCCTTGGCTCTCTCCCAGGACAAACTGGAATTGCCCCTGACCCGCTCCCAATCACGCTTGAGCTCCGGTTCGGCGTCGTCGAATGAGCGTCCTTTCGATCGCCCGTACGCTTCGGCACCGTGACGGTAGGCCGGGCTGTAATCGTCGAATTTCGAGTCGCCCTTCACATACGGCCGGCTGGAGAAATTCTTGCGCCAATATGCTTCCTCGGCGGTCGGATCGATCGCTTCCGCGATCCCCTTGCCTGCGAGGCCGCCGGCCACCGCACCGACTGCCGCGCCCACGACGGTGCCGACAGGACCTGCGACCGATCCGGCCAATGCGCCAGCCGCGACGCCGCCGGCCGCAGCGCCCACTCCGGTGCCAACCGGGTGCGCACCAGGCGCGCCCGAAATTGGATCTCGATTGGCGTCAGTCTTGGGCGTTTCCTTCCGGATGGGTGTGTTCATCTTTCGTCTCCAATTGAGGTGTCGTTAGTCGTACGGCGTCGCTCGCAGTGATGGGAGGCGGTGCCGTCTGCGCAATATGTCAAACAACGGCCCGAATCTCTGTACGTTGCCGCTCATTGCGATTAGTCAGGCCGGCAGCAATGCGGCCTCTCGCTCCGTGTGTCGATGCTTGCCCACGGCGGCAATGAAGGCGGCTGAAGCATCCTCGGCGTCGCGTGCCAGCAGGATGCCGGGATCGCTCTCGCCCGAGGGCAGAGTGGTCGCGACCCCGGCACTGACGAGCAGGTGCTTCGACGCACCCAGTGCCAGGATCGTCTTGCCGTGGCGGTACTGGTTCCTGATGAAGTCCATCGTCTGGTGGTGCCGAGCCAGATCCGTCACTCCTTCGACGCCGTCGGGTAGCACGAGTGCGTCGAACAGCACCGGTGGCGAATTCTCGAGAGTGCCCGACGCCTCCAGCGGCTTGCGGTCCGCGGTCTTCACCCGACCGAGTCGCGGCGCGATCACGACGGGTACTGCACCCGCTCGGGCGAGTGAAGAGACCATGGCTATGATCGACGCGCCTTCCACCGCGTCCGCGGCCAGGATTGCCACCTTGCGGGTCCGAATGCCACCGTCGCCCGGTAGTGCCGTCAGCGAGAGTGCCGCGGACATCACTACTTCGGGAGACACGGGCCTGGCCAGCGCCTTGGGCAGCGCCTTGGGTAACGCCATGCCGAGTCCGGCTGCGACTGCTGCAGCCAGGTCCGCAGATACGTTCACCAGCGATGCAACCATTCGTTCGCGAATCGCGGGCACCGAGACTTTGCTGAGTTCGAATCGGAAGCCGCCGGCGATGTGCGCTTTCTCCACCTCGGTCTGACTTTCGTAGAACAGGCTGGCCTGGGTGTAATGATCGGCGAACTTCTCGGGCTTGCCGCGCAGCTTTTCGCCCTCGATCGGTTGCGGGAACGACACGAATCCCGCCGCGCCAGCCTGGAACGGGCAGCCGCCCCCCAAGGAGTTCGGCTCGTAGGCGACTCGCCCGCGCGGGATGGCCTGCCGATGCAAGCCGTCGCGCTGGTTGTTGTGCACTGGCGCCAGCGACGCGTTGATCGGGATCTCGTGGAAATTCACGCCTCCGAGCCTGGTGATCTGCGTGTCGATATAGGAATGGATACGGCCGGCCAGCAGCGGATCGTTGCTGAAGTCGATACCGGGGACCACATGCGCGGTGCAGAAGGCGACCTGTTCGGTTTCGGCGAAGAAATTGTCCGGGTTGCGATTCAGCACCATGCGGCCCACCGGCGTCACCGGCACCAGTTCCTCGGGGATCAGCTTGGTGGCGTCGAGCACGTCGAAGCTGAAGGCCTCGGCCTGCGCCTCGGTGAAGATCTGCAGACCGAGCTCCCACTCCGGGTATTCGCCGGCCTCGATTGCATCCCACAGGTCGCGACGATGGAAGTCGGAGTCGGCTCCAGAGATCTTGACGGCTTCGTCCCACACCAGCGAATGCGTGCCGAGCCTGGGCTTCCAATGAAACTTGACGAACTGCGACACGCCCTTCGCGTTGACGAGCCGGAATGTGTGCACGCCGAATCCCTGCATCATGCGCAGGCTGCGTGGAATGCCACGATCGGACATGACCCACATCAACGTGTGCGTCGTTTCGGGCATCAACGAAGCAAAGTCCCAGAAGGTGTCATGGGCCGATGCAGCCTGCGGCATGCCGTTGCGCGGCTCGGGCTTCACGGCATGGATCAGGTCGGGAAACTTGATCGCATCCTGGATGAAGAACACCGGGATGTTGTTGCCTACCAGGTCCCAGTTGCCTTCGTCCGTGTAGAACTTGACGGCGAAGCCGCGGACATCGCGCGCCGTGTCGGTCGAACCGCGTTCGCCGGCCACGGTCGAGAAGCGTACGAATACGGGCGTGATCTTGCCCGCCGCCTGGAACGGTGCTGCGCGGGTCAAGTCCGTCAGGGGCTTGTAGGCCTCGAAGTACCCGTGAGCAGCCGAGCCTCGCGCATGCACGACGCGCTCGGGAATGCGCTCGTGGTCGAAGTGCGTGATCTTCTCGCGCAAGACGAAGTCTTCGAGCAGGGTCGGTCCCCGCAGCCCGGCCTTCAGCGAGTTCTGGTTGTCGCTGACGGACACACCCTGGTTTGTCGTCAGCGCGTGGCCGCCGTCGTCGACGCGCACGCGGTCGAGCGAACCGGCGCCGGGCGCGAGATCGCCGGCCGGTTTGCTGCCCGTCTTGGCGGAACGGTTGGCTTCGCTGACGGTGCTGGCGGATACCAGTTCGGACGAGGGCTCGATTGTCTGACCTGCCGAAGGTGCGACGGCATTGTCACGCCCGAATTCCTTGCGCTTGCTGGTGTTGTGCGGCATCGCCGCGGCGAGTGACTGCACGGCCGCCGCCTGGATCTCCACTGCGGCGCACTTCTCTGCAGGCGTGGACTTGGAACGGCTCTTCTTCATATGCGGTTTCTCGCTGACGAGTGACGGAAACGGACCAGTCAATCGGGCGCCGGATCAGCCTCTCATCGTCAGAAGCTTCGCCTTGCGGGCGGCCATCCGTGAGCCGAGTTCGAGGAGATCCAGCGAAGACGCCTTTACCTCCGGGAACATCTCGCTCTGCTCTTCCTTGACATGATGTTTCACGTACTCGGAAAGCACCTTCACCTTTGCGTCGTACATCTCGCCGTCGGGCTCGACCGCCTCAATCTGCGCGATCAGCTCTTTGACGCTGGCATGTTCGACCGTGGCTTCCGGTACCAACATGTGGTCCTTAAGAGCCGCTTTGACCTCCGGGTAGAAAATCTCTTCCTCGATCTGTGCATGCATGCTCAGCTCCGTGCAGATATCGGCGACCAGCGCCTTCTTCTTGGCGACGGACCGCGTCTTCTCGTACGTGGCAAACAGGCCACTGACCTTCGCGTGGTCGGCCTTTAACTGCTTGATCGCGTCCTCGGCGGCAGGTGTCTTCGGCGCAACGCGGGCTTTGGTGGTGGTGCTCATGGCAAATCCTCTGGTGCGGTGGATGCCCTTGGGGCGCGGGGAAGGATCGCAACCTAGAGCCTCCTGCAGTTCATGTCTGTGCGCTGGCGCACCTCGTACCGGGTGGAGATCATCATGCGCGCGAGGTCGCAACGGTGAAGGTCGTCGGCTTGCTCGCGCCGAAGCGGGGTCTCCGTCGTCCAAAGGTCCGCGCCGGGCACGCTGCAATGCATCCCCGGCGCGGGTTGATCGTCAGCGACTCCGCTCGCTGGCCTGCTGCGCCCGCGCCGCGCCGATCGCAGTCTTCACGTGCTTGCGCTCCTCCGGCGGCGGCAGCACCGCCTTCATCCCAAGGGACTGGATCCAGAGCTCCCGGCACCATCCCTGCGAATGGTAGAGATGCTCGTCCTCCTGCTCCTCGACTCGTTCATGTGCTTCTGTGACCGCCCGCGCCGCATCCCCGCGCAGCTTCTTCGCGCACTTGCCGATCAGCTCCCAGTTGAGATGGTCCTTCGTCTCCGCGATCACGACGCACTCGCACGCGACCAGTTCGGCAGCTTCCGGCGTGCCCGACGCAAGGGCCAGGTCCATCGCGTCCACCAGCGCTTCGCCCAGGTGACGCACGACGCTCCGACCGGGGGTTTCCTCCGATGCATCGATCTCCAGGCTCCTGCAGACCGTCGTCAGTGTCTCGACGTGGGATCGGGTTTCCTCGAGGTACTTCTCCCATTCTTCCCTGAGTTCGTCGTTGACGACGCACTTGAGCGCCGTCTCGTAAACCTGCAGGCCGCCCAATTCGTGCTCGAGCGACTGCAGGATCAGCTCAGCAAACTGCTTGGTATCCATGTCAACGTTCTCCGTCGTGAGCGCACCGCGCGCTCGCCACAGAATGCGCGCGCGCTCTGCTTGTTCATGTCGGCAAGCACCGCTCCCTGCTGTGGGATCCGCCTGAGGGTCGGAGCGATCGTCCTACAGAGTGACGGGGTCGGGTCCGATAGGACAGTCTCGGGACACTCGCCAGAATTCAGACGGTCCCGAAACCCAACTGACTCCAGGAGGAAATCATGGGAACGACTCAACGTACGCACGACCGCTCAGTGACCCGCGATCCGAGCACCGGCGTAGACGATGCCGATCTGTCTGGCACGACCGCCGACAGGGACTTCAATCCGAGCGTGCACGACATCTACTGGCGGGAACAGCACACCCGCGAGCCGTACTACCGGAAGGACTTCACCTACGACGATTACGCGCCGGCCTATCGCACGGGCTACGAGACCGCGGGGCGGTACCTGGGCCAGGGCCGCAGGTTCGACGATCTTGAGTCGGAACTGCATTCGAACTACGAGCGCACCAAGGGCAAGTCCCGGCTGGCGTGGCAGGACGCCAAGGAAGCCGCCCGGGCGGCGTGGCATCGCGTCGAGCGAATCCTGCCGGGCGACGCCGACGGCGACGGCCGCTGACTCGCCAGGAGAGCACACCGTGAACCTGATCATCTGGTTGGTCGTCGGTGGCGTCATCGGCTGGCTCGCAAGTCTGGTCATGAAGACGGACGCGCAGCAAGGGATGATCCTGAACGTCGTGTTGGGCGTCGCCGGCGCCTTGCTCGGCGGCTGGCTGCTGTCGCCGCTGTTGGGCGCGGGAACCGTCAACCAGGGCGACTTCAGCCTCTTAGGGTTGCTGGTCTCGTTCGGCGGCGCGATCATCCTGCTGTTCGTCGTGAACCTGGTGCGCCGCGGGGCGGCGCGCTAAGCGTACTTTCGGGTAAGCTGCCACCGGGCGGCGGCGTATTGCCGCCGCCCGTCTTGCATGCGATTCGCATCGTCGCTCCGCCGAGGGAACGTTAACGGGGGCCGTCGCATGGTATGGAGCCGTAAACGCATGGTCGTGGCGGGGCTGGTGGGCGCACTGATCGCGGTGGTCGTCACCGTAATCGCGCTCAATTTCGTCGCTGGCGAAAAGCAGATCGAACGCAAGCTCGAGCATCGCTATACGATCGACGACCCGCAGTTCCGTCGTGAGCTCGGCGTCCTGCTCGGGCCGCCGATCGTCGACGGCAATCGGCTCACGAACCTGGAAAATGGCGTCGAGATTTTTCCGGTGATGCTCGAAGCTGTGAAGAGTGCGCGCCACAACATCAACTTCGAGACGTACATCTACTGGTCAGGCGAGATTGGCCGCGCGTTTGCGGAAGCATTGTCCGAGCGCGCCCGCGCCGGTGTCGAAGTGCAGGTGCTGATCGACTGGGTCGGCAGCCAGAGGATGGAGCAGGAACTGGTCAACATGATGACCGAGGCGGGAGTGCACGTGGAGCGCTATCACCCGCTGCACTGGTATCACCTGGCACGGATGAACAATCGCACCCACCGCAAGCTGCTGATCGTCGACGGGGAGGTGGGCTTCACCGGCGGCGTCGGCATCGCGGACAACTGGGATGGCGACGCGAGCGCGCCGGATCACTGGCGCGATTCGCACTATCGCCTGCAGGGGCCGGCAGTGGCGCAGATGCAGGCGGCGTTCATGGATAACTGGATCAAGACCACCGGCACGGTACTGCAGGGGAAGGAGTATTTCCCGCCGCTGCCTGCCGTTGGTGAGGCGCGGGCGCAGGTATTCACGAGCTCACCGAGTGGCGGTGGCGACAGCATGCTGCTGATGTACCTGCTGGCGATCACGGCCGCGGAGCGCACGATCGACCTGTCGGCTTCGTATTTCGTGCCCGACCATTTGACCCAACTCGCGATCCGCGCGGCGCTCGAGCGCGGCGTGCGCGTGCGGATCATCGTGCCTGGCAAGCACATCGACACCGAAGTCGTGCGCAAGGCGTCGCGCGCGCAGTGGGGCGCGCTTCTCGAGGCCGGCGCCGAGATCTACGAGTTCCAGCCCACGATGTTCCACTGCAAGATGCTGATCGTCGATCGGCTCATGGTGTCGGTCGGCTCGACGAACTTCGACAATCGATCGTTCCGGCTCAACGACGAGGCCAACCTGAACGTCTACGACGTCGAGTTCGCGCGGCGCGTCAGCGAGGTCTTCGAGGAAGATCTCAAACGCGCCCGACGCATCACCTATGAAGCGTGGCAGGCCCGGCCGTGGCAGGAGAAGATGCTGGAGCACGCCTCGGCGCTGCTGTCTTCCCAGCTCTGATCGCTCTGGACAAGCGGCAGCAACGCGGCGTAGAAAACCAGGATGCGGTTCAAGTGGTGGCAGCTCGCGATTGTCGTGGCCGTCGCGGTCGGCTTCATGATCGCTCTGTTCTTCGTTGCCGAGTTCGGCCGGATGCGATTCGTCACGGCGGAACAAGATGTGCGTCGCGCGCAGGCGCAGCTGGCCCGTGTCGTCGATCTGTATGCGCTGTTGATGAACGCCGAGTCCGGTCACTGGGGCTACCTGCTCACCGGGGACCCAACCTATCTGGAGCCGCTCCACCGTGCCGATGGTCGGATCCAGTTACTCAGCAGTGAACTGGCGGCCAGCTATCGAGGGAAAGACGAGAGGGTCGGTGCGGCAATCCGCCAGCTTGGCACGGCTGCCCGCGAGCGCATGAAGCAGATGCAAAATTCCGTTGCGGTGTACAACGTGGAGGGCCCGGCGGCCGGGCTCAAGCTGGCGAATGCAGCCTCCAGGCACGCGACGATGGCTACGTTCCGCGAATTGGCCGGCATCACGCGGGACTACGAGCGGGCGTTGATGCGTCGCTCCCTGGCCAACCTGGAACGGGAGCTGGCGATCGCCGGTCGATTGAATCTCGCGACGCTGCTGGTCGGGCTGCTGCTCGCCACGCTCGCAGCCATTGCGCTGATTCGCAACGTGCGCCAGCGTGCTGAAGCCGCAGCCGAACTGGAACGGCAACACGACGAACTTAAGGCGCAGTTCGACGCCCAGGCGAGGGAGTTGATCGACCTCGCCCGGCACCTGCAGCACGTCCAGGAGGAGGAGCGTGCGCGCCTGTCGCGGGGCCTG
>Ga0105106_10003953_pt1 | contig 10541 bp, 13 predicted proteins | sample PPLLaktember2015_5_FD_79109 | JGI IMG/M metagenome (GOLD analysis project Ga0105106, IMG submission 79109) | Freshwater sediment microbial communities from Prairie Pothole Lake near Jamestown, North Dakota, USA - PPLs Lake P8 Core (1) Depth... | ecosystem: Environmental > Aquatic > Freshwater >... | reverse complement strand
CGGGATGTCCTCCTCGGACCCTTCGATGACCTTGATCTCGAGCTTCGGTCCGACGAACTTCGCCTCGCAGCGGGCGACCTTGAGCGCGACGGCGCGGCCGGCCGCGTCCTTGACGACGCTTACCGGCGCGAGCCCGCCGCGGATCGTGATGCCTTCGGCCTGCGCCTGCTCGATCTCGTGCTTGTTCGCCTGCATCTTGTCGATGCCGAACACCGACGTCAGCACGACTTCCGCGCCGTGCTTCACCGACACCTCGGCGACGTCGTGCGCCATGTGGCCGGCGATTGCGAGCTCGGGGAAGTCGGTGGGCTTCGCATGGCCGATGTGACCGAGCCGGCGGGCGACGGTCGCGACGTCGATCGACGTGTCGCCGCCGCCGATGACGACGACGCGCTTGCCTACGTGGCGCAACCGGCCGTCGTTGAACGCCTTGAGGAAGGCCGTCGCGGTGACGACGTTCGGCGCGTCGCCGCCCGGTGCGGGCAGCGGTCGTCCCGATTGCGCGCCCATGCCCAGGAACACGGCGTCGTATTCCTTGCGGATCGTTTCCATCGTGACGTCGGTGCCGATCCGGCACTTCATCCGCGTCTCGACGCCCATGTCGACGATGCGCTGGATCTCGGCGTCGAGCACCTCGCGCGGCGTGCGGAAGCCCGGGATGCCGTAGCGCATCATCCCGCCGAGATGCTCGTGCTCGTCGAACACCGTGACCGCATGGCCCATCTTCGCGAGCTGGTATGCGCACGACAGCCCGGCCGGGCCGCCGCCGATCACCGCGACCTTCTTGCCGGTCTGGGTTTGCGGGGGCGTGAACTTCAGGTTGTTCTTGATCGCGTATTCGCCGAGGAAGTGCTCGACCGAGTTGATGCCGACGTGGTCCTCCACCTCGTTGCGGTTGCAGCCGGTCTCGCAGGGCGCCGGGCAGACGCGGCCCATCACCGACGGAAACGGATTCGCCTCGGTCAGCCGGCGCCACGCGTATTCCTGCCAGGTCGTGCCCGCCGGCGGCTTCTCGATGCCGCGGACGATGTTGAGGTAGCCACGGATGTCCTCGCCGGACGGGCAGCTTCCCTGGCACGGCGGCGTGGACTGGATGTAGGTCGGGCACTTGTGCGTCCAGCTCGCCTGAAAGATCTGGTCGCGCCACGAGTCCCACTTCACGTCGCCGTCCTGGTAGCGGCGGAACGTGAGCTTCGTCTCCTGCGAACCGGGGTTCGTTGCCATCGGCTTGTCTCCGTCGAATGTTTGCCCTGCGTGCCCGTCGTGCGCCGTCAGTGCGACGCGTCGAGGCGGATTGCCGTGCTGACGAGCTGGTGGACGCCGCCCACCATGCCCATCTTGAAACCGTAATACGGCAGCACCTTCGTGAACTGCGCCTTGCAGATCGCGCAGATCGTCGCCATGAAGTTGACGCCCTGCCCGTCGGCGACCTGCCGCAGCGCCTCCATCCTCGGCAGTGCGCCCTTCACCCGCAGATCGAGAAGCTCGTCGGTGAGGAGCCCGCCGCCCCCGCCGCAGCAGAAGGTCGCGTCGTGCGTCGTCCCGGGCGCCATCTCGACATACTTGTTGGCGACGGCGCGGATGATCGCGCGCGGGATCTCGAACTGGCCGCCGGGCATGTCGCCCATCCGCGACGCGCGCGCGACGTTACACGAATCGTGGAACGTCACCACGCGGTGATCGTTCGCTTCCTTGTCCAGCTTCAGCGCGCCGCGCTGGATAAGATCCCAGGTCAGCTCGCAGATGTGCATCGGCTGCTTGTAGCGCCCGTCGAGCTGGCTCTGCAGCTGCCGCGCGAACGGATCGTCACCGCCCGCGCCGATGCCGGCGAGCGTGTTCCACATGCTGTACGCGACGCGCCACGCGTGGCCGCACTCGCCGACGACGATCCGCTTGACGCCGAGCTCGAGCGCCGCCTCGCGGATGCGCAGCGCGATGGTCCGCAGCTGGTCGTAGTTGCCGATGAACAGGCCGAAGTTGCCCGCCTCGGACGCGTGCGACGACAGCGTCCAGCGGATGCCCGCGGCATGGAACACCTTCGCATAGCCGATCAGGCTGTCGACGTGCGGCTCGGCGAAGAAGTCGGCAGACGGCGTGACCAGCAGCACCTCGGCGCCTTTCTCGTCCAGCGGGAAGCGCACGTCGGCGCCGGTCTCTTCCTTGACGTCCTCCTCGAGGCCTTCGAGCGTGTCGGCCAGCGCCGGGCCGGGCAGGCCGAGGTTGTTGCCGATCCGGTGCACCTTGCCGATGATCTCGTTGGAGTATTTCTGCCCGAGACCGACGGCGTCCATGATCTCCTTGGCGGCCATCGTGATCTCGGCGGTGTCGATTCCGTAGGGACAGAACACCGAGCAGCGGCGGCATTCGGAGCACTGGTTGTAGTAGCTGTACCACTGGTCGAGCACGTCCTTCGTCAGGTCGCGCGCGCCGACGAGCCTGGGCACGAGTTTCCCCGCCAGCGTGAAATGCCGCCGGTAGACGCTGCGCATCAGGTCCTGCCGGGCGACCGGCATGTTCAGCGGGTCGCCGGTGCCGATGAAGTAGTGGCATTTGTCGGCGCAGGCGCCGCAGTGGACGCAGGCGTCGAGGTAGACCTTGAGCGAGCGGTACTTGCCCAGGAGCTCGCCCATCTTGCCGAGGGCACGCTGCTGCCAGCCGTCGGTCAGTTCACCGGGGAAGCCGATCGCCTGCTGCATCTTGTCGGTAGCCACGTACGGCTTCGACGCGGCCATCGCGTCCGGCACGAGCGGCTGCGGCGCGCCCGGGTATTCGCGCAGCGGCGGGGCCTTGATGTCGGCGGCCATCGTCAGTGCCCTCCCGGCCGCCCGAAGGGCGCTGACACGCACCCTCTGGGGGTGTGCGAACGCAGTGAGCCTGGGGGTCGTTTCATCCTAGGGCTTCGGGTCGAGGTGGGCGGCCCAGGGCGCGAGATGCCGCTGCTCGCGTGGATCGTCGACCTGGTTGCGCGTCGGGGAGAAGAAGATGCCCGGGGCATGCAGCAGCTTGCTGAAGGGGAAGATCAGCATCAGCACCGCGACCAGGCCAAGATGCACGTAGACCAGGCCGTCCGCCGGCAGCGGTTGCCATTCGAAATAGAGGAGGCCGAGCGCGAACGCCTTGACCGCAACGACGTCGGTATGCGCGACGTACTTCATCGCCAGCCCCGACAGCGCGATCGCCAGCAGCAGCACGATCATCAGGTGATCCGACGGCGTGGAGATGTAGCGCACGCGCGCGACGAACAGGCGCCGCACCCAGAGGCCGGCGAGCCCGCCGGCCATCGCGAACCCCGCATAGATGCCGAACGGCTGCACGAACGCGAGCCAGCCCCAGACCGGCTCGACGAAATAGCGCAGGTGGCGCAGCAGCACGAGGGCGAGGCCGGCGTGGAAGAGCCAGCCGCAGGCCCAGGTCCAGAGGTTGCTGCGGAAGAGGCTCTCGAACAGCGCGACCTCACGCAGCATCCGCAACGCGACGCCGCCGCGCGTGGTCGGCGCGGGCGTGGTCGGGATCTTCAGCGGCGCCGGTGTGCGGGCGTAGTCCCGGATCCGGACCGCCAGCCCGCCGACGAGCACCGCCGTCGCGGCGTAGAGCAGGATGGCGAAGAAGGCGGTCATCGGCGGCGGTGGGTCGCGGTGGCGGGCGGGCGCGGCAATCTCACCGGCCCGCCCGCGCGCCGGCGTGAGCTGCGGTCAGACGCAGCCGGTCGGCTTGGGCAGGCCGGCGATCTTGCACGCCTGCTTGGCGGGGCCGTACGGGAACAGTTCGTAGAGGTACTGGCTGTTGCCCTTTTCCGGGCCGAGCTGCTTGCCGATCGCCTTGGTCAGCACGCGGACCGCGGGGGCAATCTGGTACTCGTCGTAGTACTTGCGCAGAAAGTTGACGACTTCCCAGTGGTTCTGCGACATCTCGACGTTCTCGACCTTGGCGATGAAATTCGCGACGTCCTCGTTCCATTCGGCGAGGTTGACGAGATAGCCTTCCTCGTCGGTTTCGTAGGGCTTACCGTTGACTTCGATCGTGGGCATGGACTTCTCCTTGGGTGAGCGGGGGTGACGGTTCGGACGGTGGTCAGAGCCAGGACTGGCAATTCCTGTTCTCGGCGACGAGGTCGACGAACCCGCCGTAGTCGACGGTCGTGACGCCGTCGATCAGGCGGTCGCCGATCGCACGGGCCTCGGCATCGGGCAGGAGTACGCAGACCTTGTGGCGTGTCATCGCTTCGCGCAGCGGCGTTTCGCCGGCGGCTCCGCGTGCGGCGGCATAGACGCCGTCTTCGATCAGCAGGATGGTGCCGGGCTCGGCGATGCGCAGGCACGCGGTGAGCGCGGGACGTTCGAGGGGAGACTTGTTGACGATGTGCAGCATCGATGCTCCGTGGTTCGCAGCCGGTTGCGGTCGGTCAGAAGGACAGGACGACGTCCTGCTCTCCCATCAACTTGCCGAGATCGGCAGACGAGAGCACGGTGACGTCGACGATCAGATCGTCCTCGGTCAGCCCGCGTGCCGCCAGCGACTCCTGCTCGACGTAGAGCTTCTCGACGTCGTAGCCCTCGAGTGCGCGGTAGGTCGGCGAGAAGTTCTTGGTCTCGATCCCCTTCGTCTGCTGACCCTTCTTCAGCTGCCAGACGCCGTCCTCGACGAAAACCAGCGACACGTCCTGGTCGAACGCCGCCGAGATCAGCACGACCTCGAGCGACTCCAGCGCGTACACGGTGCCGTAGGGCGCGCTGCGGTTGACGAACATGAACTTCTTGGCGGTGCCTTCCGACATGACGCGATCCTCGCTTGCCATCAGTCGCCGAACACGACCATCCGGTCGGACTGGATGCCCGACTCGACCAGCTGGCCCAGGCCCGAAATGCGGAAACCCGGCGCCAGGTTCTCGTCCTTGATGCCGCGGCGCAGCGCCGCGGCGACGCAGACGACGAGGTCGACGCCGTGGTCCTGCGCGAACTTCGACCAGCGGGTGACGATGTTGCGGTCGTCCTGCGGAGGCTCGGTCAGGCGCGTCGAGTTGTTGACGCCGTCGTGGTAGAAGAACACGCGGTGGATCTCGTGCCCCTTGGCCAGCACTGCCTTGCAGAACAGGTAGGCGGAGTCGCTTGCCTGGTGCTGGTACGGGCCCTCGTTGACCAGGATTCCGAATTTCATCGCAGCCTTCCGCGGGACTTCAGAAACGGATGTGGGTGGACGCGTTGAGGTTCACGCGCGCGCCGCGCCAGTCGTCGATCAGGTACTTCGTGAACGGCAGGTCGGTCCTCTCGAAGAACCGCGGCCAGCCGATGCGCTCGACCCAGTCGGACAGCCGTTCCCACGGCCGCGCGTCGGCCTTGTAGACGTGCAGAATCCGTTTGACGACTTCGGCGACCTCCGGCCAGCGCGGCGGGTTGTTGGGCAATCCCGCGGCAACCATCTTCATGAACGTCGGCTTCGCACGCGCGTTGGAGTTCTTGCCGCCGACCCAGATCGCGAGCTTCGAGTGTTCGGGGTCGTTGATCTGCATCGGGGGGCACGGCGGGTAGCACGCGCCGCAGCAGATGCATTTCTTCTCGTCGACCTCGAGCGAAGGCTTGCCGTTGATCAGCGCCGGCCGGATCGCCGCCACCGGGCAGCGCGCGACGACGGCGGGCCGCTCGCAGACGTTGGCGACGAGATCGTGGTTGATCTTCGGCGGCTTCGTGTGCTGGATGATGATCGCGATGTCCGCCTGGCCGCCGCAGTTGATCTCGCAGCAGGATGTCGACAGGTGGACGCGGTTGGGCATCTGCTCGCGGCGGAACTCGTCGTAGAGCTCGTCCATCAGCGCCTTCACCACACCCGAGGCGTCGGTGCCGGGGATGTCGCAGTGCAGCCAGCCCTGCGTGTGCGCGATCATCGACACGGAATTGCCGGTGCCGCCGACGGGGAAGCCTTTCTGCTCCAGCTCGGCGATCAGCGGGCCGACCTTGGCGAAGCTCGACACCATGAATTCGATGTTCGAGCGGATCGTGAAGCGGACGTGTCCTTCCGCGTACTGGTCGGCGATGTCGCACAGCAGGCGGATCGTGTGCACGTCCATCTGCCGCTGCGTGCCGGCGCGCACGGTCCACACCTCGTCGCCGTCGTGCGCGACGTGGTGCAGCACGCCGGGACGCGGTCGATCGTGGTACTTCCAGTTGCCGTAGTTCTTCTTGAGCAGCGGGTGCATGAACTGCTGGTTGTCGGGTACGCCGCTCTCGATCGCCCGGCGCATCTGCGGTTGTGCCATTTCGTTCTCCTCAGGCAACTTTCTTGCCGGCCTTCATCTTCGCCACTTCCTCGTCCCAGCCGTCCATGCGGACATAGGGATTCGTCCTGGGCGCGGCCACCATGTTCGCGTCGATCGGAATCTCCAGGGCCTCGAGGAAATTGACGATGCCGATGCGCTCGATCATCTCGCCGGTGCGCTCGTGCTCGAGGGCGTTCTCGGCGAAGAAGTCGATGATCTTCTGTCCGAGCTCGACCAGCTTCTCGCGGTCCTCGTCGGTCTCGAGCTTCATGAACGGGACGACGACGGTGCCCATCAGGTCGCCGATCTTCAGGGTCCGCTTGCCGCCGACCAGCACCGTCGCACCCTTGTCCTTGCCCGGGGCAAGCGCGCCGGTCATCACGTTGATGCAGTGCATGCAGCGCACGCAGTCGCGATTCTCGATCTCGAGGCCGTGCGTGTCGCTGACGGCCACCGTGGAGACCGACGGCGACGACTTCAGGTCCTTCACTTCCCTGAGCTGGATCGCCTTCGTCGGGCAGCGCGCGACGACGTCGTTGACCAGCTCGTTCATCCCGTGCTTGGCGAACCACTTCTTCGCCAGCGCCTCGTCGGTGCGGATGTTGTCGCGCCAGGTGCCGATGATCGCCATGTCGGCGCGCTGGATCGAGTTCATGCAGTCGTTCGGGCAACCGGAGAACTTGAACTTGAACTTGTACGGCAGCGAAGGCCGGTGGATGTCGTCGAGGAAGCTGTTGATCACCGTGCGGTGGGCGCGCCCTTCGTCGTAGCACGACTGCTCGCAGCGAGCGGCGCCCACGCAGGACATCGACGTGCGCACCGCGGGCCCTGCGCCGCCGAGGTCGAAGCCGAGTTCGTTGATCGCATCGAACGCGGGCTGCACGTTCTCGCTGGTCGCGCCCTGGAACATGATGTCGCCGGACTGGCCGTGGAAGGCGATGAGCCCCGAGCCGTGCGTTTCCCAGATGTCGGCCATCTTGCGCAGCACGTCGGTGTTGTAGTGCATGCCCGGCGGCGGCATCACGCGCAGCGTGTGGAACTCGGCCGCAGCGGGGAACAGCGGCTTGCCGGACGCGTCCTTCGCCTCGGTGAAGCGGGGAATGACGCCGCCGCCGTAGCCGAAGACGCCGACGGTGCCGCCCTTCCAGTAGCCCTTGCGCGTCTCGTACGACAGCTCGAGTTGTCCGAGCAGATCGACGACGTAATCCTTGTCCTTCGCCAGCCGCTTCAGGCCGGTGACGAAACTCGGCCACGGGCCGCTTTCCAACGCATCGAGCATCGGTGTCTTGTACATGTCCTTCGCCATGACGTCGTCTCCTCGCGTGAAGTGCCGCCTGCGGTTCGCCGGCCGAAACCAAGGGGCAATGCTACGGCGCGCAGCCCTCTGCCCGCCATCACTCTGCCCGGCTACTCTGAATAAGCCCTATAGCGTGGTGTGGAAACTACCCAGATGGCGTAGGGGTCCATAACTCGCTTTGGCTATGGACGCGCGCGCATGGAAACTCGCTCAATAGTACCCTCGGATCGCCCCTCCGGCGCCCCCGGTTTCGACGCGTTTCCGGCAGGTCGCCGGCGCGTCGCGTCCGGGCGACGCGGAGCGTGGTGCCGCCGTCTTCGAGCGAGCGAGTTGCGCATGCCCACCCTTTCCAGTGTCGATCGGTTTACCGTGCCGCTGGGCGGTCAGGAAATCGAGTTGCAGCATCTCGCACACGACGGCGGCGGGATGGGGCTTCTCCGGGTCCGGATTCGCGAGCGGACGCGCTTCACGATCTTCGACATCGATCCCGCGACGGCGCGGCGTTGGGGCGAGGCGATGCTGCGCTGGAGTGATGCGCAGCCAGGTGGCGCGGCAGACCCCGGCGCGTGAGCGACCGGGCCGCTGCGACGGTCAACGTGCGGCCGGGAGAACCCGCTGCAAACTGGGAGTGAAACGAGTGCTCGTGCCGGACGAATCGGCGCTGGTCATCGAACTGGTGTTCGCGCTCGAGGGCGCGAGCCTGGCGGCCGACCACGCCGACGCGCTGGCGGACGCGGTGGGACGGGCATTGCCCTGGTTCGCGAACGAGCCGCTGGCCGGCATCCTTCCGCTGCGTACCGCGCCGACCACGCACGGTCTGGTGCTCCTGGCGCGGCGGGCGAAGCTCGTGCTGCGTATCCCGGCGCACCGGAGCGCGGACGGCCTTGCGCTCGCGGGCCGCACGCTCGACGTCGCCGCAGACCGTCTCGCGGTCGGCCCGGGCGCGGCGCGTCCGCTGATGCCCAGCGCCACGCTGTACGCGCAGCGGGTGGTGACCGGCGCCTGCGACGAGCGGTCGTTCCACGACGACGTCGTCCGCTGGCGCGCGGAGACGGGCGCGGGCTTCGATTTCATCTCGGGACGGGCGCGGCACTTTGTCGCGGGTGGCCGCGAGATCTTGGGATTCGGTCTCGCGCTGCACGGCCTCGCGCTCCGCGAGTCCTTGCGCGTGCAGGGCGCGGGGTTCGGCAGCGATCGACGGCTCGGATGCGGGATATTCGTGCCGCACAAGGCGATTGCGACACCCCCGTAGCGATGGGCGCCGGGGGGACGTGCGATGTTGGCGAGGGAGGCGGTCGATGGGCTATAGCGTGGGCGGTCAGGAACTCGAGTGCGATGCGGACGGCTACCTGCTGGAGGCCGATCTGCGCGACGAGGTGGCGCAGGCGATCGCTGCGGCGGACGGCATCGCGCTCACCGACGCGCATTGGGAGGTCATCCGGTTCCTGCGCGACGAGTTTCAGGCCAATGGACATTCACCCAACTTTCGCGCCATGCTGAAGGGCTTTCAGGCGATTCGCCCGGAAGCGGACAGCAAGTACCTCTACGACCTGTTTCCGATGGGCCCCGCGAAGCAGGGCGCCAAGCTGGCCGGGTTGCCGCAGCCCTACGGCAAGGGCGGCTACTGAGCACGCTCGCATCAAAGCGGGAGACGACATGAACGCCAAGACCGAACCCCTTCACGACCTCGTGCCGAACGTGACGCTGGACATGCGCGGCACGAGTTGTCCGGCGCCGCTGCTGGGCGCGAAAAAACTGGTCGACGACCTGAAGCCCGGCGAGGTGCTGGTGCTCCTCTCCGACTGTCCGGGAACGCAGGACGACCTCTTCGCGTGGGCGAAGCACACCGACAATCACATTGCGCGCACGGAACGGCGGCCGGATGGCGGCCACGCGTATTACATCCAGCGCGGACCGTCGCGGCTGCCGGCGGTTAATGCCGTCCTCGACCTGCGCGGCACCGTGTGTCCCGGTCCGATCGTCGAGGCAAAGAAACTGTTGAACGGCATGCGTGCCGGCGAGACGCTCAAACTCGTGAGCAACTGCCCCGGCGTGTCCGCCGACGTCACCGACTGGGTGAAGGCGACGGGGCTGAAGCTTCTCGGCACCGAGGAAATCGCTGCCGGCGAATTCGAGTTCTACATCGGCAAGCCGTAGACGGGGTCGGCGACGGACTGCTGCCGATCGTCCCGCTCCCTCCGTCCCTTCATCGCCGCAGGAAACCGTCGCTGACCCCAATGGCAATTCGGATCAAGAGCCAGTGGTTCAGGGACGGCGCCGCGAAGAGCGTGGCCGACATCGCGAGCGCGGCCGGGTTCATCGTCTTCCGCGTCGCCCAGAACGCGCTGAAGAACATGCGCAAAGCCGGTTACGAGTTGCCGCCGGGAGCGTCGTACTTCGCCTTTCTCGCCGAATTTCTCGCCTTCCTTACGCTGTGCGCGGACCGGATCGCGTATCGGCGCGGGGACGAGACCTGGCGCGTCGAGTTCACCACGGCAGTGGCGAACAAGGTCGGCGAATTCCTGGCCGACAACGAAGCGGATCTCCTCGGCGCCGACAGCGCGCAGAGCTGCAAACGGCGGTTCATCGACCTCGTCAACGAACGCTCGGTCGACTATGCGGAGTTCCACTGGACCGACGAGGGGCCGGATTACGGTTTCCTGCGCTGCTTCGGCCATTGCGTCGCGGCGACGATGGCAGCACACGATCAGTCATGGGCCGTCTCGCAGGTGATCGAGGCGGAGGCGCCCGAGGCGGTCGAGATGCTGCAGAAGGCAATGGCCGGGCTGCTCGACCCGGCGCCGCGGCGCGCGCGGCGCACGGCGGGAGCCCGGGGTGAATGATGCAATGGCTGCGCTGACGACGACGCCCCCACCGGCCGTGACGGCGTCGCCGTTCCGGCAGGACGACGCGCGCGCCTATCGCGAGTGGCGCGCGCGCAAGCTCGATTCGATTCCCTCGGGCCTCGCCGACGTCGTCGTCGAGGTCGGCGAT
>Ga0105106_10003952_pt1 | contig 10541 bp, 10 predicted proteins | sample PPLLaktember2015_5_FD_79109 | JGI IMG/M metagenome (GOLD analysis project Ga0105106, IMG submission 79109) | Freshwater sediment microbial communities from Prairie Pothole Lake near Jamestown, North Dakota, USA - PPLs Lake P8 Core (1) Depth... | ecosystem: Environmental > Aquatic > Freshwater >... | reverse complement strand
GTTTCGCGCGAGCTTGCGCGCTGGCGGGCGGCGCACTACGGCGACGTTCGCTACGCCCTGAACGTCTCGATCGCGGCGCCGGTCGCGAGCCTCGCAGGGGAGCTCGAGATCCGGGTCGCCGTGCGCGGCACGCCGGTGGATCTCATCCTCGACTGGCGCCCGCCGCCCGGCGGCCGGCTGTCGCGGGTCGAGGCGAACGGCGTCCCGATCGAAAAGCCGCGCATCGTGCGCGAGCACCTCGTCATCCCGGCGCGGTATGTGCGCACCGGGGAGAACGCGGTGCGGCTGCGCTTCGAGTCGCCGATCGCCACCGCCGGCACGGCCGTCACGCTCTACCGCGACCGCGAGGACGACGCCGAGTACGTGTACTCGCTGTTCGTCCCGTCGGACGCGAGCACCGTCTTCCCGTGCTTCGATCAGCCCGACCTGAAGGGCCGTTTCACGCTGTCGCTCACGGTCCCCGCCGGCTGGGAAGCGGTGTCGAACGCGCCGGCCGCGGAGACGGTCGCCAGCGGCGCGGCGCAGCGCGTGCGCTTCCGTGCCACCGAACCGATCAGCACGTATCTCTTCGCGTTCGCGGCCGGACCGTTCGCCGTCCTCGACGAGCGCGAGGACGGCGTCGCGCCACAGCCCGAGGCGCGGATCCTGGTGCGCAAGTCGCGCCTCGCGCGCGCACAAGCCGAGGCGTACCAGACTTTCCGCCTGCACCGCGAGGCGGTGTACTTCTTCGCGGAGTACTTCGGTTTCCCTTTCCCTTTTCCGAAGCACGACCTAATCCTCGTCCCCGAGTTCCCGTACGGCGGCATGGAGCACGCGGGCGCAACCTTTCTCCGCGAGGAGTCGGTGCTGTTCCCGTTCGAGCCCGCCGCAGCCGACCGCCTGCGGCGCGCCCAGCTCATCTTCCACGAGACCTCGCACCAGTGGTTCGGCGATCTCGTTACGATGCGGTGGTTCGACGACCTGTGGCTGAAGGAGGGCTTCGCCAACTTCATGGCCGCCAAGGCGGCCGAGGCGATCACCCCGGAGTTCAGCGCCTGGAACGCGTTCCACCAGCTCAAGGCAGCGGCCTATCGCACCGACGCGACGCAGGGCACCACACCGATCTGGCAACGCCTGCCCAATCTGTCGGCGGCAAAGTCCGCGTACGGCAGCATTGTTTACAGCAAGGCCCCGGCGGTGCTGCGGCAGGCCGAGTTCTATCTCGGCCCCAATGCGTTCCGCCGCGCCGTGCAGGCATTCGTGCACTCGCACGCATACGGCGCCGCCGACTGGAACGACCTCGTGCGCGCGCTCGAGGGCGCCTCCGGCCGGAAGCTGGATAAGTGGGCTGACGCGTGGGTGAAGCGCCGCGGCATGCCGGTCGTGCGCACCGCGTGGCGTGCGGACGGCGACGGACGCGTTGCGCGCTTCACGATCGCGCAGGTCCCCGCGCTCGGCGGCGACGGCATCTGGCCGATGCGCACCGTGCTCCTCGTCGCCGGTGACGGGGCCCTGCGCACGTTGCCGGTCGCCCTTGAGGGCCGCAGCGCGGTCGTGCACGCGCTCACGGGTGCGCCTGTGCCACGCTACGTCTTCGCGAATCACGGCGATTACGCGTACGGCCGTTTCATGCTGGACGATGCGAGCCGCGCCGCGGTAATGGCGGACATCGGGGCGATCGCCGACCCGTTCCTGCGCGCGCTGCTGCTCGACGCGCTCTGGGAGGAGGTGCGCGATGCGCGACTCGCGCCGCTCGCGTACATCGACCTCGCCCTCGCCCAGGCGCCGCGCGAGACCGACGCGCTGACGGTCGCGAGCCTGCTCGGACGCACCCAGACCGCACTGCGCTGGTATCTTTCGGACGCACAGCGCGAGACCACCGCTTCGCGAGTGGAGGCGGCCTTCGAGCACGGCATGACGACTGCGGCCGACAAGGGGCTGCGCGTCAGCTGGTTCCGCGCGTACGTCGGCGCAGCGACGACCGCGCACGCGCGTGCGACGCTCAAGGCGCTCCTCGCGGGCACACGCGAGGTGCCCGACGTGAGCTTGAGCTCGCGAGAGCGCTTCCGCATCATCGAACGGTTGCTCGCGCTCGGCGACCCTGATGCGGATGCGCTACTGGCCGCGCAGTCGCAGGCCGATCCGGGCGATGACGGACGCCGCTACGCTTATGCGGTGGCCGCCGCGCGGCCCGATGCGGCGACCAAGGCGAAGTACTTCGCGGCGTGGTTCGGCGACCGGGCGCTCCCCGAGAGCTGGATCGAGGAAAGCGTCGCACCGTTCAACACCGTCGAGCAGGCCGCGCTCACCGGCCCTTACCTGGAGCGCGCACTCACCCGGCTTCCGCAGCTCAAGCGCGAGCGCAAAATCTTCTTCGTGAACCACTGGCTCGCCGCGTTCCTCGGCGGGCAGACGGATGCCGCGTCCGTGAGCGCGACCAAGCGGATCCTGCGCCAGGCGAAACTGGACCCGGACCTGCGCCGCAAGGTGCTCGAGTCTGCGGACGAGCTAGAGCGCACTGTCAGAGTTCGCGCAACATTCGCGAACCCGCCGGCGAAATAACGCCCGTCAGGAGATACCGATGCCGAATGCCGACTACGCGCGGGTGATGGCCGCCTACAATCAGTGGATGAACCGCAAGCTCTATGCGCTGTGCGAAAGCATCCCGGACGACGCCCGTAAGCGTGACATGGGCGCGTTCTTCGGCTCGGTCCACGGGACGCTGAACCACGTGCTGTGGGGCGACCGCACCTGGATCGGCCGATTCACCGGCAGGGACTACGGCAAGGGGTCGATCGGCTCGCTTCTATACGTCGACTTCGCCGAGCAGCGCGCGGCGCGCGAGTCGATGGGCGAGGAGATCGTGCGCTGGGCCGGCGGCCTCTCCGAGGCGTGGCTCGCCCAACACCTCAGCTGGAAGAGCGGCATCGACGGGCGCACGCGTACGCTCCCGCACTGGGTCGCGGTGATGCATCTCTTCAAGCACCAGACCCACCATCGCGGCCAGGCGACGACGCTGCTCAAGCAGCTCGGCCACGATCCCGGCGAGACCGACCTCCCGTGGTTGCCCGGGCTCGGCGCAATGGTGGGAGGAACGAACTAGGCCCGGTCAGTCGGTGGGCGCACCGGCGGCGTACACCGAGTCGATCTCGTCGGCAAACCGCTTCAGCATCTGCTCGCGCCGGATCTTGAGCGTCGGCGTCAGCAAGCCGTTCTCGACCGTCCACGGCTCCGGCGCGACGATCACGCGGCGCACGCGGGCAACCCAGGCGACCCCGTTCCGCAGGCCCGGGCCGCAGTCCCTCGCGGCGGAATGCGGCCGGCCACCGCGCGGCGCGCTGCGCGAGCTCGGCGGCGGTGAACTCGCGCCGCGCGTCGTCGACGAGTTGGCGGTAGAGCACGCGCGCCGGCGTCGCCAGCCGCGCGGCCAACAAGTCGGCGATGTTGTCCATTCCCTCCTCGCGGCGCGCGCTATCCTCCGCGATCCGCCATGTCTCTGCAATCCTTCTTCGCCACCTGCCCGCGCGGCCTCGAGGCGCCGCTCGCCGTGGAGCTCGTCGCCGTCGGCGCGCGCGAGATTCGCACGACCGGCGGCGGGGCGCATTTCCGCGGCGACCTCGCCGCCTGCTACGCGGCGAACCTCGAGAGCCGCATCGCTACGCGGATCCTGTGGCGCGTCGCGGAGGCGCCCTACCGCAGCGAGCAGGACGTGTACGAGGCGACCCACGCCCAGGACTGGCCGGCGCGCTTCCGCGTGGACCGCACGATTCGCGTGGATGTGAACGCGATCCGCTCGCCGCTGCGCAGCCTGGAGTTTGCGACCCTGCGGATCAAGGACGCCGTGTGCGACCGGTTCCGCGCCGCCGTCGGCGCGCGACCGGACGTGGACACGCGCTCGCCGGACGTGCGCATTCACGCGTTCCTCGACGAGCGCACGCTCACGCTCTACCTCGACACGTCCGGCGAGCCGCTCTACAAGCGCGGCTGGCGCACGCGCACCGGCGAGGCGCCGCTCAAGGAGAACCTCGCCGCGGGAATCGTCACCCTCACCGGCTGGCGCGGCGACGAGCCCTTCCTCGACCCGATGTGCGGCGGCGGGACGATCCTCCTCGAGGCCGCCGCCATCGCGCTAGGCATCGCGCCGGGGAGCCGGCGCGAATTCGGCTTCGAGCGGCTCGAGGGATTCGACGCGCGGCTGTGGCGCGAGCGGCGTGAGCGCGCGAAGGCACGCGAGCACCGCAACCGGCCCGTGGCCATTTTCGGCGCCGATCTCTACGGCGCGGAGATCGCGAAAGCGCGCGCGGCGGTCGAGGCCGCGGGGCTCGAGCGGGCGGTGCAGCTCAAGCAGGCAAACCTCCTCGAGCTCTCGCCGCCGGCGCCGGCCGGCGTCCTGGTCGCCAATCCGCCCTATGGCGTGCGGCTCGGCGTGGACGCGGAGCTCGCGGCGTTCTATCCGCAGCTCGGCGACGCGCTGAAAGCGCGTTTCGCGGGGTGGCGCTGCTACTTCCTCACCGCCGACCTGCGGCTCGCGAAGCTGATCGGGCTGAAGGCGTCGAAGCGGACCCCGCTCTTCAACGGACCGCTCGAGTGCCGGCTGTTCGAGTACCGCATCGTGCAGGGCGCGATGCGAGAGAAGGGTTGACGCTGTTGTCGAGTCAGGCCGGGCGCGCTATAAAGGCGTCCCGATTCCAAGGAGAGCGAGCATGGCGCAAACGTATGACGAGCTGAAGCACAAGACGGTGGCCGAGCTGCGCGAGATCGCGAAGGCGACCGAGCACGAGGCGGTGAAGGGCTACACGCAGATGAACAAGGACCATCTGCTGCAGGCCCTGTGCAAGGCGCTCGGCATCGACGCGCACCTCCATCACCACCATCACGCCGCCGGGGAACAACGCACGCAGACCAAGGCACGCATCCGCGCGCTGAGGAAGAAGCGGGACGAGATTCTCGCTTCGACCGACCACGCAGGGCTGAAGGCGGTGCTCAACGAGATCCGCGGGCTGAAGCGCCAGACGCGGCGAGTCTGAGCGGAAATCAATAGGGCCGGCGTCGCCGGCCCTTTCTGGATCCCCGCGTTCGCGGGGAGTGAGTCGGGAATTCGGAAACCGTGCCTGCGCACGGTTTCCGCCGGCGAACGCCAAGGCCGATGCAGCGGCCTTGGCAGACCGGTCACTTCACGATATCAAGGTGCTCGATGCCCTTGGTGATGTCGCGGTTCTTCGCTTCCTTGGAGTGGAGCTTGATCGAGAGCCGCAGGTCGTTGACCGAGTCGGCGTTGCGCAGCGCGTCCTCGTACGTGATGATGCCGTTGTCGTACAGGTCGAAGAGGTGCTGGTCGAAGGTCTGCATGCCGAGCTCGCGCGAGCGCTTCATCAGCTCCTTGATCTCGTGCACCTCGCCCTTGAAGATCAGGTCGGCGATCAGCGGCGAGTTGAGCATGACCTCGACCGCGGCGATCCGCCCCTTGCCTTCCTTCAGCGGAATGAGGCGCTGCGAGATCATCCCGCGCAGGTTCAGCGACAGGTCCATCAGCAGCTGTGCCCGGCGTTCCTCGGGGAAGAAGTTGATGATCCGGTCGAGGGCCTGGTTGGCGCTGTTCGCGTGCAGGGTCGCGAGGCACAGGTGGCCGGTCTCGGCGAACGCCACTGCGTAGTCCATCGTCTCGCGGTCGCGCACCTCGCCCATCATGATCACGTCCGGGGCCTGGCGCAGCGTGTTCTTCAGCGCGTTGTCCCAGGACTCGGTGTCCACTCCGATCTCGCGCTGCGTGATGAGGCAGTTCCCGTGCGGGTGGACGTATTCGACCGGGTCCTCGATGGTGATGATGTGACCGTGTGAGTTCTGGTTGCGGTAGCCGATCATCGCCGCGAGCGAGGTCGACTTGCCCGAGCCGGTGGCGCCGACCATGATCACCAGGCCGCGCTTGGTCATCGCGACGTCCTTGAGCACCGGCGGCAGGTTCAGCTCCTCGAAGGTCGGGATCTTCGAGTTGATCGTCCGCAGCACCATGCCGATGTTGCCCATCTGCACGAAGGCGCTCACCCGGAACCGGCCGATGTTGGACGGGCTGATCGCGAACTGGCACTCCTTGGTCGCCTCGAACTCCGCCGCCTGGCGGTCGTTCATGACCGAGCGCACCAGCTCCGCCGTGTGCTGGGCGGACAGCGGCTGCTGCGACACCGGGGTCATTTTCCCGTCGAGCTTGATCGCCGGGGGAAAGCCGACGGTGATGAAAAGGTCGGACCCCTTCTTGCCCACCAGCAGGCGCAGCAGGTCGTAGATGAATTTCGTTGCCTGATCGCGTTCCATTATGGTCCCCCAGCTACGGGCGAAGTGATTGCAGATACTACCCTTCAGTCAATCCGGACGGTGGCGCCGCCAGGCGCCCCGGGGAATTCGTGCGGAACGCACTCGTTCCTATCCGTGGAAATTGTCTTTGTTCATCGCCTTCGCACGCGCCTCGGCGACGTTCACGACCCCGCGCTTGACCAGCTCCAGCAGGTTCTGGTCGAGCGTCTGCATGCCGGTCTGCTGACCGGTCTGGATCGCCGAGTACATCTGCGCCACCTTGTTCTCGCGAATCAGGTTCCGGATGGCCGGCGTCGCGATCATGATCTCGTGCGCCGCGACGCGCCCGCTGCCATCTTTGGTCTTCATCAGCGTCTGCGAGATGACCGCGCGGAGCGACTCGGACAGCATCGCGCGCACCATCTCCTTCTCCGCCGCCGGGAACACGTCGACGATCCGGTCGATCGTCTTGGCCGCGGAACTCGTATGCAGCGTGCCGAAGACCAGGTGGCCGGTCTCCGCACCGGTGAGCGCGAGACGGATCGTCTCGAGGTCGCGCATCTCGCCGACCAGGATCACGTCCGGATCCTCCCGCAGGGCCGAGCGCAGCGCGTTCGCGAACGAGAGCGTGTGCGGCCCGACCTCGCGCTGGTTGATCAGGCACTTCTTCGACTCGTGCACGAATTCGATCGGGTCCTCGATGGTGAGGATGTGACCGTACTCGTTGTCGTTGATGTGGTTGACCATCGCCGCGAGCGTGGTCGACTTGCCCGAGCCGGTCGGGCCGGTCACCAGCACGATGCCGCGCGGCTGGTCGGCGATCTCGGTGAAGATCTTGGGCGCGTTCAGTTCTTCGAGCGTCAGCACCTTGGTCGGAATCGTCCGCATCACCGCGGCCGCGCCGCGCTGCTGCACGAATGCGTTGACGCGAAAGCGCGCGAGGCCCGGGATCGCGAACGAGAAGTCGCACTCGAGGTTTTCCTCGTAGTTCTTCCGCTGCGCGTCGTTCATGATGTCGTAGATCATCCCGTGCACGTCCTTGTGCTCGAGCGCCGGGAGGTTGATGCGCCGGACATCGCCGTGCACCCGGATCATCGGGGGCAGGCCGGCGGAGAGGTGCAGGTCGGAGGCCTTGTTCTTAACGACGAATGCGAGCAACTCGGAGATGTCCATATAATCCTCTAGCGCTTCTGCAACGTACGCCGCCAACCCCTTGGCGCACCGGGAAAATCCGGGGCATTATGGACACAATTGAAAAGCGCCTGCAAGCCGTAAAGTCCCGCATCGCGCGCGCCTGCGCGGCCGCGGGCCGGGACCCTCGTGACTTAGTTCTCGTCGCGGTGAGCAAGACTTTCCCGGCCGATGCGGTCCGTGCGGCGCACGCGGCCGGGCAGCGCGATTTCGGGGAGAACCACGCGCAGGACGCGGTCGCGAAGATCGACGCGCTCGCCGATCTCGACCTCGTCTGGCACTTCATCGGGCCGATCCAGAGCAACAAGACGCGGACGATCGCAGCGCACTTCGCGTGGGTCCATTCGATCGACCGGCTGACGATCGCCGAGCGGCTCGCGGCGCAGCGACCCGGGCAGCTTCCGCCGCTGCAGGCCTGCATCCAGGTGAACGTGAGCGGCGAAGCGACCAAGAGCGGCGTCGCGCCCGCGGAAGCCCCCGCGCTCGCGCGCGCGGTCGCCGCGCTGCCGCGGCTGCAGTTGCGCGGCCTGATGGCCATTCCGGAGCCGACCGACGACCCCGCGCTCCAGCGGCGCCGCTTCGAGTCGCTGCGCGACCTCAGGGACCGGCTGGCCGCCGACGGCCTCGCGCTCGACACCCTGTCGATGGGCATGTCCGACGATCTCGAGTCGGCGATCGCGGCAGGAGCGACGATGGTCCGGGTGGGAACCGCGATTTTCGGCGCGCGGTCACGGGTCGCGACGACCACCGGCTGATTCAAGAGCCCGCCGGCGTTATCCGCGATAATCGGAGCGACTCCGGGTCCCCTCGCATGGAAATCACGTTTCTTGGTGGCGGAAACATGGCCACGGCCCTGATCGGCGGCCTGGTGGCGAAGGGCTTTGCGCCAGGCTCGATCAAAGTGGTCGAGGTCGCCGCCGAGGCGCGCACGCGGCTCGCACAGTCGTTCGGCGTCAAATGCTTCGAGCGGCCCGCGGCCGCCGCACCGTTCGGCGACGTCGTCGTGCTGGCGGTAAAGCCGCAGCAGATGCGGGAGGTCGCGCGGGAGCTCGCCCCCTGCCTGCAGGGCGAGCTCGTGCTGTCCATCGCGGCGGGGATCCGGCTCGCGGACCTCGCGCGCTGGCTCGGCGGGTACGCGCGCCTCGCGCGCTGCATGCCGAATACGCCGGCACTGATCGGCGCGGGCGTCACCGGGCTCTACGCGCGTACCGAGGCCGGACCCGAAGGGCGGCAACACGCGCAGGCGGTGCTCGAAGCCGTCGGCGAGGTCATCTGGGTCGGCGACGAGGCGCTGCTCGACCCGGTGACCGCGGTGTCGGCCAGCGGCCCGGCGTACGTCTTCTACTTCATCGAGGCGCTGGAGCGCGCGGCACGCGAGCTCGGGCTCGACGCCGCCGGCGCGCGCCAGCTCGCCATCGGCACCTTCCGCGGCGCGGCCGAGCTGGCGGCGCGCTCGAGCGACTCGCCGGCCACACTGCGCGAGCGCGTGACCTCCAAGGGCGGCACCACCGAGCGCGCCCTCGCGACGCTGCAGGCCGACCGCGTCGCCGACGCGATCGTGCGCGCGGTGCGCGCGGCGAGCGAGCGCGCCCGCGAGCTCGGCGACGAGTTCGGCAAGGACTGACGCGCGGGGACGATTCGATGCTGGCGCAGATCCTCCAGTTCCTGATCCAGACGGCGTTCGGCCTGCTGATCTTCGTCGTCATGCTGCGCTTCTGGATGCAGGCGCTGCGCGCCCCGTTCCGCAACCCGATCGGGCAATTCGTGATCGCGCTCACCGACTGGGCGGTGCTGCCGCTGCGGCGCGTGATCCCGTCGTTCCGCGGCCACGACCTCGCGTCGCTCGTCCTCGCCTGGCTTCTGCAGCTCACGATGATGGTGCTGCTCTACGCCGCGGCGGCCGGCGGGAAGATGGACGTACCTGGGCTTGCCGTGCTGCTGCTCTCGCTCATCGAGCTCGTGCGGGTCAGCCTGCAGCTGCTCATGTTCGTCGTGATCGTCCAGGTGGTGATGAGCTGGGTGAGCCCCGGGCACCCGCTCGGGTTCGTGTTCGAGAGCCTGACGCGGCCGTTCTACGGTTTCTTCCGGCGCTTTGTCCCGCCGATCGGCAGCATCGACCTCTCGCCGCTGTTCGTGCTCGTCATCGCGCAGGTGCTGCTGATCGTGCTCGACGGCGCGCCGCGCGCGTTGCTCCTGGGTGGCTGAAGCGGTCTGGGCCCGACGGACGGCGGACGGCTGGACCCTCGCAGTGCATGTTCAGCCCGGCGCGAAGCGCTCCGGGGTGGCCGGGCTCCACGGCGAGCGACTGAAGATCCGCATCGCTGCGCCGGCGCTCGACGGGCGTGCGAACGACGCCCTGGTCGCGTTTGTCGCGGAAACGCTCGGAATTGCGAAAAGCCGGGTGGCCGTCGCGAAGGGCGCGCAGTCGCGCGAGAAGCTGCTCGTCGTCGCGGGGAACTGCGACCCGACGGTCCTGCTGCGCTAGAGAAAGCGAACCGCTGCCGCAGGCAGCGCTTCGCTGACTTTGGGGAGCACGAGGGGGGTGTGGCCCCTCGTGTCGTTACCACTAACTGCGCGCCTCGAATCGCACGTCGCCGCGCACGAGCGTGCAACGCACGACGCCGGGCAGCTCGTAGCCGAGGTACGGCGTGTTCTTTCCCTGGCTGCGCAAGGCGCCCGCCGTGACCTTGAAGTGCGCGCCCGGGTCGAAGACGCACACGTCGCCCGGCGCGCCGACGCCGAGGTGCCCGGCGTCGATGCCGAGCACCCGCGCCGGCTCGCAGGTCAGGCGGGCGAGCGTCCGGGCGAGCGGCAGACGCGCCTCCTCGCCCCACTTGAGCGCGAGCGGCAGCAGCAGCTCCAGGCCGGTCGCGCCCGGCTCGGACTCCCCGAAGGGCGTCTGTTTCGCGTCCTCGTCGACCGGCGTGTGGTCGGAGCACACCGCGTCGATCGTGCCGTCGGCGACGCCGGCGCGCAGCGCGTCGCGATCGCGGCCGCTCCGGAACGGCGGCACGACGTGCGCATGCGGGTCGGAGTAGCCGATGTCCATGTCGGAGAGATGCAGATGGTGGACCGCCACGTCG
>Ga0105106_10003950_pt1 | contig 10545 bp, 6 predicted proteins | sample PPLLaktember2015_5_FD_79109 | JGI IMG/M metagenome (GOLD analysis project Ga0105106, IMG submission 79109) | Freshwater sediment microbial communities from Prairie Pothole Lake near Jamestown, North Dakota, USA - PPLs Lake P8 Core (1) Depth... | ecosystem: Environmental > Aquatic > Freshwater >... | reverse complement strand
TGAGCTCTGTGCTCTGAGCCCTGTGCCCTGAGCTCTGAGCTCTGTGCTCTGAGCTTCTCCAGGGGGAGAGTACCCGGTCTCATTGTTAAAAATCTTTAAATCGGAATGAATCTTTGGTTTTTTAATTCACTATATTTACATTTGGTTATATTCTCTATCCTTGAAAAGCAGTTGTTTTAAGTTCTCATAAATCTAATCTGATCGAATATGAAAAAATCAAGTATTTCAAGACGTAATTTTCTTGGCAAGGCTGCTACCGTGGGAGTTGCAGGCATTGTTGTGCCAACGATCATTACAAGCTGTGCCCGTGAAACAAAGAAAGTAGTTGAAGTGCCCGCTTTTCTGGACCAGGCTCCCGATGGACCGGTTATCAAGGCAGGTGTTATTGGTTGCGGCGGACGGGGAACCGGAGCAGCAATAAACTTCCTTAATGCAGGCCCGAGTCTGCAGATCACTGCCCTGGGTGACACGTTCCAGGATCGGGTTGACGCCTGCAAGGCCAGGATACTTAAAGAAAAGGGCCAGGAAGTACCGGCTGAAAATTGTTTTGTAGGGTTCGATGCTTTTCAGAAGGTGATTGATTCAGGAGTTGACCTTGTTATTCTGGCCACTCCGCCATCTTTCCGTCCTGAGCATCTTGCAGCGGCAGTTACCGCCAAAAAGCACATATTTGCTGAAAAACCGGTATGTGTCGACCCTACAGGTGCAAGATCGGTAATGGCTACTGCCAAGAAAGCTGAAGGAATGGAGCTGAGCATTGCAACTGGTACCCAGCGCCGTCACCAGCGCGATTACGTTGCAAACTGGCAGCAGGTTCAGCAGGGAATGATCGGTGAAATGACGGGCGGTAATATCTGGTGGAACGGAGGAAAACTCTGGCATCGCGATAACGATCCGTCATGGAGCGAAATGGAGTGGATGATCCGCGACTGGGTTAACTGGACATGGCTGTCAGGTGACCACATTGTTGAACAGCACGTTCATAATATTGATGTCATGAACTGGTTCTTCGGGGCACACCCCACAAAGGCAGTGGGCATGGGCTCAAGGCTGCGCCGGGTAACAGGCGATCAGTATGATAATTTCAGCATTGATTACGTATTTGAGGATGGCAGGCATGTTCACAGCATGTGCCGTCAGATAAATGGTTGCGCCAACAATGTTTCTGAAAGATTGCAGGGAGCAAAAGGATCAACCAACTGCCAGAACACTATACTTGACCTCGCCGGAACCGAACTGTGGAAATATGACTATCCCCTCGATGCCGACGGCAAACCGACAAGCCGCGTGCTTGACCCGTATGTTCAGGAACATATCGACCTGATCACAGCCATCCGTACAGGCAAAGTATTCAATGAACTGGAAGCCACGGCAGTCTCAACATTGATCGGTATTATGGGACGTATCTCTGCTTATACAGGGAAAGAGACTACATATGAAGAGATGATGAACTCCGACCTTAAGCTTGGCCCAACAGTATTTGCATTCGGTCCGGTTGATATTGCAAAAGAAGTTCCGATTGCAGGTTTGCCTTATATTCCCCCGACAGCTGAAGAGCTGGCAGCTCAGGCTAAAAGACGGGCTGAAAGGGAGGCTCAAAGACAAACGAGTCAGAATTAAATCTTAAGACTATCTTTTATGAATAGCTCAAGAAGAGAATTTATAAAGAAAACAACGACAGGTGCTGCTATTCTGGCAGCACCTGCTTTTCTCGGATCATCCAAAGTATCGGGTCAGCAGAAAGCTACTGATGCCACTGCCCCTTTCAGGCTGAAATATGCCCCCGGTCTGGGGATGTTCCGTCAGCACGCGGGACAGGACCCGGTTGACAACATTAAGTTCTGTCACGATATGGGTTTCAGAGCCGTTTTCGATAACAGCCTTATGAGAAGGGAACCCGAACTTCAGTTACGGATCGTGAATGAACTGAAACGCCTGGATATGGATCTGGGTCCTTATGTACTGCGGGCTGATTCGGGGAAAACAGATTTTGTCCTTAATACCCAGGAGGTCCGCGATACTCTGATCGCCAGTATGAAAGAGGGCGTCGAAGTTTCAAAAAGAACCGGTGCAAAACAGGCCCTGGTAGTTCTGGGCAGGTATGATGTAAAGCTCCACAGGGATTACCAGACTGCAAACGCAATCGACAACCTGAGGTACTGCTGTGATATAATGGAACCTGAGGGGATAACAATAGTACTGGAGCCGCTCAACAATTATATCAATCATCCGGGACTATTTCTTACAGGCATTCCGCAGGCATATTCCATTTGCCGGGCAGTGAACAGGCCTTCATGCAAAATCGTTAACGACATTTATCACCAGCAGATCAGCGAAGGAAACCTGATACCCAACATAGAGGCGGCATGGAGTGAAATCGCGGCTTTCCATCTCGGCGACAATCCGGGAAGAAATGAACCCACAACAGGCGAGATTAATTACAAGAGTATCTTTAAGTATCTCTATAACAAGAAATACGATGGTACTCTGTGTATGGAGCATGGTATAAGCCAGAGAGGCACAAAGGAAGGCGAAGCACGGGTTATCCAGGCCTACCGGGAATGCGATAGCTTTGAGGTATAATTACAATAGATTAAATTACAGTTTTAATAAGCAGAGGCGTTGCATGCAACGCCTCTACCTTTTAATCCAACAGATGCTCAATCGGTTTTGTTCCTTCCGGGCCAACAATTGTCACTTTGATCTTCGCGCCGGTAACATCACATTTCAGGTAGGCATTGTTGCTGTTCACAATCACGGGAAATGTTGTTTTTCCTGCAACAGGCGCATTATATGAATACCTGTGGGTGTGCCCGCTGAATACAACATCAACTTTTGCCTCATTCAGAAGCGGTAAAAGGGTTTCATCAAGATGCAGTGTGCCATGCCAGTTACTGACGCCCGGGGGCATGTGAAGCATCACGATCCTGACTGCAGCATCCCTGAATTCCTTTGCCTGGATTGCTCCCCTGAGCCAGGCTGCCTGGGCTTCCCTGTAGGCATCGAAATCAGCAAGACCGCTGTATTCTATATCAGAGTCGGGTTTATCCTCCCCGCAGTCAAGCACCAGAAATGCAACCTCGCCTGCATTGAAAGTCCGGTATACCCTTCCCTCCTTCAGCGGGAAATAGTCCATGAGGAAATCGGAATAGGTCCCCCTGGTCTCATGATTGCCCCTGTTGAAGGCGATCGGAATCCTCTTTGCAAATAAATCCACCGAGGCGTCAACGAAATCAGTCATAAGCTGCTCCTCACTGTTAATTGCCGTCGACATATCGCCGTTAAAGAATACCATATCGAGCGAGGAAAAATCAACATCCTTGCAGAGGTCCCTCATAAACTGAGCCCTGCCGTGAAGGTCATTAAACATAATGAATGACACTGTATCGTCCTGGCGGCTGAAAGTTGTGAATGAAAGGGAATTCCTGCTGTACGCGGCATTGGCAACGGTTATTCCGTAAACTACCCGGCTATCTGTCTGCCAGTTAATCACTTCTTTTGAAAAAACGGCATAGCGGTACTTTGTTCCCGGCTCCAGATCCTCAATCCGCACCTTATGAAGGTTCGAGGCAGCTTGTTTGCGTCCGTAGCGTGAGTTGTAATAACGCGGCCGTTCCTTTCCGTAGAAATGACTGCCGTCGTCGGGAGCGATCTCAACCCATGATACGGCATTCTTGTTTGTCATCCAGACGATTGTCACACCGGTTTCGCTCATATCGGTAAGCCATGGACCGTGTGTGATCTTAAAACTATCCTGGGAGTATCCCCTGAAGCTCAGGGCAAGAACCAGAAATATTAAAACTGAAGTTTTCCTTTGCATCATTTATTTAAGTTAAAAAAGAGGCTATCTCAAAATCCCTTGTTTTTCACCCCTAAAGGGAACTTTTAAGAACCACCCTCAGGGGCGCAGGGGGTGAAAATGGGTTGAGATAGCCTCCGGATTGTCAACTACTAATAGCCCGGATTCTGGATAAGGAGACTGTTCTTATTCATCTCATCCCTCAGTATCGGGAAGAAATATGCTTTATCCTCCCATTTCCAGGTCTCAAATACCTTTGGAGTTATTGTCGGAACGGCAGCCGTGGTATGATCGGTTTCGTTCATCTTATAAACCACATCGACACTGTGCACGGGATGATAAGCCAGCGGCCCGATTACCCAGCGGCGGACATCAAAGAAGCGCTGCTCTTCGAATGCGAGCTCTATTCGTCTCTCATGGCGGTAGCGTTCGCGCAGGGCATCACCGGTTTCGGTAATGTCAGGCATTCCGGCCCTCTCCCTTATCATATTGAGGTAGGTCCTGGCTTCGTCTTCCTGGCCAAGTTCAATGCAGGCTTCGGCATAGTTCAGCAAAACCTCTCCATATCTCATCCAGCGCCATGGAACGGTTTGGAAGAAATACTGCGCATCAACGGCAGGATCCTGGAATTTGCGAAGGTAGTAACCCGGATAACCGCCGTTCCAGTTTTCAATGGTACTTTGCCGGGTATCAACACCATAATATACCTTTATTGCCTGTGTCGCTTCATCCCATCTTTCCCATTTGCCGACCTGTACGATGCCGACAGGATCAATTCCCTGCACGTCAGCGGTGCGGGGTTTCCAATAAGCACCCTCATAAAGGATTGAAGCATAGAACCGTGGTTCACGGTTTGCATACGGAGCGGCGGCATGTTCCGGATTGGTCCAGTCGAACTTTGTACCATCTTTCATCTCATAATCATCAACAATGTCGCCTATCGGGGCATTGGTTCCCCAGTTGTGCCATCCGTTCGGCCCGCTCACCAGTCCCAGATACTGTTGCTGGTTTGAGGTGAAATACTTGACAAAAATATCCTCTTCAGTGTTCTTAGCGATAAACAGTTCAGCAATGTTCCTTGCAACAGAGTCGGAGGGTGCCGGCGTGGCTTTATAAAGGCCATAGATCCCAAGGTCGATAACAGCTTTGGCCGCATCGCGGGCAGCTTCCCAGCGGGTCTGCCTGCTTCCGCCTGTATATCCAATAAGCTCGGGATTTGCATAACCGGTGAAGACCGTTGTATTATAGAGGTCGCTGGCAGCATAAAGCAGGACCCGTGCCTTCAGGGTCATGGCGGCACCTCTGGTGGCACGCCCCTTATTATCGCCGCTTTGAACTTCTGGCAACATTTCTGCGGCAAGGTCGCATTCCTCAGTCATGAAGTTTACACAATCCTCATAGGAGCTGCGGGCAATCTGGAAATCATCAGTCAGTCCGTAAGGATCGGTAATTATTGGAACTCCTCCATATACCGAAGTGAGCAGGTGATAGAGGTAGGCTCTCAGAAAATGAACTTCTCCCGTCATCCGGTCCTTCATCGTTTTGCCGTCTACAATGGCGTCCCCGAATGGAACTTTATCGACGTTGGCAAAAAAGATATTGCAGTACCTGATCGATTTGTAAAGGTCATTCCAGGTCCTGTACCTGCTTGGGGTACTCCAGCCCGGGATCTGGTCAACTGTAAGAAGGCAGTTGTTGAAGTTTTTTGATGCGCCGTTGCCCCGGTAGTGGGCTTCATCAACGATGTTCGATTTCAGTCTTCCGGGTGATGCAGGCTCATCAAGCCTCCAGTAAATCTGGTTAATAAAAGTCTCCACCAGTGCCGGATCGTTCCAGACATCGACCTCCGAAAATTCTGTAAGAGGTTTTGTTTCAAGAAAATCTTGACTACACGAAGCCATAAATGCGGCTACGAATAGAAATATCAGGATGTTTATTTTGTTTCTCATAATCTCTGATTTTAAAAGGTTACATTAACTCCCAGGTTGAAAGTCTTATTAAGAGGGTAGGCTGTGACGGAATTAGATTCCGGATCAAAATCAGTCAGCTTATCAAGTGTAAGCAGGTTTATCCCGTTAAAATAGACTCTCAGGCCGTTTATACCAAGCTTGCTGATCGCGTTCGGAAAACTATAGCCGAGTTCAAAATTTTTGAGCCTCATATAGTTGGTGTTCTGAAGCCAGTAAGTATTATTTTCGTTGTCTCTCCAGTATTCACCGTAGCGGTTCCATGTCCTGGGTTTTGATGAGTTGATATTGTCTGCAGTCCATCTGCCTTCTGTATCAGCTGCGAGGAAGTTCCCCGACTCACCCTGCATCTCGTAATACCTGTTCACAACTGCACCGGTAGCCCATTGTACAAAAATGGCAGAATAGAAGTTCCTGTAAGAAAGATTGAGGTTCATACCTCCGGTAAATGTCGGCAGATCAGTCTTGTATTGCATGACCCTGTCGAGGCCGTCAATTTTCTCATCCTTGTTGACATCCTCGAAAATAATATCTCCCGGACGTGCTCCGGCCCAATGCGGATAAGCGGCAACTGCTTCATCATCCTTGAAAATACCGATAGCCCTGTAATAGAGTGAGGAATTCATTGGATGACCGGTCGATTGCTGGTACTCAGGTATTCCTGGTGTTTCATCCCAGAATTTTATCCTGTTTTTCTGAAAACCGCTGTTTATTGAGACGTCATAAGTAAAGTTGCCCATCTTGTTATTATAGCCCACAGTGAATTCAAATCCCTGGTTGACGACTTTCCCGATATTCTCGCGTGGCAGTGTTAATCCGGTTGTTGCCGGAACTGAAGCATTCCTGTAGGTCAGAATATTAGTACGGAGGTTATAAAAATAGTCTCCTGACAAAGTCAGTCTGCCTTTAAAAAGCTGTGCATCAAAGCCTATATTTGACTGGTTGGCAACTTCCCAGGTTACATCAGGATTCGGAATACGGAGCTCACTCAGGATCTTGTTCTCAACGCTGTTGTTGAAGGTATATATCCCGTTCAGCGAACTGTTGTAGCCGTAGCTTGCAAGATACTGATAGGTAGCGATACGGTCATTACCTGTCTGTCCCCATGATCCGCGCAGCTTAAAATAGTTGACAATTGAAATGTTGTTTTTCCAGAAGTCTTCTTCCGACACCCTCCATCCAAGGGAGACACCCGGGAAAAATCCGAATCTTTTACCCTCAGGGAATATATAGGAGCCATCATATCTCCAGACAAATTCCGCGAGATATTTTTGCATATAATTGTAATTGACCCTACCGAAATAATTGAGCCTGGCGCTGATCCCTGCCGATCCCGTATTGGTTTTTTCAAGGTCGCCGCCGGCAAAAAGCTGGTCGATTGCAGTGGAAACAAAGTATTTACGGAATGCCGAAAACTCCATATCTTCCCCGTCGATCATCTCCGAACCGACCAGGATCTTGAAATCATGATTCCCTCCAAAATTGTGTTCATAGTTTATAAGACCGTTAAGCGTGGTCCTTCTGCTGTCACCCATCTCCTGGGTAAGCTGAGGTGTGGAGAATCCTTTTTTCCCGACAACCAGAACCGGATCGTTGTTTTCATCATAAGTTACTCCGTCCCAGTTGTACAGATACCAGGGTGTTTGCCATAGTTTCCCGTTTTCAATGGTTTTATCTATTGCGGCATTACCTGTAAATGTCAATCCCCTGACCCACGGAATGGTGATGTCGAGTTTCAACCTGCTTTCGAATACATAAGTTTTTGTTTTATCATAGCCGGTCTGGTTTGTTGTTACCACAACCGGATTGTTCCCGTACTCGATGTCGGGCCCGTTCAGACCATTCGGCCAGTAGGCAACGGAGGTCGGATAACCTCTCATGAGCATTGCAAAAATGTTGCTGGCAGAACGGGTCGGGTAGTTCCTGTTTTCCTGGCGACCTGAAATATCAAAGCTCAGGTTGATATTCTTTGAAATTTTGCCATCTATATTGCTTCTGAAATTTGCCTGGGAATAGTTGGTTGCACTGTTCTTATAAATTGCATCCTGAAAATTTCCGCCAATTGAAACAAAGTACTTAAGGCTTTCAAATCCCCCGGTCACTGAAAAATTGGCTGACTGCTGCAGTGCGGCACGCTTGAAGGTGGTGCCGAACCAGTCGGTGTTCGGATATGACCATGGATCGGAACCGTCGGCATATTTCCCGATCTGTTCTTCAGTGTACCTCGGACTTTTCCCGGCATAAACATCAATCTCATTAAGCAAAGTTGCATATGTCGACGCATCAGCCATTTTGGGAATGACTGTCGGCATGCTCCATCCCTGGTTGAAGGTCAGATTAACCTGCGATTTACCCATAGAACCACGTTTGGTGGTAATAAGTATAACGCCGTTGGCGGCCTGCGCACCATAGATAGCGGCTGAAGCATCCTTCAATACGGTAACGCTTTCAATGTCATCGGGATTCAGGCGCTGCATGCTTCTGTTTGCAATACCGTCGACAACGATGAGGGGAGAGTTGTCTCCGAGAGTATTCATTCCCCTGATCCTCAGAGTTGAGTTGTCATTTCCCGGTTCGCCGGAACGGGTAACAACAACAAGTCCCGGTAATCTCCCGGCAAATGTGTTTGTAAAGTTGATCGTCGAGGATGCTTTCAGGCTTTCAGCTTTAACAGCGCTTATGGAGCCTGTTATCGTAGCAGCTTTTTGGGTGCCGTAACCGACCACGACAACTTCCTGAAGTGAGGTAGTCTCCTGAACAAGTGCAACATCAACAGTCGTTTTGCCTCCCACAGAAATTTCCTGGGAAACATATCCGATAAATGAGAATACAAGGGTTGAATTCCTGTCAGTTAAATCTATGGTATATTTTCCGTCACTGTCAGAGATTGCACCTATAACGGTACCTTTTGCCTGAATATTTACACCCGGCATTACATCTCCGCTTGCTGCGTCGGTAATTGTTCCTGATACCCGCAACTGCTGCTGATCCCCCGCGTAAGGGATATCTGCCGACAGGATATTGGCCGGTAGTGCCAGCACCAATACCATCAGCAGAATCGTCAGTTTAATGATCCTTAAAAGATTTTTCGAACCGGTACCCGTACAGACCGGCCCAAACAAATAGTTTTTTTGTTTCATAGTTAGATTATTTTGAAGTTTTAAGTAGTATTTTGTTCTTTCGACTTTCAATGGGTTCTTTATCTCATAGGCCGGACGGATTTAGGTTAGACTTAGGGTAAAATGGGTTATATTTATAAAATTGTGATCAGGAACTGAAGTAAATGAAAGACTAAACTAATTATCTAACGACGGGTCAAATTTAACAAGACAATCGGGATTATTACAAAAATGTTACATTATAAAAGGAAGAAAATTATTAAAGATTGTTAAAGGGGGAGACCGGAGACGGGAGACCGGAGACCGAAGTGGATTTTAATTATTTTTCGTTACTTTACCTTCTGAAATTGTTACAATCAAAAGGTTAGCTGAAATTCATTCCTACTAATATAATGCCATGGGAAAATTATTTTTGGCACTGTTTTTAGCCCTTTTATCAATGGGCTTTTCAGAAGCCCAGGAAAAAAGCGTCACACCATACCTTCGGATCCCGGTTATTGATCTTGACAATGAAACGTCACGGCAGGTTGTTGTCGATAAGGAAAACGGACAGTACCTCGGACACCCCACAACAGTACTGCTCGAGGATGGAAAAACAATTCTTACGGTTTATCCGAAAGGACATGGTAAAGGAGCAATTGTTTACAAGAAAAGCACTGACGGCGGACTTACATGGAGTGACCGTATACCTGTGCCCGAAAGCTGGAAGACTTCACTTGAAGTGCCTACAATCTTCAGGGTGATTGACCCGGCCGGTAAAAAAAGACTGATCGTATTCTCCGGGTTGTACCCTGCCAGGCTTGCCTGGTCTGAGGATGACGGAAAAACATGGAGTGAGCTGGAAAAGGCAGGCGACTGGGGCGGCGTTGTTGTAATGGCTTCACTCGCACCCCTCACTACGGGGGAAGGCCACTATATGGCATTGTTCCATGATGACCTGAGATTTATGACAGCTGACGGACAGGCAATATATGCTGAAGACAGGAAAACCAACAACCAGATATTGTTCACTCTTTTTAAAACCTTCTCATACGATGGCGGGCTCACCTGGTCGGCCCCCGAGCCAATCCTTAGCAGAAGGGATATCAATCTGTGCGAGCCGGGTCTGGTCAGATCTCCTGACGGGAAGCAACTTGCCGTGCTCCTGAGGGAAAATGCAAGGAGGGCAAACTCACAGATCATATTTTCGAAGGATGAGGGGAAGACGTGGACCGATCCCAGACCGCTCCCAAATGAACTCAACGGCGACAGGCATGTTATTAAATACACACCTGACGGCAGGCTTCTCGTGGTATTCAGGGATATAAGTCCGTTGAGCTTCAGGAAAGACCTTGAAAAGGCGGCAAAGGAGAGGAATGAAGTCAACATGAGCAAAGTTGCGGCTGAAATCGGGCAGGGTAGTCCGACGGAAGGCGATTGGGCAGGATGGGTCGGTACGTGGAAAGACCTGCTAAAGGGGAAAAAAGGAGAGTACCGCATAAGGTTCAAAGATAATATGCACAGCTGGGATTGCTGTTACCCGGGTGTTGAGCTGCTTCCCGACGGGACATTTATAACAACCACCTACGGGCATTGGGAAAAGGATGTTCAGCCCTATATAATCAGTGTCAGGTTTAAAATGGAAGAGCTCGATGGGAAATTAAAAGGGAGATAAATGCAG
>Ga0105106_10003946_pt1 | contig 10550 bp, 11 predicted proteins | sample PPLLaktember2015_5_FD_79109 | JGI IMG/M metagenome (GOLD analysis project Ga0105106, IMG submission 79109) | Freshwater sediment microbial communities from Prairie Pothole Lake near Jamestown, North Dakota, USA - PPLs Lake P8 Core (1) Depth... | ecosystem: Environmental > Aquatic > Freshwater >... | reverse complement strand
GCTGTGAAAAAGCCACAAAGCGTGTACAGGGTGATTTTCATTTTACGGATGTTGATCCCGGATAACCGGGAGGCCTCCTCATTGCCGCCTAATGCCATTAACCGGAAACCGAATACGGTTTCAGAATAAACGATACTCACCAGGATGGCGAGCACCAGGGTCAGAAAGACATCAAAAGGCATGCCGAGGATCTTCCCCTTGGTAAGAAACAGGAATTCATCCGGATAACTTCGGAAGGTGTTGGCCTTGGAAACCATGTAAGAGATTCCCTGAAAAACGATGCTCGTCGCTAACGTAGCAATCAAAGGGAAGACCTTGATGCTGGAAACGATCAAGCCGTTGAGCAATCCTAAGATAGTGCCCATTATCAGTCCCAGTATGACCGCAATCCAGGCTGGAAATTGATAAACCACCATCAGCATGGCAGTGACCACCCCAACCAGGGACATCTGATATCCAACCGACAGGTCGATTCCACCACCGATCATCACAAATGATAAACCAATTGCCACGATGATGAAGTGAGTGTTCTGGCTAATGATGTTGGTCAGGTTCCGAAACGTCAAGAAATATGGGCTTGTAAACGAAAAGAGTACCATTAGGATTCCAAGCACGAACATGACCGTATATTTTCTCAGACCGCTTATGTTAATTTTTACCATTTTTCCTCATGTTATTCCGAGGGACATTATCCGAACGATTTGTACTCTACGCCTGAAATTTGTTTCCCATTACCAGCTTTACCCCTGACGATCATTGTCACTACATCATCCAAGGTAATCAGACTGACATCAAGGACATCTTGTCTCTGTCCGCCCTTGAGAACAAAAACACGATCAGCAATCGCCAGGATATCCGGGATGCGCTGAGTGATGAGCAAGATTGAGAGCCCCATATCTTTCAAGTTCCTGATCAGGCCCAGCAATTTGTTGGCTTCCGTAACACCTAAGGCAGCTGTTGGTTCATCCATGATCAGGATCTTCGATTGGAAAGCGATCGCGCGGGCGCAAGCGACCATCTGGCGCTGTCCACCGGACATACTGGCTACGTTTAGTTTTGGTGATTGGATATCGACGCGCAGGTCCCGTATCAAATTTTCTGCCTTTTGGTACATGCTTTTCTTGTCCAAGAAAATTCCGAACGGCCCGCGAACGATTTCCCTGCAGACAAAGATATTCTTTGTGACATCCAGATTGTTGAATAAGGCCAAGTCCTGGTAGATCATGCTAATCCCTAGATTAAAGGAATCTTGAGGATTCTGGATGTTGACTTTTTTGCCGAAAATGTAAATCTCGCCCTCATCTGCCAGATAAGCCCCTGAAAGTATTTTCATTAGGGTTGATTTTCCCGCTCCATTATCCCCCACAATGCCCATGATCTCACCATGCCGGAGCTCCAGATCCACATCTTTGAGAGCATGAACGCCTCCAAAACGTTTGCAAATACCCCTCATTTCAACGGCATATTCTGTATTCATCTGGCCCCAGCTTGAAAGAATCTTCTTCTCTTCTGTAAATAACAGGGCTGGCGATACCCTTTTGGGGGTAATCCCCAGCCCAATAGCTTTGGTATAGGGTGCTCGAGTTGATTTGTATTTATGTCTTACGGAGGAGGTGGACCAGGCAGGATCAGTTCCTTTGGCTCAATGGTTGGGACAGTAAACACAGTAGCGCTCTCCACTGGAACCGAATATAGCACACCGTCAACGGCGGTTACCAGTTCTAGATCATCCCAAATATCCTTCGGAACCTCCTGGCCATTCAGCATTATCGTTGCATATTCCATTGTTCTGCCGACCAGGTCTCCTCCAAAGCGAATCGTACCACGGAAGACACCGTTTCTCTTTGAAGAGTCAGCCACTGCCGGTCCCTCAGCACCAATCAACCCAATGCTGAAAACTGCCACCTTATCCAGGTCATCTATAACGCTGATCCCAGATCCCTTGGCATATTCATCCATAATGGCCTGGGATGCCCCCATGGCTCCATCGCCCGCATAGGCTATGACGAGTTTTACATCAGGGTTGGTGGTCAAGACATTTTGCATCGCAGCCTGTCCGGCCTGGAACATTTCAGCCTGTACGGTCTGGACGACGTTAACCGCTGGTGCGTAAGCCGGGTTAGCAATTTTATTAGCCTCGAGCACAACATTCCCGGTAACGTCAATGTATTCACCTTTTGCATTCTTAAGATAAGGCTCACTGATCATCTTAAGCCCTGCTGACCGGTCAACAGCCTCCGGGTTAAGGGTTGACTCGAAAATTACCGTTTCGATAGAGCCGGGTTCAGCGTCGGGGTATGTGTTGTCTAGCCATTGTTTGGCCATAAAGGCTGCATAGTGACCTGACAGGAACTGGTTCATGTGCATGAAGGCCGTGTAGGCATCCGGATCTCCCGGATCTCCCCCGGCAAACAAGATGGTTATACCCGCATCTTTAGCAGCCTTTAACTTGGGTACGATACTGGTCGGTTCAACCGCCATGACGAACATAAATTTCACGTTCATGGCGGTATAGTTTTCGATCTGGGTTGCCTGGGTATTGGCATTGCCGTCGGCGCTGGCAACCTGGACATCATATTCCGCGCCAAATGCCTTAGTGAAAGCATCCTGAAATCCGAGCATCAAGGGATTGTCCAGAGCGGGCAAGCAAACCGCGATGGTTTGTCTTCCCTCTGGAGCGACCGTTTCTGGAGCAGGCGATTCTGGCTCGACAGTTTGAGTGGCGGGTGAACAGGCTGACATCAGTACCATCAACCCTATCAACAAGAATATAGGAAGACTCTTCATGCAATTTCTCCTTTTCATTTCGAGCAGGTCTTACTGAGGTATTTCACACAGGTTACTAGATGATGACTTACGCAGTTGGTAGGGGGATGGGGGTGTTTTGGCGGGCTACGCCCGCCAAAACACCCCCACTTCCCCTTGAACTGCGTAACTTCTATCTATTTAAGAATACATACATTTATATGAGACAGCAATTCAATCTATGATACAATCTATTCCATATTGGAATAGGTATCGGATATCTTATGGAAATTCGCCAGATTCAATATCTTCTTTCTATTGTGGAAACGGGTAGCTTTTCGGCGGCTGCCGATGAATACTATATTTCCCAATCTTCCCTATCTAAAAAGATCCTTGCACTAGAGAAGGAGCTTGGTGTCCCCCTATTTGATCGCAGCAAACGCAAGGTGTTCCTGACAGATGCCGGAGAAGCGTTTCTACAACATGCGCGGAAGCTTGATGCTGCTTATAAGGCCATGATTGGTGAACTTCATGAATTTAAATCCAGTACGGATTCTCTTTCTATTGCCGCTATACCAGTAATTACCCAGTATGGAATCACAAATCATATTGCTCAATTTAGGGATCGTTATCCGAACATCCATATCACTTTGCAAGAAATTGATGGCGTAAATATCCTACCCGCAATGGCTGAACACCAATTTGATCTTGCTATTACCCGTCACAATTACCTCAATCAAGACAAATACGCAAGTTTGGAAATCTGTAGGGACAAACTTCTAATGGTGGTATCCAAAAAAAACCGGCACGCGACAAGGTCTTCGATTTCTCTAAAAGAACTATCCAATGACAACTTTATCGTGTTTGATAAAGTTACGGATCTACATAAATTGATCATGGATGAATGCAGGAAGGCTGGGTTTGATCCCACGATTTTCTATTCGAGTCACCGTAAGGTGAGTGTTTTTGGCCTGGTAGGAGCAAATATAGGACTTGCTTTAATGCCGGTTAAAATTTATGAATATCACCGGCATCCGGATATCCTTGCTATCCCCCTCGATGAAAATATTGAATGCAATATTGTTCTTGTATATCCGAGGAACAGAAAACTACCCAGTTCGGCAAAAATCTTTATTGATTTCATACAAGAAGCGTGTAAGTAGCTATTCCCAATAGCACTTATCTTGACTTCTTGATCAAGAGTATCACCACGAGGTCGTGTAAGAGATAGCTTGGCATTCGGTGATCAGAGTAGCTCGCCCGGTAGATCGGAGCCATCTAGCCAGAATTTGCCCTCGGCATACAATTTTTCAACCGCGGGACCGCGCAAACCCGGTAAATCCCCTTTGATCTTGAATCCGTTTCTTGCCTGTAAATAAGCCAAATGCCGGTATCCTTCCGGGAATTTGCCGAGCAGGTCCGGGTCCAGATGAAGAACCGCGGATGGATCGACCGGGTCGAGACGGTCTTTTTCGTAGATGGGCTGCCGCCGGACGATGGCCCAGCGCCCATCCCGTTTTTCGAAGAAATCATAAAAACGCCCGAAACAGACTACATCCACCAAGACGCCGTCCAGCGGAGCGCGCTGGTTGATGGTCATCTTGACCTGGGAGATAGCGCGCGTGCTGGAAATATCACACGTCCAGCCGCCGAGCAAATGCAGGATGTTGCCACCCTGGTCGAAGAGCGTACGGCTGGCTTCGATGAAATCCCTGGCCGGGCCCTGGAACCAGGTAGCGGTCATCCAGCCATCGGGGTGCCAGACGGTCCCAAAGCGTTCCCAATCACCCGCATCACGATAGATAACCCAATTCTCCACCACCTCGCGGATCGCAAGCCTGTCTGCATACCCATCACTCATGGTTGTTTCCCTAAATCAGGAATATTGTGATAGGTCAATGCAATCCCATCCATCATTTCCTTAATGTCGACGGAAAGAGACAGGTAGCCATGATCGAAGCGTTCCCCAAATGTCTCCTTCAACACTGCCAGTATTCGCTGCGAGGCATCATTCTGAACCTCGAGCGGGCGACCCTCACGGATCAGCAAGTTGACATGCACGAAGGCATAATCCGGATTGCCATCTGCAATCCGGTACTCGCGGTGCCGGATTGCTCGACTTTTGAGCCCCTTCAGGTTGATGGCTCCGGTGGCTACCAATTCAGAATGCAGGCGCTCCAGGAGCGACTGTACATCGAAGTCGAGGTTGTCAGTGTATTCAAGCGTCAGTTGCGGCATACGATGCCTCCACTGGCGGTGTGCCGTGGGTATGGAAAGATGAGATGGTCGGCAACCCCCAGGCCTGGCCCTTTTTGCGCTCTGCTTCATTCCAGACGATGGGCTGCCAGTCGGGAGCGAGTATCAGACGCGCCCCGGCATTAGCGATCTCGAAGCGGTTGCCGCCAGGCTCGTACACATACAGGAAAAACGTTTGTTGGATGGCGTGTTTATGCGGGCCGGTCTCCATGAAAACGCCGTGCTCCAGGCAGATATCCGCGGCACGCAGGATCGCTTCGCGGCTATCGACTGCATAGGTAATATGATGCAGACGGCCCTTCGACCCGGTCCAGTCCTCGGAGATCGCCACATCATAGGATTTGTTGGTAAAAGTCACCCAGGAAGCCTTCTCCGAGCCGTCATCGAAGATGATCTGCTCGGTTATGCGACCACCCAGGATTTCTTGCATAAAAATGCGGGTTGCGCACACATCTGCCGCCAATAGGTTGATATGATCGATACGGCGCAGTCCTACTCCGCGGTCAGGGTAACGTGAGGCCTGGTTCTTGAGCGCCGGGCGCAGATTATCAGGCGGTTTGTACCACTCGGTTTCGTAATAGATTTCCATCGTGTGCTCATCAGGATCGGTGAAGCAATAAGCGGGTCCGTGCCCAACATTGTCTTCCTTCCAGCCAATCCCCAGACCGGTATTTTCCAGCGCGGTTACTCTTCTTTGCAGCGCCTGTGGGCTGCTCGCGCGCAAGGCGTAGTGGCCTAACCCAGGTTTTGGGGAGGCGGTTAATTGCAGCGAGTGATGCTCGTAATCGTCCCAGCCGCGCAGGTAAACCGAGTACCCTTCCCGGCCACTTTCAACCATTCCCATGATCTCTACAAAAAAATGAGCGCTCTCCTCGAGTTTAGGGGTTAACAATTCCACATGCGCCAGGTGAGCCACATCAAATATGGGTTCGGGATTCATCTATTCCTCCGGTTCTTTTCCACAATTTCACGCAGTCCGTGCAAGTCGTAAGACATTTCACCGCGGGCGAGTTTTTCTCGCAAACGCGCTTCCTTCTCGAAACGAGCTTCAGAAGCCTGCACGATTTCGGTTAAACGCGCCCGCCTGACACACACGCCTCCATCCGTATCCAACACCAGGATGTCAGAGGGAGAGATGAGAGTCCCCCCGACCGTTACGGGCACGTTGAGCTCGCCAACTTTCGTCTTGGTGGCACCCTTCACCCGAATGAAACGAAACCAGATGGGGAGGCCGAGTCCGATCAATTCTTCCACGTCCCGTACCGCAGCATCCACCAGGATTCCCGCTGCTTTCCGCACCTTGACTTGCGTTACCAGCAATTCGCCAATCAACGCCACCGCGCCGGATATCGGCATACTCAAAACCAGCACCTCCCCTGGTTGGATCTGTTCGATGGCAGCATGCACCATTAAATTGTCATCCTGTCCGCACAGGACCGTCCGCACGGGTCCAGCCACGCGGCTGCCAGGCAAGAGCTGGATCAGCGGCAGGTCGATCAGTCCCTCCCGGCCTGAAGCCTCATAGACGGTAGCGACACCCAGGTCTCGCAGTCGAGTAAGCTCATCGTTTTTCATAAGCTTTTCACCACCCAGGGCAGTGTGCGCTGCAACGCCTCAGCAAATTTGACTTCTCCCATGCCAGAAATGCGGCGGGCATGGTTGCCACGTCGCGCGGCCAGCTCTGTGTAATAGCTGCGCAGGTAACTCTGCGCTTGCATGGTTTCCATCGCCCGGACCTTCTGCTCCATCACGGTTGTGATGTCGACCAAGGTGTTAGGCATAAAATTGCACAGCTCTGGTTGGTGCGGCTCGAAAAAGTACAGGTCAGGCGGAGCGATATTCTTGAAGGCGCTGGCAACACCTGCCCCGGCAGCCAGAAGACGTGCGTGTTGAACAGCCATGGAGGCAACCGGGTGGTCAGGATTAAATGGGTCGAGGGGGGTGTGAGTCAGGACGATGCCCGGCGCTATCTCTCGAAACAAATCCACCAGTTGTTGCGTGACTTCTTCATTAACAACGAGCGGATAATCACCGAGATCAAGGCAGCGGAAATCAGCTCCAACGATTGCTGCCGCTGTGCTGGCTTGCTCATGACGTATGCGCTTGACGTTTTCGATCGTTTGGCCGGGTTCTTTCCACAATTCACCGGATTCTCCCCGCTCGCCATACGATAACGCAATCACGGTGGCGTGACCGCCCTGCGATGTGACCAGCGCGATCGTCCCGGCTGCTCGCCAGACGAAGTCGGCAGAATGCGCCCCGATAACCAGTAATCTCTTCTGATCCATCCAGATCCTCCTGAGCGCTTATGCGGATTTCAGGTGTTTATCCAGGAAATTGAGCACCCGGTCAACGTTATGCGGAGTCTCAAAGCGGATATCTCCATGCTCGGCGCCCTCGAGCAGCTCCAGCGTAACCATGTCCTCTCCCAGCGCCTGTTTCAGTTTAGCGGCAAATTCGATGGATTGCTGAACCGGCACCACGGCATCTTTGGTCCCGTGTTGCAGGAGGAAGGGTGGCCCGCCCTGCCGGATATAAGTTTCCGGATTGGCTGCTTGCACTTTATCGGGGATTTCGGTGATCGTTTGTCCTAGCAAGAGAGATTCGGGCGAATCCGCTTCAACATGGCGGAATCCAGGCGGCGGCAGCAATCCGCTTGCTGCCAGCTGCTCATCCATTTTCAGGAAATTGGTCGGACCGAACCAGGCCACAACAGCCTGGACATTACAAGGTTGCCCGGGATTTCCCAGGCTCACATCTTCCAAATCCGGAATTCCAGCAGAGGTGCCTAACATCGTCGAGAGATACCCCCCCGCTGAACCTCCCCAGGCTGCAATCTGGTTGGGGTTGAACATGTACTGCCATGCGTTGCCCCGCACCCAGCGGACGGCGGCCTTGGCATCCTGTACCAGAGCCGGGAATTTGGCTTCCCAACTGAGGCGGTAATTGATCGCCACAACTGCATATCCGCGCTTCAATCCCTCCAGCATCGGCAACACTTGCATATCGGCTTTATCACAGCCCATGAAGGCGCCACCGTGAATGGATACAATCACTGGAAAAGGCCCTATGCCTTCATCAGGCAAATAGATATCGAGTTTCTGCGCCGGGGAAATCTGAGCGTAGGAAATATCCAAAAATTTTCTCTTAACGCCGTCCGTATTAGCAGGTGGACGCGCCTCTTGAATAGCATAATGTGGAGGGGGTGTTTTTTTGTCTATCATCTTATGCCGCCGCTTTCTCCACTATCTCCTTAGCCCTTCTACTTTTTTGGTATTCATCATATCCAACCGCAGCCAGCAGTAACGCGCCTTTGATCAGATTTTGGTAAAAATCCTGAAGTCCGAAGAGCTGCATGCCGTTATTTAGGACGCCAATGATCATGACCCCGGTGATCAAGCCGAAAATTGTGCCTTCACCACCCGCGAAGCTGACACCACCCAAAAGGGCGGCTGTCAGCGCATCGAACTCGATGCCTGCTCCAGTGGTTACCTGTCCGTTGAAGACCCTGGAAAGCAGCAACACCGACGTGATCCCAGAAGCAAAGCCGCCGATGGCAAAGACAATTAATTTCATCCGTTTGATATTGATTCCTACAAGATGCGCAGCTTCCTGGTTGCCACCCATCGCAAAAACCCGACTTCCAAAATTAGTATTATGTAAGAAATAGACGCCGATAATCGCCACAATGATCATGATAATGATAGGCACCGGAATTGGGCCAACATAACCCTGCCCATAGACACGGAACGAATCAGGCAAACCGTCGATGTTTCGCCCACCCGCAATGATGTAGCCAAGACCTCTATAAATATAAGATGTGCCCAGTGTGATGATCAGTGGGTGAACCTTGAGTGTATTGCTGAGGGCCCCATTTGCCATCCCCAAGATCGTTCCTATTGCAATACAAATTGGAATGGCGATGAGCGGATCGATTCCATAGCCATAAGTACTCGACATCATGAGAGACAGCACGATATTGCTAAGAATAATTTGGGAACCGATGGACAGATCTATCCCCCCGGCAACCATCACAAACATCAGCCCGACCGCGCTGATGGTCACAAAGGAAATTTGCCTGATCATAAGCCTAAAATTGTTAAATGTAGTGAAATTGGGGGCTATGAATGAAAAAAGCACTAACGTCACCAGCAATATCAATAGAGGTGTGTAGTTACTGGCGATCTTACCAATAATCACAGATAGTTTTTTAAATAGGGAAGGATTATTGACCATTTCTGTGTTCCTGTGCTCTTTAACGGATATTTTTAAAACTTGTAAATAGGTTCACGGATTGGCAACCTCTGGCAGCAGTTACCCAAAAGATTGGTATTCGATATCATCTACTATTCCTCTATTGCCATTCTTCCCTTTCACAATAAGGGTTACAACATCATCCAGAGTTGTATCCTTGACATTCAGGATATCCTGCCTGGCCCCTCCCTTTAAAACGAAAACACGATCCGCAATTGCCAGGATGTCCGGAATTCGCTGCGTTATGAGTAATATTGAAAGGCCCAGGTTTTTCAGGTTTTTGATCAGACCCAATAATTTATTTGCTTCGGTAACTCCCAGAGCAGCGGTCGGTTCATCCATAATCATGATCTTCGACTGGAATGCAATCGCCCGGGCACAGGCTACCATCTGCCGCTGTCCGCCAGACATCCTGGCCACATTCAGCTTGGGAGATTTGATATCCACTCGCAGATCTTTGATCAATTCCTCCGCTCGCCTGTACATACTTTTTCTATCCAGGGTGATCCCCAGCGGTCCCCAGACCAGTTCTCTTCCAGCGAAGATATTTTTTGCTACGTCCAGATTGTTGAATAATGCTAAATCCTGGTAAATCATGCTGATCCCTAGTTTGAACGAATCCAGGGGATTATGGATATCTACCTGATTTCCAAAAATGTAGATCTCACCCTTATCTGCCCGGTAGGCACCAGAGAGAATTTTCATCAGCGTGGATTTACCAGCACCGTTGTCCCCGACAATCCCCATGATCTCACCCTGTCTCAACTCCAGGTCAACATTCCTGAGGGCTTGGACTCCCCCAAAACTTTTACAGATGCCCTTCATTTCAACAGCGTATTCCATAATTTCTAACCTCCATGGATAACGTCATCTATATATTCCATATCAAACCACCACTTTTTCTCAGGGGCGGTCATACCTTCTCCAAGGATCTCAGCAGCCCGAATGGCAATCCTCCGAGTGAACGGGATATTCATAACCAGGCTGCGTACCAGGTTATGCGACAAGGTTGATGGGTTGCTCCACGGACAGCTTTTTACGCAGGTATTGCACATCGTCCCTTTTTTATTGGTGAAATTATAACTAGCACAACGCCTGGTGTCTAACTTCCAGGTCTCATAGCCGTTATACATCCCCTTATCCCCCATCGAGATGGCTTTACTGGGACATTTTTTTGCGCAAATTTTGCATTCCTGGCAAAAGCTTTGCAACCCAAAATCTATGTGCCGCTCATACGCCACCGGCATATTGGTGAGCACAACAGCGGCTTTGACTGCTAGTACAAGAAATGGATT
>Ga0105106_10003943_pt1 | contig 10559 bp, 13 predicted proteins | sample PPLLaktember2015_5_FD_79109 | JGI IMG/M metagenome (GOLD analysis project Ga0105106, IMG submission 79109) | Freshwater sediment microbial communities from Prairie Pothole Lake near Jamestown, North Dakota, USA - PPLs Lake P8 Core (1) Depth... | ecosystem: Environmental > Aquatic > Freshwater >... | reverse complement strand
TCCAGAACCTTCTTTCCCTCTGCCACAATTTCCGGGCCAATCCCGTCACCGCCTATTGTTGCGATTTTGTACATAACGGCACCTCTGGTAATTTCTTTGCATATTCCACCAGTCCCCCGGCATCGATGATTCCCTGCATAAATTCCGGGACTGGTTCAATGGTATACTGCCTGCCATCTGCCCTGATGAAGCCTTTTTTACTATCAAGGGTTATCTTGGCACCGTCAGCGATATTATCCGCATCCCTGCAGACAACGGGAAGAACACCGACATTGATCGCATTCCTGAAGAAGATCCTGGCGAAAGATTGTGCTACCACCACGGTTACTCCTCCCCCGAGAAGTGCGAGCGGTGCGTGTTCCCGGGAAGAGCCGCACCCGAAGTTTTTACCTCCGATTATGATATCACCCGGTTTCACTTTTTTTGCATATTCATCCCTTGTGCCCTCGAAAGCATGTTTTGCGAGTTCCTTTGGTTCATATATTGTCAGGAACCTGCCCGGAATAATTGCATCCGTATCGATATCATCACCGAACTTCCAGGCTCTCATGGTCAGACCTCCCGTGGATCGGTTATTGCCCCGGTGATGGCGCTTGCAGCTGCAGTTGCCGGGGAGCAAAGGTACACTTTCCCCTCGGTACTTCCCTGGCGTCCCTTGAAATTCCGGTTGGACGTTGACAGAGATACCTCTCCGGGTGCCAGAAGTCCGAATGCCCCGCCCATACAGGGCCCGCAACAGGGTGCTTCCACGAGCGCCCCCGCCTGAACAAACCTTTCGATAAGGCCTGCCCGCAGGGCTTTTAAATATTCATCCCGAGAAGCCGGGATGATAATCACCCTCACTTTCGGGCTGAACTTCTTTTTGCCGAGCACCCCGGCTGCTTCAACGAGGTCTTCAAATCGTCCGTTCGTACACGAACCAATAAAAACCTGGTCAACAGGGATACCGGAAACCGTGCTGACCGGCACACCGGTATCTACATTATGCGGCACGGCAACCTGAGGCTCCAGAGCCGAGACATCATAGGTACGCCGGTCAATGAAATCTGCATCCTTATCGCTATCCAGCGGAAATGGTTTCATCGGATGGCGCCCTTTCAGATATTCCCAGGTGATCGTATCAGGGGCGACAATACCGGCCTTAGCACCCATCTCGATAGCCATATTACAGCAGGTCATCCGCCCGGCCATATCGAGCTTTGAAATTGTTTTTCCTGCAAACTGGATCGCCTGGTAGGTTGCCCCGTCAGCACCAATATCGGCTGCCAGGGAAAGGATGAGATCCTTTGCACCAACACGACGGGGGAACTTTCCTGAAACCTCTGCAAGAATGGTTTCGGGGACTTTAAAGTACAGGGCGCCATATTTCAGGGCAAACCCCATGTCGGTAGAGCCGATCCCGGTAGCAAATGCACCGACTGCGCCATACATGCAGGTATGGGAATCAGCCCCGACAACAATCTGTCCCGGAGCTGCCCGTCCCTTCTCCACCACAACCTGGTGGCAAACCCCTTCGTTGATATCGTAATTATGAATCTGTTGTTCTGCGGCGAATCTCCGCATATAAACATGGTTCTCCGCAGCCGCGATGGAGTCTGCCGGGATCTGGTGATCAAAGAGCATGATGACGCGTTCAGGATCAAAAACCTTTGATCCCCCCATCTCGTAGAACTTCTGGATCGCGAGAGGGCCGGTAATATCATGGATCATTGCCCCGTCAAGGGGTGTCATGACCACTTCACCAGCTCGTATAGCCCTGCCACATTTCCGGGAAAAAATTTTCTCTACGATTGTTGCTCCCATTCTGTATCGGAGTACTATTGAGTGTTCAGTAATATTGTAGTTTGGGGGATGGGGGTACTCTATAACTGCGGGTATTTTCGCAGTCAAAGCAACCTTTAAACTGCACTCCAGACAAGATAAACTGATAATTATGGTGAAAAACCTCTCTTTTTCCACTCTGGTCATCGCCCTCCTCGCGATGACATGCATTGGGAGCGTTTCAGCTGCGACAGAAACCTGTGATGTAAACGTGATCCATGCGACCGGAAGCGGCAATGTGATCGGAACTCCCGACCGGGCACAGGTAACTTTTGCCGTTGCGACCGAGAATATTGATGTAAAAATCGCACAGCAGGCAAATGCAGCCCAGATGAGGAGGGTGATCGATGCGCTCGTTGCCGCAGGTCTGCCAAGAGACGCCCTCAAGACGACCGGGTATAACATTTATCCGGTGTATGATGATTATTCAAAGACTCCGTTTGACCAGAAAATCCGTACCTACCAGGTGACCAACACTCTTACCGTAACGCTCCATGAAGTCAACAGGACCGGCGAAGTCATTGATATCGCTGTTGCGAATGGAATCAACCAGGCCAGTTCCATCCAGTTTATGCTCTCGGATGAGCAGGCGCAGGTGCTCCGGACCGAGGCATTAAAAAAGGCAGTTGTGCGTGCACGCGCTGATGCTGATACCGTTGCCGGTGCTCTGGGTACTGCAGTAACTGGTGTGCAGAGTGTTGAAATCAGCGGTGGTTATACTCCTGTGCTTTTTGAAAATTACAATGCGGGCGATTCTGTCACGAAATCTGCGGCGCCGACCCCCATCCAGCCCATGGATGTAACGGTTCACGCACAGGTATCCATTACGTATTCGATCCGCTGATCTTTCAGGATCTCTTCACAACTTTTTTACAGTAGCAGTGTATGATTATTCCTTAAACCCCATTGCAGGGTCCAGCGCAGCCTGGATGAACGTTCAACAGGAAAAAAATTAGAAAAAAAATTTCGAATATCAAAAAATCGCGGATACAATAGGATTGATTTTGATATGGAACGCAATATCGGTTTTAAAGAGCGAAGGTATATTGAGGAATTAAGAATTCTTACAAAATCCACTGCCCTCGACTGCGTGATAGACGACCGTTTTGACCGGGTGATCTACGTCATCCGCCAGGGAGATATGGGACTTGCCATCGGGAAAAAAGGAGATAACATCAAGCGCCTGCAGAGTGTGCTTGGCAAGCGGATCGAGATGGTGGAATATGCGGAAACCACGGAAGAATTTATCACGAACATCTTCAAACCGGCCGAAGTGGTGAAGATTGAACGGGGTGCTGAAAACGGGCCACTCAATGTGTTTGTGAAGCAGAGAAGTGACCTTGGCATTGCGATTGGAAAAGCGGGATGTAATATTGAAAAAGCGCGCATCCTTTCAAAGAGGTTCTTCGGGTCTGATGTAGGTGAAGTGCTTCTTGTTGCGGAGGAACCATGAAAAGCAGCGTTGATCCTGCGATTATTTCGGAGATCTGGACGGTTATCCAGGAACGGGCAAAATCTCCCTCCAGTGAATCCTATACAAGCCGCCTGCTCATGGATCCAAAGGGTATCGATAAGGTGCTTGAAAAGGTAGGAGAGGAGTCAACAGAATTTATTATTGCTGCCAAAAATGGCGTGAAGGAGCGCACTGTTGAAGAAGCATCTGATCTCATCTTTCATCTTCTTGTTGCGTTGCGTGCAGGGGATATTGACCTGTCCGATGTGATGCAGGAACTAAAAAAGCGGCGAAAATAGATATCCGGTTTATTTCCTCAGAAACGTGGACAGATCAACCAGATCGGGAAGATCTGAGTTTTTCTGGCCAGCGGATTCCAGTACGTTCTTATCCACAAATATAGGGACATCTGCTCTCAGAGCAAGGGCAATCCCGTCACTGGGCCTGCAATCAATATACTCCTTATGGTGATCAGCAGAGAGAACGAGCTGCGCATAGTACACGCCGTCTTCAACGCTGTCAATCTGGAGGGAGTGGAACGTGATCGAAAATTTTGCCGCCAGATCCAGGAAAAGATCGTGGGTGAACGGACGGGAAAGAATTTCCTTGTTTTTCGCGCTGTTGATGGATACTGCCTCCCAGAGCCCGATAAATATCGGAAGGCATAATTCCCCGCCGTCAGTTAGCACGACAAGAGGTACGGTAGTCGCATCACTCATGGCGACAAAGACGCCTTTAACCTCACACCTGACTTGAGTCATGGCTTTTTCCTATTGATTGCTGTCGCTATCCGAGATAAGAGTTCAGGTCGGCATCGGAATACCTTCAATCCTTGCATTGTGCTTCCCGGCGGACAATAATAAGACTCGAGAGAATTCCGAGGGCAATATTGAAGTAGTAGAGGACAATTCTCCAGATGACAACGAATATCCCCACAATTGAAGCAGGAATGAACAGGGCGTACATGGAGTATGCACCCGCTTCAGCGATGCCGGAACTTCCGGGGGTTAACGGGAGCATCATCAGGATTGCCAGGATGAGCTGAATGACAAATGATTCAAGAACAAGCGGCGGTTGTCCGAGTCCTACAAGAATAAGCGAAGCGGTAAGGATCTCCGACACCCAGTAGAGCAGGGTAAACAACATCCCCCATAACAATCCTCCTTTTGCACTTTTTACAAATTTTATAACCGCATCGTTGAAGTTGTCGATCTCCTTGTCCGCCCGCCGGACGAGAGTTTCCACCCTGGTGCTTTCCCATGCACGGGTGAGGAACCGTGCACAACGGTTTACAACTCTTTTTACCACATCCGGTCGTTTAACCGCAAGGTAGAAAAGGAACAGGCATCCTGCAACAAATATCCAGGTGATATACACCATGATCTCGGAGATAGCCCCCAGGCTTTTCCACTGGTCTGTCAGGACAATCATTGCGAATGCTGCAAGTGCAGCGAGCGCTATTCCATCCAGCACCCGTTCCATGATTACGATTGCCGTGGCATCCCCGATAGGCACGTTCGCGCGGTAAAGTTCGTGGATACGGACAGGCTCACCCCCTGCCTGAGCGGGGGTGATCGCGGCTGCAAGAAGATTGGCAAAGACAAGGTTCAGGCTGTAAAAAAAACCGACACAATATCCCAGTGATCCTGACATTTTCTGCACACGCCATGCCCAGAAGCACATGGTGAGAATATGAGTCAGGAATGCAAGTAACAGGAAAACCGGGTTGATCTGGCGGAGATAATCCACCGTATTCTCATTGATGGTGAAGAACAGGATTATGATCAAAACGAGAATTGAGAACCCGATTGATATGTAGAGCCATTTTACCTGTGACTTCTCCATTATGTTCTCTCCTGTTGACGAATGGGCACATATACGGATGTGCGTCGTATCTTACACGTTATTGAACATAGTATAAACACTTTTATGACATGTATCCGCTCTGTGTAAAAAATACTGTTGCCTGTGACGGGTCTCAGATCTCAGGTATCAGACCGTAAAGAGGTGCCGCTCTGCCACAATACGGAAAAAACCGGTGGTCACCCCGGCATCAAGCCAGCCATGCCCGTAACTGAACCCCGCAAGAGCCTCTTCAAGGTTACCGGACTTCCGCAGATAAACCCCATGCCTGGCATACACTCCTGCAATACAAAGAATCTGCCGGGCAAAATCATGGCTGGTGGTAGCCGGGTCCGGTGCACAGATCACCGAGGTCCGGGCAAGATCCAGCAGGTGTTCATAGCGGATCGTCTTCTCCTCAAGCTTTGCCCTGAAGGGTGTCTGAAGCAGCTCAATGGGTGCTTTAAACGGGCAAATGACAGGTTCTGTGGTTGTAAGCAGTCCTGATGATATACCGAAATGCACCCAGCCGAACGCGTAGTAAAAACCTGCAAGTGCATTTACCGGATCTCCCGAAAGAAAAAACCTGGTCCCGTCATATTCATAGGCCCGTGCCATTTCCAGGACCCGGCCAGCGTTCCGGTTATAATGCGTATTCGCCAATGCAGGTATGCGTGCGGTTGAGAGTGCTGATGTGAGCAGGACCTGACATTCAGTGATTTTCATAAGCCGGCAAACATCTCCAGGTAAGACCGTTCCATGTCATGGAGTTCGGCCGGGATCAGCAGAATATGAAGAGGTGGTCCGAAATCAATGGATCGCACTACCTCTGCTGATCCTGCCCGTACCAGGGGATTATCTGATCCTGCCCGGGCTATACCGACATACAGGGATATATGCACTTTTTTATCTTCCGCCATCTTTTCGAGAAGGGTGACTGCTTCCCCAACAACCATAAACCGCTCATCCTGGATGTCAAGATAGACAAGCGTGTGCAACCGCAGGGACAGGTTCTGCATAATGACATCAATGGATGTTGTCGGGAACCAGTTTTTCTGCGGAAAGGGAAGCGAGCAGGACTTCCCGAACCGGTAGTTCTGGAGCCCCGAAAGACCACAGACCGCACTTGAGATGGATGCCGCATGGATGATTTCAGTGTGTATTCCCCGCGATGCCGCACGCATCCTGAGGTCTGCATGGGTAGTGGAGACCATAGGGTCACCGGCGCAGAGAAATACTACGTGATCCTGCTCCGCGTTGCCTAAAATCGCATCGGGATGCAGTTCGACATCTTCACGCCCGAGCAGGTGCACGGGTTTTCCATAAAACCTCTGCAGCTCTTCAACTGATGTACCCATGAGACGGGAGGTATAATTTTCAAGAAAGATGTGGTCCGCATTCCGGATAGTTGCAAGCCCTTTTTCCGATACATCTGTTTTGTCATACAGTCCAAGGCCGATAAATGACAGCATGTAGTTCTTCTCCTCAAAAGCACGTTTCCTGCGGATCCTTCCTAAAAACTCCGGATTTTTGCCATGACATATCGCCTGATCATTTCATGAGAATGTTTATAACCACTCCTATTAACAAACCCAGGAATACCGTATACAGCGAAATCAGGGCGGTAATCCGTGCCCCGAGCTGCCGGTACAGCACCGCAATCGTGGAAGTGCAGGGAATGAAAAGCACGCTGACGATAGCAAATGAGTAGAGCTGGGCGGATGTCATCACCGAACCAAGGTCGGCAGTGCCGGCAAGGACTGCAAGTGTCTCAAATGCGAGTTCCTTCCGGAAGATACCGAACAACAGGGCTGTGGACGCATACTCCGGTAACCCGAGCAGGGTGATCGTTATTGGAGAGACCATCTGCTGGAAGGCATCAGTCAGCCTGTAATACTGTAACAGGCCAAGTCCGATACTGGTGACAATCAGCAGCGGCATCGCAATAAACAGGAATTCTTTAATACGGAGCCAGGATTTGGCCAGTACCTGACGTGCCTGGGGCCTGCGGAGCGCAGACATCTCAACAATCATGCCGAACTGCTCACCGGGGGTAATGCGGCTGAGTATCACCGCGGTGAAAATAATCAGGACAAAAATGATGAGATAGATGGAAAATGCCCAGAGAATACCGACAAAGGCAGCCACGATGCCGGCTATGACAACCGTCCGTGCAGAGCAGGGCACCATGCTGATAAGAAATGCTGCAATGGTCTGTTCACGCCGTGTTTTAAGGATACGGAGGCTCATCACTGCAGGCACCGTGCATCCAAAACCTATTACCATGGGGATGATTGCCTCTCCGTGGAGGCCGAGACGGTGCATCGCTCGGTCCGCAAGGAACGCGGCACGGGTCATGTACCCGGTATCTTCAAGCAGCGAGAGTCCCAGATAAAACGTGAAAATAAACGGGAATGCGATCCCAAAACCTGCCTGGAGTGCAATCAGCATTGAAAAGCCAATACGATCCCAGAGGGGAGGTAATGCCAGAGCAGTAAACGGGGTTATCACCGAACTGGTGAAAGACTCAACAATGATCTCCTCCATCCATGATCCTGTTACAAAAACAGAGAGCAGCAGAAGAAAGAGGATTGCAATAAGGATGGGAACCCCGGGGAATACACGGGTGAGGAGGCGGTCCAGGTCATAGGTTTTTTTCCGATCACTGTGCCTGACCGTGGAAGCGGCAACCTTTCGGGCGAGGTTGTGCCGGTTTGTTGCAATGATCTGCCGGACGGACATCCTGTGGCGCAACTCAATCTCATGGGCGATAGCTCCGGCAGATTCAAGAAGCACCTGGTCTTCACCGATACCCTGCAGGGCAAGCAGTCCTTTATACCGGGGAGTCCCCAGGGTCTTTTCGAGACTCTTGATTGCCGCTTCGATATGGTGGTCATATGGTACCTGCAGGATCGCAGGTCTGGCAGATCCCAGTGCGAGAGGAAGAATACGGTCAATATCCCGTCCTTCTGATGCAGCAGTAAGAACAACCGGGGCTCCCAGGGAGGATGAAATCTGATCGATATCTATGACGAGCCCCTGGTGTTCAGCTTCGTCAATCTTATTGACAACAACAATTATTTTCGGCGCGAATTCGGTTACCTGGGTCAGAAGATACAGATTCCGTTCAAGTTTTGTGGCGTCGAGGACGGCAACAATGATATCTGCACCTCCTTGTTCAAGGAACTTCCGTACCAGTATTTCTTCTTCTGAGCTCCCGTCAAGGGAATAAATTCCGGGCAAATCGATAATCTCAATCTTCTCTTTTTTATAACAGACATTACCGCATTCGAGACAGACTGAGGATCCCGGATAGCGGTTCAATTCAATGCCAAGTCCGGTAAGCTGGTTAAAAATGAGGGATTTGCCTGCACCCGGGTTACCCAGGAGTGCAATTTTCATAGTGAGCGCTCCACGCCAATCGCAGACGCGATCTCGGGGCTCAGTGCGACATCGCAGCCTTTGACCTGCACAACAAGAGCACCGTTGGATAATTTTCGTTTTATGGTCGCCTTTTCACCCGGAACCATACCGAGATCAAGGAGGCGTTTTGCACAGGCCTTTCCCTGTATATAGTGGATAATGACATTTTCTCCCTCAAAACAATCAGAAATGCTGGGATAATGGCAGTCTGCCTCCCCTGCCCGACACCGCGGGAGACTATCCGGCCACCTGTGTCTTCCTCTCCCCCCACGCCTCTCTTCCTCCTGTTTTACGATGAGCCTCCCTAACCGGTCAATCGTTTCATCAGAGATCGTGTGTTCGAGAGTACAGGCCTCGTCGGAAGCCGAACTTGAATCCATTCCAAGGATCTCTGACAGGAAGCACTGAAGTGTCTCATGCTTTTTCATGACACTTACCCCGGTCTGCTGTCCCTGTGCAGTCAGGGAAATCATTTCCCCGGGTAAAAGGAACACATCCCCGCTGGATACAAGGTCTTCCATGTCGGAACGCACCATGGGTTCTGGCTTCCCAAGCGCTGCGGCAAGCTCTTCATAGCGAGGGGGGTGCGCATTTTTTTCCGAAAAATGCTGTATTGCCTCCAGGTAATCTTCCCGCAGGGATAACTGCATAATGGTACTCTTTACTATCTGGGGCGCCTGACAACTTTATTGGTTTGGGTAATAGTATTTACCGTAAGGAAATTATCAGCATACCTGCTAAGGTATAAACAAATGAAAAGATAAAAAATATAAAAATAATTTCAACGGTATTTCCGGGGTACTGATGAGTTACTGGCTTTATGAATATCTTCTCAAGCGGCAGTTGACAGAGCTGCCTGGGCATGTGTGCTTCATGATAACCGCCCAGGACATGGCAGATGCCCCCGATAACCCTGCCCTCATCACCGCGTGGTGCAAAGAGATTTCCGAATTCGTTCTCCGACGCAACCCGTCAGCAAAGCCCGTGATTCACGGTCTGACATTTCATATCAGCACACCCTCACCGGATGATATGAAGCCCTACCTGCCTTCAGTAAGAAAAATCGGAACAATCTCACGCCTGATCCTCCATCTCGGTGACAAAGAAGAGATAACCGGCAACGGAATGGATGTTGTTGTCGCTGTCGGAAACAGCGGAAGAGAGGAAATTACCTCCTGTATCCGCAGGATGGCTGAGGACCATATTCTGCCGGAAAACGTAGATGAGAAAACCCTCGAATCCTACCTTACCTTCAAATACACTCCCGATGTCGTGATAAAGACCGGTGGTGATCACCTCACCGATTTTCTTATCTGGCAGTCCGTGTATTCTGAACTGTTCTTCTCAGATGTTAACTGGAAATACCTCAGGAAAGTGGATTTTCTGCGGGTGCTGCGCGATTACCAGTCACGTGTCCGGCGTTTCGGGAAATGAGTGTTTCCCAATAAAATGCAAAAAATCCCGGTCCCTGCTGACGGGCATAATCATTTTTCTGGTTTCTGGAGAATTCCTTTTTTGGGTCGGGAATGAAATTAAAAGAAATTGAATGATGAAATTTATGGACAGTGCCATACCCCCCATAGCACCCAGCGTTCTTTGTGGATGATGACGAATTACCTTTTTTGGGAAGTATCCTGCCCTGGAGAGCTGAAAATGCAGGAATGTAAGTCCTTGGAACGTTCAGATCTCCGGGCATGTGCTCCAAAGGCCTTTTTTGATACAGGGTAAAAAGCGGAGTCCTGCCTGAATGTCATTTGAGCTGAACCTTTAGCCAGCTGGGGGTGCCATTTACCGTTTTATCGGTGATTGCAAATTTATTTTTCAGTAACATGCCGAATGCCTTTTGTTCAGGTACCGCGGAACAGCGGTGGTCCCGGCACCACCGTGAGAAGGCCTGGTACATTTCATCCTTGGAGATCGCTGCAGCCTCTGAATCCATGCGGATAATCTTTTCCATGACAAATTTTTTCAGCGTATCATCCTTTCGTTTTTTCTCTTTCTCTGCCGTCTTTCCTTTTCC
>Ga0105106_10003942_pt1 | contig 10561 bp, 7 predicted proteins | sample PPLLaktember2015_5_FD_79109 | JGI IMG/M metagenome (GOLD analysis project Ga0105106, IMG submission 79109) | Freshwater sediment microbial communities from Prairie Pothole Lake near Jamestown, North Dakota, USA - PPLs Lake P8 Core (1) Depth... | ecosystem: Environmental > Aquatic > Freshwater >... | reverse complement strand
TAGGCGTTTCGGGTGGTAGTGGTAGTCAATCGCGTTCGCGCCGCGCTCACAGAGATGGCCAAACAGGGACTCCTGGTCAGGTTCGACCTTGGTTATTCTGCCATCGGTGAGATGCGCCTTGACGAAACACGCTGATCCGCAGACCGGGCAAGTTCCCTTCTTGGTGGTGGCAGTGGTTTCACTCATCGTTGCCCTCCTCAACAATGCACTCCTGCCCTGGCCTGGCTGTGGCTATATCGGGGAACGGAGATGCGGAATTCGAGCAGAATAATATCAGATGCGCGATCACTGATGTCAACTTTGCGTTGAATAGTTGGGGGTTCGCTCGGGATTCCGGGATGCGCCCCGGAGCGGCAAGCTTCCTGCGAGCACCCAGCAATTGATCTGCGGACTTTCTCGAGTAGCGGTAGGCGGCAATGGACTTGTGCCAATGGCCTTCTGTATTCAGCACAGGTGCTCTGGGAGAGATGCCTGGAGGGGCTGCCGGGGGAAGAGGGATTGTGGATGACCTGCGAACTTTTGCGTCACTGTTGCGTCACAGCTGCAAACTTTTGCAAGTAGACATAAGTGGGCCATGGTGTACGATATCTAGAACTGCGAACTTCGTACTAGTCTTCAGTCTGTAATAGCGGTGCGGTTGGACTCCTAAACGGTCCACCATCGCCCAGTTCCTGGGACCACCTCACTGGGCCTCAATCCCTTCAAACTGGCTCTTGTAGAGCGAGGCATAGAACCCGTTGGCGGCCAGCAGGTCCGTGTGTTTTCCCTGCTCTAAGATGTCGCCGTCTTTCATCACCAGTATGGTCTCCGCGTCCCGAATCGTGGAAAGGCGGTGGGCAATGATGAAGCTGGTTCTGTCCTTCATCAACTGCGCCATAGCTCGCTGAATGAGAACCTCAGTGCGGGTATCCACGGAGCTGGTGGCTTCGTCCAGGATCAGCATCTTGGGATCGGCCAAGAAAGCCCTGGCGATCGTCAGTAGCTGTTTCTGGCCCTGTGAGATATTGCTGGATTCCTCGTTGATCTCAGTATCATATCCGTGAGGTTGAGTGCGAATGAAACGGTCCACATGCGCCATCTTGGCAGCGGCAATCACCTGTTCATCGGTGGCACCCAGCTTGCCGTAGGAAATGTTCTCCCGCATGGTGCCGTTGAAGAGCCAGGTATCCTGCAGGACCATGCCGAACATGCGGCGTAGATCTTCCCGTCGCATCTCACGGATATCCACCCCGTCAATCAAGATCGCCCCGCCATTGATATCATGGAAGCGCATCAGCAGCTTCACGATCGTAGTCTTGCCCGCGCCGGTAGGCCCGACAATCGCCACTCTTTGTCCGGGTTTGATATCGGCGCTGAAATCATGGATGACGGGTTTTTCGGGATCATAGCCGAAGTGAACATGGTCGAAGGTCACGTTTCCCCGCACTGTCTCGACCTCAACGGGACGGGCCGATTCCGGCACCTCCTCCAGCTCGTCCAGGAATTCAAACACCCGTTCGGCGGCTGCGGCAGTTGACTGCAGCACGTTCGTGATATTTGCCACCTGCGTGATGGGCATGGTGAACTGCCGCACGTACTGGATGAACGCCAAGATGTCACCTACGCCGATGGTGCCCACCGCCGCCAGGTAGCCACCCAGGATAACCACGGCCACATAGCCCAGGTTGCTCACAAACATCATTACCGGAATCATCATGCCGGACAAAAACTGGGATTTCCAGCCCGACTTGTAGAGTTCCGTATTGAGACGGTTGAATTTCTGCAGTGACCTTTCTTCTCCGTTGAAAGACCTCACGACTACGTGTCCGCCGTACATCTCTTCCACGTGTCCGTTCATGTGCCCCAGGTACTCTTGCTGTGCCCGGAAGTACCCCTGTGAAAACTTCACGATGAAACGGATGAAGAGAAAGGAGATGGGCAGTATGACCAGCGCTACCAGGGTCATCAGCCAGCTGATGGAGAACATCATTACCAGGACGCCCAGGATGGTGATCACGGAGCTTATCATCATGGAGAAGTTCTGAGTGAGGGTGGTATTGATGGTATCCACATCGTTGGTCACCCGGCTCAGCACTTCACCGTGGGTCTGGGTATCGAAATACTTGAGGGGTAGGCGATTGATCTTCTCTGCAATACTCCTCCGGAAAGTGTAGGTGATCTTCGTGGCAATGCCAGCCATGATGAAGCCCTGCACCCAACCAAGTATCGCGCTCATCACATAGAGTCCCACCAGTAGCAGGACGATACGGGCGATATAGTCAAAATCGATGGCTGCTCCCGGCACGTGCATGGCTTTGGCAATGACGCCTTCAAACAACTTGGTGGTAGCTTTGCCTAGCAGCTTGGGACCGACAATGGCAAAGGCTGTGCTGGCAATAGAGAAGAGTAGCACCAGCACCAACTGGATGCGGTAGGGCTTCAGGTAAGTCAGAAAGGTCCTAAAGGTCTTTCTGAAATCCCTGGCCTTCCCGCCCGGCATCAAGGCAGCCATGGGACCGCCTTGCATTGGCCCTCCCCGGCCTCCCATCGGGCCCATTCCGGCCATAGGCTGAGGAGCACCCGGGTCTCTCATCCGACCGTTCTGACTCACGCGCTCAGTTCCTCCTTCGAGAGCTGGGAGAGCGCGATTTCGCGGTACACCTCGGAATCCCTAATGAGCTGCGAGTGAGTGCCGATGCCCGCGACACAGCCATCCTCCAAGACTACAATCTGATCCGCACCCATGATCGGCCCTACTCTCTGCGTCACGATCAGAACTGTGGCCTGGTCCGCTTCCTGCTTCAGCGCTTTTCTCAAGGCGACGTCCGTCTTGAAATCCAGGGCGGAAAAACTATCGTCAAAAATGAATATCTCGGGCTTCTTGGCGAGCGCCCGGGCGATGGAAAGCCTCTGCTTCTGACCGCCGGAGAAATTTGCTCCGCCCTGGGCCACTGTCGTGGCATAATCCTTGTCGCTGGTGCTGATGAATTCCGTGGCCTGGGCAATATCAGCGAATTTCTCCACTTCTGCCCTGCTGGCCTCTTGGTTGCCGTACTTAATATTGCTCTCTATGGTGCCGGAGAAGAGAACTGCCTGCTGCGGGACATAGCCAATCTTGTCGCGCAGGTCATGCTGGGTGACGTCGCGGACATCCACGCCGTCCACCAAGATCCTGCCGTCGGTGACATCGTAGAAGCGCAGTATCATGTTGACCAGAGTAGACTTGCCGCTGCCGGTACTGCCGATGAAGGCCGTGGTCTGCCCCGGTTTGGCCGTAAAGGAGACATGTTTCAACACATCTTCTTCCGCGCCCGAATATCTAAAGGACACGTCCTGAAACTCCACGACCCCTTTCAGTCCTTCCTTGAACTTCGCGGCTTTGACCGGATCCTTGATCGAAGGTTCTGTGTCGATGACCTCGGTCACCCGCACGGCCGAAACGCTGGCGCGAGGGAGCATGATGAAGACCATGGAGATCATTATGAAGGCGAAAATGATCTGCATGGTGTACTGCATGGTGGCCATCACGTCGCCTACCTGCATGGCGCTCTGGTCCACCTGATGGGCTCCCACCCAGATGATGAGCAGCATCGTACCGTTCATGATCAGCATCATCATGGGAAACAGAAAGACCATCACCCGGTTGACGAAAAGACTGACATCGGTCAGCTCGACATTGGCCACGTCGAATTTCTTCTCGGCCGTCTCTTGGGTATTGAAGGCCCGTATCACCATCAGACCGGAAACGAACTCACGGGTGACCAGGTTCAGCCTGTCCATCAGTCTCTGCATAGTGCGGAATCTGGGAACCGCAACGAAGAACAACACCCCTATCAGCGCTATGATTACAGATACCACGGCGGCTATGATCCACAGCATGGACGTGTCCAGGCTGAGTACCTTAATCACAGCACCTATGCCAAGGATCGGCGCGTAGAAGATGAACCTGAATAGCATCACCGTCAGCATCTGAATCTGGGTGATGTCATTAGTGGAACGGGTGATGAGAGAAGCTGTGGAGAACTTGTCTAACTCCGTGGCGGAGAAGCTTTCCACCCTTTCGAACTGCCGGCGGCGCATGTCACGCCCCAGCCCCGCGGCAATCGTGGCCGATATCAGACCCACCGTCACCGAGGCTAGGGCCCCGGCCAAAGCTAACCCCAGCATGATCAATCCAATATGCCACATGTAGGCCATTCTCAGGCCGCCAAGGTCCACCCCGATGGCTTTGTACTCCGCGGAGACATAGGCGATGGAGTATTGCTTCAGCAAACTGGCGGCCACTGTGCTGCCCTGGTCCGATATCAGGCGCTGCAGGGCAGCCAGCTGTTCCGCGGGAAGCTGGGCGATGAAGTCAAAGACTTCATCGGGCTCCATCCCCTCCGGAATGGTGAGACCGTTAGCAGCCAGTCCAGAGACATCGTTCACTTCGATGCTAGCCACCACCGGCATGGTCCGCATGAAGATAGCGTTGAGTCGCTCCGTCTGGCTCTTGCTTACTTCTCCGAGCACGTACAGTGGGGAGGTGTCCAGCAGGGGATACTTCTTTGCCAGGCTGGCATATTCACCTGGAGAGAGGGTGGCTCGATCCACCAGAGAATACGCGGCGCTGACTTCGGCTCTCTCCGCCTCGCTCATGAAGAGGGCTAGCCGGCTGAATTCTGCGGGCCTGATGGCCTTGGGCACGGCATTCTGTATGCCGTTCTGCTGGATGCCCACATTGACGATGTCGGACATGTAGGTTGGCAGGGACAGATCGGCCATGGCCTGCCCGAAGAGGAGAAGGACAATGAGTAGTATCCACCAGACATAGGGTCTGAGGTAATTGATTAGTCTCGTCATGGGCTATTCTTTGGCTGGCCTCACAGGCTAGCGGGGGATCCTTTCGATAGGCTCATACTGCCTACTGTTTGAGTAGTTCATCTACGTCCTTGCGGGCTCGAGCGAGTATGTCACGCACCTGTCTAAACTGTTCCGGGCGCTGCAGTCTATTAGCGCGAGCAGCACGAAATAATGTAGTGACCAAACCGTGCATTTCCTGCGTTGCCTCGCGAGCCTCAGGCGAGAACATGGCAGCAAAGGGGGACTTCGCGGGATCCGGCACTTCTTCCAAGGCTACCCGGTTCTCAGCCAAGTATTTCCTGCCCTCGGGGGTAATCTCGTATACCTTCTTGTTGCCATCCTGCCTAGAGACGACATAGCCCTGCTCTTCCAGCATCTGAAGTGTGGGATACACCGATCCAGGGCTTGGACTGTGCAAACCACAGGCTTTGGCTTCCATGTCCTTCATGATCTCGTATCCGTGTTTTGGCTTCTCTTGCAGCAAGTCGAGAATGATGAACTTGACGACTCCTCTCGCCATGAAGGGTGGGACAAACTCACCATGAGGAAATTTGCGCCACATTCTTCCACCTCCATCTATAGCCTAACAAGTGACCTATCATCTAGATATATCACCAAATATTGTACTAGCCGAGCGCGTGTGGTTTCAAGGCCGTTTACTGGTCCACTGGGTACGGGACAGAAGGAATGTGGCCTGCCGCCAGTTGTTGTACCACTACTTGAGTTACAGTTGCCAGATTGAAGGCCAGTTCGAAGGTTGCAGTTCTGCCTATCGTCCAGTACTGCCCACTCCCTGCAAAAATGTTGCAGGAGTTAGGGGATCACTGGCAGCTCCAACTCTGTAAGTGGTACCATTTCCGAGGGCAGGTCACCTGCGCCAAGTTCTTGCCCCAGAGGGAACGGCGGCAGTTAAGAAAGCTCAGTGAAGTCAATGTCAATTCCAGTCGTGGAGACCATTGCGCTCAGCTGCCGTTATGGCGATCTCACCGCCGTGGACAATCTGACCATTTCGGTGGAACGGGGCGAGGTTTTTGGATTGCTTGGGCCTAATGGAGCGGGCAAGACCACGGCCATCAAGATGCTCACCACACTGCTGCGCCCCACCTCAGGCGAGGCCAGCGTGGCAGGCTTCAGCATCACCCGCCAGGCACCCGACGTGCGCCGCGTCACCGGATACGTCCCGCAGATGATATCGGCAGATGGAACGCTCACCGGTTACGAGAACCTGATGGTCTTCGCCAAGCTCTACGATGTCCCGCGCGCGGAACGGAAGCAGCGGGTGCAAGAGGGGCTGGCGTTCATGGGCCTGGAGGATGCTGGCAACAAGTTGGTGCGCACCTATTCCGGCGGCATGATCCGGCGGCTGGAGATCGTCCAGTCTGTTCTCCACCGCCCCCGGGTGCTCTTCCTGGACGAGCCAACGGTGGGCCTGGATCCGCTGGCACGCAAGGCGATCTGGGAGCACATCAGCGAGCTGCGCGCCGAACGCGGCACCACCGTCTTCCTGACCACTCACATGATGGAGGAGGCCGACCGCCTTTGCACCCGCGTGGCCATCATGCACCATGGGAAGCTAGCGGCTCTGGGCACACCTGCCGAGCTGAAGGCATCGATTGGCAACGAAGGGGCCACTTTGGATGATGTCTTCGTTCACTATGCCGGGGACAGACTGGAATCGGAGTCAGGAGTCAGCTATCGTGAGACCCGCCAAACTAGGCGAACAACCAAGCGTCTCGGCTGAGAAACCGAAGCAGCGCAAGAATCCCTTTACTGCAGCACAGCGGTTTCTCTACAAGACCGCGGTCATCGCCGGATTGGATGCCCGCAAGCTGCGGCATGATCCCACCGAACTGGTCATGCGGGCAGTGCAGCCGGTGCTGTGGCTCCTGGTATTCGGGCAGGTGATCGCCCATACCCGTATCATTCCCAGCGGGGATCTGCCGTACATCGATTTCCTGGCCCCAGGCATCCTGGCTCAGAGTGTGCTTTTCATTGCCATCTTCAGCGGCATGTCTCTCATCTGGGAACGGGACTTGGGAATAGTTCATAAGTTCCTGGCCAGCCCGACGCCCCGAACCGCCCTGGCACTGGGCAAGGCTCTGTCCGGCGGAGTCCGCGCGCTTCCCCAATGCATCCTGGTTTACATCCTGGCGGTCATTCTGGGCGTGAAGATAGACTGGAATCCACTGGCCCTGGTGGGAGTGCTGACGGCCATCCTCCTCGGAGCCGCCGCGTTCTCTGCCTTCTCTTTGATAATCGCCCTCCTGGTCAAGACCCGCGAGCGTTTCATGGGCATCGGGCAGGTCCTGACCATGCCGTTCTTCTTCGCCAGCAGCGCTATCTATCCTATCTCGATCATGCCGGATTGGCTGAAGGTCATAGCCCACGGCAATCCGCTGACCTATGAGGTAGATACGTTGCGGGCGCTGATGCTGAGTGGCGGAACCAGCTCCTTCGGCTTGGCGCTCGACTTCGGTGTCCTGGTGGCGGCGACGATAGTGATGGTCCTCATTGCAGGGCGGCTGTACCCCAGAGCAGTGACTTGAGATGATGGCTGGAGTACTGGCAGCCCACACTTACAGCGGGTCAGCGAGTTCTTTCGAGAGAAGTGAGTTCGCGTTTTCGGCCGATTTCAACTCTCCGCCGTCTCCACCAGAAACATATCCACAAGAGCTTTCTAAGTCGCCTCTAGAATCTCCTTAGCTTTCTGCACCCCATCTTTGGAGAAGTTCTCAAACGCCTTCCTCATCCTCAGCTTGTCCACTCAAGGGCGATGACATTCGCATTGAGGCGCAGATCATTGCAGTGGCTGACGTGGTCGAGGCTATGCTCCACCCCAGGTCCTATCGGCCGGCTCTCGGTCTGGACAATGCTTTGCGGGAGATCGCCAAGTCCAAGGGCATCCTGTACGACACGGAGGTGGTCGAGGCCTGTCTCTCCGCCTTTCTTGATCGGGGGTTCAAGTTTCAGACAGAATAGAACCTTCCTCTCTGCCCTCTCCCCACTTACGCAAAGTCCACATCGGGCTCTTCTGACTGGAGCTGGTCTGTCTCTGATCCCTGTGTCATCTCTGGAGTGAGACTCCAAGAATGCGAACGGCAAAGTGCCACGGGCAAGCCCGCCCGGGCGCACCGGGAACATACGAACCGGTACGGCGATGGCCTTGGAAAGGGGGGACATTCTCCCTTGGTAATGCCCTGCTTCCCCACCAGTGCCTTGTTTGACCTCGGCGTTTCTGGCTCCGTAGGCAAGGTGAGGTTGTGCTGCTATAATGTCGCCCAGTGACTCGGCCGCGCCCCCATTTGGCGTAATAGCGAAAGAGAATCCGAGTGTTGGCGTCGTAGGCTTTTGTGGGGAGTCAACAAGGCAAAGGAATGCAATTCGACTACAACGCAAAGAAGGCAGCTTATGTGAGACAGCACGGCCATTGTGCGAAGTGCGGCAAGTACTTGAACATGATTTTTGAAGACAGGAAGGGATATGAAGGGGCTTGGACTGCACATGATCTGGTGCCGTTGGATGAGGGGGGAAGCAATAAGGCCTACAACTGCGTCATTCTCTGCATCGCAAAGCCGGACTGCCATCTCAATTTCGCCCACGGGGGAGACCTGGGCAAGCGCGTCTTTCTAACGCAATTCGCCTTCCCACACTGGATGTACAGGAACAGCACGGAACAAGCGTGGCCTACTACAGAGGATGGGCAGAGACAGTGACCCGTTCTCAGCCTTGTTGCGAGATCGAACCGGGCTGGAATCGCGATGCTACAGGTCAGACTGGAAGTCAGTTGGAAGACCTTCGCCCTGGCCTACTGCGAACACCCGGCAAGTGATTTGCTCTACTTCTGCTGCACTCTTGCAGGCAGTGGTGGGCCGTGGTGTGCGATATCAAGGACTCCCCACTTCGAACTGGCCTTCAATCTGGTGACCGCGACTAAATAGTCAGCATGACCGCAGCAGACAATTCACAGCCAATTTGACATCCTTGGCTATTGCGCCATAGGATTCGAGGGACTCTTGCTAGAAGAGATCCCCACGCCCAAGGGAGCACGCAATGGCCAATTTCAATCCCAAACACAAAGTTGTTCTCGATGACCTGCTTCTGGGCAAACCTCATGTGCAAGCAGGCAAGATGTTCGGCTTCCCGGCCTATTACGCTGGCAAGAAGCTCTGCATCTGTTTGTATGAGCAAGGGTTGCGCTCAAGCTCCCTGAGCAATCAGCGGCCAAGTTGCTGGCTTCGGACCGCAACGCGGTTCCATTCCAGCCCATGGGAAGGCGGAAGATGCGTGAATGGGTCCAGATCAATCTGAGCCGTTCGGAGGACTACAGACGGTACGAGGCCGTTCTTGACGAGTCTGTCCGTCACGTCCTGGCGAAACAGGAGTGATCCACAGATTCCCGCGTCACAGCAGCAAATTTTTGCAAGTAGACATAAGTGGGCCATGGTGTACGATAGACAGAACCAGACGGTTCGAACTGGCCTTCAGCCTGGTATGCCCGCACATCTCGGGGCGGTGTCAACTCCGCAGTGTCTCCAAATCCTTCTCCGCTGAAAGATGAACTTTAGTTGTTCTTGACCACCACCTCTGATCGCGGGAATCCTGAAGGAAGCTCCACCACTGGACTCACGACCCCCGGCGGCAGGCTCACCTCGACGGCGTCCTCCTTCAGCCGAGCTTCAAACGAAAGCCGCCGCTGTCCGTCGAGTATCTCGCCGGCGGCCCTTCCGGCGGCATCAGGGTAGACTCTCAGTGTGAGGCCGTCAGTGCTGAGCTGGTCCGTGCACTGGGCTGCGGCCGCCAGCGGCATTATCGTCCCCCCTCGCATGTAGACCGGAATGGTCTCGATGTCCGCCTCCCGGGTGATCCAGCGCCCGCCCTCGATGCGCTCGCCGGTCCAGAAGTCGTACCAGATTCCTGCCGGCAGGTAGACTCGGCGCGAGTTGTTTCTGGTGAGAATCGGTGCCACCAGGAGGGCCCGGCCGGTCATGAACTGGTCCTCGATGTTGAAGACGGTAGGATCCTCCTGGAAGTCGATCACCAGGTGCCGCAGGAGGGGCAACCCGCCGGCAGCGGCGACCTGTGCCTCAGTGTACAGGTAGGGTATGAGCCGATAGCGCAGCTCCAGGTACTTCCGCACTATGCGCTGTGTCTCTGAAGCGAACTGCCATGGCTCGCGGAACTTGGGCGGCGTGCCGTGGAAACGCATGTGGGACTGGAATATCGAGAGTTGCGTCCAGCGGACGTAGAGATCGTCAGTGGGTATGCCCACGAACCCGCCGGTGTCCTGGCTCCAGAAGGTGAAACCGGAAAGCCCCAGGCTCAGTCCTCCGCGAAGGCATGAGAGCAGGTTCTCGAAGTTGGCGGAGTTGTCGCCGGACCAGTGCACGGGGTAACGCTGGGAGCCGGCATAGGCACTCCTGGCCCAGATGATCCCCTCTCCTGTGGTTTCCTTGACGGCATCGAAGGCAGCCCTGTTGTACAGGAGCGGATACAGATTGTGCATCTGCCGCCCGTCATACTTCTGGAAGCGCATGGAAGGCTCGATGCCTTCGCCGAAGTCGACTTTGATAGCAGACGCTCCCATCCTGAGGACGTGTCTCAACTTGCCCTGGTACCACTCCACGGCCTTCAGGTTCGAGAAATCGATCGGGGAGGCAGGGAACGCAAAGATGAAGAGGAACGGACCTTTTTTCCTGGCCAGGAGGTTCCGCTTCTGGGCCTCCCGGAAAACGTCCGTACC
>Ga0105106_10003941_pt1 | contig 10561 bp, 9 predicted proteins | sample PPLLaktember2015_5_FD_79109 | JGI IMG/M metagenome (GOLD analysis project Ga0105106, IMG submission 79109) | Freshwater sediment microbial communities from Prairie Pothole Lake near Jamestown, North Dakota, USA - PPLs Lake P8 Core (1) Depth... | ecosystem: Environmental > Aquatic > Freshwater >... | reverse complement strand
TTACGATGGCATTATACAGGCCAGCTTTGCTTTGCAGGAAATTCAAACTGACCACCAGATCGAGCGGGCGATTGCCGGTGCGCACACGTGCAGTGACATTGTTCAAAGTCTGGCGATCCTGGATCGCTTCTTCCAGCCAGGAGGGCAGCGAGATGAAATCGCGGTATTGCTTACCCATGATCGCCTGGCGAGGCAGGCTGATCACCTGCTCCGCAGCATCGTTGATATGGATTAGCCTGCCCTCGGCATCCCAAACCATTACCCCTTCAGAGATAGCGCCCAATATGGCATTCATCTGGGCGATCTGGTTATTCTGTTCTGCCATGAGCTGCTCGGAGGAACGCTGGCTGACGATGAGCTGCGCCGTCCCCATCGCCAGGCTCAGCGTATGGGGGTAATGCTCTTCAAATCGATTCACCAAACCTACCGCGCCCAACAAGCGGCCAGAAAGATCGAAGATTGGAGCAGCAGCTTCGGAAAAGACATGGAATTGTTGGATAAAATGCTCGGGGCCCCGTACGCGCACGGGTACGCCTTCAGCCAGGGCTAACGCAAAGGCATTGGTGCCCACATGGGACTCGGCAAACAAAGCCGCGTGGCGCAAGCCCTGCACCTCGATCATGGCGACCATCCGGGAATCGCCCAGAATGTCGATGATATATCCCAGGCTGTTCACCAATATCAAGGCGGTATTACTGCCTTCCAGGTGCTCGTAGACATCCTCCATCACCCGCCGGCCCACCGTCCGGATGCTGACATTGCTATCGGCAGCCTCCAACAGGCTCGGGCTGAGGCGGCTAGGACGCAGGGGCTGCTGAGGGTTGAGGTGGGGATAACAGCGCATCCAGGAACGCGCCACGAACGCTTCAACACCCGGATTTAGCTGGTTTTTTTCAACATAGCTCAACCAGTTATGATAGAGCTCTGCAAAACCTGGCAATTGCTTATCCGATTGGGAAAAAGATGCTGCGCTGATCATAGCAGTTTATTCTACCGTGAAATCCCCAGGCCGGCCTATAAGCCGCATTCTGTAAGCGAAAGCAATGCTTCCGCCCGGCGATCATCTCTCTGGGCCAGACGTTACCGGCTGGCTCTAGCAGCCTACCCGAAGCCTGGATACGCCCGTAAGCGCACCAGGGGACGAGCCGCCTCCTCCCGCAACGCGGGCAGACTCCTGCTTGGCCTTGCTCCGGGTGGGGGTTGCCTGGCCGCAGGTGTTGCCACCTGCGCCGGTGAGCTCTTACCTCACCTTTTCACCCTCACTTCAGCCTCCCACAGGAAGCCGAAGCACTGTGTCTCTGTGGCCCGATCCGGAAGATTACTCCTCCCCGGGGGTTACCCGGCACCCTGCTCTATAGAGTGCGGACTTTCCTCGACGCGCTGTAGCACGCCGCGATCGCCCGACCAACCTGGGGACATTAATCATACTATAGAACAATAAGATTTTATTTGTTCTCTGTCAGGTTAACTTGATGGTTCACTTTTCAACTTTGGCTAACAGGTTTTTTGGATTTCTGGACAAATTCACTACTATCATGTAAAATAACATGCCTTGGGTCACTTCTGTGATCCATCTGAGCTATTTTTTCGGAGGAAGACTTTGGCTAATATTAAATCTGCCATCAAGCGCAACAAGCAGAATGAAAAGCGTCGTCTGCGCAATCGCATCTACGTCGGCGCGGCGCGCACAACGGTCAAGAAAGCTCGCCTGGCTATCGAAGAAAACGACCTGGAAGCCGCCCGCGCAGCCACCCTGACCGCGATCAGCGCCCTGGATAAGGCCGCTGAGAAGGGTATTCTGCACAAGAATAATGCCTCCCGGCGCAAGGGTCGTCTGATGCGCCACCTGGCCCAGCTCGAAAAACAAACTGCCGGGTAGTAGATCTCTTCATTTTGCCGAGGCAACGCCTACCAGAACTTGCTGATGTTGCCTCCCACACTTGAATCCCCCAACCAGCGGGAGCACACAAAGGCTCCCGCTGGTTTTGCGTGCTTTTCGCTATTCAATGAAACAGGGAGCTGCAATCGGGTGACCAGGCAGTCTTCTAGACGATAATTAGGGGCATGTTATAATCCATCTGCCAGTCAGGTAAGCGCTACTGCCAGCTAATTCGAACACAGGAATATCCCACCAGTATGTTTACCCTTGAGAGACAGGCCGTCGAAAACCAAATCCACGCATACTGCACCGACCAGGGGCTTCCCGAACTAAGTGAGCTAACCTGGTCGCCAGTGCCCTTTACTGGTGAATGGGGGATCAGCACCTCGTTCTTCCAGCTCGCCGCCAACCAGGCGCGTCAGCTTGCCGCTACGGGTGAGCGGGTGAACGTCGCCAAACGCGCCCAGGAGATAGCTGAAGGGGTAGCAGAATATCTGGGTGCGCCCGCAGGCTTCAGCCATGTGGAGGCAGTGCGCGGCTACCTGAACCTGTATTATTCTTCCGCTGAGTACAGCCAGCGCGTGGTAGATATTATCCTGGAGCAAGGCGTCCATTTTGGTCAGGGCAAAGCGAAAAACGAGCGCATCATGGTGGAATACGCCCAGCCCAACACCCACCATTCTTTTCACATTGGGCATTATCGCAACGCCATCCTGGGCGAAGCCCTCTCACGGTTGGTACAGTTCGCCGGTTTTGAGACGATCCGCGCCTCTTACCCTGGCGATATCGGTCTGGGGGTGATCACCGTCTTGTGGGCCTACAACAAGTTTTATCGCGGGCAGGAACCCGAAGGCGTGCACGAGCGCGGCCAATGGCTATTGAAGATCTACATCGAAGCCACGAAACTACTGGAGCCGCACGAAGGCGAAACCGCATCGGAAAAAGCCCAACGCGAAGCCTACGATGCTGAGCGGCGCGAGATGTACCGCAAATGGGATGAAGGCGATGCGCAGGTTCGCCAGCTCTGGCTGGAAACCCGCGAGTGGAGCCTGCAAGAGCTGCGCGCCATTCTGGATATGATCGGCGTGCAGATTGATGTGTGGTTCTACGAAAGCCAGGTGGATGAGCTGGCGAAATCTATTGTGGACGAGCTGATCCAGCTTGGTATCGCCGATGACGAGCGCCCCACGGGCGGGGCTGTGATCGTCAGGATTGACGAAAAGCTGGGTTTGAAGAAAGAAAAATACCGCACCAATGTCATCCTGCGCAACGATGGCACGACCCTTTACCTGACCAAAGACTTGGCGCTAGCCAAAATTAAGTTTGAAAACTACCATGTAGATCGTTCTGTGTACGTGATCGACGTGCGCCAGAGCCTGCATATGCAGCAGACTTACAAGATCCTGGAATTATGGGGCTTCCCTCAAGCGCAAAAGTGTTTCCACCTCGGCTATGGCTTTGTCAGCCTGCCCGAAGGCGCAATGAGCGCCCGGCGCGGCCGGGTGGTGAGGTTCATGGATGTCGCCACGGAAGCTTTCCGGCGCGTGCAGGCAGTGATTGCCGAGAAAAACCCCGAGCTGCCAGACGCCGAACGCCAGTCAGTCGCCGAGCAGGTGGGGCTGGGCGCGCTGGCTTATGCCATGCTGGCTGTGGACAATAGCAAAGACATCGTCTTCGAGATGGATGCCGCGCTCAGTTTCGATGGGCATACAGCACCCTATATTCAGAACGCCCACGTACGCGCCAACAGCATTCTCAAAAAAGCCGGCGGTGTGCCCCAGCAAGCCACATACGACTATACGCTCAGCGCGCATGAAGTGGAGTTGATCGACCTGATCTCACGCTTCCCTGCTATGGTGCAATTGGCTGCGCAGGAGTACAAACCACTAACCATTGCCAGCTATGCCTACGACCTTGCGAAAGCCTTCCACAGCTTTTACCATGTGATCCCGGTAGTACAGACGGAGCAAGAAACCATCCGGAATGCACGCTTGCGTCTGGTGGCGGCTGCCCGCCAGACACTTGCCAATGCCTTGCGCTTGCTCGTTATCCAGGCGCCAGATGTGATGTGAAACCAGGGACTTGAAAGCTTATCAAAGCGCTTTCGGTCCCTTTTTATTCGGCACCAACTAATTTCGAACAAGGAGATAAACGAACCCATGTCACCGATCCGCACTTTGATCATGGGCGCCGCCGGGCGCGATTTCCACAACTTCAACGTCTTTTTCCGCGACAATCCTGATTACCAGGTCGTCGCCTTCACCGCCACGCAGATCCCAGATATTGAAGGGCGCACCTATCCAGCCGAGCTGGCTGGCAAGCTGTACCCCAAAGGCATTCCAATCCATGCTGAGGAGGAGCTCTTGGACCTGATCCGCGAGCACCAGGTGGACCAGGTAGTCTTCGCCTATTCGGATGTGCCGCATGCATATGTGATGCACAAGGCTTCCATGGTGAACGCCGCCGGGGCAGATTTTCGCCTGATGGGCACCCGCCTGACCCAGATCAAGTCCTCCAAACCGGTTGTCTCGGTGTGCGCCGTGCGCACCGGCTCGGGCAAGAGCCAGACCACCCGGCGCGTCTCGCTGATCCTGCGCGGGATGGGTTTCCGCGTGGCAGCTATCCGCCACCCCATGCCTTATGGCGACCTGGTGAAACAGAAAGTACAGCGCTACGCCGATTACTCCGACCTGGACAAACACGAATGCACCATTGAAGAGCGCGAGGAATACGAGCCGCATCTCGATAATGGCGTGATCGTATATGCCGGCGTAGACTATGAAGCCATCCTGCGCCAGGCTGAGCAGGAAGTGGATATCGTCTTATGGGACGGCGGCAACAACGACTTCTCCTTCTACGTCCCTGATTTGCAGATCGTTGTGGCTGACCCGCACCGCCCCGGGCACGAGATAGGCTATTATCCCGGCGAGACGGTGGCGCGCAGCGCGGATGTATTTGTGATCAACAAAGTGGATACCGCTAACCCGGATGCCGTGATCCAGGTGCGCGAGAATCTGAATGCCATCAATCCCGGCGCCCAGGTGATTGAAGCTGCCTCGCCCCTGTTCGTCGATGACCCGGCTGCCATCCGCGGCAAGCGTGTCCTGGTGATCGAAGACGGCCCCACCCTCACCCACGGCGAGATGGCTTATGGTGCCGGCTTCGTGGCTGCGCGACGATTCGGGGCGGCCGAGATCGTGGACCCACGCCCCTTCGCAGTCGGCTCGCTGCGCACCACTTACGAAAAATATCCCCGCACTGGCCCTATCCTGCCAGCTATGGGCTATGGTGATGCGCAAATGCGTGACCTGGAAGCCACCATCCGCAATGCTGACGTGGATTTGGTGGTCATCGGCACACCTATCGACCTGACTCGGGTGATCAAGATTGACAAACCCAGCCAGCGCGTGCGCTACGAGCTGCAGGAGATCGGCCGGCCGACCCTGGAAGATATCCTCAAAGCCAAATTCGGCAAATAGACGCACCCACCTAAAGGTTGTTTCTTCGGGCGAAGCGGAACTTATCCACATCAGACAGCAGTGAATACACCGCTTCGCCCTTTTTGGTCTTTCTATGCCCATTCTAAACTGGGAATCTAAAACCCCACCTGCCCCCCTGCCCGCCCAGCTCGAAACCCGCGCCCTTATCTACCCGCATGGCGCCGGCTATCCGGCTGCTGATGTGGCGGACGCCTTGCTGCAGGGCGACAACCTGGCGGTCATGTCGGGCTTGCTGGCTGATTACGAGGGCAAAATCGATCTGATCTACGCCGACCCGCCCTTCTTCACCAACCGCGCTTTCCCAGCGCGCATCGGGCGGGGAGAAGATTCGCGCCGCCCGCAGGATTGGAAGCTTGGAACGGGCTACCCTGATCGCTGGGATGATCTGGATGCCTATTTGGACATGCTCTACCCGCGCTTGTGGTTAATGCAGCGCCTGCTTTCCCCCACCGGCACGCTCTACCTGCACCTGGACTGGCATGCAGATGCCTATGCCCGCCTGCTTTTGGACGAAATCTTTGGCGCCGAGCGCTTGCTGAACGAGATTGTCTGGGTGTACCACGGCCCCTCACCGATCCGCAGCGCCTTCAACCGCAAGCATGATATCATCCTGGCTTACACCAAAAGCAACGCCTACACCTTCAACGCCGACGCGGTGCGCGAACCCTACAATCCTAACACCGTCAAGACCTTTAACTCCTCCCCGAAGGCCGGGTTTGGCAAGGTGCCCAACCTGGCGCGCGGCAAAGTGCCTGAGGATTGGTGGTACTTCCCGGTGGTGGCGCGCCTGCATGCCGAGCGCACTGGCTACCCTACCCAGAAACCAGAAGCGCTTCTGGAGCGGATCATCCTGGCTTCCTCCAACCCTGGCGATACGGTGGCGGATTTTTTCTGCGGTTCAGGTACTACCCCGCTGGTTGCCAGCCGTCTGGGGCGGCGCTACCTGGCCAGCGATGTGACCCCGCGGGCGATCCGTACAACCCAGACGCGCCTGATCGAAGGCGAGGCGCCTCCATTCAAACTACAATGTCTGGCAGGTGAAAATAGTCTACCGCAGCCCCAATCCAGCGCGGGCGTTTACCGCCAGGCTGGTAGTGTACACCTGGCAGCCGAAATTATGGATGGGTTGGAATTTTGGGAAGTTGATCCCGATTGGGATGGACGCATCTTTCGCAGCGCGGCCCAATCCGCGCGCACGCGCCGCCAGGCGCCTAGCAGCCATCTGGAGCTGGTGCGCGCGGGAAATCAAGTTTGCGTGCGCCTGGTCAAGACCAGCGGACAGGAAGCCTGGGTCGTTGTTTAGACTGAACGCTTGAGGTTACTGCACGAAGGTGCCATTGCGCAGGTCGGCTAAAGCCTTCTGGATCTCAACCTGGGTGTTCATCACAAACGGCCCGTAGGGGTAGATTGGCTCTCCAAAGCGCGCCCCCACCATCAGCATGAAACGCGCCGGCGCGCCAGGTCCGGCTTGAGCGTGAATTTGTTCGCCGTCGCCAAAGACGACCATCTTGACTGCCTGGACGAACTCGCCCGCTGCGCTACCCCCACCGCCGAACACGCCTTCCCCTTCAAACACATAAGCAATGGCAAAATCTGAGGCGGGCACCGGCAGGCTGAATTCCGCCCTCGGCTGCAGGGTGACATCCATATACACCGGCTGGGCAGCGATATCCTTCACCGGTCCGTTGACCCCACCATACTCACCCGCCACCACACGCACCGTTACCCCCTGATCTTCCACACAGGGTATGCTGCCGGCGGTCACTTCCTGATAGCGCGGTTGGCTCATCTTCTGCGCAGCCGGTAAATTCACCCATAACTGGAAACCCTGAATGATGCCATCTTCCCCGCGCCGGGGCATTTCTTCATGCATAATGCCGCGCCCGCTGGTCATCCATTGCACATCCCCCGGCCCAATGATGCCCATATTGCCCAGGCTATCGCGGTGGCGCACATTGCCTTTGAGCATATAGGTCACGGTTTCGATCCCGCGGTGGGGATGGGTTGGAAAGCCCTGGATAGGCCCTTCCAACGGATCGTTGAAAGCAAAATGATCAAATAGCAAGAAGGGGTCGAATAGATTGGAGCGCTGCGGTCCAAAAGAACGCCGCAGCAGCACGCCCGCACCCTCGATCACTAACTGCGGCTCGATAATTTGGCTGATCTGGCGAGAACGGTCTGGCATGGAAAGACTCCTGCTTCAATCTTGATAATACGCATAATTTGTGTAGCTGGTGGATTATTTACGATGAATTTCATCTATATTATACACTTAAATTCTGTGAAGAATAAATGCCATTCAAGCCATGAAATTCATCAATTCTTCACATTTTCTTCGCCGTGTATTCACAGGTCGCAGCTAGAATAGAGCCTAGATTACCAGGATGATCCGCAGCGTATCCAGATCTTTATCTGCTGAGATCAAACTGGGCCATTAGGAGACAACTATGAACCGAAAACTTACACTGATCACAATTTTGATGCTGTTTGTCGTGAGCCTGAGCGCCTGCACAACACCAGGCGAGTCGATCAACCTGGATTCCAGCAGCCTGACGACCGCTGAGCCGGTCATTGTCGCGACCGAAGAGCCTGCCTCGCCCGCCGCGCAGGCTTTACTCGAGGCTGCCGGAGTCGATGTGACCCAGGTGGATGAGGAAGGCAACACAGTGGTTGATCCGGCTGCTATAGAAACTGCGCTTGCCCCACTGATGACCGGCGAGCTAACTTCCGAAGAGGTGGCAGGCTTGCTATTCATGCGCGAAGAGGAAAAACTTGCCCGCGATGTCTATCTTTACCTGTACGAACAATGGGGCACACCTATCTTTCAGAATATCAGCCAGAGCGAACAAACCCACATGGACTCGGTCCAGACCCTGATAGATCGTTATCGCCTGAGTGACCCGACCATTGGCAAAGCAGCGGGTGAGTTCAGCGATCCGGCCCTTCAAGAACTGTATGATCAGCTGACTGCGCAAGGCAGCCAATCCCTGACAGAGGCGCTCAAAGTCGGTGCGGCGATTGAGGAAATTGATATCGTTGATCTGCAGGAACGGATTGCACAGACAACGCATGCCGATATCCAGCTAGTTTATCAGAACCTGGAAAAAGGCTCCCGTAATCACCTGCGCAATTTTGTCAAAATCCTGCTGAACCAGACCGGCGAGACGTATGCGCCACAATATCTCAGCCTGGAGCTTTACCAGTCCATCATCAGCGGTGACATTGAGCGAGGTGGCCCGGGAGGCGGCGGGAATGGTCAGGGCGGCAACGGACAGGGAGGCCAAGGCGGAAACTGATCTTCCGACCCCAGAACAAATTGAATAGCCAGCAGTAGACGCAGAGGCGCACACTGCTGGCTATTTTAATTGGTCAGGACTTACGCACTTGGTTGGAGGATCCGGAACTGGGTAACTCCTATTGGTTGAAAAAAGTGATCAGTTCTTGAGTGTATAATTCCGGGGTGGCTAAATACGGAAAATGACCGTTATCCACGGTGACTATCTGAGCATCGGGATAGGAAGCTTTTAGCTGCTGGCGCAGCTCCAGGTCGACCAGGGGATCATTGCTGGCTTCGATGATCAGCACGGGCACACGGGTTTCCGCTGGTAATTCATACTGCTCCACCACGCACTGGTAGCGCCCTGAAACCTGCGCCTTGCGCATCCGTCCAGAGACCATCTCGTTCAGAAAGGCCAGGGTGAAATCATCATTGCCGGAGGTTGGGTAGATGCTGCTTTCAAAGCTGCCCTTTAAAATATTCATCACCAGCCATTCCGGCACATAGGGGATCAGGCTGCCGACAGTGCCATATTTTTCTTGGTAGAGATCGGTTGGCGGGAAAGTGTTGGAGAAAACAGCTTTTTGAATACGTTCGGGGTGGCGGGCGACCAGGTACTGAGCCAGATAACCGCCCAGCGAAGTGCCAACTACATTGAAAGTGGTCACACCTTCCTGGTCGAGGATAACCAGCACGCCGCGCTCGAGCTCAGCCAATGAATCAACCGCCGGGTAGGTCACACTGACGACCCGGTTGGCATCTCGAAGGGTTTCAATCTGCTGCCACCAGATATCGTACGAACCAGTCATGCCATGTAAAAACAAGATAGTCTGCGCACCGGAACCGGTCGCCAGATATTCCCAGCTCACGCCGTCCACCTCCAGGCTGCTGGGCGGATAATCCGCGCGGAAAGCCTGCAAGGCGGCTACTTTCTCCGCCGGAGCGCTGGCGTAAACCTGCTCGAAGGACTGGCCAGGCGCGGGCCAAAGATAGACAGCACCCAGGAATAATACCAAAGCTAGGAAAATCCATCCTAAGCGGCGCATATTGACCTCCTTAAAGACTATTCAGGTGTAAGGGTATTTTTTATTGAATGGTTTCGTCAGGAGTCCAGCCGGTAACCCAAACCGCGCACCGTTTTAAGCATCTGTGGGTGGCGCGGGTCTTCTTCAATTGCCTGGCGCAGCCAGGAAATATGCACATCCAGGGTGCGGGTATCCCCTGTATAAGCTGTATCCCAGACGGATTTAAATAAAGTCTCGCGCTGCACCACATCGCCGCGGTGCTCGATCAGCATTTTGAGCAGTTTCACCAGGCGCGGCGTAATGCGCTCCTCGCGCCCATTACAGCTCACCCGCCGGTTGCGCATGTCCAGGCTGATCTCTCCGGCATACAGCATATTCTCATCTTGAGCTGGCAGCAGGGGCAGCATTCGATTGATCAGCTTGCGGGCGGTGAACGGCAATTCCAACACCACATTCGCGCCACTATCGCCTTCCAGCGGAAACTCACTACTGGTGATCACAATGATGGGCAGGTCGGGGCGTGTATTGCGCAATGTGCGACAATTACGCCGCCCATTCGAGCGCATTGAAGCGGCATGGACAACAATCATATTGGGTCGATTATCAGTCAGGTAATGCAACGCTTGCATGCCCGTTGAAACAATATCGACCGTATAGCCCTTGCGTCGCAAACCAGGGATTAAAGACGGGCTGGCAGCCCGTTTCCCTTCGATCCAAAGTATTTTAGCCTTCATGCATGCAATCCCTGTCGCCTTTTCGAGAGACCCATCAAAGTCCCCCAGGCGGGTAAAGTAAAATGATTATATCGGGAATCTTAACGAAATGCAACTATCTTGCGGGTGATTTTTTAAGATTCGTGAGATTGGATGCAACAGCCATA
>Ga0105106_10003940_pt1 | contig 10562 bp, 11 predicted proteins | sample PPLLaktember2015_5_FD_79109 | JGI IMG/M metagenome (GOLD analysis project Ga0105106, IMG submission 79109) | Freshwater sediment microbial communities from Prairie Pothole Lake near Jamestown, North Dakota, USA - PPLs Lake P8 Core (1) Depth... | ecosystem: Environmental > Aquatic > Freshwater >... | reverse complement strand
TATCGGGGATAGGGTATCGGGACAGGAAAGGCAGGTTGTTCTTTCTTCCCTATACCCTATACCCTTATTCACCTTTCCGTCTTCGACGTCACGCCCGCCTTGATCCGGTTTACGGCCGCGATCATGGCATCGAAGACGTTCTCCCGGAAATCCCCGGCGATGACGACGTACATCACGTCCTCGCCGACCTTCAGGGTTCCTTCGTTGACATGAGCCACAATCTCCACGATCCCCGTCATCGCCTTGATTTCCTCGAGGATCGCCTCCAGGCGCTTGCGGTCCACCCGGACGGTCACCTCCGACACGGGCCTGCCGTCCCGCGAGGTGGCCCTCACGACCCCGTTATGGCAAAGGATCATCCCTGCCTTGTGAAATTCGGGATGCTTTTTAACCTGCTCAACCAGTTCCGACAAATTCATCTCGATACCTTTCATTCCTGATCTTTACATCATTCCCTCAATGACTTCCCTTTACCCTTTACCCTTTACCCTCTTCCCCTTGACTGCCGCCCTTGCCTGTGCCATGTTGGGGCCATGAGGCGGCGAAAAGGCTCATCGACACCTCGGCTGCTCGGGGAAATCCTTCCCGAAGCCTTGAAAAAGAAGGCCCTCCATCTTCCCATGAAGGACCGTTCGCTCATCGACGCCTGGAATCGCGCCGTGGGGCCGCAGATCGGCGCGAAGGCCCAGCCGGACAGGCTCAGGGAAGACGTGCTCTATGTCCGTGTGGCCAACTCCGTCTGGATGCATGAACTCCAGTTCATGAAACAGGAGATCATCTCGAAACTCAACGGGATCCTCGGCGGGACGGCGGTTGCCCAGATCCGGTTTTTCATCGGCGAAATCGAGGCTCCGCGCGTAAAACACGCCGGGCCGGATGTGCTGCTCGACGCAAGCGATCTGAAGGCGGAAGAAAACGACTACATCCGCGAAACCCTCGCCGGCGTGGCCGACCCGGATCTGAGAGACGTCCTGCAAAAAACAATGACGCGATCTATCCTGCGGCGCCGGAAAGATTCCTGAACAGCGTTTCCAGCTCCTCCGAATACCCTTCGCCTTCCTTATAGATAAACAGCGGCGGAAGAACGGCCAGTTCCTCGCCGCCCCCTTTCACTCCTTCCAACAGGACGAAATCGCCCCTCGATCCCGGCTTTGAATGAACCATGCGGAGCCTCTTCGGTTCCATCTTCCCCGCCCTCATTCGATGGATGGCCTCCACCATGCGCGAGCAGGGATAGATCATGCAAACCCGGCCGCCGGGTTCGAGCGCATGGGAAGCGGCCTTGAGGAACTCGGCGATGGACCCCGTAATTTCGTGCCGAGCCAGGGCCTTTTGCGTTGCGGGGTTCACCTGACCCGAGCCTATCTTTCGATAGGGCGGATTGAAAATCGCGACGTCATGGGATCGGGCTTCCAAAAATTCGGCGGCCTTCCGGGCATCCCCGCAGATCATCTTTACTCGTCCCTCGAGGCCATTCATGGAAACACTGCGCCCCGCCATGTCGGCAAGATCGGCCTGAAGCTCCACTCCCGTCACCCGGACACCGGCATGCCGAAAGGCCAGCAGGAGGCTGATGACGCCGCTGCCGGCCCCGAGTTCGAGGATCCGATCCTTCTTTTTCGGTTCAACGAAATGGGCCAGCAGTACGGAGTCGATCGTGTACCGGTAGCCCTTCTTTTTCTGGAGAATCTTCAGCCGTCCCCCAAAGAGGGACTCGAGGGTCTCGTCGTCATGGATCTGCGAAGCGGATCGGTCCATTCGTGCCGCCTGTGGCGTTCCAGGATAAAGGTCAAAGGAAAAAGGTTAAAGGTTCACACCTCCCGGGGCTTCTTCCCCCTTTATCCTTTAGCCTTTATCCTTGTTCCTCGTTCTTAGTCGATCAGGTGAACAAACAGCCCGCTTCTGAGCTTCGGTTCGAACCAGGTGGATTTCGGGGGCATGATCATCCCCGCATCGGCAATGCCGATCAACTCGGAAATCCCCGGGGGGCAGAGCGAAAAGGCCACGGCATAACCCCGCTGATCCACCATCCGCTCCAGTTCATCCATCCCGCGGATCCCGCCGACGAACTTGATCCGGTCATCCGTCCGCGGGTCCTTGATCCCGAGAACGGGCCCCAGGAGATGATCCTGGAGGATGGAAACGTCCAGCTTCCCGATGAGATCGGCCTTTTCGTAGAGTGCCGTTTCTGCCTCGAGCCGGTACCAGGCTCCCTGGAGGTACATGCCGAACTGATGTGGGCTCGAGGGCGATCGTCCCGCAAAACCTGGCGTGACGATAAACTTCTCGCCGATCCGGTCCAGGAATTCCTGCCCGGTCATCCCCCGCAGGTCCTTCACGACGCGGTTGTAGTCCAGGATGTTGAGCTGCTCGTGGGAGAAGAGGGTGGCCACGAAGGCATTGTAGTCCTCCGTCCCGTTGTGCGCCTGGTTCCTCCCGCGCCTCATCCTCGCGACCGTGGCCGCCGATGCCGCACGGTGATGCCCGTCGGCAATGTAAAGGCACTCCACCTTCGAGAATTCCCCTCTCAGCTCATCGATGGTCCCGTCGTCGCAGACGACCCACGCGGTGTGGGTAACGCCGTCCGGTGTGGTGAAATCATACTCCGGGGGGGCCTTTACGATCGCGGCGATGATCCTGTCGATCGCCTCCCTGGCGCGGTAGAGAAGAAAGACTAGCCCCGTCTGGGCTCCCGCTGTTTCGATATGATTCACCCGTTCGTTTTCCTTGTCGACACGGGTGAGTTCGTGCTTTTTAATGAGTCCCGCCTCATACTCGGCCACGCTCACGCAGCCCACAAGTCCGTATTGCTCACGGCCCGCCGCCTTCTGCCTGTAAACGTAAAAACAGGGCTTCTCCTCCTGAAAGAGTACGCCCTCCCCGATGAAGTTACGCAGATTCTCGCGGGCTTTGGCGAAGACCCGGGGGTCATCATCCCGGATCTCGTCCGGGACATCGATCTCGGATTTTTCCACGCGCAGGAAGTTTCGGGGGTTATCCCGGACGATGGCCCTTCCCTCTTCGCGGTCGAGGACATCGTAAGGGAACGAGGCCACTTCGCCGGCATATTTCTTTTGCGGCCTCACGGCCCTGAACGGAATCACCAGTGCCATAGACACCTCCTGAAAGGGAGATTTCTAGCATATCGCTCTTTACAAAGCAACAAATCGCAAGGTTTCGGGTATCGGGTCTAGGGTCTCGGGTACAGGAAAATAAACAAACCGGGTGTTCAACGCATACAGGGATTTTTGTCTGTTTAAGGGTATGTTCCTTCCCTATACCCTATACCCTAATTGAGGCGGTTGATAAAATCTCCGCGAGCGGTTATAAGACGCTAAACAACGTTCGGGGGTATGCGATGACACGGGTGTTCATTCACGGACTGTAAAGCAGCAGCCAGGGCGTTAAGTGGGTCTTTTTCCGGGAGCGCTACCCCGACATGATCATCGAGGATTTCAGCGGCCCCCTCGAAGAGCGTATGAGAAAGCTCAACGGGGTGCTGGCCGGACGGACGGATATGATCCTCGTCGGCTCCAGTTTCGGGGGGCTCATGGCCGCCATCTATGCCTGCAAGAACGAACCCCGGGTGAGAAGGGTCATTCTGCTCGCGCCGGCCCTTCATGTCCCGGACTTCGCGCGTTTTCTGGACAAGCGGGTAAAGATCCCCGTGTCGCTCTTTCACGGGATAAACGATGACGTGGTGCCGCCGGCTGCCGTGAAGGCCATCGCGGGAACGGTTTTCAAAAACCTTGATTACCACCTTGTCGACGACGACCACTCGCTGCACGCCACCTTCCCGCTGATGGACTGGAAGGCGCTCATCTGAGCCCCGGGCGGCCCGGAACCGGGAGAAGCTCCTTGACAAACCCCGGGGGATCACTTAGTTTGGGTCAAACAGGCAGGAATCAGGCTATGACCGCAATAGTAACCAAAAAAGTCGTCATCCGCTACAGCGCCGACATCGTCGATCAGCCGATCGCTTGCAAGCTCGCCAAGACATACGATCTGGATTTCAATATTCTCAAGGCAAGGATCTTTCCCCGCCGTGAAGGTGTCATGGTCCTGGAGCTGAGCGGCACAAAGGAGAATTTCGACGCCGGGGTGCGCTTCATGAAAGAAAAGGGGCTCCGTGTGGAACCCCTTGCAAAAAGCGTAACCCAGAATACGGACAAGTGCGTTCACTGCGGGGCCTGTGTTGCCTTCTGCCCGACCGAGGCCCTTTACATGGACCCGAAGACATCGAAAATCATCTTCGACCCGGAACGCTGCAACGGCTGCGAGTTTTGCGTGACGGCATGTCCTGCGAGGGCCATGGCGATCGACCTCTTCTGACAGGCTGGCGACCGGGGGCATATCCCACTCTATTTGCCTTTTGTTCGCCTACCGGCATCATGCTCATGAAGATCGGAAGAGCAGAAGCGAGGAAGAGCGGATCAATAAAGAAATGAATCAACAATCCACTCCGATCTTCCGCTCTTCATAACTTCCTAAGTTCGCAAACTTTTCATGGGCCCTTGCATCAGGTCATTCTTGAGCAGCCTGCAGGAAACGCTCCGAGCGGTCATTTCTTTTTCTTTCCCCTCTCCGCGTCCTTCTTTTCGCCGTTATTGAGGGCCCTGTCCATGTGCTTGTTCATATTGCCCTTCTGGTCGGCGAAAAACTCCCTGGCGCTCTCCATGACATCTCCCCCCTTGGCCACGACCTTGTCGACGACCCCCCTGAATTTCGTTTTCAGGTCACCGGACGGGACGAAGTGCTGGAAGGCAAGCAGGGCCAGAACGACGGCGGCGACGATGAGCGTCAGCTTGAAGAAGCGGCTGAGGAGCCAGAACAGACCGACGGCGGCAAGGATAATGAGAAGGACGATTACCCCATTCTCGGACACGAAGCCGGCAATGGCATCCATCGCGATCCCTCCTTGTGCGGCATAAGGTTGATTAACACGATTCCTCTGTGATATCCACTAATTATTGCGCCTTGACAAAGCACACTCCCCGGTCTAGATTGCAAACTTCAAGAAACGTGCCGAAACGGGAATCCAGCCCCGTCTTCAGGCATCGATCGGGAGGCCGCCGCGACGGATCGCCACGGTGAGGACCATGAGCAAGAGCCGGGACAATCAAGGCCGGGATGGAAGCATGCCGGCAGAATCGCCCAGGAGGGTTGCCATGGCAACGCTGGGCTGCAAGGTGAACCAGTGCGAATCGGCGGCCATGGCGGATCGCCTGAAGCAGTTGGGTCACACCGTGGTGGGCTTCGATGCCGAGGCCGATGTCTTCATCATCAACACCTGCACGGTGACGGCACGGACGGACTTTCAATCCCGGCAGCTCATTCGGAGGGCGGCGAGGCGAAACCCCGCCGCGCCTGTCATCGTCACAGGCTGCTATGCCCAGGTGGCGCCGGATCTGCTCAAGGAGCTGCCCAACGTGCGTCTTGTCGCGGGAAACGTCGAAAAAGAGCTTATCCCGGGGCTTGTCGGGACCCTGAACGGAGGCCCTGCGGACGTGCTTGTCCGCGATATCGGGCAGGTCAGGCAGTTCTCGGGTCTCACCCCCGATCGATTTCCCGGGCGGACGAGGGCTTTCCTCAAGATCCAGGACGGGTGCAATGCCTGGTGCAGCTACTGCATCATTCCGAAGGCAAGAGGGCCCAGCCGCAGCATGCCGGAGGATCATGTCGCTAAACGCGTCGCATCGCTGGCCGCCGCGGGCTATCGCGAGATTGTCCTCACGGGGATCCACCTCGGTGCTTGGGGGAAGGATCTGACCCCGTCGTCGGACTTTCCGTCGCTCGTGCGCCGGATCGGGGATGCGGGGCAGATCGGGAGGCTCAGGCTCAGCTCGATCGAACCCCTGGAGGTGACCGATGAGCTGATTTCATGCCTCCGGGACTCGACGGTACTGTGCCGGCACCTGCACATCCCGCTTCAGAGCGGCGATGACCGGATCCTTGCCGCCATGGGGAGGCACTACGACCGGGAATTTTTCAGGGAACGGATCGAGCGGCTCGTCGCGGAAATCCCCGACCTTGCGATCGGCGTCGATGTCATGGCCGGATTCCCCGGAGAGGGGGATCACGAATTCGAGAACACGATCGTCCTGCTCCGGGAGCTCCCGGTGGCCTACCTCCACGTCTTCCCCTACTCGGAGCGGCCGGGCACGGCGGCATCGGGCATGCCGGGAAAGGTGGAGGAAAACGTCAGGGCCACGCGTGCGGCGGAACTCAGGGGTCTTGGGCTCGCCAAGCGGGAGGCGTTTGTAAAGCGTTTTGCGGGATCGAAGCGGGTCGTCCTCGTCGAGGAGAGCCGCGACAGGAAAACAGGCCGACTGAAGGGATTCACCGGCAATTACATCCCGGTGTGCCTGCAGGGCGGGAGCAGGAGCATGATGAACCGTTTTGTCGATGTCGTCATTGAATTAGATGACGCCGGCACCGCAACCGGCCGGGTCTGCCATGAACAGTGAGCGTCTGGAACAGATTGCCGGACTGGAGGAAGCCCTGGGGTACAAATTCAGAGACCCCTCTTTTCTTGATTGCGCCCTCACGCACCGGTCCTTCGCCAACGAAAACCCCGACCTCAAGATGCAGGACAACGAGCGTCTCGAGTTTCTCGGCGATGCCGTCCTCACCCTGTGCATCACGGACATGCTGGTGAAGAAGTTCCCGGAATGCACCGAGGGGGATCTTTCCAAGATCCGCTCCTCCATCGTCAACGAAAGACCCCTGGCGGGGCTCGCGCGGGAACTCCGCATCGGTGATTACCTGCTGCTGGGCAGGGGGGAGGACATCTCCGGCGGTCGCTCGAAGAGTTCCCTGCTGGCCAATGCGCTCGAGGCCATCATCGCCGCCGTATACTGCGACACGGGGTTTGCGGGCGCCTTCGACTTCATCGGAAAGAGATTCCATCCCCTTCTGGAGACGGGGGCTGCCTCTGTCTTTTACCAGGACTACAAGACCAGCCTCCAGGAAACCACCCAGAACCGCTTCCGTGTCATCCCGAGGTACAGTGTCATCCGGGAGTTCGGGCCTGACCATGACAAGGTCTTCCAGGTCCGAGTGGCCGTCGGGGAGGTCGTGAGCACGGCGGGGCTGGGCCGCAACAAGAAGGAAGCCGAGCAACGCGCCGCCAAGAAGGCGTTGGAGGCGATCGAAAAGCTCGCGCCGCCGAACAACAAGGATGAGGACCAAGGACAAAGGCTAAAGGATAAAGGGGAAATAATTCCGAATGTTTGATCCTTTAACCTTTTTCCTTTGACCTTTAACCTGAGTTGTCGCAGCTCCATGACCGAATAGACGGAACAGACGGAATAGACCCGCATGAAGCCATTGATCATCCCCTTCTTCCTCCGCAACCGGGGCTGCCCTCATCGATGTGTCTTCTGCAACGAGAGGATCATCTCGGGCAATGCCGAGGCGATCACGGAAGCAGGCATGCGCGAAACGGTGAGATCGTATATCGCCGCAAGCAGAAAAAGCGACCGCGTCGAGATCGCCTTTTACGGGGGAAGCTTCACCGGCATGGCCCGCGAGGAGCAGATGGAGTTGCTTCGCATGGCCGGGACGCTCATCGGCGAGGGTTCGGTCCACTCCATTCGAGTCTCCACACGGCCCGACGACATCGAAGGGGCCTGGCTCGACACGCTGAAAAATATGGGGGTGAGGGCCGTCGAGATCGGCGCCCAGTCCACGGACGACGGGGTCCTCCGCAAATCGGCGCGCGGGCACACCGCGGAGGATGTCCGAAAGGCCGTCGGGATCCTGAAAGAAAAGATGTTCGAGACGGGCATCCACCTCATGGCGGGGCTTCCCGGGGATAGCCGGGAGAAATTCTTAACCTCCGTTGCCGACGTGATCCGCACCAGGCCCAACACGGTCCGCATCCACCCGGTCCTCGTCTTCCGGGACACGGAACTCGCCCGCCTCTACGAGAGAGGGGTCTTTCGCCCCCTTCCCCTCGAGGAGGCCGTCTCGTGGTGTAAGGTCGCTCTGGTGCGATTCACGAGGGCACACATCCCCGTCATTCGCCTGGGGCTGCAGTCGACGGGTGAGATGGAAAGAAAGGGGGGCATCCTTGCCGGCCCCTGGCACCCGGCTTTTCGCAGCCTCGTGGAGGCGGATCTCTTCAGGGACATGGCCCTCGAGTTGATTGCGAAGGCCGGCGGCATCGACAGCGGACAGGTGTTTCACGTCGCCCCGGCGGACCTGTCGAACTTCAACGGGATGGGCAGAACGAATCTCGCCTATCTGGAGGCCCGCTTCGGCAGCCGCCCCGTCACGGCAAAAACGGACCCGTCGCTGCCGAGGGGCGCCCTCGTGCTCCGGTACGGCGCCAGGGAATACGTGACATCGATTGCGGAGGTCAGTCTTGTTTAAATCGGGATTCATCGCCATCGCCGGCCGCCCCAACGTGGGCAAATCCACGCTCCTGAATGCGATCCTGGGCGAGAAGATCGCCATCACGAGCAGCAAGCCCCAGACAACGAGAAACCGGATCACGGGAATCCTGAACACCGACGACGGGCAGTTCATCTTCCTGGACACGCCAGGCATCCACCGGGCAAAGACGCCCCTGAACCGCTACATGGTGAAGGAGGCGACGAGCACCTTCAGCGAGGTCGACCTGATCCTGTTTCTCATCGAGGCCGACCGCGGCCATGACTCCGGCGACGCTCTCATCATCGAGAGCCTGCGGGAGGCGGGTGTCCCCGTATTCCTCGTGATCAACAAGATCGACCTGGTGGCCAAACCGACGCTGCTGCCCCTGATCGACCGCTTCCGCGGCCTTTATGAATTCCGTGAGATCGTTCCCATGTCGGCCGCACGCGGCGACGGGGTGGACCGTCTTCTCGACCTCATCCGGGAGGCACTGCCCGAGGGGCCGAAGTTTTTCCCCGACGACATGTTCACGGACAACTCGGAGCGCTTCATCGCCGCCGAAATCGTCCGGGAGAAGATCCTGCTGCTCACCCAGAGGGAGATCCCCTACGCCACGGCCGTCACCGTCGATTCATTCAAGGAGGACGAGGAAAAGAACCTCATCCGGATCGCGGCCACGATCACCGTGGAGAAGGATTCCCAGAAGGGCATCCTCATCGGCAAGGGCGGCAGGATGCTCAAGGAGATCGGCACCCAGGCCCGCCTGGAAATGGAGAAGTTTTTCGCCGCGAAAATCTTCCTGGAACTTTTCGTCCGGGTGCGCAAAGATTGGACAAAAGACGCCAAGTGGCTGAAGGAGTTCGGATACGGGGACAAATAAAAGGGTATCGGGGCTCGGGTATCGGCAAGGAAGGAAAGCCCTATACCCCATACCCCATACCCTATACCCTATACCCTATACCCTGAAAGGAATTATGAAACCTCTCATAGCCATCATCGGACGGCCCAACGTGGGCAAATCTACGCTCTTCAACCGGCTCTCGGATCGCAAGAAGGCAATCACCATCGACCAGCCCGGGGCGACGCGCGACCGCAACTACACCGAAGCGAGCTGGCAGGGAAAGGCCTTCGACATCGTCGACACGGGCGGGTTCGAGCCGGTCTCGACGGAGAAAATCCTGATGCAGATGCGCGAGCAGACGAGGCTCGCCATGGAGCAGAGCGATCTCATCATCTTCCTGATGGACGGCAAGGAAGGTCTCTCGCCTGCCGACGAGGAGATCGCAAAACTGCTGCGCACCTACAAGAAGCCCGTCTTCTACGCCGTCAACAAGATCGACGGGGAACGCCACGACAATCTCGCCTACGAGTTCTACCGCCTCGGGATCGACCGGATCTATGCTATCTCCTCCGAGCATGGCCGGGGGGTCGACGAGCTGATGGATGACGTCGTTGCGGCTCTCCCCGATGCGCCGCCGGCCACGGGCGAGGAAGAGGAGGAGCGGATCCGGATCGCCGTCGTGGGACGGCCCAACGTGGGAAAATCGTCCCTGGTCAACAAGATCCTGGGCTACGAGCGCAGCATCGTGAACCCGACACCAGGAACGACGCGCGACGCCATTGACACGCCTTTCGAGTTCCGCGACCGCAAGTATGTCCTCGTCGACACGGCGGGCATCCGCAGGAAAAGCCGGATCAGCCTCACGCTGGAAAAGTACAGCGTCATCGAAGCCCTGAGAACGCTCAATCGCTGCGATATCGCCCTTCTGCTCATCGACGCCGAGGAGGGGATAGCCGAACAGGACGCGAAGATCGCCGGGCTCGTCCTCGACAAGGGGGTGGCCTGCATCATCGTGGTGAACAAGTGGGACCTGCTCGAAAAGGACAACAGCACGATCGGTGTGCACGTGGAAAAAATACGCAACACCCTGAAATTCCTGCAGTTTGCTCCCATCATCTTCGTTTCGGCCGTCACGGGGCAGCGGGTGACGCGCATCTTCGACCTCATCGAGGCAACCCACGCGGAGTACACGAAGCGCATTCCCACGGCGGAGCTCAACGAGAAGGTCCAGGCCTTCGTGGCCGAAAACCCGCCGCCCATGTACCGCAATCGCCCCAACAAAATCGTTTACGTCACCCAGAGCTCCGTGAAGCCGCCCACGTTCATCTTCTTCGTGCGCGAG
>Ga0105106_10003939_pt1 | contig 10563 bp, 10 predicted proteins | sample PPLLaktember2015_5_FD_79109 | JGI IMG/M metagenome (GOLD analysis project Ga0105106, IMG submission 79109) | Freshwater sediment microbial communities from Prairie Pothole Lake near Jamestown, North Dakota, USA - PPLs Lake P8 Core (1) Depth... | ecosystem: Environmental > Aquatic > Freshwater >... | reverse complement strand
CCGCCATCAGCCGTTCTTCGCGGCGAAGTCCTTCATGAACTGGACCAGGGCCTCGCAACCCGCGCGCGGGAACGCGTTGTAGATGCTGGCGCGCATGCCGCCCGCCGAGCGGTGTCCCTTCAGGCCGTCGAGCCCCGCCTTCGTGGCCTCGGCGACGAAGCGCTTGTCGAGCTCCGGGCTCGGGGTGCGGAACACCACGTTCATGAGCGAGCGGCAGTCCCGCCGGACGGGCGCCTCGTAGAACGGCTCGCCGTCGAGGTAGTCGTAGAGCACCGCCGCCTTCTCTTCGTTGCGGTGCGCGATCGCCGGCAGACCGCCCTGGGCGAGCAGCCACTTGAAGACGCGTCCCATCAGGTAAATGCCGAAGCTGCAGGGCGTGTTGTAGAGCGAGCCCTGCTCGGCGTGCACGCGGTAGCGCAGCATCGTCGGCAGCTCGCGCACCGGCGGCTCCAGCAGGTCCTCGCGCACGATCACCAGCGTGACCCCCGCGGGCCCGAGGTTCTTCTGGGCGCCGGCGTAGATCACGCCGTACTTCGTCACGTCGATCGGCTTCGAGTAGATGTCGCTCGACGCGTCGCAGGCCAGCCAGACGCCGGGCGGCGGCGTCGGCTCGCTGCGGAACTGCGCGCCGAAGATGGTGTTGTTCGAGGTGAAGTGGGCGTAGGCCGGGCGCTCCGACCAGTGGGTCTCGCTGGCGCTCGGGATGTAGGTGTAGTTCGCCGACTTCGACGACGCCGCGACGTGGACGCTGCCGTAGTAGCCGGCCTCGTGGATCGCCTTCTGCGACCAGGCGCCCGTGTCGACGTAGTCGGCGACGCGGCCGTCGGGCAAAAAGTTGGCCGGCAGCATGGCGAACTGCAGCGACGCGCCGCCCTGCAGGAACAGCACCTTGTACGAGGCCGGGATGCCGGCCAGCGCGCGGCAGTCCGCCTCGGTCTCCTCGATGACGCGCTCGAAGGGCCCGCCGCGATGGCTGTGCTCGAGGATGCCGATGCCGGTGCCGGCGAAGTCCCAGAGGTCGCGCTGGGCCTCCTGGAGCACGGGCTCCGGGAGGACGGCCGGCCCCGCCGAGAAGTTGAAGATGCGTTGGCTCATGGCGTGTCTCTTCGGCTCCCCGCGGGCGGCGACGGAGCCCGAATGGATAGCTAGCTTCTGTCTCCCATGCAGCCCGTGGTGGAGATCGAGCTGGGCCGCCTGCGCGGCGCCCGCCGCGGCGGCGTCACCCTGTTCCGGGGGATTCCCTATGCGGCGCCGCCGGTGGGACCCCGCCGGCTGCGTCCCCCCGAGCCCCCGGAGCCCTGGGGCGGGGTGCGCGACGCCACGCGGGCCGGCGCCTCGGCTCCCCAGCCTCGCGCGGCGCTGACCGGCCCGCTCGGTGGCCTGATGGACGGGGGCCGCCAGAGCGAGGACTGCCTCACCCTCAACGTCTGGACCCCGGGCCTCGACGGCGAGCGGCGGCCGGTGCTGGTCTGGATCCACGGCGGGGCCTTCGTGTTCGGCTCGGGCAGCACGCCCTTCTACTCCGGGCGGCGGCTGGCGCAGCGCGGCGCGGTGGTGGTGACCCTCAACTACCGGCTCGGCGCCCTCGGCTTCGCGCACTTCGGGCTGCTCGGCGTGCCGGGCGCCGAGGACATGGTGAACCTCGGGCTCCAGGACCAGGTGGCGGCGCTGCGCTTCGTGCGCGAGCACATCGCCGCCTTCGGCGGCGACCCCGGGAACGTCACCGTGTTCGGCGAGTCGGCGGGCGCGATGAGCGTCGGCACGCTGCTCGGCACGCCCGCCGCGCGGCCGCTCCTGCATCGCGCCATCCTGCAGAGCGGCGCGGCGCACAACGTCTCGGGCCCCGAGCGTGCGGCGCGCGCGGCCGACGCGCTGCTGCGCGAGCTCGGCGCGACGCCGCGCACGGCGCTTCGCACCCTCGCCGAGACGCCCGTCGAGGCGCTGCTCGCCGCCCAGCACCGCGCCACCCTGGCCCTCGGCATCATCCACGGGACGCTGCCGTGGCAGCCGGCGGTCGACGGTCGCGTCATCCCGCGCCAGCCCCTGGATGCGATCGCCGCGGGCGAGGCCGCGGGCATCCCGCTGCTCATCGGCACGAACCGCGACGAGTGGAAGCTCTTCACCCTGTTCGACCGCCGCACCCGGAGCCTCGACGCCGACGGCCTGCGGCGGCGGCTCTCGCGCGTGCTGCCGGAGAAGGACGAAGCGGGCGTCGGCTTCGGCGAGCGCGCGCTGGAGCTCTACCGCAGCGCGCGCACCGGCCGCGGTCGGAGCGGGCCCCTCGAGCTCTGGGAGGCGTTCCAGGCGGATCGCATCTTCCGCTACCCCGCGGCGCGCCTCGCCGAGCTGCAGGCCGTCCACGAGCCGCGAACGTTCAAGTACCTCTTCGACTGGGCGCCGCGCCTCGGTCGCCAGCGCATCGGCGCCTGCCATGCCCTCGAGATCCCCTTCGTGTTCGGAACGCTGCGCCATCCGCTGCTGCGCGTGCTGGTCGGCGCGTCGGGCGAGTCGCTCGCGCTCTCGCGCACGCTGCGCGACGCGTGGATCTCCTTCGCGCGGAGCGGCGAGCCGAGCTCGCCGGCCCTCGAGGCCTGGTCGCCCTACGAAGGCCGAGAGCGTGCGACGATGCGACTCGGGCCTCGCTGCGAGCTGGTTCGGGCGCCCCTCGAGGAAGAGCGCCGCTTCTGGGAGCCTCACCTGGCGCGGCCCATCGACTGAGCCGCGCGGCCGGCGGCGCGGCGCGCGCGCAGGGCGTGCCACACGCTCGGCACGTCGGGCTGCCAGCTCGGCAGCGTCGCGGTGATCGCGATCTCCTCGAGGGCCGAGGCGACGAGGACCGCGGCGGCGAGGTGGAACAGCGCGGGCTCGCCGCGTGCCACCAGCAGCAGCGCGCCCGCCGCCATCAGCCACGAGCAGAGCTTTGCGCCCCAGGTGTGGTAGCTGGTGAGCCGGCGGAAGCGCAGCAGGCCGGCGAGCGTCGGTGTCGCGAAGGCGGCCAGCGCCGCGAGCACCCAGGGCGCCTCGGCGCGCAGCAGGTCCGGCCACAGCCACCAGAGGAAGAGCGGGAGCGTCGCCCAGGTGGCGAGGTCGGCGATGCTGTCGAGCCGTGCGCCGAGGGCGCTCGCCTGGCCGAAGCGGCGCGCCCACTGCCCGTCGACGACGTCCGAGGCCATCGCGGCGACGAAGCTGGCGAGGAACGGCCCGCCCTGGCCGGCGAAGGCGAGGGCGCCCTGGACCGGGACCAGGGCGAGGCGGAAGAGGGACAGGGTGTTGGGGACGTTCAGGGGGATGGCGGTCATGGGGTCTCCTCGGGAGGAGTCCATGAGCAAGGGGGGTGCCAGGAGGGATGGAGTTCTAATTCTACTTTGATATCAGCTAGTTACCTAGCTTGCGCAGGATTGAGAACCGATTCTCATATATACATCCAGAGATCATCACGCATACGTAAAATGTACGTTCGTCACCCCGGACGCGGCCCCGGGTACATACGGGTCGGACGGGTCACGTCCGAGGAGCGAAGACGATGGGCAAGGACTTCTGCATTCCGAGCACGTGGGTGGTCTGGGGTCTCGGCAAGGGTGGCTCGGTGCACACCTGCGGGGGCTGCGGAGCGCGCATGTTCGTCCGGCACTCCTCGGGGCTCTGCCCGCTGTGCTTCAACGGGCTGAACGAGAGCGCCGAGGCGCTCCCGGTGGTGCACGTGCCGACGGAGCGGGCGCTGGCCGGGGTGCTCGACGATCCCGCCATCGAGGCCGACGCGCGCCCCGAGTAGCGCCCGGTCCGGCCGTCCGGCGGAGGGCGCTGCTACGCTCGCGCGCCCGATGAGCGCAGCGCAGACGATCTACCTGATCCGCCACGGCGAGACGGCGTACAACGCGCAGCGGATCCTGCAGACGCCCGACGTGCCGCTCTCCGAGCACGGGCTCGAGCAGGCGCGGCGGCTGGCGGAGCGGCTCGCGGGAGCGGGCGTCGCGCGCATCCTGTCGAGCGATCTCGAGCGCGCGGTGATGACGGCGCGGGCCCTCGAGGCGACGACGCGCGCGCCGATCCACCTGGACCCGCTGCTCCAGGAGCGCAACTTCGGCGCGCTGCGCGGTCGCGCCTACGCCGACCTCGGCTTCGACCCGTTCGCTCCCGGCTACGAGCCGCCGGAAGGCGAGAGCGTGCCGCGCTTCCACGAGCGCGTGGCGCGCGCGTGGGCGGCCATCCAGCAGCACGCCGCCGCGGCCGGCGGCCCGCTCGCCGTGGTGACCCACGGCCTCGTCTGCCGCGACCTCGTCGCCCACCACCTCGTGGTGCCGCCCGAGCTCGCCGCCCCGGCCGACCCCTACCGCTGGACCAACACCTGCCTCACCGAGATCGAGGGCCCCCCCTGGACCGTCCGCCTCCTCGCCTGCACCACCCACCTCGGGTTTAGCAAGGGGACGGACTTAAGAATTTAGAATTCCCGCGGGATTCTAAATTCTTAAGTCCGTCCCCTTTCTAAACTCAGGCGATCGCCTTGGCTTCGCGGAGGGTGCGGAGGTCGGCGTCGGAGAAGCCCCAGTCGCGGAGGGCGGCGTCGGTGTGCTGGCCGGGGTGGGCCGGCGGGGTCGGCACCGACGGCGCCGTCCGGCTGAAGCGCGGCGCGGGCCCCGGCTGGAGCTTGCCGGCGATCTCGACGAAGGTGCCGCGCGCCACGTTGTGGGGATGCTCGTAGGCCTCGCCCATGCTGAGGACGGGGGCGAAGCAGACGTCGCTGCCCTCCATGATCTCGCACCATTCCGCGCGCGTCTTCGTCTTGAAGATCGCGGCGAGGCGCTGCTTCATGGCGGGCCACTGACCGCGGTCCATCTGGCGGGGCAGCGTCTCGCCCTCGAGCCCGGCGCGCTTGATCAGCTCGGCGTAGAACTGCGGCTCGATCGAGCCGATCGCGACGTGCTTGCCGTCCTTCGTCTCGTAGGTCTCGTAGAAGTGGGCGCCGGTGTCGAGCAGATTGGTGCCGCGCTCGTCGCTGAACATGCCCGCGTGGCGGAACGTGTGCATCATCGTCATCAGCACCGCCGCGCCGTCGACCATCGCCGCGTCCACCACCTGGCCCTGCCCCGAGCGCGCGCGCTCCACCAGCGCGCACACCACGCCGAACGCCAGCAGCATGCCCCCGCCGCCGAAGTCGCCCACCAGGTTGAGCGGCGGCAGCGGCTTCTCGCCCGCGCGTCCGAGGTGATGCAGCACGCCCGCGAGCGCGATGTAGTTGATGTCGTGGCCGGCGGCCTGCGCGATCGGTCCCTCCTGCCCCCAGCCCGTCATGCGCCCGTAGACGAGTCGCGGGTTGCGCGCGAGGCACACCTCCGGCCCCAGCCCGAGGCGCTCCATCACGCCGGGCCGGAAGCCCTCGAGCAGCGCGTCGGCGCGCTCCGCCAACCGGAGCACCGTCTCGACGCCCTGCTCCTGCTTCAGGTCGACGCCGATGCTGCGCCGCCCGCGGTTCAGGAGATCGAAGCTCGCGCCCTCCGGCGGGCTGGCGGGCACGTTCTGCGCGCGGTCGATGCGCAGCACCTCGGCCCCCATGTCCGCCAGCATCATGGCGGCGAAGGGGCCCGGCCCGATCCCCGCGATCTCGATCACCTTCACGCCCTGGAGCGGCCCCATTTCGTTGCTCTCCCATTCCTTCCGGTGCGAAGGGCGCATGATATCCAGTCCGGTCGCGACGCCAGAACGCACCAGAGAAGGTCGCGCGCACCCTTGACCCCCCGGGGATGCAACTATTCACACTCCGTTCACCCCCCAAGGGCCTTTTGCGATCCCTGTCACACCAAAGCTTCGCGGGGATGTCGAGAATCCAAGCTGATGAGGCACGCCCCCCGCCTGCTCTGCACCGCCCTTGCGGCCTTCGCGCTGGGAGCCGCCGCCGGCGCCCGCGCAGACGGAGAGCTGGCGGCGTACCACCCGTTGGAGGCTCCGGCCTCCGAGTCGACGGGGACGCAGTCGAAGACCCTCGAAGCCGTGCTGTGGAGCGAGGCGCGCCACCTCGGCTCCGAGATCCGCGCGTCCGTGGGCGCCGCGATCGCGCGCGCGGAGCGCGACCACGGCATCCCCGCGCTGCTGATCGTTTCGCTCATCGTCCAGGAGAGCGGCTTCGACCCGACGGCGGAGAACGCCGGCGCCCTCGGCCTGCTCCAGCTCCGCCCCTTCGTCGCGAAGGACTACGCCGCGCGGCGCGGCCTCCGCTGGAGCGGCGAGGCCACCCTGCTCGATCCCGCAAGTAACATCCAGCTCGCGAGCGGCTACCTCGGCGAGCTGATCGCTCGCTTCGGCAGCCTCGACCTCGCCCTCGAGGCGTACAACAAGGGCCCCGAGCTCGTGAAGCGCCAGCTCCGCGAAAACGGCGACCAGGGGCCCACCGCCCGCTTCGCGAAGAGCGTGATGGGCCGCTACCAGCGGTACAACGCGCGCTACTCCGGCTTCTAGGCCACGCGCGGCGCCACGGGCGCTCGCTCTGGCCGCCCGGCCGCCGGGGCGGCACCATGACTCCCGCGGAGGGGAGCCATGCGACAGGTCTGGATTCCGAAGGCCGGACCGCCCGAGGTCCTCGAGCTGCGCGAGGCCCGGGACCCGATCCCGAAGCACGGCGAGCTGCGTATCCGCGTCGCCGCCGCGGGCGTGAACTTCGCCGACCTGATGGGCCGCATGGGCATGTACCCGGATCTGCCGCCGATGCCCGTCGTGCCGGGCTACGAGGTCGCCGGCCGCGTCGACGCCGTGGGCGACGGCGTGGAGAGCGACTGGGTCGGCCGCGACGTGCTCGCGCTCACCCGCTTCGGCGGCTACTCCGACGCCGTCTGCGTCCCCGAAGCGCAGGTCTCGACCCGTCCCGAGGGCTTCTCCGCCGAGGAGGCCGCGGCCATCCCCGTCAACTACCTCACCGCCTGGCAGCTTCTCTTCGTGATGGGCTCGCTCCACCCGGGCGAGACGGTGCTCGTGCACTCGGCAGGGGGCGGCGTCGGTATCGCGGCGATCCAGCTCGCGAAGCATTTCGGCGCGCGCGTCTTTGGCACCGCCTCGGCGGGCAAGCACGACCGCCTGAAGGCGCTCGGCGTCGACGCCTGCATCGATTACACGCGCGAGGACTTCGAGACGCGCGTGCGCGAGCTCACCCACGGCCGCGGCGTGGAGCTGGTGCTCGACGCCGTCGGCGGCCCCTCGTTCAAGAAGAGCTACCGCAGCCTCGCGCCGACCGGCCGGCTCGGCATGTTCGGCCTGTCGGCCGCGGCAACCGGTAAGAAACGCAGCCTGCTCCGGGCCCTCGGGCCGGTGCTGCAGACCTTCAACCTGCGCTTCGCGCCGCGCGGGCTGATGGACGCGAACAAGGGCGTCTTCGGCGTCAACGTCGGCCACCTCTGGGACGAGACCGACCGCGTGAACGCCTGGATGGAGCGCCTGCTCGCCCTCGCCGAGCAGGGCGTGGTGAAGCCGATCGTCGACCGCACCTTCCCGCTCGAGCGCGCCGCCGAAGCGCACCACTACCTGCAGGACCGCAAGAACTTCGGGAAGGTCCTGCTCACGGCATGACGCGCCTCGGCAAGCGCGAGAAGGCCGAGCGCATCGCCAAGCTGCTCGACCGCCTCTACCCCGAGCCTCCGGTCCCGCTGCGTCACGAGGATCCCTTCACGCTGCTCGTTTCGGTGGTGCTCTCGGCGCAGTGCACCGATGCGCGCGTCAACCAGGTGACGCCGGCCTTGTTCGCGGAAGCGCCCACCCCCGCGGCGCTGGCGCGGCTGCCCGTCGCGCGGATCCAGCGCCTGATCCAGAGCTGCGGGCTCGCGCCGCAGAAGGCACGGAGCCTCTCGGGCCTCGCTCGCCAGCTCGTGGACGAGCACGGCGGGCGCGTCCCGGCGGACCCCGAGGCGCTGGAGCGCCTGCCCGGCGTCGGCCACAAGACCGCCAGCGTCGTGCTGGTGCAGGCCTTCGCCGTCCCCGCCTTCCCGGTGGATACCCACATCCACCGGGTCGCCGCGCGCTGGGGCCTCTCGAGCGGCCGCAACGTCGCGCAGACCGAGCGCGACCTGAAGCGCCTCTTCCCCGAGGCCGCCTGGGGCCGCGTCCACCTGCAGATGATCTACTTCGGCCGCGAGCACTGCCCGGCGCTGGGACACGACGCGGCGGCGTGCCTCGTCTGTTCCTGGGCGGCGCCGAAGCGGCGCGTCGCGGCCGAGGCGCGCCGACGGCGTCGCGGCAGGCGGGCCCGGGCGTAAGGGCGGCAGGCGGCGGGGCGAGAGCCTGCGCCTCGGGCCCTAATCGGGTGTGTCGAGCGGGCTCCGCACGCCGCGCCCGCCTCGATTGAGCACGTGGGTGTAGACCATCGTGGTCTCCACGCTGCGGTGCCCGAGCAGCTCCTGCACCGTGCGGATGTCGTAGCCGGACGCTAGCAGGTGCGTCGCAAAGCTGTGACGCAGAGTGTGGCAGGACGCGGGCTTCGCGATGCCGGCGGCCCGCACGGCCCGCTTCACGGCGCGCTGCACGGCCGTCTCGTGCAGGTGATGGCGGCGCTCGCCGCCGCAGCTCGCGTCGCGGTGCCGACGGCTGGCTGGAAACACCCATTGCCAGCCCAGCTCGCGCTCGGCCCCGGGGTACTTGCGCGCGAGCGCTTGGGGCAGCACCACCGCGCCGAACCCCGCGGCCAGATCGGCCTCGTGCAGCCTGCGCACGCGCCGGAGCTGCGCTCGGAGCGGCTCCGTCACCGCCTCGGGCAGCGGCACGACGCGGTCCCGCCCGCCCTTGCCGCGGCGCACGCGGATCTCCCGCACGGCGAAGTCGACATCCTTCACACGGAGCGTCAGTGCCTCCAGCAGTCGCAAGCCCGCGCCGTAGAGCAGGCTCGCTACCAGACCCGGCTCGCCGTCGAGCTGCGTCAACAGCGCCCGCACCTCCGCGCGGTCGAGCACCACGGGAAGCCGCCGGGGCCGCTGGGCGCGCACCAGCCCCTCGAGCTCGGGGATCGCCTGACGGAGCACGTGCCGGTAGAGGAACACCAGCGCATTCAGCGCCTGGTTCTGCGTCGACGCCGCGACCCCGCGCGCACAGGCCAGATGGCTGAGGAACGCCGCGATCTCCGGCGCTCCGAGCCCCGCCGGATGCCGCTTGCCGTGGAACAAGACGAAGCGCCGGACCCAGTGGACGTACGCCTCTTCGGTTCGCGCGCTGTAGTGCCTGAGCCGAAGCTCGTTCCGCACCCGTTCGAGCAGCCGCGGCCCCTGGCCGGGCGCGTCCCCCTGTGAACTTCCGTCCACGGCGATACCCCGAGGCCAGCGGCACGAAACGCCGCAAGCCCCACGACGGGGTGAGCAAGGGACCCACCGCAGCCTATCGCCGACCCGAAATTCCCGCAAAGGCTTCATCGGCCCGCGGGCTATCGCGGGAGCGGCATCGGATGCGACCGCGGCTTCCCCTCGATCGTTCGCGCCGGAAGCCATTGCGCCGCAGGCTATCGCGGGCGCAAAATGCGGCGGGGACGCGGTTCAATACTATGTTGGGCGGCGTGAAGTGACTCAGAAGCGCGCGCATCCGCGAAACGTCCCCGGCGATTTCTACGTCGAAGACGGCTGCTGCACGCTCTGTGACATGCCTCGCACAGAAGCACCCGATCTCTTCGCCATCTGCGACGACCCGGCTGGCTATCAGCATTGCTTCGTCGCCAGGCAACCGGGCAACCCCCAGGAGCTCGACCGAATGGTCAGCGCAATCGAATGCGCTGAACTTGACTGCATTCGGTATCGCGGGTCTGACCCGAACGTTCAATCGAGGCTCGTGGAACTCGGCGAAGGGCCGCAGTGTGACGCGCTGCTCCCGCAGCTCGCGCAACGCTCGCAGCAGGTCCTGGTTCGCCGCCGTAGGCAAGCACTCATCAGGCGTTGGAAGCATCGGTTGTCTACATGGCTTCCGCGGTAGACCTTGGCACGAGCTCTGGCGGCACGCCGCCCAACAAGGCGCTGCAGCTGACCGTCAAGGGCCGCGCTCCGATCAACCGCGGTAAAGTCTGGCGTCGCACATCGGCGCTCCGGTCCGCCACGGTGGCGGCCCTTGCCGGCAGCTGAGCGCCGATCCGTTAGGCGGGCCACCAGCGGCGATGCTCGCACGAGTTGTCAGAGGAACGTTGCGCCTCATCATTGTCACAGTGGTTCTCTCCTGTGCCTGCGCGTTGCCAACACACCCCGATTGCACGGCGCTCGAACGCTGGCCGACGGTAATGGCTACTGGGTACCTCCGAAACCATGGTCTCGCGACGAGCGAATCGCTGAGGCTTGCCGAGACCAACGTCATTCGTTTGGCCTCCGAGCAGATTGGCCGAGACCTCTACCGACAAGTCCACGAGATCACGTTTACACCGCTCTCAGGGCCCGCGGTGCAGGTTATTGCGGTCAGTGACGCCTCAAGCCTAGAGTGCTCGATGAGCGACGTGGTGGTGTATGTGGTTCAGAAGCCGCCAGAATGAAGGGTGCCGATTGACCGGCGATTCCCGCCGCCTAACAAGCGATCGTGATCGAAGTCAACGGTCTTAGGCTTGCCAAGCGGTTCTCTCCCTGG
>Ga0105106_10003937_pt1 | contig 10567 bp, 6 predicted proteins | sample PPLLaktember2015_5_FD_79109 | JGI IMG/M metagenome (GOLD analysis project Ga0105106, IMG submission 79109) | Freshwater sediment microbial communities from Prairie Pothole Lake near Jamestown, North Dakota, USA - PPLs Lake P8 Core (1) Depth... | ecosystem: Environmental > Aquatic > Freshwater >... | reverse complement strand
TCGGGCGCGCAAGCGGCGCATCCGAATCCTCGGACCGCACGCGTTCGGCGTCATCCGTACCGAGCTCGGACTCAACGGCACGCTCGGCGCCGTGACGGCGCATCCCGGGCGGCTCGCGCTCATTGCGCAGTCCGGCGCCGTCTGCACGGCGATGCTCGATTTCGCCACACCGATCGGCATCGGCTTCTCGACCGTGATCTCGCTCGGCGGCGCCATCGACGTCGGGTTCGGCGAGTTGCTCGACGCGCTGCTTCTCGATCCGAACACCGACGGCATCCTCCTCTACGTCGAGCGGATCGACGACGCGCGCCGCTTCATCTCGGCGCTGCGCGCCGCCGCGCGGACCAAGCCGGTGGTGGTGCTCAAGGCCGGGCGATCGATGGAACACGCGGTCGCCGCGGATGGCGAGACGGAGCCGCCACCGCCACCCGATGCCGTGTTCGAAGCGGCGCTCAAACGCGCCGGCACGGTGCGCGTCATGACCTACACGCAGCTGTTCGCTGCGGCCCGCCTTCTGGCGTTAGGCAGGATTCCGCGCGGCAACCGGCTCGCGATCGTCACCAACGGCCACGGTCCGGGGACGCTGGCGGCCGACAGTGCCTTCGATTGCGGTGTCGAGCTCGCCCGATTCACACCGGAGACGCAGAAAGCGTTGAGGGCGGTGCTGCCGCCCACCGTCGAACCCGCGAATCCGGTCAATGTCCGCGGTGACGCCCCGCCCGAGCGACTCGCGTCGGCGGTCGCGACCACGCTCGCCGACCCCGGCGTCGACGCGGTGCTGGCCCTGCACGTGCCGCGGCCGCTGACCGCGGGGACCGATGCCGCGCGGGCGGTGGCGGCCGTATCGCGCGGCGCGTCGAAGCCGGTGCTCGGCGCCTGGCTCGGATCGATCGACCGGCGCGAAGTGCGCAATGCACTCGAGGCCGGCGGCACCGCGAATTTCTACACGCCGGAAATGGCGGTGGAGGCGTTCTCGTTTCTCGCCACCTACCGACGCAATCAGCAGTGGCTGCTCGAGGTGCCGCCACCGCAACCGGAACCCGAGCCGCCGGACCTGGCCATCGCCGCGCGAATTCGCGATGAGGCCGCGGCCGCGAACCGCACCGTTCTTACCAATCTCGAGACGGTGCGGTTGCTGGCGGCGTTCGGGTTGCCGGTGCTGCCGGTGGAGCCGGCCGAGACGCTGCGTGAAGCGCTCGCGGCGGGCCGGAAGCTGGGATATCCGGTCGCGCTGCAGCTCGATACGCCGGAATTGCCGCGGGGTTCGCCGCTTCCCCGGGTGCGCGCGAATCTGCGCAGCGGGCGGATGCTTACCCGTGCCTACGGCGAGCTGCTCGACGGCGTCCATCGCGTCTACCGGCGCGGCAATTTCCAGGTCGGCGTCACCGTGGCCAAGGAGCGTCCGCTGCCCGACAGTCGCGAGATCGCGATGGCGGTTCACACGGACGCGGTGTTCGGACCGGTGATCACCTTCGGCAACAGCGGCACCGCCGCGCTCGTCGACCGGGAGCGTAGCGTGCTGCTGCCGCCGCTCAACCGGCGCCTCGCGCTCGACGTCATCAGCGGTACCCGCGCCGCCGCGTTGCTGCGGGCGGCGCACGACGGCGCCCACGACCTCGAGCCGCTGGTGCGCATCCTGCTGCAGCTGTCGACGCTGGTGTGCGAGCTGCCGTGGGTGCGCGCACTCGTGCTCGATCCGGTGCGCGCCGTCCCCGGCGCCGCGGTGATCGCCGGCGCGCGCATCGTCATCGATGCGAAGCGCAAATTCGCGACGGGCGGCTACCGCCACATGGCGATCCACCCGTACCCGATGGACCTGTCGGTCGACGTCGCGCTGCGCGACGGCACGCGGCTGCACGTCCGCCCCATCATGCCGGAGGACGCCGAGCTCGAGCGCGCCTTCGTCAACGGCCTGTCGGAGCAGACGCGCTATTTCCGGTTCTTCTACCGCCTGCACGAGCTCACGCCGGGGATGCTCGCGCGCTTCACGCAGGTCGATTACGACCGCGAGATGGCGCTGGTGGCGATCGACGGGGTCGAGTCGCCGGCGATCATCGGCGTCGCCCGCTACATCACCAATCCGGACCAGGAAAGCGCCGAATACGCCGTCGTCATCGGCGATGCCTGGCACAACCGCGGTGTGGCGCGCATCCTGATGGAGCGGCTGATCGCCTGCGCGAAAGCGCGCGGCCTTCAACGGCTCGAGGGGGTCGTGTTGCGCAACAACGCGAACATGCTGCGTTTCGTGCAACGCCTGGGCTTCGTCGTGCACGACGACCCCGCGGAGCCCGAGCAGGTGAACACGGTCCTCGACCTGTCCTGACCGCGCGGCACCCGGATTCCACCTGCGTCTGACCTTCCCGCTTCCGGAGGTGGTCGTGAGAAGCGGATCGCCGTCGGCGATTCGGCGCATGCACTTGCCGTGCCGGAGCATCCGGTATGTCGGCGCACCTCGTTTGTCGAGTCACCGCCGCTGGCGCTGATCGGCGTGCAGCCGGCTGCGGCACAGCAAGGCGCGGCCGGCCGCGGGACGGTTCAGATCGTGGCGCCTACCGCTTTTCCCTGAAGTACTCCCGCCGCTGCGCTTCGGAGACGAACTCTTCCAGGTCCGGATCCATTGCGCTGCGCGACGAGACGATGCCGATCGGCCTGCCGCCTTCCACGACGGGCAGGTGGCGGAACCCCTTCTCGTGCATGACGAACAGCGCGTACCCGAACGGCTGATCCGGATCGACCGTCTGCGGCTCGGCGGTCATGACGTCGGCAAGCCTTGTCGTGCGCGCATCGAGCCCGGGCGCCACGACGCGAACGACGATGTCGCGCTCGGTGAAGATGCCGACCAGGCGCTCCTCGTCGACGACCATGACGGCGCCGACATTCTTGGTTGCCATGAGCTTGGCCGCCTTGCTGACGAGGGTCTGCGACGGAGCCTTCAGCACCTTGCTCCGCTGCATCACGCTTCTGACCGGTCTATCGAACATGGCACTCCCGCAGCACGGGGCCTCGAGCATTCGCGTGGCGTTCGCCCGATCCTGGTTCGAGCAACACACCCGCACCCCCCAATCGCGATCGATGCGACGGGTCGTCGGACCCAGCGCCCCGGCTATACGGACCCTACTCCAGCCCGATAGGGGGGAAATTGACCCCGATCAATCCCGGGCGGCAACGCGACGTTTCAGGACGCGGCGTGGCGACGTGTCGAATGCCGGCGGAGCGCCGCGCTGCCGCTGCGCATGTCGGACGGGCCGTGGTGTCGAGGGGAGATGATCGGCGTTCGAAAGCAAAACGCCCCGGACCGGCCGGGGCGTTCTTGCGAGGGACCGTGCGCCGAGCTCGTCGGCGGCGCTCAGCCTTCGCCCTCGAGGAAGCTGCGCAGCTTCTCGGAGCGCGACGGGTGGCGCAGCTTGCGCAGCGCCTTCGCCTCGATCTGGCGGATGCGCTCGCGCGTGACGTCGAACTGCTTGCCGACCTCCTCCAGCGTGTGGTCGGTGTTCATCTCGATGCCGAAGCGCATCCGCAGCACCTTCGCCTCGCGCGGCGTCAGGGTGTCGAGGATGTCCTTGCAGACGTCGCGCAGGCTCGCATTGACGGCGGCGTCGGCGGGAGCCACCGTCGACAGGTCCTCGATGAAGTCGCCCAGATGCGAATCGTCGTCGTCGCCGATCGGCGTCTCCATCGAGATCGGCTCCTTGCTGATCTTGAGGATCTTGCGGATCTTCTCCTCGGGCATCTCCATCTTCTCGGCCAGGAGCGCCGGATCGGGCTCCTGCCCGGTCTCCTGCAGGATCTGCCGCGATATGCGGTTCATCTTGTTGATCGTCTCGATCATGTGCACCGGGATGCGGATGGTGCGTGCCTGGTCGGCGATCGAGCGCGTGATCGCCTGCCGGATCCACCACGTCGCGTAGGTCGAGAACTTGTAGCCGCGACGGTATTCGAACTTGTCGACGGCCTTCATCAGGCCGATGTTGCCTTCCTGGATCAGGTCGAGGAACTGCAGGCCGCGGTTCGTGTACTTCTTCGCGATCGAGATCACGAGGCGCAGGTTGGCCTCGGTCATCTCGCGCTTGGCCTTGCGCGCCTTCGCCTCGCCGGTGGACATCTGCTTGTTGATCTCCTTCAGGTCCTTCAGGGGAATCATCACGCGGCCCTGGAGGTTGAGGAGCTTCTGCTGCTGCTCGACGATCGCCTGCCGGTACTTCGCCAGCTGCTCGCTGTACGGATGGTGCGCCGCGACCTCGCGGTCGATCCAGCGCAGGCTCGTCTCGTTTTCCGGGAACTTCTTGATGAACTCCGGCCGCGGCATGCCGGCCTTGTTGACGACGAGGTCCTGGATCTTGCGCTCGATCTGGCGGATGTTGTCGACCTCGGTGCGCACCGAGTCGCAAAGGCGCTCGACCTGCCGCGCCGCGAAGCGGATCTGCATCAGCTCGGCCTGCACCTTCTTCTGCAGGTCGAGGTACTTCGGCGCCTTGTGCCCTTCCTTTTGAAGCACGGCGAGCATCCGCGTGTAGTGCCTGCGGATCGCCGCGAAGCGCTCCAGCGCCGCGACCTTGAGCCGTTCGAGGTTCTCGGCGGCGATCGCCCCGGCGTCGCCTTCATCCTCGTCCTCCTCGAGGTCATCTTCGTCGTCGTCGATCGACTCGAGCTGCTCGTTGAAGTCCATCAGCCCGTCGACGAGATCGTCGATCTTGAGCTCGTCCTTGGCGATCCGGTCGGCGAGATCGAGAATCTGCGCGACCGTCATCGGGCAGGCCGAGATCGCCATGATCATGTGCTTGAGGCCCTCCTCGATCCGCTTGGCGATCTCGATCTCGCCTTCGCGGGTGAGGAGCTCGACCGATCCCATCTCGCGCATGTACATGCGCACGGGGTCGGTGGTGCGGCCGAATTCGGAGTCGAGCGTCGAGACGGCGGCCTCGGCCTCCTCTTCGACGTCCTCGGCGGGGACCGACGCGGGCGCCTCGGCCATCAGCAGCGTTTCGGCGTCCGGCGCCTCGTCGTAGACCTGGATGCCGATGTCGCCGATCATCGAGATCACGCCCTCGATCTGCTCGGCGTCGAGGACGTCGTCCGGAAGGTGGTCGTTGATCTCGGCGTAGGTGAGATAGCCGCGCTCCTTGCCCAGAACGATGAGGTTCTTGAGGCGGCGCTTGCGGGCTTCGACGTCGGCGGGCGTGAGCACGCGCGGCGCGATTTCGGCGTGCTTGCCGTTTCTGCCTTTCCTGGCAGCCGCGTCCTCGGCCCGCTTGCCGGCGATGCGGGCGGCGATTTCGCCGGCGGTGGCCTTCTGTGCAGGCGTCGGCGCAGGGGCGCCCTTGACGGCGCTCTTGCCCGCGACGACCGGCGCGACAACAGGCTTTTCGGCCTTGACCGGGGACTTCACGGCCGTCTTCGCGGCCTTGGTTGCGACGCCTTTGGGGAGTTTCGGCGCGACCTTGGGTGCCGGCTTTGCAATCGCCTTGGCGATCGGTTTGACGACCTTCCCCTTCGGGGCCGCCTTCTTCGCCGCCGGCTTCCTGGCGGCGGGCTTCGGTTTCGCCGCCGGTTTCTTCGCCGCCGTCCGGGCGGTCGGCCGCGCCGGCTTCTTGGCGGCGGGCTTCCGGACAGCCGTGTGCGCGGGTTTCTTCGCGGGTTTCTTCGCCGGCTTCTTCGCAGCGGGCTTCGACTTTGCTTTCGCGGGCGACTTGCGGGCGGGCTTGGTGGCCATGGTCATCCTGTTTGGGCGGCGCGGGAGCTACCGTGGCTCCTGGCGGCGTGCATACTTCCCGAGATGGGGTCGACGCGAGAAAACCTCAAATTCTATCACAGCATCTACGGTCATCGGCCGGCCTCATCCGGTCCGCTCGGCGCCGGTGGTCGGGCGCGAGCCGAACGACCGGCGAACGGCTTCACGCTGCTCGGGGGTCATGTCTTCCAGCCGCGTTTCGAGCAGCACGGCCGACGCGCGGACCCGCGCCTGGTCGACGAGCTTGTCGATGGCGGCGCGGAACTGGGCATCGACCTGTTCGGGGCTGAGCGCGTGGTCTTCGGCCGCGGCAAGCACCTGCCCGAGCAGCGGCCCGTGGGGGCCCCCGGCGAAATGCTGCAAGACGCCCTGCGTCGTCAGCGGAGACTCGCATGCTCTGCAGAACGTCACCAATGCCGCCAGTGTCGCCGCTTCCGGCGTGCCGTCGTCCGGCGTCGGCACGTCGATCGAGCGTCCGGCAACCGGTTGGAGCAGCAGTCCCTGAATCAGTTCACGCAAAAGCGACGGCGCGCGCCGCGGGGGAGCGCCGGAACGTCGCGTGCGATGGGCCGGTGGGGCCGCGGTCGCGGCGCCGCCTGACCGCGCGTTCGGTCCGCCCGCGATTTTGAGCAGGTCCCGCAGCTCGTCTTCCGGAAGCCCGGTCAGGCCGGCCAGCCGTCGTCGAATCAATGCCGCCAGGATCGGCGCCTTCAGGTTCCCCAGCAACGGGCGGACGGCGGTGACCAGCGCGGCGCGGCCTTCCGATGTCGTCGGCGGATGCTGCGCCGACAGTTCGGCGAGCAGGAATTCGGACAGCGGCGTCGCCTCGCCAGCGAGGGCCTCGAAGGCGGCCTTGCCGCGCTTGCGAACGAAGTCGTCCGGATCCTCGCCCTCCGGCAGGAACAGGAACACGGCGTTTTTTCCATCGGCCAGCACCGGCAGCGTGTTCTCGAGCGCCCGCCAGGCCGCCTTGCGCCCGGCATTGTCGCCGTCGAAGCAGAACACGACGGTGTCGGTGAGTCGGAAGAGCTTTTGCACGTGGATGGGCGTGGTTGCGGTGCCGAGCGTTGCGACGGCGTACTCGATCCCGTGCTGGGCCAGCGCGACGACGTCCATGTAACCCTCGACGACCACGGCCCTGCCGGCGTCGCGGATCGCGTTACGGGCGAGAAAGAGACCGTAGAGTTCGCGGCCTTTCGAGAACAGCGGCGTTTCCGGCGAGTTGAGGTACTTCGGCTCGCCGTCGCCGAGCACGCGGCCGCCGAACCCGATCACCTGGCCGCGGCTGTCGTGAATCGGGAACATGATCCGGTCGCGGAACCGGTCATACCGCTTGCCGCCGTCGCCGGCGATCACGAGGCCCACGGTTTCCAGCGCCGGATCGTCGTATTTCGGAAACGCCGCGGCGAGCGATTGCCAGCCTTCCGGCGCGTAGCCGACGCCGAACTTTCCGGCGATCGCGCCGGTGAGTCCGCGCTGCTTGAGATACTCGATCGCGCGGGGGGCCTCCTTCAACTGGGCGCGGTAGTACCGGGCCGCCGCCAGCATCAGCGCCGCCAGGTCCTGTGCCTGCTCACGGCGTTCGGCTTCACCCGGGCGCTGTTCGACGCGGGGCACCTCGAGTCCGACGTCGCGTGCGAGTTCCTCGACCGCTTCGGGAAACGACTTGCTCGCATACTCCATGAGAAAACCGATCGCCGTGCCGTGCGCGCCGCAGCCGAAGCAGTGGTAGAACTGCTTGGTCGGGCTGACGGTGAACGATGGCGTCTTCTCGCTGTGGAACGGGCAGCACGCCTGGTAGTTGGCGCCGGCCTTCTTCAGCGGGACATACCGGTCGATGACGTCGACGATGTCGACGCGGGCGAGCAGCGTCTGGATAAAATCGTTCGGAATCATAAACTTGACGCTGATTCCTGCGGCGTGTCGCGTCCCGGGCGGCCCGGGAGGCCGGGCCGCCCGGTCGCGTCACACACGGCAGGGAACCTGACCAGTATAGCCAAGTCGCGCGCGGGCGAAAGGGCGTTTCGTCGGCCGGCGCGACCGGCGCGTAGAGGGCAAGCGGGCGTGGCGGTGAACGGCCCGGGCGTCAGGCCAGACGCGCCTTGATCCGGCCAGAGACCGCGCCCATGTCCGCGCGGCCGGCGAGCTTGGGCTTGAGCATCGCCATGACCTTGCCCATGCCGGCCATGCCGGACGCGCCGGTGGCGGCAATCGCTTCCGCGATGAGGGCGTCGATTTCGGCCTCGGAAAGCGGCGCCGGCATGTACGCCTGCAGGACGCCAACCTCGGCTTCCTCGGCAGCTGCCAGATCCTCGCGCTTGCCGGCCCGGAACTGGGCGATGGAATCGCGCCGTTGCTTGATCATCTTCTCGATGATCGCCACGACGTCGGCGTCGGTGAGCTCGATCCGGTCATCGACCTCGCGCTGCTTCATCGCGGCGAGCAGCATCCGGATCGTCGACAGGCGCGCGCTGTCCTTCGCGCGCATTGCATCTTTCATGTCCTCGGTGATGCGGACCTTGAGCGTCATGGCGCACCTCGCGATACGGGGCCAGGGACGCATCTCGAATGCGCTGCCCCTTTCGGGCGACGGCACTGCGAAATTCGTCTCCGACCCCCAAGCAAAAAGGGGCGAATCGCTTCGCCCCCGTGGAACCGCGTGCAGCGGTGAGCGTTCAGTACAGCTTCGGCGGCAGCTGCTGGCTGCGCAGGCGCTTGTAGTGTCGCTTCACCGCGGCCGCCAGCTTGCGCTTGCGCTCGGCCGTCGGTTTCTCGTAGAACTCGCGGGCACGCAGTTCGGTGAGAAGGCCGGTTTTCTCGATCGTGCGCTTGAAGCGGCGCAGGGCCACTTCGAACGGCTCGTTTTCGCGGACGCGAACGCTGGGCATGGGAGGCTTTTCCTTGGATAACCGTGGCTTGCGATAGCCGGCGAGTATAGCCTGAGTCCCCAAGCCGCGCAACCCAACCGGAGGCCGACCCCATGCCCCCTGCTGCGTCCGGAGGCCGACGCGCGCCACGCGCCGATTGCCGGTTTCCCTGTCCTGGCGGCGGTGCCGCCAAGTGTCGCTGGCGCGGGGTGAAGGGGGCCGTGACCCTCGGGGCTTGGGGCGGCCGGGTCGGGAACGGGCGGCGGTGCGTGTATCGTTACGCCGCGACATCCCGCCCGTTCCTTCCCATGCGTGTCCTCGGCATCGAAACCTCCTGCGACGAAACCGGACTGGCCGTCTACGACACGGACGCCGGCCTGCTCGCCCATGCGCTGCACTCCCAGGTTGCCATGCACGAGGTGTACGGGGGGGTCGTGCCCGAGCTGGCGTCGCGTGACCACGTGCGCCGGGTGGTCCCGCTGGCGTATCGAGTGCTTGCCGAGGCCGGAACCGCGCTTGCCGATCTCGACGGCATCGCGTACACGCAGGGCCCCGGGTTGGCCGGCGCGCTGCTCGTCGGAGCCAGCATCGCGCAGGGCCTCGGGCTCGCATTGGGCAAGCCGGTGGTCGGTGTCCATCATCTGGAAGGCCACCTGCTCTCGCCGCTGCTGGCCGAGCCGAGGCCCGTATTTCCGTTCGTCGCACTGCTGGTCTCGGGTGGGCACAGCCAGCTGTTCGAGGTTGCGGGCGTCGGCCGCTACCGGCTTCTCGGCGACACGCACGACGACGCGGCCGGCGAGGCGTTCGACAAGACCGCGAAGCTTCTCGGGCTGGGGTATCCGGGCGGACCGGCGCTCGCGCGGCTGGCGGAGGCGGGGCGCGAGGGCGTGGTCAGATTGCCGCGTCCGATGCTCGAGAGCGGCGATCTCGACATGAGCTTCTCCGGACTCAAGACCGCGGTGCTTACGCTCGTGCGGCGCCAGCACGCGGCGGGAACGCTGGACGATGCGCGGCGCGCGGACATCGCGCTGGAGTTCCAGCACGCGGTCGTCGACGTGCTCGTGGCCAAGGCGCTCGCCGCACTCGGTGCAACCGGGCATCCTCGACTCGTCGTCGCGGGAGGCGTGGGGGCGAACCGGGAACTGCGCGGACGCCTGTCGTCCGCCGTCGAGCGCCGCGGGGGCCGCGTGTACTTTCCGGGGCTCGAGTTCTGCACCGACAATGGCGCGATGATCGCGCTCGTCGGCGCGCTGCGTCTTTCGTCGGCGCCCCCGGGGAATGGCGCATTCTCCGTGCGGCCACGCTGGGAGCTCGCGTCACTGCCCGCCGTGTGACGCCGCCGCGTGACGCCGCCACGTGACGCGCAGCGGGCAGCGGAGCGGACCGGCAGGAGAGGCGCGGATCAGCGACCGATCGGCCGTTCCCTGCCTTCGAGGAGCTGGCGGATGTTGCTGCGATGACGCCAGAACAGCAGTGCCGCGATCGGCACCAATGCCCACGCCGTCGGCGAATTGCCGAAGACGTAGAAGGCCCCGACCGGCGCGAGCGCGGCCGTCGTGAGCGCCGCGAGCGAGCTGATCTTGAACCCGTAGGCCATCACCAGCCAGATGACGGCCAACGCGAGGCCGAGCGGCCAGTAGAGCGCGAGCACGATGCCGGCTGCCGTCGCCACACCCTTGCCGCCCGCGAAACCGTGAAAGACGGGAAACAGGTGACCGACGAATACCGCGAGTGCAACCGCAGGCACGGTCCAGTCGGCAACGCCGAACGCCGGTCCCAGCTGTTGCGCGAGGAACACGGCGAGCCATCCCTTCGCACCGTCGCCGACGAGCGTGAGCGCGGCCGCTGCCTTGTTGCCGGTGCGCAGCACATTCGTCGCACCGGGATTTCCCGAGCCGTAGCTGTGCGGATCGGGCAGTCCGAACGCCTTGCTGGTCACGACGGCGAACGACACCGATCCGATGAGATACGC
>Ga0105106_10003936_pt1 | contig 10569 bp, 7 predicted proteins | sample PPLLaktember2015_5_FD_79109 | JGI IMG/M metagenome (GOLD analysis project Ga0105106, IMG submission 79109) | Freshwater sediment microbial communities from Prairie Pothole Lake near Jamestown, North Dakota, USA - PPLs Lake P8 Core (1) Depth... | ecosystem: Environmental > Aquatic > Freshwater >... | reverse complement strand
TGGTGATGGCGGTTTATGATACGCGTTACACGGGAAAGGATTCGGATGAGGCCGGCGAACAAGTTCAGAACGATCCCTTTGTCTTCGGCATTGCCGGACCGTTCGTCGCCGCGCTCAACAACTACTTGAGCACGGAGCTCAACGTCAAGATCGAGCAGCCCTACGTGGTGTTTTCCGCCGAGGCCGCAATGGGATGGAAACGCGCCGGTGACGGCAACCATGTGTTCGCTGGGTTTCTCAACGCGTCTCCCTACCTGGCGCAGGCGGCTGCAACCAATAAGGATTTCCATGTTTTCGTCGCCAGCGGTCTCTACGATCTAACGACCGCCTATTACGGGACCCAGTACATTTTCGATCAGAGCGGGATCAGCAAAGAGCGTCTCACCCTGAAGACCTATGCCGGCGGCCACATGATGTACACGTACCTTCCCTCGCTGAAGCAGCTGACCTTGGACATCGGCGCCTTCATGAATGCGAAATGACGCCGAGCGTTCCCGCAGGCCTTGAGGCAGAGATTACGAATATGGGCCCCAGGTCTTGGGATTAAGTCGCTGGTGTCCCGGCTTATATAGGAAACAGGGAGCGCGCCTGGAGGGACTCGAACACCCGACCCGCTGTTCAGAAGGCAGCTGGGCCATCTTATTAACCTGCGGATTATGATTGGCTTGCGGTCTCTCGGCAGGATGATGTGCTCAAACTTGTGCTCATGGAGGGTCCGGAGAGCGCCCTTCGCGATAGCCAGAAATATCAGAGTTGAACTGATCGTCTCGCCGTCCCCGCAGAAACGACATATCGCAAAAAGGACAATACTATAGGCTGAGTCTGATCATTTGGGCGTCGTATGGCCGCAGGCCACAGCCGCTCCACGCCGGGGAACATTTCTTTTTCCGAATTCGTATCCCAAATTGCGGCTGATTAGGCTTGAAAATGAAAGTGGAACGGCCATTAAAAGCGGAGGTCGTATGAAATCAAAGCTTGTTTTGTGCTTAACGCTGATCCTTGCCGGGGGGGTCGCCCAGAACAGCGCTTTCGCCCAGGAGTCCGCCAAGGTCCTTTATCGCACCGAAGAGATCGCGATTCAGGCGGGCGATTTCCTCATCGTTGGCGATCTTTACATACCGGTGAAAGGCGCCAAGCATCCGGCGGTGGTCTGGGTGCATGGCTCGGGCCCATTAACTCGGCAGCTGATGGTGCCCTTGATTAAACCGCAAATCGAAGTATTCCTTAAAGCAGGCTTCGTTTTCTTCATCGATGACATCCCGGGCGCCGGAAGCTCCAAAGGTGAAATGACTCAGGTTTACACGGACAGGGCTCTGATCTTAACCAAGGAGATCGAGGCCCTGAAGAAGCGCCCCGATATCATCCCAACCCAGATCGGGGTAGCCGGTGCATCCCAAGCGGGCGTGGTCATGCCGCTGGCCGCGACTCTCACCCCCGACATCGCCTTCATGATCGCCGAGGCCTGCGTGGCGGAATCCTCTTATAAGCAGGATGCCTACCTGGTCGAGCAATGGACAATATGTGAAGGACTCCCCGCGGAAGAAGGCAAAAAGGCGGCGCGCCTCGTGCGGCAGCGGTACGAGACGCAGAATTTTCAAGATTATCTCGCCGCCGTCGAATACATCAACAATAGTGAGGTTTGCAGGACGCTGGATTTGAACTCCCCGCCGTTTAGGAGTGAGGAAGAATTCAAGCGGCGTAGTCAATCACCATCCAAGATCGGTTCATTTTACGATCCGATGTTGGTGGTGGCCGGCCTTCAATTCCCGATCTTGGCCCTTTTCGGCGAGAAGGACAAAAACATTGATCCCGTCCAGGGAGTCGAAGCGTACCGCCTATCCTTCAAAACGGCTTCCAACAATCTCAACCGCGTCGAAATGATCGCCAACGCCAACCACCTCCTTTATGAAGCGAATACGGGCTGCGTGCGTGAACTCATGGCTCAAGTGGGCGGGGGAAAGCCCTTGTATGGCCCCCAAGTCCTGAACGTCATATCGGCCTGGCTAGAGAAACTCAAGACTGCCTTTGAGGCAAAGAGTTAGAGTCGTTTCCCCGTACGAAGCGAAGACTTGGGGCCTCCTTCTCTTCGATTAACAGAGAGCGCGCCTGGAGGGACTTGAACCACCGACCCGCTGCTTAGAAGGCACAGGATGATCTTCGTCCTGAAGCAAGAAAGCGAACCTTTTCCGCCGTTCCTCGGTCTATTCAAATGGCACGGCTCGAATTTCGCCCTGGGCGCCTGAAAGGATGCTCATGAAAACAACACGCCTCCGATGCTGCCCCGTCCTCCTCGCCCTAGTCGCAGTCCTATCAACTCCGCAGCTCTCGCGCCCCGGGCGGGCCGCTACGAAGTCCGGCCGGGGAAGATCCTGACCTTGGCCCTGGAAGGCGGCACGCTCATCGTCATCGCCGGCAAGGAACGGGTCGGGCTCTCCCCGGAGTCCGAGATGCGCTTTTTCGAACCGGTCAAGGAGAACGAAATCGTATTCGTGAAAGGCGCCGACGGCCGGGTCACGCATAGGCTCATCAACGTCGGGCGGAAGGCCCCGCGTCGCCGAGGCTCCCGGATCCGCTCAGGAGTGTGCTCATGAGCCTGGCTTTCAGTTCGCGCCGGAACATCCTGATCATCGGCCTCATCCTTGTCTCTCTCGCCCCAGCCGGCTGCCGGGCGCGGCAACCCTCGCCGTCGTCCACCCGTTTCGGTGAAATCGTCCTCCGGGCCATGGACCGGGCCGGGATCCCCGGTTTGTGCCTGACCGTCCTCGACAAGGGCTGCGTCGGTCCGACACGCGGGTTCGGGATCAGGAGCCGGACGACGAGGGAGCCGGTTACCGAGCAGACCATCTTCGAAGCCTGCTCCCTCAGCAAGCCGGTCTTCGCCTACGCCGTCATGATGCTGGTCGCGGAGGGCGGGCTGGACCTGGATCGGCCCCTGGTTTCCTATGTCCCGGAGGCCGACCTGGAGCGGGACTTCTTCCACGGCAAGATCACCGACGAGCGGGTCCGCCGCATTACCGCCCGCATGGTCCTCTCTCACCGGACGGGCTTTCCCAACTGGCGCGAGGGAGAGGGCATTCCCCTCCTCGCCGACCCCGGCGGGAAATTCGGCTACTCGGGAGAAGGCTTCGTCTTTCTCCAAACCGTCGTGGAGAGGATCACCGGCGTCGCTACGAACGCCTTCGTCAAGCAGCGCGTTTTCGACCCCGTGGGGATGGCCGACAGCTCCTTCGTCTGGGACGACGGTAATGAGGCTCGGGCGGCCAGCCCCCATTCTCTCTGGGGCGAGGCCGGGAGGAATCGGCGCCCGACGAAGGAGAACGTCGCGGGCAGCCTCCTCACGACGTCCCGCGATTACGCCCTTTTTCTCCTCGCCCTCCTCGGAGGTCCGGGCCTGAATGAGGAGTTGAGGCAGCAGATGCTGTCCAGGCAGACCGCCCTTACCGCGGACATCGGCTGGGGATTGGGCGTGGCGCTAGAAATGGCCGGAGGCGGCGAGTATATCTGGCATTGGGGAGACAACCCGGGCTTCAAATGCTTCTTCCTCGTCAGCCGGAAAGACCTCTCAGGCTTCGTCTACTTCAGCAACGGCGATTCCGGCCTCAGCCTGGCCGAGCCGCTGGTCCGCAGCCTCGACGGCCCCGGCCACCCGGTCTTTTCCTCCTCGCTTATGGCCAACTATGATTCCCTCGGCTCTCCGGTCTTCGAATTGGTCAAGGCGATCTCGGCCCACGATCTCGACGGAGGGCTTCGGGGATACGAAAAGGCGGCTGCGGCCGGCGCACGCGCGCCGACCGCGCGGGAGAGCTGCCTGGAGAGCCTGGGCCACACCCTCCTTGGGGACAAGAGGACCGACGACGCCATCAAGGTCTTCGAGATGAACGTCCGGCTCTTTCCCCGCTCGTCGCACGTCTACGACAGCCTGGCCGAGGCCTTGGAAGCAAAGGGGGATCTCGACGCCGCCCTCCGGAACTGCGAGAAGTCGCTGGCCCTGGGCCCGGGCGACGCGAACGCCGCCGCCCGCGTCAGAGCCCTCAGGGAAAAGATCTCTCGTCTCCAACGGGGCCGCTCGGATCGTTCAAAAGCGCGTCAGGAGATATCTCCATGAAGACAACGTCCTTGATCGTCTCGCTCACGCTTATCGGGCTGATGCCCGTCGCCTCCCCGGGCCAGACGGCCCGCTTCAGCCGGGCGGACCTCGTCGCCGAAACCCGGGAGCTCGTCCACATCCTCGAAGCGGGGCACCCGGATCCCTATCTCTCCGGCGGCGGGAAGATCGCCTTTCACAGGCGGTTCCGCGACCTCCTCGAGGCCATCCCCGACGGCGGGATGGAGCTCAACGACTACGCGACACTCCTGCTGCCCTTCCTCTCCCAAATCGGCGACGGCCACACCTGTCTGATCCCGCCGGCGTGGGACAAGGAAAACGTCTCGGCGGTCCCCTTGGAAATGACGGTCATCGACCGGAGCCTCGTTGTGACCGGCGTCCGCTCCCCGAACTTGAGATCCCTCCTGAACTCCCGGTTGGAGGGCATCGAAAACGTCCCGTTCTCCGAACTGGCGGAAAGGGAGAAGAGGATCCTTCCCTACGAAAACGAGTACGACAACCTCCGCCGGCTGGCCGGCACGATCTCGAGCCTGGAGCGACTCAAGCTCCTTCTGCCGGATTGGAAGGACCGCCGCTCCCTGAAGATCATTTTCCAGACGGATAGTAACCAGCGGATCGAGCGAACTTTCGCTCTGCCCCAAGCGGCGGAGGGCCCCCTCATCACCAACCCCAGCCGCATCGAGTTGCCCTCGATGGACCGCGCCGACTTCGCCTACCAGTTCATGGACGGAGGAAAGCAGACGGTGCTCCTCCGCATCGACGACATGCAGACCTACCGGGAGTGCCACGAGCACTGGCGGTTCTACGGCAATTTCTACGAGGACCTGGCCAGGGCCACCTACCGGAGATACCATGGCCGGAAGGACCCGGCGGACCTGAACCAAGTCATCGACGCCCTCCCCTCCGCCACGGATTGCTTCCGGGAGCTGGTCCAGGACATGAAAAGGGCGGAGGCGAGAAACCTCATCATCGATCTCCGGAAGTGCCCCGGCGGAATCTCGAATATCGCCGAGATGCTCATGTATTTCCTCTACGGGAAGAGCAAGACCATCGACGTCCTCTCTGAAAGCTTCCAGGTCCGCAAGTACTCGGACATTTATTTTCAATACGCCCAGGGCGAAAAATTCGAGCCGGCTAACGAGCGGCGGCGGACGGCCGTGACGATCAACGATTACGACTTTCTGGAAGAGGAGAACTACGACAGCCGGGCCGATCTCGAGCAGAAACGAGCGTTCCTTCGTAAGGACCTCGACGACATGGCCTTCCACATGCCCACGTTCCACAAGGAGTATGCCAAGGGCGAATACGAGGCCTTCTACACGCCCGAGAACGTCGTCGTCCTGTCCGAGGCCGAGACGTTCAGCTCCGCCTTCTGGATGCTCCAATGCTTTTACAAGGCCGGCGCCACGCTCGTTGGCCTCCCTTCCGGCCAAGCCCCCAACACGTTCTCCGACCAGAACCCGTACCGTCTGAGCAGGACGGGCCTGACCTTATATATGACCTGCAAGTATTCGGTCTCCTGTCCGAAGCTTCCGCGCGACGCCAGGGTCCTGATGCCCGATCATGTGCTGACCTACGAGAAGCTCAGGGCCTACGACTTTGACCCCAACGCCGCCGTTTTGCTGGCTCTGGATGTGCTGGCCGGCAAGGACGGCCGGAAATGAGCGGGCGGGCCCCGTTCCGAAAGGAGAGTCGGATGTCAAACCGGCGGAATACCTCGAGACTCGGTGTTTTTCTTTGCCTCGTCCTGGCCGGCTCGTCGCTGGCGGTCGGATCCCCGCAAGCCCAGGGGGGAGGCCCGCCGGCGCACCTCGAGCGTCTGAAATCCCTGCTCGCCGGCATCCTCGGGGAGTCGACCGGAACGTTCGGCGTCGCCGCCAAGCACCTCGAATCCGGGCAGGAGCTGGACTTCAATGGCGACGCCTTCTTTCCCATGGCCAGCGTCTTCAAGCTCCCCATCCTGGTCGAAGTCATGGCCCAGATCGGGGAAGGGAAGCTCAGGCTGACCGACGAGATCAGCCTCCGTCCGTCGGACCAGTTTCTGGAAGGGAGCCTCCTGTCCGACCTGAAGGCCCCCGGCGTCAAGCTCTCGGTCGAGAACGTCATCAACCTTATGATGTGGCAGAGCGACAACACGGCCGCGGACCTGCTCCTCAGCCGGGTCACGATCCCCGCCGTCAACCGGCGTCTGCGCTCCTATGGTCTCGACAAGATCATCGTCAGCCGAAGTGTCAAGGAGATCCTCCTCGATTATTTCCTGATGGACGCGGCGGCGCTCAAGGATCTTTCCAAGGAGGAACTGAAAGCCATCTACGACAAGACGGCGGTCGAGAACCCGCAGCGCATCAGGGAAGCCCGGGAGAAGTTCCCCCAAAAGATGGCGGATCAGGCCACTCCGCGGGCCATCAACACCCTGCTGGAAAAGATCTTCAAGAAGGAGATCCTCGACCCGGCAGCCTGCGAATTCATCCTGACGACGATGCGCGGCTGCCAGACGGGCGTCAAGAGGATCCGGGGACTCCTGCCACCCGGGACCGTGGTCGCCCATAAGACAGGGACAGTCGGCGGGACGATCAATGATTGCGGCATCATCGAGCTGCCCGGCGGAACAGGACACGTCGCCTTGAGCGTCTTGAGCAAGGAAACGGATGACGATCACACCGAAGACACCATCGCTCTGATCGCCAAGACCGTCTTCGATTATTTCTGCTTCACGCGCTAGCGCCGCGGTCCCGGACACGGCCGGCAGGGCCGCGCCTCCGCGATTCGGCCGCCGTCGGACCTGCTTCCTAGCAGTGCGTCAGCCCTAAAGTGAGTTTCCCGATCAAATGCGCTTTCGGCGCTATTCTCTAGTCCTCGGCTTGGCGATCCCGCTGTGCTAAAAGTGCGCTCAGCGGGTGCCTAAAACGGTGTAGCCGTGTACATAATTGAGACAAATTTCGGATTCCCGAGATGATGCCCAAAACGGCACTTTTCTCGGGGTATAAGAGAGCGCGCCTGGAGGGACTCGAACCCCCGACCCGCTGCTTAGAAGGCAGCTGGTCTACTGTCTTAACTGATTAGATATGAATTGGTTGCGAGTTCCTCGATTGAAGGTGTGCTCAGAATTGTGCACACGGAAGGAGTCGGACCAAGGGTCAATTGGCTGTCAGCCCAGCCAGCCTCTTCCGAGCGTCTTCAACATAATCCTCTTGGTATATCCCGTTGATCTCCACTCAGGCCGATTTATCTCAACGGCATCACGGTGTACAAAACTGCGGCTTTCTTGGAGTGCCAGCGATGATGGCCGGGATTCCTTTCGACATCTTTCAGCAAAAGGAAGAACAGAACGGCCCAGCTCAACTGGAAGGTCCCATAGAGCCGGATAATGAATCCGACAGGCTCAAAAAGACCAACGGCGGGGAGTGCGCGTTCGGGCGCCAAAGTGGAGGCCGCGACGAGCAGCAGAAACAGGTCCACGCCGATCCATAGGAAAATTCTGATCCAAAAGGGGTTCGTCCGCAGTCGATTCGTCATCCGAAGGATGACTCCTTTCTGCAAGGAACGTGGACAGGAATCGGACCTAACGCGCCGAGTTTCAAAAAGGAAAATGTTCCAGAGAGAGGATGAGAGGCGGGCCGGACCGGGTGGCTTTTTCAACTCTTGAGAACCGAACGTTCCAGGCGTCCAGCATCGAGAAACGGAGCTCCCTGATCCTGCCGCCCTCGCCCCGGATAAAGCGGAATTTTGTCGAGGAGTCCTTGCCCGCAAAGCATTCCTCGGCCACCGGGACCAGGACGAGGTCCCCCCGCCTGACAAAGGGGATGCGAAGTCCTTTCTCGCCGAGTTCGATCGTCAGGGTCGTTTCCAGCTCATCACTATGATAATGCCCGCAATATGCGGAGGGATCGGCTGGCGTCCAAGGTTCAGAGGGAATTCTCTCGCAGGGCATGGCATAAGCCCCGCGCCAAAAGGTCAGCTTGGGGATTCCGCCCGAGGCATCCCGGTGGAATTGGACTTTCGCATCGGCCATCCTGAAGGCAAAGACCTCTTCAGACTCCGGGAAGACCTCAATCGGAAGACCGCCGCTCATCTGGGCGAAGAGCCGGTTCTCTCGACGGGTCACCTGGAGCGTCTGCTCACCGTTCAGCCAATAGCGGCCGATGTAGGAATCGAGCAAGGCCCCCCCCACGGCTACGGGCACGGCGGACTGGAGGGAGGGGAATTGTCCCTCGAGATAGATTCCGGCGATCTGTCGGGACAGCGCCGTCGGGTCCATGGAGGAATTGTTGGAGAGGACGGCTACGGCGAGTCTCTGCTCCGGAAAGAAGACCGTCTCGCCGCGAAACCCGGCCCAGCCCCCGCTGTGATAGAGGATCGGCAGCCCCCGGTAGCGGCCCACGATCAGTCCGGCGGCATAATGAAGAAGGGGGCCGTCGTCGAGAGTCCCCGGCGCAGCCATCCTGTTCCAGGGGACCCCGGCCGCCGCCCTGGCCTGAGACGACGCCAGCCAGCGGGCCATCTCCGCAGCCGAGATGAACAGGGATCCGGGGCCTGGCGTCGCGTCGTTATCAGCCTGTTTCTCGTACGGGCCGTCAGCGGACCGGCTGTATGAGCAAACGGACGCGGCGCGAGGATCCGTCAAATCGTCCCGGAAAAAAGCGGCTTTAATATCCAGGGGAAGGAAAAGCCGGGCCTGAATCCAGTCTCGGAATTTCAGCCCGCTGGTGCGGGCGACGATCTCCGCCAGCACGATATACCCCGCGTTGGAGTAAGCGAACTCCGTTCCCGGCGGAAAGTTCAGCTCTCTTTGACGGCTGACGAGCTTGAGGATGTCCCGGGAGGTGATCGGGTCATCCATCCGGCCGCCTGACATCTGTATCAGCCCGCCGTAGTCGCGCAGGCCGCTGGTATGATAAAGCAAGTGCCGGATGGTGACAGGACGGCCGAAGTCGGGGAACTCCGGAAGGTGGGCGCGCACCTCGTCCTGGAGTGAGATCTTGCCTTCGGCCTCGAGCATAAGAACGGCTGCCGCGGTGAACTGCTTGGCCAGGGAAGCGGCATTGAAGAGCGTCTGCGGTGTGATCGGCCTGCTCCGCTCCAGGTCGGAGCAACCGTAGCCTTTGACGAGAAGGGACTTCCCGTCCATGACCACCGACACGGCGGCACCGGGGACGTCCGGTTTGTTCCAGGCCGCAAAAAGCCTATCGACCCGGGCCTCTTTTTCGTCCGGGACGGCCTGGGTGGCGCCGGCCTGGGCCAGACAGGAAACGGCCAGGGCAACGGCCCCGATAAAGCGGTTCATAGGAAAATTACAATTCACGATTATTGCCTCATCTTTTAGGCTATAGTATTTATTTGAAGAAGAAAAGGGGAAGGAAAACTCTAAAGCGACTGGAAGGACTCGAACCCCCGACCCGCTGCTGAGAAGGCCGCTGGGCCATTTTTTTAATTGAATCGATATGAATGGCTTACGGGTTGGCTAATTAAAGGTGTGCTCAGAATTGTGCCCACGGAATGCCCCGAGAGGGCATTCGCCGCGTCATGGAGTCCGGGGTTCTAAAGACGGGACGTACTGCTCAGGATTCGTGATCCAAGGAGAGGCGCGAAGATCAGGATGGCGCCGCTCAAGCAATGATCTGGTCAGACAAGACGAGCTTATTGGCTGATCGGAACCAATTCAAAAGATCTGAAATACATCAGGTAATGATCGAGCTGATGCTCGGGATAGAGCCGGAAGAGGGTCTCTCCTTTTTTGGATATCCGCATCTGTCCGATGTTTTCGGTCTTGTATTCATACCAGCCCGGGCTGGATCTCACCGTGGCCGTGATCTGTTCCTTTCCGGCGCTCACCTTGTAACGGCCATTTTCCCACCCGGGTATGGCCGCATAGGTGATGGAAACGTCATACATTCCGGGATCGACGATATTCACATGCCATTCGATGACATCCTCAGGTCCTTCCATTTTTGAAATGTGGAATTGGCCTTCCTCCCCTTTACGGTTGAATCGTTTGACCGCTCGGCCATGGGTGGAGGCGGTCAGATGATCCAGCACAATCGGTTCACCGCCCTTCTGCTGAACCACCAGGGGATCGATATCGGGAGGACCGGCGATCCGCGCGACGACGACGGAATCGATCGGGTCGGGCCGTGATCCAGGCAATGAGATCCGCCATCGGCCGCGGTCATCCCGGTCGACCTTCAGTTTCCCTGCCTTATCCGTCAACAGATAGGTATTTCGGATCCGGTTATTCAATCCCTCGAGCTTCAGGATGCCATCCGCCGGCCAGTCAAAGACATGAAGATAAAGCAAGTCCCCTTTTCTTGTGCAGAAACCCCAGGGGAACTCAACCGGAAAGGGCGAGGGAGAGGTTCCGTAGATGCTTTCGCTGTTCTTGTCCATCCACTCGCCAACGCTTTTGAGGATCTTCACGGAAGGACCGGGAATGATGCCTTCCCCGGTGGGACCGACGTTGAGCAGAT
>Ga0105106_10003935_pt1 | contig 10569 bp, 12 predicted proteins | sample PPLLaktember2015_5_FD_79109 | JGI IMG/M metagenome (GOLD analysis project Ga0105106, IMG submission 79109) | Freshwater sediment microbial communities from Prairie Pothole Lake near Jamestown, North Dakota, USA - PPLs Lake P8 Core (1) Depth... | ecosystem: Environmental > Aquatic > Freshwater >... | reverse complement strand
TTGTTTTCAGAGGTGCCCTGGGCTGGTCAATCATCGAAATTTATCGTAAGTAATATCTTTTTTGGCTGGCGAAAATTATGATATAAATGCTTTATTTCAAAATATGATTTAACTTTGAATGAACTCAATTATCCTTTTCATTTTCAAGATCACTTATTTTGTCCAACCTTTTCTGATGCCTTCCACCCTCAAATTGAGTTGACAACCAATCATCAACAATCAGTTTAATTGTCTCTTCACCCAATGCTCTCGCACCAACAACTAGAACATTTGCATTATTGTGAGCGCGTGAGCTTCGGGCACTGAAAGCATTATAACATGTCGCCGCTCTAATTCCTTTTACTTTGTTAGCAGCTATTGCAGAAGGGATTCCAGTGGCATCTATCAAAATCCCAAAATCATTCTCCCCGCTAGAAATACTTTTTGCTACAATCTTAGCATAGTCAGGATAGTCACAAGAATTTTCATCAAATGTTCCGGCATCAGTTACATGAAATTCTTTTTCAACTAAATATTTAATCAGTGTATTTTTTAATTTGAATCCTGTATGATCACCGCCAATAATTATTTTTTTACCTGCAGTTGCAATGTTATTATTTAAGTTAGCAGTGGGTTCTGAATGAGAATTTTCTTTTTCGACAATTGTAAATTTTGTAAAGTGAATTCGGTCCAACGCAAGCGGTGTGATAATTGTATCTTTAGTTTTTAGTACAAAATTAATCCCCTTCTTTTCAAGTTCTAGAATGTCCCTCTCAGTAATTACCTTTTTCATTAATAATTATAGATGATCATTCAATTTATTTAGTTTAAGATAATCAATTATATTTTTCACATCCTGGGCTTTATCTCTTCTGCAAATAAGCAAAGCATTATCGTGGTTAATAACAATTATATTATCCAAACCTATTACCGCTGTGAATTTATCTGGTGAGTAAATGTAAGAATCCATTGCCATATCAGTATAAATAGTTCCCACTTTAACATTTCCATCCTGATCTTTATCGCTTAGTTCGTAAACTGCTTCCCAGCTTCCAACATCACTCCAACTAAATTGACCTTTTACAAGAAATACTTTGTCAGATTTTTCCATGATGCCGTAATCAATAGAAATGCTTTTTAAGTGCCCATATATATCAGAAAGAATATTAGGAAAATCAGGATTTTTTAATTGATTTTTCATTTGAATTAGACCTTCGTACAAATCCGGCATATGACGATTAATTTCATTCAAGATTGAATCTATCTTCCAGATGAACATACCGCTGTTCCAGAAAAAGTCTCCGCTTTTTATAAAGTTAACTGCGGTAGCATAATTTGGTTTCTCAGCAAAAGTTAAAACTTTATAAACATTGTTCTTACCGGAATCTTCATCTATTTGAATATATCCGTAACCAGTCTCTGGCTTTGTTGGTTGAATTCCAATAGTAACCAGTGCTGCATTATCGTATGCAAATTTAGCTGCAATATTAAGTGTGTTTATAAAACTTTCACTATCTCTAATAATATGATCAGCCGGCATTACAAATGTAATAGCATCAGGGGATCTTTGCTGAATAATTACCGAGGCAAGACCAATACACGCGGCAGTATTTCTTCCAAAAGGTTCGACGATAATATTTTTAACAGGGATCTCAGGTAGTTGTTCCAATATGCCAGGTTTCTGCGTTTCATTTGTCACTATTAAAATATTTTCTTTTGGTACCAGTCCATTTAACCTTTTAAAGGTCTCCTGAATCATAGTGTGCTCACCAAATATCCTGAGAAGCTGTTTGGGACTTTTCTTCTTGCTCCTCGGCCAGAACCTTGCACCAATTCCACCAGCCATTATAACTGCATATAAATTCATCATTCTATACCTGACTATTTTGTTTGAAGTATTTGTTACCGAATTCTTCAGCTCTATTTAGGTAGCCAGTAATATCAACTTCCTTTCTTTTAACAACTGCAACTATCACAATTAAACAAGCTCGAAGTGATTCGATTACTGTCTTATCAACTAATAATTTACCATTATTTATTTCATACAATGCCGATGCTATGATTTCGTGCATTTTCGAAATAACCTGAAATCCATTTAAAGATGAAAGTGAGGCATGCTCTCGCATTAGTTCAAAATATTCTTTGAGCTCACTTTCTGTCACTTTACCAGATGGTATTTTCTTTAAAAGATCATCCACAGATTTTATTGGACTGAGAATCTTTTTCTCAAAATCTATTGATAAGTAAGGATGCACCTTTTTTTCTACTACTAAATTTTCTTGACTTTCAGAAACATTCACACCCATAATTTCGCCGGCAAGATTACTACGGTTAATTAATTCAACATCTATCGCAGTTGTGTGACCATTATTAATTTTATTGAATGCATCTTTATAAACCTTTGGACTGACGTTTTCCAGAAACTGATTTAAATCTCTGATTAAATATCTGCTATGCTCCCTGAACTGTTCAGATATTCTTACAAAATCAACTTTACCCTGGGCTAGAAATGAATGAATCTCCCCTAATCGGATAGCTATCTTTGAAAGTTCAGTTGACTTCTTCATTAAAAGTAAATCTGCACCAAGATCGCTGGCGTTAACTATAGTTTCACGTAACAATCCTACAACTTCTATTTGTTGAGGATTAAGCCGAAGATTATTAGCTGCAGTAGTTATACTCTGAATAAGATAAACTTTTACTAAATCCATTGAGTCCGTTTTAAATTAGAAATATTTTCAATAAGGATTATAATACTTCGCACAAAAATACTCAAATATTCAAAAAGTATTCTCTTCTAGAAATATATATTTTGTGATTTTCAGAAACAATTTAAAGAAAGCTTGAATGATTTGTAAAAGAATTCTTGACATTACTTAACAGTAGTGTTAATTTTCCATATCAAAAAATAAAATTAATGCTAACAGAATTCGGCAAGATCTTCGTCTTCATTTTAACAGCAGCACTCTTTGTTGTTGTTGCAATATATGTTGCCCGTCTTCTTCGTCCAAAACGTCCTACTTTTGAAAAGCTTACTACTTATGAATGTGGAGAAAATCCTGAAGGATCACCCTGGGTCAAGTTTAACATTCGTTTTTATGTAGTTGCACTTATCTTTTTAATTTTCGATGTCGAAGTAGTGCTTCTCATTCCCTGGGCATTAGTCTATAAAGAACTGGGAATTGTAGGGTATCTGATTGGAGCTATATTCTTAATTCTGTTAGGTGTTGGCATGGCTTACGAATGGAAGAAAGGGGATCTTGAATGGGCACGACCAAAAATAAAAGAACCTACCTTAGACATAATTAAATCAACTGAAACTCTAAAAGAAGAACTTAAACCTGCAAGCTGAATATGGGATTATTGGATCAGGAATTTACAGAAGGTAATATAGTCATTGCGAAAACAGAAGACCTCTTTAATTGGGCAAGACTGTCTTCTCTCTGGCAAGTTGGATTTGGTTTAGCCTGCTGCGCAATTGAAATGATGGCTACTTCTGCATCGCATTATGATTTCGATAGATTTGGAGTTATCCCCCGCCCTTCACCAAGACAATCAGATGTTATTATCATCTCAGGAACTGTAACACTTAAAATGGCAATTCGTGTGAAAAGATTATATGAACAAATGCCGGATCCAAAATATGTTATTTCAATGGGAAGCTGTGCAAACTGCGGCGGTCCATATTGGGAACACGGATATCATGTTTTAAAAGGTGTCGATAGAGTAATTCCTGTTGATGTATATGTCCCCGGTTGTCCTCCAAGACCGGAAGCTTTACTTGAAGGCTTATTAAAGCTTCAGGAAAAAATCAGAAATGAATCTATTGTTAAACCGATTAGGTCCGGCTTTGTCGGAAAGAGTGCGTGAAAACTGCTGAAGAAATATTTAATCAACTAAAAGAAAAATTTGAAAATTCTGTGGTTGAACTGAAAAGTGATAAACCAGTTGAATCATTCATAATTGTAAATCCACTGGAAGTTGATAAGATATGTTTGTTCCTGAGAGATGAAAAAGATTTGCAGTTCGATTCACTTATGAATCTTTCCGGAGTCGATGATGCAAATGGTACAAAAGAAAAAGATGAGAAAGGATTAGAAACTATCAAGGGCGGAACTCTTAGTGTTTACTATCATATTGAATCAACTAAATTAAGACACAAGCTTACTCTTAAAACTTCAACTGACAGAGAAAAACCCGAAGTTGTGACAGTAACTGAAACCTGGAAAGGCGCAGACTGGCATGAAAGAGAAGCTTATGATATGTACGGAATAGTTTTTCTAAATCATCCAGACTTAAGGCGAATACTCATGCCTTACGATTGGGAGTTTGGTTATCCATTAAGAAAAGACTATAAGAATCCTGAATTTTATCAGGGGATGAAAGTTCCTTATTAGCAAAGAAAGTTAATGGCACTAAAGACTGAAGAAATGGTATTGAATATGGGCCCTCAACACCCATCTACGCATGGTGTGTTGAGATTGGAACTTCAGATTGATGGTGAAATTATAATTGATGTAGTTCCTCACATTGGTTACCTCCACAGATGTTTTGAAAAGCATGCAGAAGCGATGACATATCCTCAGGTTATTCCTTATACAGACAGAATGGATTATTTGGCTTCGATGTATAATGAATTTGGATATGCTCTTGCGATGGAAAGATTGATGAAGATTGAAGTCCCTGAACGTGTTGAATACATCAGAGTTATCATGGGTGAATTGCAGAGAATCGCTTCTCACCTAGTTGCACTTGGAACCTATGGTGCAGACATTGGCGCATTCACTCCATTCCTGTTTTGTTTCAGAGACAGAGAAAGAATTCTTCACCTTTTTGAAATTACCTGCGGTGCACGACTTCTTTATAACTACATCTGGATTGGCGGACTCTCTCACGATCTTCATCCTGATTTTATCCGGCTTACAAAAGAATTCATTAAAGATTTCAGACCAAATGTAAAAGAGTTGAATGAGCTTCTTTCATACAATAGAATTTTTATTGAAAGAACAGCGAACGTTGGTCTTCTTCCGTTAGAAACAGCTATCAATTATGGAGTCACTGGTCCTAATCTCCGTGCAAGCGGAATGAAGTGGGATTTAAGAAAAGATGATCCCTACTCTGTCTACCATAAGTTCGATTATGATATCCCGATTGGAAAAGGTGAAAAAGGAAAAACCGGTGACTGCTGGGATAGGTATTACGTTCGTGTTTTGGAAATGGAAGAAAGTCTGAAAATAATTGAGCAAGCAATAGAACAAATTCCTGATGGCGATGTAACTTCCGCAATTCCAAAAAGAGTAAAACCACCAGAAGGACAAATCTATACGAGAGTTGAAAATCCAAGAGGTGAACTCGGTTACTTTATTATAAGTGACGGTTCAATAAATCCAGCGAGAGTTAAAGTTCGTGCACCATCATTCGTTACGATGCAAGTATTTCCGGAACTCTGCAAAGGTTTTATGATAGCTGATGTTGTCGCAATTCTCGGAAGTGTTGATATAGTTTTAGGAGAGATTGACAGATGATGTACGATTGGCTATATAGTCTTACCGGAAGTGAAATCCTTGCAATGTTTATTGTTAGTTTGTTGCCCTTGTTTGTGTTCATACTACCCTTTGCTCTATTTGCAGTTTTAATGGAACGAAAAGTTTCAGCACATATGCAGGATCGTCTTGGTCCAATGCGTACTGGTTATCACGGAATTTTACAGACGATAGCAGATATATTTAAACTCCTTCAGAAAGAGGATTTGGTTCCTACTGCGACGGATAAAATGTTATTCAATCTAGCACCATTGCTAGCTTTTATTGGCAGCTATGCAGCATTTGCTGTAATTCCTTTCTCAGGATTTTTTATCGGGACAAAAATTGATCTTGGTATTATTTTCATTGTTGGTGTTACCGGCCTTGTAGTAGCTGGTATTTTAATGGCAGGCTGGGCTTCAAATAACAAATACTCACTACTCGGTGCTATGCGTGCAGCTGCACAGATAATCAGTTATGAAATTCCTACTCTGCTGATTATCCTTACTATAATAATGCTGACTGGTACTTTAAGCCTTTATGATCTTAGTGAAATGCAGACAGCATATTTTTGGAACTGGTTGATACTTGGCGGACCAGCAGTCGGATTGCAGAAAATATTATTAATTCCATTTATGATTTTGGGATGCTTAATAATTTACACAAGTACTTTAGCCGAAGTTAACAGAACACCTTTCGATATTCCCGAAGCGGAATCTGAACTTGTGTCAGGTTATCACACAGAATATTCAGGAATGAAATTCGCAATGTTTTTCCTTGCTGAATACGCGAACATGTTTGCTGTTTCTGCAGTTGTAGCAGTTTTATTTTTTGGAGGATATCAATCACCTTTTGGTTATCTTGGTAATTTACTCGGTTGGAAATGGTTAATTCCAATCGAACAATTCTCCTGGTTCACTTCAAAAGGATTATTCTTCGTGTTCGTTCAAATGTGGTTACGATGGACATTACCAAGATTTAGGGTTGACCAGCTTATGGCATTTTGTTGGAAATATTTAATTCCATTTTCATTCGTAATTCTTTTATTAGTCGGATTGATTTCATTGATGTAATATGAGAACTTATTTCTTAAACTTCTGGCAAGGTTTATATACCATTCTGATTGGAATGAAAGTAACATTCAGGCATTTGTTTATACCTGCAGTTACTATTCAGTATCCTTCGGTAAAACCGCAGATGCCTGAAAGAGAAAGAAATAGACTTTATGTAAATATGGATGATTGTATCGGCTGTGATCAATGTGCACGTGCTTGTCCTGTCAACTGCATTGAGATTGAAACAGTAAAATCAATTCCCGGAGAAGATCTCGGAACAACATCAAATGGTAAAAAGAAAGCATTGTGGGTAACTACATTCAACATAGATTTTGCAAAATGTTGTTATTGCCAGTTGTGTGTGTTCCCCTGCCCTACTGAATGTATTTATATGACAGATGTTTATGAATTCTCTGAATTTCAGAGAGAGAACCTGGTTTTTGATTTTGTAACTCTTCTTCCCGAAGAAAGAATACAGAAAAAGAAAAACTTTGAAGAGTTGCAGGCAAAAAAAGAAGCTGAGAAAATTGCAGCAGCAAAGAAATTAGCTGAAGAAAAAGCTGCTGCTCAAGCAAAACCTATTGAACCGAAACCAGATAATCCGGGAAATCCGGATAATAAAGAAGAAACGAAATAATGAATATCTACGATTTAATATTTTATTTATTCGCAGCAGTAACTCTGATCTCGGCATTCTTTGTGGTAACAACGAGAAATATTGTTCGTGCTGCATTCTTCCTATTATTTACATTCTTTGGTGTTGCAGGAATATATGTTTTGCTTGGAGCCGATTTTGTTGCAATCGTTCAGCTCATTGTTTATGTAGGCGGTATTTTGATCCTGTTGATATTCGGAGTGATGATAACGAATAAAATAACCAGTGTAGATATTAAAACGGGAACTATACAAACTCTGCCTGCTGCAATTGGAGTTGGACTCTTCACAGGAATTATTGGTGCAGTAATACTGAATACGGATTGGTTTGTAGTTAATACAGAAATGCCAACATCAACATTATCAACACTTGGCAGAATGCTTATAAATGAATACGTTTTAGTTTTTGAACTGCTTGGTATTTTATTATTAGTCGCTTTAATCGGGGCCGCATCAATGGCAAGGAAATAAATTTGTATTCGCAGACCTGTCTGCCGACAAGGCAGGCTTTATGTCTGCGAAGTAATACTCGGACATAAAGTCCGAGACTACATTTAATAAAATAGAAATTATGGAAGTTACATTAACACATTTTTTAGTTGTCAGCACTCTGTTATTCAGCTTTGGAATTTACGGTGTAGTAACAAGGAAGAATGCAATTATGGTACTGATGGGCATTGAATTAATTCTTAATGCCTCTAATATTAATTTTATTGCATTCTCACGTTTTGGAAATTTTGGTTTACAAGGTCAGCTATTCGCTTTGTTCGTAATTGTTCTTGCTGCTGCTGAAGCTGCAATAGCTTTGGCAATTGTTCTCAACTTATATAAAACATTCGTGAACGTAAACGTTGACGAAATTAATACTTTAAAAGATTGATGGTAGTCGCAGACCTGTAAGGCAGGCTTAATGTCTGCAGAGTAAAACTCGGACATAAAGTCCGAGACTACAAAAAAATAAATAGAAAAAAATGTCTGAATCATTATTAATAAATATTTCTGTTATCGTACTCTTCCTGCCGTTACTCGGTTTTATAGTTACTTTATTCCTCGGCAAGAAAGTAAAAAAAATATTTTTCTTCGAAGTATTTATTTTATTTGCCGGACTTGTTCTTTCAGCAATTCTTTTATTTGGCAAACTGACTTATTTTTCTGATTCAAGAATTGTTTCGGAGTTCAAATGGATTGATATGGGTAACGTTCCTGTATTCGGATCAATCAATATTTATCTCGGAATGTTGATTGACGATATCAGTGCTCTGATGATTGTCGTGGTTTACATTATAAGCTTCCTCGTTCATTTCTTCTCAATTGATTATATGAAGGGTGACATCAGGTACAACCGATACTTTGCTTATTTAGGATTATTTACTTTTTCAATGTCAGGCATCGTTCTAACTCACAATTTTTTGATGATGTACATTTTCTGGGAACTTGTTGGTATTTCTTCTTATCTCCTGATCGGATTCTGGTATGAAAAAAAATCTGCTTCCGATGCTGGCAAAAAAGCATTTATCGTAAACCGGATTGGTGACCTTGGAATGTTAGCTGGACTTCTGATACTATTCATTTCTTATAACACTTTTACTTTTGAACAAATATTTGGTGAAATAGCAAAAGGAAATCTCCCATTCAACAGTGAATTCTGGCTGACTGTAACCGGAGTATTAATCTTTTGTGGTGCAATTGGTAAGTCAGCTCAGTTTCCGTTACACGTTTGGCTGCCTGATGCAATGGAAGGTCCAACTCCTGTCAGCGCATTAATACATGCTGCTACAATGGTTGCCGCGGGCGTTTATCTTGTTGTTAGAGTTTTTGGAATACTTACCGCAGATGCAATGCTTGTGATTGCAGCAATCGGTGCTCTCTCCGCTTTTATTCCTGCTACAATAGCTTTAACTCAGAATGATATTAAAAGAGTGCTTGCATACTCAACAATTTCTCAGTTAGGATATATGGTGATGGCACTCGGAGTTGGTGCCTACAAATTTGCTTTCTTTCACCTCATAACCCACGCATTCTTTAAAGCCTGTTTGTTTCTTGGTTCCGGTTCGGTAATTCACGCAATGCATCACGAACAGGATATCAGAAATATGGGTGGACTCAGAAAGAAGATGCCGATTACTTACGCAACGTTTTTATTATCCTCAATTGCAATATCCGGAATACCGCTTACTTCAGGTTTCTTAAGTAAAGATGGAATTCTTTCCGGTTCATATGCTTTTGCATCACTAACCGGACATTGGCTGTTTCCATTTGTAGGATTTCTCGTTGCGATGATGACTGCATTCTATATGTTCAGACTTGTGATACTAACTTTTCACGGTGAACCAAGAAATAAAGAAAAATATGATCATGCACACGAATCAGGTTTTGCAATGGCCATGCCTCTTGTTGTTCTCTCTGTACTTTCTCTTTTCTTCTGGTATACACCAAATCCAATGAGTCCGGATGCCGGTTGGTTCTATACAAAATGGATTAAGGCACCGGTGATTTATACTCCCGATAATGCACGTTTTGATTTTATGAAGTCTGATGATTTAATTCTCTCTCAGACTGCACCAGATCAATCTGTAATGTATTCTGAAACTTATACTGAAGCGTTGCATCATTCTCACGGAACGGCAGTTATTCTTTCATTGCTGGTAGCTATAAGTGGGATACTTCTTGCATTCACAATGTATCAATGGAAAAAGATTAGTGCAGATAAACTTGCTGAAAGATTTAAACCACTATACAATTTCTCATATAACAAGTGGTACTTCGATGAGCTTTATAATAAAACATTCGTTGCAGGTACTTTAGGATTAAGTTATGTAGTTGCCTGGATTGATAGAGTTATAGTTGATGGAATAGTTGACGGAAGCGCAACAGTTACAAAAGCAGTATCAGCATTCACGGGTAAGTTTGACAATGTCGTGGTTGATGGTCTCGTAAACTTTATGGCATACTTAAGTGCGTTCATCGGTTTGATATTCAGAAGATTTCAGACTGGCAAAGTCCAGACATATATAATAATGGGAATATTCTCAATTGTGATTTTATTGTTTTTATTTAAATCTATTTAAATCAAATATAAGTTTTGAAAAACACCTGGGTAGATAAATGAATTTTCCAATACTAACATTTCTAACATTCATTCCGGTTGTCGGGATGGTGATAATTCTCTTCCTCAAAAAGGAAAACGTCAGTGCAATTAAGTATACTGCTCTGCTTGCAACAGGAATACAGGTTGTTCTCGCTGCCGTTTTAATGAGCAATTATAATTACTCACTTGGCGGAATAAATGAGGCAAGCTCATTCCAGTTTGCTGAAAAATTCAGATGGATTGAAATTTCAGATTTCCCGTGGATTGGAAC
>Ga0105106_10003933_pt1 | contig 10570 bp, 9 predicted proteins | sample PPLLaktember2015_5_FD_79109 | JGI IMG/M metagenome (GOLD analysis project Ga0105106, IMG submission 79109) | Freshwater sediment microbial communities from Prairie Pothole Lake near Jamestown, North Dakota, USA - PPLs Lake P8 Core (1) Depth... | ecosystem: Environmental > Aquatic > Freshwater >... | reverse complement strand
CGCTTAGGCGGCTATCGCCGCTATTTACGATTTCGGGTGCGGCCGGGGCGGAAGTAGCTCTTGTCGTCGTAGAACGATTCCTCTTCGTTATCACGCCACCAGCCCGGCACGCCCAGGAGCGGCAGCGGCGAGAGGGCCTGCGGCGCCGCGAGCGCGGCGATCTCCCGCGCGGCGAGCGCGTCGACCGTCTCAGGCTCGCGCGCCGGCAGCGCAGCGGTGACCGCCTGATCCACGGCCAGCAGCATCGCGTGCGCCGTCATCCCGAGGTAAGGATGCAGCGCTTTCTCCAAAAGGGCGTGGCCGAAGACGAAGAAGCGCATCGACGCGCGCACGCGCTCCCGGCTTTCGCAGAAAAGGCGCTTCCAGCGGAAGCCTCGCAGGTCGTCGAGCAGCGCGGGATCTCCGCACGTGACGATCGCCCCGCTTTCGTCGAAAAGGGTGAGCGCATCGCGGACGGGACCGCGCCCCAGGGATCGCGCGTTCGAGGGGCGGCCTTCCCGCTCCCGGTCCGACGCAGTGAAGTGCGCGGCGTTCAGCGCAGACTTGGTCTCCGGGTAGGCGAGCCACGCGAGCACGTTGAAAAGATCGTGCCAGTCCCGGTCGCGGTGCGGCATCTCTCCGCGAAGGTAAATACGCTGCTCGTAAGATTCCGTCTCAACCGAAGGGGCGACGAGACGCAGCCGGGCGCCCCCTGCCGTGCCGATCGCGCGCGCATCGACGAGCCGCTGGAGATCGTGGCGCAGCGGCCAGCTGCCGTACGCGCGCAACGCCGCGGCGTGTTCGCGCAGCGGCTCGAGCATCGGCGAGCGGTCGATGAAGCCGGGATCCCAATCCATGCTGATAAACTAGCGCGCTTTTGATTTTGCTTGGCTCCACCGAGCATAACGTAACGAACCATGTCCGAAAGAATCGAATGCGCAGTGATCGGGGCCGGCGTGGTCGGCCTGGCGATCGCGCGCAAGCTCGCATCGAGCGGGCGCGAAGTGGTCATCCTCGAAGCGGAAGCGCATTTCGGCACGCACACGAGCTCGCGCAATTCGGAGGTCATGCACGCGGGCATCTACTACCCCACGGGCTCGCTGAAAGCGCGGCTGTGCTTCGCGGGCCGCAACGCGCTCTATCGCTACTGCGCCGAGCACGACGTGAGCCACCGCCGCATCGGCAAAGTGATCGTCGCGTGCGACGAGTCGGAGCTCGCGGGTCTCGAGAAATACCGCACGCAGGCGGAGATCAACGGCTGCGCCGATCTGCGCATGCTGAGCGCCGCCGAGCTCGCGCAAATGGAGCCCGAAGTTCGATGTGTCGCCGGTTTCCTGTCGCCTTCGACCGGCATCATCGACGCGCACGGCCTCATGCTCGCGTATCTCGGCGACGTGGAGGCGCACGGCGGGGCGCTGGCGGTGGCGAGCCCCGTGGTCTCGGGCGAAGTGACGCCCGACGGGATACTCCTGAGGGTCGGCGGCGCGGAGCCGATGGAGCTCTTGTGCGACGCGGTCGTCAACTCCGCGGGCTTCAACGCGCAGGCGGTGGCTCGCGGCATCGCAGGCATGCCCGAATCGAGCATCCCGCCGACGTATTACGCGATCGGCCACTACTACACGCTTTCCGGGGCGGCGCCTTTCAACCGGCTCGTCTATCCGGTCGCGCGCCAGGACTGGCTCGGCGTGCACGTCACGATCGACCTCGGCGGGCAAGTGAAGTTCGGTCCCGATTTCGCATGGATAGACAGGATCGACTACCGCTTCGACGATTCGAGCGCGCACGAGCAGGCTTTCTACACCGCGATCAGGCGCTACTACCCGGGCCTGAAGGACGGCGCGCTGCAACCGGGCTATACCGGCATACGCCCCAAGATCCACGGGCCGAAAGTGCCGGCACCGGATTTCCTCATCCAAGGGCCTCGGGACCACGGCGTGCCGGGTCTCGTCAACCTGTACGGCATCGAATCGCCGGGGCTCACCTCGTCGCTCGCGATCGGCGACTACGTCTCCGACCTCCTCACGGCGAGCTGACCGCGGTACGCTCCAGAAATCCGCCCAGCGCTTCCACCCACGCCGGCCGTGTATAAACGAAGCCGTCGTTGTGACCGCCGTCGAGCTCGAGGAATTGCTTGGGCTCGCGTGCCGCGGCGTAGAGCTTCTCACCGTGCGCGAACGGAATGATGTCGTCGCGCGGGCTGTGGAGGACGAGCACCGGCGCCTTCACCCCGGCCAGACATTCGCGCGTGTCGTACTTGAAGCGGCTGATGAGCCGCACCGGCAGCAGGCCGTAGACTTCCGCGCCGAGGTCCGGGACCGAAGTGAACGTGGACGCGAGCACCAGCGCGCGCGGCGTGTAGCGCGCCGCGAGCCAGCACCCGACCGCGGCGCCGAGCGATTCGCCGAAGACCACGAGGTCCGCATCGCGCACCGCCCGTGTCTCGAGGAGCCAGCGCCGGGCGGCGAGCGCGTCGCGATACGTGCCTTCTTCCGACGGCGTGCCGGTGCTCTTGCCGTAGCCGCGGTAATCGACGAGCAGCGTGTTGTACCCGAGGCCGCGGAACATGCGCGCGTATTCGATGCGGTGCGAGATGTTGCCCGCATTGCCGTGGAAGTGCAGCACCGTGCCGCGCGCGTGTTCCGCGGGCACCCACCACGCGTGGAGCGTCTCGTGGTCCTCGGTCGCGAGCGACACGTCTTCGTAGCGCAGCCCGAACGCCGCCGGCGTCGCCGCGTGCTCGCGCGCCATGTTGGGAAAATAGATCAGACTGTCCTGCGCGAGGTAGACCACGCCGACGATCGCCGCGTAGCCGAGAACGAGGAAGATCGCCACTTTCCAGACCATCTTCAGTAGATTTCGAGCGGCGGCTCGTCGAGCACCGACGATTGCTCGCGCAGCGCGAGGATCTGGTCCTGCCAGTAGCGTTGCGTATTGAAGAACGGAAAGCTCTGCGGGAAAGCGGGGTCGTCCCAGCGCTGCGCGAGCCAGCCCGAGTAGTGAATGATGCGCAGCGTCCTCAGCGCTTCCACGAGCCAGAGCTCGGCCGGGTCGAAATCGTTGAACTCGCGATAGCCTTCGATCACCGCGGCGAGCTGCGCCTGCTGGCTGCCGCGGTCTCCGGCGAGCCACATCCAGACGTCCTGTACTGCCGGTCCCATGCGCGCGTCGTCGAGATCGACGAAGTGCGGTCCTTCCTCCGTCCACAGGATGTTGCCGCTGTGGCAATCGCCGTGGAGCCGGATCGAGCCGACGTCGCCCGCCCTTTCGTACGCGCGCTCGACGCGCGAGAGCACGTCCTCGACCACGCTCGCGTAAGTCGCGCGGAGCTCTGCGGGAATGAAATCGTGATCGACGAGGTATCGATAAGGCGCGCGGCCGAAGCTCGCGATGTCGATCGCGGGTCGGTGCTCGAAGGGCGCGAGCGCGCCGACCGCGTGGATGCGCGCGATGAAGCGCCCGAGCCACTGCAGCGTGTCGAAATCCTCGAGCTCGGGAGTGCGGCCCGGGCGCTTGGGATAGAGCGCGAAGCGGAAGCCGCCGTGCGTCGAGAGCGTTTCGCCCGGCTTCCCAAGCGGTGCCACCATCGGGATCTCGCGCTCGGCGAGCTCGAGCGCGAAGGCATGCTCTTCGAGGATCGCCGCATCGGACCAGCGGTCAGGACGGTAGAACTTCGCGACGAGCACCGAGCCGTCTTCGAGCCAAACCTGGTAGACGCGGTTCTCGTAGCTGTTGAGTGCCAGCAGCCGCCCGTCGCAGCGGTGGCCGCGCGACTCCACGGCGTCCAGCATGAGCTCAGGCGTGAGCGCGTCGTAAGCGGCCATGCCGACAACTTAGCACATACCGCTCCCGGGACCAGTGCGTCAGCCCGGTGGAAACAGCAGCGCGCCGGTGGACGTGCGATCGGGTAGCACTCCGGCTGCGCAGTGCGGGTCGGGCAGGCGGCATTCGCGGATCATCGAAACGACCGCCGCTTCCACCTCCTCCAGATCATCCGCCGGGTGCAACGGCCAGCGGAAACCTTCGACGAGACTGTCGTCGAGCACGGTGCTCAGCGTGATTCGCAGCTCGCCGCCGGCGTGCGACGACACGCTCACCGCCGGGTCTCCGACGGTCATCCTGAATCGGCGCACCGCGTTGCTCATGAAAAGATTGAAACCCGTCTCGATGCCTGCGCGACGGCCCGAGAAAGCCGCCGTGTAGAGGCCTGCGGGAGGCCTCGGCATCGCCAGGACCTGAACGCCGGCGGCCGCGAGCTGCGCGCTCATCGCACGCAATGCCGGCGTGCCCCACGCGCCGACGTTCGCGCCGGTCTCGACGATGTCGGGGAGATGCGCGGGTGCGATCGCTGTGCCGAGGAGGAATCGCACGTGCACCTCTTCCGCGCCGCGCGCGAGCTCGATCGGCGCCGGCGGCACGTCACGCGTTCCCGGCGCGCGCGACCATTCGAGGATTTCGCTGGGGCGCAGCCGCTCGAGCGCTTCGATCGATACCAGCGCGTTGCCGAGGCCGAGATTGCGGCTTGCGCCGAAAACGCCTTTTTCTTCGAGGATGCTCGCGATCGCCGCGACGTCCGGCAGCACGCACGGCAGCGTGGTGGCGGCGCTCGCGCCGCACACGATCACCCAGGGAACGGCGAAGACCCGCGCGGCGACGCCCTCATCGGGCGAGGGTTTCTCTATCGCTGCGCAGAGCGCGCGCCAGAGGCGCGCGTAGGCGGCGTGCGACGGCGCGGCAGCAAGGACGGCGTGGATTTCCCCGTCGCGGCCGCCCGCGGCCAGCTCGCGCAGCGCGTTCGTAAGTTCCGGTCGCTGCCGGTCGGCTTCGACCAACCGCAGCAGCACATTGGAAGCGTCGCCCGGACCGTAGCGCCGGGGATCCGATACGAGCACGTCTTACGACGTCACTGGATTCCGGATCGCGTCTGCGTAGCGGCCGGGTCCGGAATGACGGCTTTCCTGTCTTGAGTCACTTTAGTCCACGCGCGCGCCGGACTGCTTTACGACTTTCGCCCACTTCGCGTAATCGGCCCTGATCACTTTGCCGAATGCTTCGGGCGAGCCGCCGACCGCTTCGGCAGTCGCAGCGTTGAGTCTTTTCACGAGCTCCGGCGCTTTGAGCGCCTTGTCGAGCTCGGCGTTGACGCGGGCGATGACGGCTTTCGGCGTGCCCGCCGGGGCGATGATGCCGAACCAGTTGACGACTTCGTAGCCGGGCACGCTTTCGGCGATTGCCGGAACATCCGGAAACGCGGTCGCGCGCTTCGGTCCGGTCACGCCCAGCGCGCGCAGCCTGCCCGCCTTCACCTGGGGTGTGAGCGGTACCGCGCTCGCGATGGTGAGCGCGATCTGCCCGCCGAGCATGTCGGTGATGAGCGGACCGGTGCCTTTGTAAGGCACGTGCGTCATTTCGACTTTCGCCATCGACTTGAAAAGCTCGACCGCGAGGTGGCTCGAGGAGCCGGCACCGGCGGAACCGTAGTTGATCTGGCCCGGTTTCGAGCGCGCGAGCGCGATCACATCCTTCACGCTCTTCGCGGAAAACGACGTTCCCGACGCCATCATCAGCGGCACCGCGACGAACTGGATGACCGGGGTGAAATCCTTGAGCGCGTCGTAGCTCACTTTGCGATAGAGGTGCGGATTGATGACGTGCGGGATCGAGGTGAAGAGCAGCGTGTAGCCGTCGGCGTTGGCGCGCACCGCGATCTCGGTCGCGATGAGACCGCCTGCGCCGCCGCGATTGTCGACGACGACCTGCTGCCCCAGGCCGTTGCTCAGATGCTGGGCCGCGATGCGTCCGAGGATGTCGGCTGCGCCGCCCGGCGGGAAGCCGACGACCAGCCGTACCGGGCGATCGGGATAATTCTGTGCCGGCGCGCCGGCCGATGCGATCGACATCGCGAGCGTTGCTGCCGCGAGCGCTGATATGTGCAGAAACTTATGCATGCTGAGTCCTCACCAGCCCAGCACGTAGGCCGGCCGGCGCGTATCCGCGCCGCCGTGCAGGACGCCGCTCTTGTGATCGGCGACGATCGTGCACACCGCCCCCGCCAGCCACGTCGATTCCGGCCATTCGTAGACCTTGTGTCCGCGGCTTGCGAGCTCGTCCCGCGCCGCCTCGGGGACGCGCGATTCGATGTAAAGGCGGCCGGGGTAATACGGGTGCGGCTCGAACGATCCCGGATAGCTGTAATTCGCGAAGCGCGGCGCGTCGATCGCGGCTTGCGGCGCCATCCCGAACACGTTGATGTTGAGAAAGACCTGGAGCATCGCCTGCGGCTGGACGTCGCCGCCCGGCGTGCCGAATGGCATGTAAGCCTTGCCGCCCTTGAACGCGAGCGCGGGGCTCGGCGTGAGGCGCGGGCGCTTGCCCGGCGCGACCGACGAAGGATGCGTCGGATCGCCCCAAGATTGCGTTCCGCGCCCCGAGCAGAGGATGCCCACGCCCGGAACGATCGGCGTGTTGTTGGAGCCGTCGCTCGGCGTGCACGACATCGCGTTGCCGTCCTTGTCGATCACGCAGAGGTACGACGTGTCTCCCGGACCGGGCGCTTCCTCCGACTGGGGCTCCGGCATCCAGCGGTTCTCCACTTCCCTGAGCGCGCGCGGGTCGCCCGCCGGCGGCATCCCCGGCCACGCTTTCTCGACGCTGATGAGCGAGCGGCGCCACGCCGCGTACTTGTCCGACATGAGCCCGTTGATCGGGACTTTCACGAAGCGCGGATCGCCGAAGTAATTGTGGCGGTCGGCGAAAGCGAGCTTGAGCGCCTCGGTGACGACGTGGATGTAATCGGCGGAATTGTGGCCCATCGCCTTCAAGTCGTAGTGCTTGAGGATGTTGAGCGCCATCGGCAGCACCGGGCCCTGCGACCACGGACCGCACGCGTGCAGGTCTATTCCCTGGAAGCGCGTGCGCACCGTCGGCTCGAAGTTGACGCGGTACGAAGCGAAATCCTCGAAGCGCATGAGGCCGCCTTCCTTCTCGATGAAGCGCGTCACCTCGCGTGCGACGTCGCCTTTGTAGAACGCGTCGCGCGCGGCCTTGATGCCGGCCTTGCGTCCTTTGCGTCGAGCGACTTTGCGCTCTTCGTCGGCGAGAAATTTGAGTGTGCGGCCGAGGTCCGCCTGCACGAAGACTTCACCCGTCTGCGGCACTCGCCCTTTCGGGAGGAAAACCTTGCGGCTCGAAGGCCAGCGCTCGTAGGACGCGCGATTTTCGGTGATGAACTGCGACATGAGCGGATGCATCGGGAAGCCTTCGGTCGCGAAGCGCGTGGCGGCCGTGGCGACCTCGCCGAAGCTCATCGTTCCGAAATTCGCGAGCGCGGTGAGCCACGCGTCCGGCGCCGCGGGCACGACGCAGCGCTCGACCCCCGGCGGTATCTTGCCGCCGTGCTTCTTCGTGAAGTAATCGGGCGTCACGGCCCGCGGCCACACGCCGAGACCGTCGATGCAATGCACTTTGCGGTTCTTGGCGGTGTAGATGATCTGCGGCGCGACGCCGCCGAAGTTCACCTTGTCGGTCTGCAGCACGCCGATGGCGATGCCCGCCGCGACGCCGGCGTCGATCGCGTTGCCGCCGGCTTCGAGGATTTCGAACCCCGCATGCGCCGCGAGATAATGCCCCGCGGACACGACATGCCGCGTTCCCATGATGCTCATACGTGCGGAAGCCATAGCGAAAGTCCCCGGGGCAAAGACGAAGTCTCTGATTTTAGCCGCATTTCGAGCTCGTAGTATCATGTCTCGAGCGTGCCGTCGGCGACGCATCGTAAAAAACATAACGGAAGAGGATAAGCATGCCACGTCGTTCCACGTTCGTTTCAACCTGTGTTGCATGCGCACTCGCGGCGTGCGCAGCGCCCGCCGTATATGCGCAGGCATTCCCGACGAAGCCGGTGCGCATCATCAATCCCGCGGCGCCAGGCGGTAACAGCGAAGTTTTCTTCCGGCTGCTCCAGCCGAAAATGAGCGAGGTCCTGGGACAGCAGTTCGTCATGGACTACCGCCCGGGCGCGGGCGGCACCGTCGGCGGCGAAGTGATCGCGCGTAGCGCCCCGGACGGCTACACCACGGGATTGGTCGCGGCGAGCTTCGTCATCAACCCGTCGACTTTCAAGAAGATACCCTACGACACGCGCAAGGATTTCTCGGCGCTCGGCATCATCGTCGACGTCCCGTCCGGACTCGTCGTGCATCCCTCGCTGCCGGTGAAAAACGTGAAGGGCCTCATCGCCCTCGCGAAGACGCGTCCCGGCGAGATCTTCTATTCCACTTCCGGGCGCGGAACGATCGGTCACCTCGCCGGCGAGATGCTCAATTCCGCAGCGGGCATCAAGTTGACGCACGTGCCCTACAAAGGGGCGGGTCCAGCCGTAATCGATCTCATGGCGGGACAGGTGCAACTGCAGTTCGCGAGCATTCCGCTCCTCTACGGCCACGTGCGCGCCGGGAAGCTGCGCATGATCGCGCAGACCGGCGAGACACGCTCGCCTTCGGCCAAGGACGTGCCGACGATGCAGGAATCGGGGCTCCCCGGCTTCGTCGTGCGCAGCGGCTTCGGCTTCGTGGGGCCGGCGGGAATCCCGCGGCCGATCGCGCAGAAACTGAACGATGCGCTGGTGAAGGCCATCCGCGATCCGAAAAACAACAAGATCCTGGTCGAGCGCGGCGCCGATCCGGTCGGCAGCACGATCGACGAGCACGAAAAGTTCATTCGCGTCGAGCTCGACAAGTGGATGAAAGTCGCGAAAGCGGCGGGCATCGAGCCGCGTTAACGCGTGGCGGTGACGAGCGATGGGTGACGGGTTGCCAGTAGTGCGGGATGTATAATTTTCGTTTCCGCACGCAGGTGATCTCAGCATGAAACCTTTCGACTGGCAGTTCCCCTACCCTTCGCAGCGCATGCCCGTGCTTGCGCGCAACATCGTCGCGACCTCGCAGCCGCTCGCGGCACAGGCGGGCATGCGCATGCTGCTCAAAGGCGGCAACGCGGTCGACGCGATCCTCGCCACCGCGATTTCTCTCACCGTGCTCGAGCCCACGAGCAACGGCATCGGCAGCGACGCGTTCTGCATCCTGTGGGACGGCAAGAAGCTGCACGGGCTCAATGCTTCGGGCCGCTCGTCGTCGGGCTGGTCGCTCGAGCGCTTCAAGCAGCATCCCGCGATGCCGACCCGAGGCTGGGAATCGGTGACGGTTCCGGGGGCCGTGAGCGCGTGGGTGGAGCTGTCGGAAAAGTTCGGCAAGCTTCCTTTCGCCGACCTTTTCGAGCCCGCGATCAAATACGCGGCCGAAGGCTACCTGGTCTCGCCGACCATCGCGCGCCTGTGGGCGGGCCAGGTGCAGGAACTGCAAGTGCAGCCCGGCTTTTCCGACGCGTTCATGCCGCGCGGCCGCGCGCCAGAGCCCGGTGAGAAGTTCTCCTTCCCGGCGCAGGCGAAGACGCTGCAGCGCATCGCCGAAACCAAAGGCGAGGCTTTCTACCACGGCGAGCTTGCCGAAAAGATCGCGGCTTTCGCGAAGCAGCACGGCGCCTCGCTCACCGTGGACGACCTGGCCGCGCACAAGAACGATTGGGTCGAGCCGATCGGCATCGATTATCGCGGCTACACGCTGCACGAGATCCCCCCCAACGGCCAGGGCATTGCGGCGTTGATCGCGCTCGGCATACTGGAAAATTTCGATTTCGAGTCGATCCCGGTCGATTCGGTCGACAGCCTGCACCTCCAGGTGGAAGCGATGAAGCTCGCGTTCGCCGACACGTACGAATACGTTTCCGACTCTGCGACGATGCGAGTCAAGCCTTCGGACATGCTCGACAAGGCGTACCTCAAAGAGCGCTCGAAGCTGATCGACGCGAGGAAAGCGCGCGCGCCGGTGTTCGGCAAACCGCCGAAAGGCGGCACGGTCTATCTCACCGCCGCGGACGAGTCGGGAATGATGGTTTCTTTCATCCAGTCCAACTTCTCGGGCTTCGGCTCGGGCGTCGTCGTGCCCGGCACCGGGATCAGCCTGCAGAACCGCGGCTCGGGTTTTTCGGTGAAGCCCGAGCACGCGAACGTCGTCGCGCCGCGCAAGCGCCCTTTCCACACCATCATCCCTGCCTTCCTCACGAAGAACGGCCAGCCGCTGATGAGCTTCGGCGTGATGGGCGGGTCGATGCAGGCGCAGGGACACACGCAGGTGATAACGCGGCTCGTCGACTACCAGCAGAATCCGCAGGCCGCGGCGGATGCGCCGCGCTGGCGCGTCGACAACGCGCTCAAGGTCGGCATCGAATACGGCGTTCGCAACGACGTCATCGAAGGCCTGCGCGCGCGCGGCCACGACATGGTGCAGGCCGACCGCTGGGCGACCGACTTCGGTCGCGCGCAACTGATCTACAAGCTGGAAGACGGGTACTGCGGGGCGTCCGAACGCAGGGCGGACGGACAGGCTGTCGGGTATTAACCCGACAGGTGAAATAACTAGGAAATCTCTGCAAAACTGTCATCGCGAGGCACAGCGTGCCGTGGCGATCTCGGGGATCCCCGGGATTGCTTCGTCGCTGCGCTTCTCGCAATGACAATCACGGATGTTATGCAGAGCAT
>Ga0105106_10003932_pt1 | contig 10572 bp, 9 predicted proteins | sample PPLLaktember2015_5_FD_79109 | JGI IMG/M metagenome (GOLD analysis project Ga0105106, IMG submission 79109) | Freshwater sediment microbial communities from Prairie Pothole Lake near Jamestown, North Dakota, USA - PPLs Lake P8 Core (1) Depth... | ecosystem: Environmental > Aquatic > Freshwater >... | reverse complement strand
GAGCTGCGGATCGGCCCCCTCCCACAGCCCTTCGAAGGCACGATCGAGCACCGCCATCTCGGCGTCGTCGTCGAGGTCACCCTCCGGCTCGCCAGCGTCGACCCCGGCCTCGTCCTGAGCCTCGTGCAGCACGATCGGCTCCTCGGCGGCGGCCTCCGGCGGCGCCGGCGTGGCTTCCGCCTCGTCCCCTACCGAGGACCCCAGCGCCTGACCCTCGGGCTCGACGGATCGGTCCTCGGAGGCCCACATGCTCGGCACGGACGTTGGCTCGCCGATCCCCTCGAAGATCGGCTGATCGGTTGGGGCGCCGATCGCAGACTCCAGATCCCGCGCGACCACCACCAGCCGCTCCTGCATCGCTGAGAGCTGCCCCACGAGCGCCTCGCGCTTGGTCGACAGGCCGTCGATCGTGCGGTTCGCCTGCTCGCGGGCCTCGCGGAGGGCTGCCTGGGCGTCGGTCCGCATCTCCTCGGCAGCCGCCTGGGCCTCCGTCCGTAGCTCCTCAGCCGTCGCCTCGGCGTCGGACAGGATGCGCTCGGCGTCCGCCCGCGCCTCTGCCAGGATCCGCTCGGCGTCCTTCTTGGCCTCACGGCGGATCCCGTCCGCCTCCTGATCCGCGGCGCGGAGCACCCCTGCCACACGGTCGGCCAGCTTCCCGTAGGGGTCGGCCTGCACCTTCGATGCGGCTCGGGCCGCCGCCTCCCCTTGCTCACGCGCCGTTTGCACCATGGTCTCGAGCTGTCGCACCTGATCCGCGACGTGTTCGAGGAACTCCCGCACCTGGGCGGTGTCGTAGCCGCGACGGCCGACGACGAACTCGCGCCGCCGGATGTGCTCCTCGCTCATCAGGACGGGAAGGTCCAGGCCGGTGGCGGACATGGGGAAGCCTCCTCGATCGTCCGGGGAACCGCCCCAACGACTCTAGCCTGCGCGAGAGCCGATGCAAGGACCCACGGACCCCTCGGGACGCCGTCGGCGCACGGCGGCGCCGCCGCTCACGACCCGGCCGGCTCGGCCTCGGCCTCGCGCCGGAGCACCTCGTTGAACGATGCGATAGCGACGTCGATCTGATCACGGTCAGGGGGACGCGTGGTGATCTTCTGGAGCCAGAGCCCCGGCACCATGAGCGCGTGGATCAGGCGCGAGTTCGGGAAGCGGGCGCCCAGCCGCAGCATCTCGAAGGCGAGCCCCGCGATGATCGGGATCGCGACGATCCTGGATGCGATCCTCCACCACAGCCCCGGGTTCCCGAACAGCGCGAACACGAAGATCGTGGTGACCATCACGAGCAGCAGGAAGTTGGTGCCACAGCGAACGTGCAGCGTCGAGTACCGGTCGACGTGCTCGGGCGTCAGCGGATCCTCGTGCTCGAAGGCGGCGATGGTCTTGTGCTCGGCGCCGTGGTACGCGAACACCCGGCGGATCTCCTTGGTGCGCCCGATCAGCACGAGGTAGCCGAGGAACAGGGCGACCCGGAAGACCCCCTCTCCGGCGTTCACCAGGATGCTCGAGTCCACTCGGCCCCCGACCCATCGGAAGGCGATGGCCGGCACGACGATGAAGATGCCGAGGAAGAGCACGATCGCCAGGACCATGGAGAACGCCATCTGTCCCGACGAGAGCTGCTCGTCCTCGGGCGCAGACTCTCGTGCCGAGATCGACAGCGCGCGGAAGCCGATCGCGAGGGCCTGCCCGAGCGCGATGACACCCCGCAGGATCGGCTTCGTGAGGATGCGGTGGCGTCGAGCCACGGAGTCGATCCGGTGCGACTCGACGTGGAGGCTACGGTCCGGCCTGCGGACGGCGACGGCCCAGACGTCGCGCCCGCGCATCATCACGCCCTCGACCACGGCTTGGCCGCCGTAGAAGTGGTTGGTGCGGGGGGACCCCTCAGCCATGCGGGCGAAGGCGGACTAGGCGCCGGTCTGCCGCCCGTACCGACGCTGGAAGCGCTCGACACGGCCGCCGGTGTCGACCAGCTTCTGCTTGCCCGTGTAGAACGGGTGGCAGTTGGAGCAGAGCTCGACCCTGAGCTCGGATTTCGTGCTCCTGGTCTGGAAGGTGTTCCCGCAGGAACAGTGCACCGTGGCTAGCACGTACTCGGGATGGATGCCCTGCTTCATCGACGGATCGTCTCCTCGGTAGCTCGACCGGACAGCTTACGACGCCGGCGCCTTCGCGATCTCCTTCAGGAACTGCTCGTTCGACTTCGTGGCGCGGATCTTGTCGGTGAGGAGCTCCAGCGCCGCGGCGGGTTCCAGTGCATGCAGCACCCGTCGCAGACGCCAGACGAGCGCCAGCTCCTCGGTCGGCATCAGCAGCTCCTCCTTGCGGGTGCCGCTCGCCTCGACGTTGATCGCGGGGAACAGGCGCTTCTCGGAGAGCTGTCGATCGAGCCGCAGCTCCATGTTGCCCGTGCCCTTGAACTCCTCGAAGATCCCCTCGTCCATCCGCGAGCCCGTCTCGACGAGCGCGCTCGCGATGATGGTGAGCGATCCACCCTCCTCGATGTTGCGGGCCGCGCCGAAGAACCTCCGGGGCGGGTATAGGGCCGTCGAGTCGATCCCTCCCGACAGGATCTTTCCCGACGCCGGAGCGGCCAGGTTGTAGGCCCGCGCCAGACGGGTGATCGAGTCCAGGATGATCGCCACGTCCATGCCCATCTCGGCGAGGCGCTTGGCGCGCTCCAGGACCAGCTCGGTGACCTGGATGTGCTGGTCCGGCGGCTTGTCGAAGGTCGAGTAGACGACCTCCGCCGGCGTGACCGTGCGCTGCCAGTCGGTCACCTCCTCCGGGCGCTCGTCGACCAGCAGGATGATCACGTGCGTCTCGGGACTCGAGTGGATGATGCCGTTCGCGATGTTCTTGAGGACGGTGGTCTTCCCCGCCTTCGGCGGCGAGACGACCATGCCCCGCTGACCCTTCCCGATCGGCGCGACCATGTCGATGATCCGCCCCGTGACATCGGTCGGGCCGGTCTCGAGCCGGAACCGGTCGTGCGGGAACAGCGGCGTCAGCTTCTCGAACACCGGACGCGCGCGTGCGGTCTCGGGATCGACGTCGTTCACGGTGTCGATCTGGAGCAGCGCCGGGTACTTCTCGTTGTCCTTGGGCTGCCGGACCTTGCCGGCGACGGTGTCGCCCTTGCGCAGCGCGAACCGACGCACCTGGGAGAGCGAGACGTAGATGTCCTGCTGACCCGGCAGGAAGCCGGACGTGCGCAGGAAGCCGTAGCCCTCCGGCAGGATGTCGAGGAGCCCCGTCGCCGTTGGCGCGGTCGCGAGCTCCTCCTCACGCATCTCGATCTCGCGCTGACGGCGCTCCTCGCGGAGCCGTCGACGCTCCTCCCGGGACGGCCGCCGCCGTCCGCCTTCCATGCGCTGCCCCTCGGGGCGCCCGCCTTCGGGGCGCCCGCCTTCGGGCCGCCCACCCTCCGGACGCTCGGTCCGCGGTTCGCCGGCCGGACGTGCCGGGCGCTCGATGGTTCCACGCTCCGAGCCGGTGCTCTCCGAGGGCGCATCCGGTTCCGCGCGCGCCGTGCCGGCGCCGCGATCCTCGGTCATCTCACCGTTGCCGCTCGCCTCGGCCCGTGGTGGGGCGGGCGAGGCAGCGGGCGACCCGGTCGCCGCCCCCGCTTCGCCGTTCGCGTGCGCGAGGATGCTCTGGATCAGGTCCGCCTTCTTCAAACGCTGGTGGCCCTCGATCCCGAGGTCGGACGCCATCTCGTGCAGCTCCGCCGCGACCTTGCCCTCGAGGGTGCTCTTGTCCATCAACCTAGGCTCCTTCCTTCAGTTCCTTCTGCAGTCCTTCCCAGTCCTGAAGGAACGTCTCCAATCCGATGTCGGTGAGCGGGTGCCTCACCAGTTGCCTGAACACCGCGTACGGCATCGTCGCGATGTCCGCTCCCGCGGCCGCCGCTTCCACCACGTGCATCGGATGGCGGAGCGAGGCGGCGAGGACGTTCGTCTCGTACCCCTGGACCTGGTAGATCTCGCAGATACGGCGCAGCAGGTCCATCCCGTCGGAGGCCACGTCGTCGAGCCGCCCGAGGAACGGGGAGACGATGTACGCGTCGATCTCGGCGGCCAGGATCGCCTGGGCCGGCGAGAACACGAGCGTCACGTTGATCCGGATGTCGTCCTGCACCAGGCGCTTGCCGGCTCGCAAGCCGTCGGGCGTCATGGGGACCTTCACGACCGCGTTTGGGGCCATCCGGGCCAGCTCGACGCCCTGCTCGTACATGGCGTCCGCCTCCAGCTCGGTCGTCTCCAGGGAGATCGGCCCGTCGACCTCAGCGAGGATCTCCTTCCACACGCGATCCGGATCGCTGCTCTCCTTTGCGATCAGCGAAGGGTTGGTCGTCACCCCACCGAGGACGCCCCATCGGTTGATCTCGCGGATCTCGTCGATGTTCGCCGTGTCGAGGAACAGCTTCACCCGCGCCCTCCTTCCCGCACAGGCATCCCGCCGACCACGGCTGGGTGTTCCTGCGCGGCCCGTTCCGTGGCCTTCTCCAGGACCAGGTCGATCACGGCCGCGAGCGACCGGTCGAAGTCGTAGTTCGGCACGACGTGGACACCGTGGGAGAGGGCCTGGCTCTTGATGTACCGCTGGATCCTCCGGATGTTCTCGAAGCCGGCCAGGTACCTGCTTGCGGGACGCCCCTCCTGATCGACCCACCTCGCCACGAAGTGGCTGCGGTGCATGTCCTCGTCCTCCACCGTGATCACGACCGGCACCGCGAGGATCCGGTCCTCCCAGTCGCTCAGGTCGATGAACCCGGGGACGACGTGCGCTCCCTCCAGGACGATGCTCGTCCCCTCGAGGGCGGCGCGGTCGATCAGCGCCTGGAGGCCCACCGCCACCGCAGCGGTCTGTTCCCGGAATCCGACGATCGCGGCGTCGCGACCCGGTGGTTCGCGGAGCGCGGCGCCCGCTTCGAAGGAGGAGGCGTGCAGCGACGGCATCAGCTCGCGGGAGAACATCGCCCGCATGACCTCGCGCACGGCGTCGCTGGCGACGACCCGAACGATGCCCAGGCGGGCGGCGAGCTGCGTCGCGATGGTCGACTTCCCGACACCGGTGGTGCCACCCATCAGGACGACGAGCGGGATGTCCAGCGCCTCCACCTCCTGCCAACGAACGAAGTTCTTCGCGTACCGATCGCCGGCCAGGTCCTCGAGGACCTCAAGCGCCAACCGGTCGAGCTCCTCGCTCGTCACGGATGGATGGCCCTGGTCCAGGAGCCGATCCTCGATCGCCTCCGCCACCTGGTAGGCGCGCACGGGCGACAGGCCCGTCACCATCACCTGGGAGGCCATGAGTCCTTTCGAATAGGGGAGCCCCGTCTCCCGATCCGAGATCAAGATCTGGGGGCCTTTCGTGTCCCTGGTCATCGACCCTCGTACCGCAGCTCGTACCGCCGCCCCGCGAGTGCGATCGTCTCCTCGACGAGCTCCCCGAGGTCGGCATCACCGTCGACCACGACGGCGCGGTTGTCGCAGAACACGACGCGCGCACCCGTCGCGAGCGCCCGGTCGCAGGCGACGTCCACCGCCGCGGCCTTCAGCTCGGTCAGGAGCACGTCGTACCCCTCCGCACCGCCGAGGTCCTTCACCAGCCCGGCGCGGTCCGCCAGGCGAGCGCTCACCCCCACCACCCGGCATCCGTGGACCGCTTCGAGATGCCTGGCCTGCCTCTCGGCGACCGGCACCGATGCCGTCGTGGTGAAGAACACGTCCGCGCCCCTCACATCGCCCAGCGGATGTGGAACGAAGTCCGTCACGACGAGCCGGGCATCGTCGCGCAACCGCTGAACGTGGGATCTGAGGGCGGGGAGGTTCTCGAGCCCGGCAGGGCTGTGGGCCATCGTAACAACGACCAGGTCCGATAGCAACAGTCGGAACGGCCCGAGGTAGCCGCCGAGGTACTCGGGTGGAGCGGAGGCCGGCACGACGAGGACACCCGCGTCCCACGGGACCGGCGGGACGGCCGAACCGCTGCCCTCGAGCACCACGAGCCCGGCGCCGAGCCGCGCCGCGAGCTCCGCCGCAGGACGCACGTTGGACACGAAGGGGGCACCCGCGAGGCCACCAGCCGCCCGCCGGGCCCCGATCGTGGTTACGCCGGTCGTGACCGCATCCTCGAGGTAGTCGGACGCCGCGTGCTGCCCCTCCCGAACCAGCTCGAGCAGCCGCTCGACCGTCACCGTCCCCGCCCGGGCGATCTGCGGCTCGGGGGGCCCGCCGCGTCCCATCGCGACGACGACCGGGTCCGCACCGATGCGAGCGGCCGCGCGGGCGACCTCGCCGGCGATCGCGGTCTTGCCGGTCCGCTTCCCGGTTCCGATGACCGCGAGCGTCGGGACCGGCAGGGGCGGTCCCGAGATCGGGGGGTCGAACCTGAAGTCGGCCCCGAGGTACGGCACGCCGCGCGTCAGGGCGACCGCCGCGAGCTCCATCCGCTCCCGGTACCCCAGGACCGGCTCGTCGGAGAGGTCGAGCACCCCCTCGGGGCGCACCTCCTCGAGCGCGTCAGCGAGCGCCGCCATCGCGTCCGGCCCGGCCGTGCGGAGCGGGACACCGACGTCCGGGATCTCGCCGGCCGCCAGCTTCTCGACGCCGCCGACGAGGAGCGCTGCGACGACCTCGTGGCCCGCCTCGCGTGCGGCCGATATCCCCCATCGGGTGACCGGCGGGTAGTGCTCGCCATCCACGAGCGCGAGGACCTTCAACGGAGACCTCCCTGGGGGACGCGCCCGACGTCAGTCGCCGAGCGGCGCCGTCGTACGCTGCTGCACCGGCGGTTCGAACTCCCGGAAGTGCTGCTCACCGGTCGCGAGCGAGAAGTGCGCGATCGTCGCCGAGCCCCCGAACGGGTACCGGCGGCTGATCCGGACCTCATCGCCGTCGACCTCGACCACGTTGTAGCAGGGTTTCGTGTAGCCCCGGACACGCAGGGACGCCACGGTCCCGGCGTTCGCGATCCACAGGTTCTCGAGGTGCCACACGTAGGGCACGTGCTTGTGTCCCGACAGGACGACGTTCACGCCCGCCGCCACCAGCTCCTCGAGCACGTCGCCGGCATCCATGACCGTGCTGCGCTCGCGCCCCGTTCCGGGGATCGGGAGGAGGTGATGGTGCAGGACGAAGACCTTCACGGGCGCTCGCGCCGCGAACTGCTCCTGGATCCAGCCGTAGTGCATCCGGCCGACCATCCCCTCGTTGAGGTCGGGCTCGCTCGAATCGACGCCGACGATCCGCACGCCCTGCACGTCGACGCTCCAGTGGCGCGCCCCGATCAGGTCCTCGAAGTGCAGGTAGCCGACGTTGCGCGCATCGTGGTTGCCGGGAACGGTGTGCATCGGTGCATCGATCCGCTCGGCGTAGGCGAGCCAGTTCTTGTACTCCTGCCGGTAGCCCTCGTTGGTCAGATCACCCGTGTTGATCACCACGTCCGGTTGGAGCTCGTTCAGCTCGACGATCACCCGCTGCATCATGTTCGGGACGAAGTAGGGCGAGCCGACGTGCGGATCGGAGATGTGGGCGATCGTCACCACGACCTCGACAGTCTAGCGGCTGGGCGCTCACGCCCGGTCCCACGTGGGACGATACCCGCAACGTGAACGGCCTCGACGTCATCCTCGCCGTGACGCTCGCCGCCGCCGCGATCGCCGGGTACCGGCGGGGGGCGGCCCTGCAGCTCTTCTCGTACGGCGGCCTGCTCATCGGGCTGGCGGTCGGCGCGCTGGTCGCCCCGCGCCTCTCCACGATGGTCCAGGGGCCCGCCGCACAGGCGGGGGTGGCGCTCACCACGCTGCTCTTGGCGGGAGCGGTTGGGGACGCCGCCGGATGGGTCCTCGGCTCGAGACTGCGGAGCCGGGCCGTCGGATCACGCTTCAGCTCGGCGGACGCCGCGGGGGGCTCGCTCGTCGCGCTCGTGGCCACGCTCTTCACGGTCTGGTTCATCGCGCTGAACCTGGTGAATGGACCGTTCCCGAGCATCTCCTCCGAGGTCCGCGGCTCGACGATCGTCCGAGGCCTGGACGGAGCGCTCCCCGATCCGCCGTCGGTCGTGGGCGAGGTCCGCCGGTTCCTGGACCGCTTCGGGTTCCCGGAGGTCTTCGAGGGCATCCCGCCCGCGCCAGGGGACCCGGTCCAGAACCCGACGCGGGAGGAGACGGAGCTGGCGACCAGCCTCGCGTCGGGGAGCACCGTCATGATCTTGGGGCAGGCGTGCGGTCACATCCAGGAGGGCAGCGGCTTCGTGGTGGCCGACCGCTACGTCGTCACCAACGCCCACGTCGTGGCGGGCGTCACAGCGCCCGAGGTCCGGACCTCCGAGGGCGACGGCACCGGCGCGACCACGGTGTTCTTCGACCCGGAGCTCGACCTCGCCGTGCTGCTGACCCCCGACGATCTCGGGCCCCCGCTGACCCTGGCGACCGATGACGTGGAGCGTGGGGCGGTCGGCGCGGTCCTGGGCTACCCGGAGGGAGGCCCGCTCGAGGGCTCCAGCGCGGCCGTGCGCCAGCCGATCCCGGCGCTCGGCCACGACATCTACGGCCGGAGCGACGTGGAGCGCGACGTGTACGAGCTGCAGACGCACGTCCGGCCCGGGAACTCGGGCGGACCGTTCATGCTCCCTGACGGCAGGGTCGCCGGGCTCGTCTTCGCGGCCTCGAGCGTGGATCCGGCCATCGGGTACGCGATCCGGAGCACGGAGATCCTCGACGAGGTCCAGGTCGCGGTCGCGAGCACGACCAGCGTGGACACCGGCCCCTGCATCCGCTGAGTCACGACTGAGCTCGCGCCCCCCGCCGGCCGCGCGCCCTGTGGGCCGAACGGCGGACGGCGCCGGGGACGCGGGGGAGGTCGCTCGACCAGAACCCGATGGGGCCCGTGCAGCCCCGGCCGCGTCCTCCCGATACAGACCACATGGGGAGCCGACGCTGGACACGCCGTGTGGCTCTCGTCGCCGTCGCCGTGCTCGCGCTCTCGGGTGCGACCGGCATCGTGCGCTGGGGCGAGCGCGCCACCGCGTCGGCGGCCGAGCATCCGTGGAGCGCGGTCGCGCTCGTCGAACGACCGATGCGCCCCTCGGACGCACCGGCCGTGGGATCCTCGATCCGCGCGAGGGACGTCGAGGTCGCACGAGCCCTGCTGGTCGAGATCCCACGAGCGATGGAGCTGACGGCTCGTCCAGGTGCCGGGCCCATCGTAGGCACGATGCCGACGGGATCGCGCTACTACGACCAGCCGCTCGTGGCCTGGGTGTTGGAGACGACGGCCGACGGGCGCTACGGGCGGGTGCCGGTCCCCTACGCGGGGCGGGACGTGACCGGCTGGCTGCCCCTGCGCGGCCTGGAGACGGCGACCACCGGCGTGCGCGTCGTCGCGGACCTGTCCGAGCATCGGATCGAGGTCCGTCGAGGCTCGCGTGTGCTCCTGCGGGCGCCGGCAGCGACCGGTGCGGCGGTGGCCCCCACACCGCCCGGGCGATACTTCGTCACTGACCGCGTGGCCTTCCCGGCCGGTGGGTACCTGGGGACCTTCGCGTTCGGCATCTCGGGCATCCAGACCAACCTCCCGCCCGGGTGGTCCGGGGGCGACCAACTGGCGATCCACGGGACGAACGCGCCGGCCACGATCGGGACGTCGTCCAGCGCCGGGTGCCTGCGCGTATCCGAGCCCGTGCTCCAGCGGCTCCGGCCCCTGCTCCGACCGGGTACCCCGATCGTCATCGTTCGCTGAGGCTACTCCTCCATCACGACGCGCACGTCGCCCTCGCGCGAGAGCACCGAGAACGACGTGATCTCGCCCTCGCGCCGGAACAGGAGCGAGATCCTGCTCCGCCCCACCGTGAGGTTGCGCACCTCGACGGTGTTCAACCATGTCGGAAGGTGCGGCTTGTTCACCGTCACCAGGTCGAGGTGGGCACGGGCCGAGATGCCCAGCATCGCCTGGAGCAGCAGGAAGGGCGAGCCCGCGGCCCACGCCTGCGGCGAGCAGGCGACCGGATAGCTCACGGGTCGGTTCGGGCTCCTCCGCGTGAAGCCGCAGAACAGCTCCGGGAGCCGCATGTAGTCGGCCTGGATCGCGGCGTCGAACAGCGCCGTCGCGATCCGGTTCGTCGAGCGCACGAACCCATACCGCTTGAAGCCGGCGGCGATCAGCGCGTTGTCGTGTGGCCAGACCGATCCGTTGTGGTAGCTCATCGGGTTGTAGGCTGCGGCCCCCTTGCTCATCGTGCGGACCCCCCACCCCGAGAACATGTCCGGCGCCAGGAGTCGCTTCGCGAGAGCCGCGGCCTTCTCCTCGTCCACGATCCCGCAGTACAGGGCGTGTCCGGGGTTGGAGGTGACGGTACGAACCTGCCGCTTGTCCCCGTCGAGCGCCATCGCGAAGGTGCGCTCGTCCTGCATCCAGAAGACCTCGTTGAACCGCTGTCGCAGAGCCTCGGCCTGCTCGACCAGTCGCTCGGCCTCGGGACCACGGCCCAGCGCAGCGCAGACGTCGGCCATGCGGAGCTTCGCCAGGTACACGTAGGCCTGCACCTCCGACAGGGCGATCG
>Ga0105106_10003931_pt1 | contig 10572 bp, 5 predicted proteins | sample PPLLaktember2015_5_FD_79109 | JGI IMG/M metagenome (GOLD analysis project Ga0105106, IMG submission 79109) | Freshwater sediment microbial communities from Prairie Pothole Lake near Jamestown, North Dakota, USA - PPLs Lake P8 Core (1) Depth... | ecosystem: Environmental > Aquatic > Freshwater >... | reverse complement strand
GGCGCTCAACAAGACCGTTGTGGAGGAGTTCGCTGGATTGCCCATGCTGGATTTGCGCGCTCCAGCCTTGAGTGAGACCCAGCGCTTGATGAAACGAGCCTTCGATCTGCTTTTGGTGTTTCTATCCACGCCTCTGCTCCTACCGGTTATGGCGTTGATTGCCGTTGCCATCCGCCTGGAGGGGCCAGGACCAGTGCTCTTTCGACAGCCGCGTGTGGGCGAGAACGGGCGCATTTTCCAGATGCTGAAATTTCGGACCATGGTCCCTGATGCTGAGGCTCTGCGCCACCTGGTGGAAAGCCGTGACGAGCAAGGTCAGCTTATTCACAAGCATGCCAATGATCCGCGCGTGACGCGCGTGGGACGCTGGCTGCGCCAATCCAGCCTGGATGAGCTGCCACAGGCCTTCAACATCTTGATCGGAGATATGAGCCTGGTAGGCCCGCGTCCAGAGCTGCCTTACCTGGTGGAGAAATACCAATCCTGGCAGCGCCGGCGTTTTGCCGTCCCACAAGGATTAACCGGCTGGTGGCAGGTGAATGGTCGTTCAGACCGCCCCATGCACCTGAACACGGAAGATGATCTATATTACGTGCAGAATTACTCCGTTTTCCTCGATATGTTGATCTTGATCAAGACGGTTGGCGTGGTGCTGCGCGGCAAGGGCGCATTTTGATTGGAGCTTGCACACATTCCCCCCTTGGGGTAAAATAGGCGCGCAATTCTTGCGGGTGTCGCCAAGTGGTAAGGCAACGGCTTCCCAAGCCGTTATTCGTGGGTTCGAATCCCATCACCCGCTCACGTTCCATCCAACACACCCCGAATCAGTCCTTCGGGGTGTTTTCTCTCCCCGGATGGAAGTGTAACGGGCCTAACATATCAGTTTGCAACGAGGTTGAAACGGGACAAAAATTCTTAAGTGTTAGAATATACCAGAGGAGCACGGCTCTCATCTATGGGAATCTCCAACGCAACCATCCTGTATGTGGAAGATAATCGCGAGAACAGGTTATTGGTCCGCAGGGTGCTGGAGGCCGAAGGTCACACCGTGCTGGAAGCAGATAGCGCTGCGCAAGCCTTGCAGTTGGTGCAGGATAAACCGCCGGATCTGATCTTGATGGACATCAATATGCCAGAAATCGACGGCTATACGCTCACTGCCCGCTTCCGCGCCATCCCGCAGCTTCATAAGGTGCCGATCATCGCCATCACCGCCAATGTCATGAAGGGCGACCGCGAGCGCACTTTACAAGCCGGTTGCGACGGTTACATCCAAAAACCGGTGGATGTAGATGCACTTCCCGAGCAAGTCAGCCAATTTCTAATGTCTATGAGGTAGATTGTGCAAACGGATCCCAATTCGAATGGCAATCCCCAACCCTTAGATGGTCAGTCGCCAGCAAGTACCGGCTCAAAGACCCAGCCTACTGGCAAAGGCATCCCGAAAGATGCCACCGTCCTGGTGGTGGAGGACAATGTATCCAACTTTGTGCTGATTGCGCGCATGCTGGGATACATGGGCATCCATTGTGAATGGAAAACCTCCGGGTATGAAGTTGTCGAATATGCTGATACGCTGCCGCGCCTGGACCTGGTGCTAATGGATATCCGCCTGCCTTACGAGGACGGCTACGGCGCTCTCCGCAAGATCCGCTCTTCCGGGCGGCTAAAAGACACGTTGGTGGTAGCCGTCACTGCCGAATCAAGCCCAGAACAGATGAAAAAGGCTCGCGAGGCGGGCTTCGATGGCTTCTTGGGGAAACCTCTCGATCCCGATCATTTTCCTGATCAGATTCGACACATCCTGGCAGGTGAGCCAGTCTGGGAATTAAGCTAGAAAGATAGAAATCGCTTTTCACGAAAAGGCGCCCGGTGTGAAGTTGCTGCACCAGGCGCCTTTTTAGTTAACAGTTCTGCAAGAAGCTGCCTTTTTTTCAGTTTTGGGATTGATTCTCTCCGGAAAACGGTTTTAATTGTACTCAGGAGCCATATCGTCTTATGCCAGACTTGATTCTCTGCCCACAGTGCAGCCGGCCAGTTGGCGCCAGTGCGCGGCGCTGCCCGGCTTGCGGCAAGGACCTGACCAATTCAATGGCGCAGGTGATCAAAGGTACGGGGCCGTTGCCCGATTTGCCTAACACGCAGATCACCCCCGAGATTCTGGTGCCGCGCCTGGGCGAGTATCTGCTGGAAAAAGGCATGCTCACCCATAGCGATCTGCAGCGCGCGCTGGACTACCAACAAAAGAAGAATTCGTTGGGGCAGCCGCGCTTGTTAGGTCGCGCTTTGATCGAGTTGGGCATGATCGATCGGGAGAAGCTCGACCAGGTTGTCACTGGGCAGATTGCTTCCCTGCATGCTGCCCTGCAAGATACCAATCGCCAGCTTGAAGTTCGCGTCCAACAGCGCACTCAAGACCTTGAAAAACGATTGTCGCTCATCCAAACCGCGGCCGAAATCACCCGTCAGGCGATCGCGGCTGCCAACCTTTCTGAGCTGTTGGAGCGCACGGTGGAGCTCATCGTGCAGCGATTGCATTACGATTACGCCGCTATCTACATGGTGGATGAAATTGGGAGCAGTCTGCGCCTGGGCTCTGCCAGTGGTTCGCTTGCGCCTGGCAAACGCGTTTCTCGTCTGGGGATCGACGAAGCCTCTTTCCCCGGATGGGTAGCCGTGCACAACCAACCGCGCTTCAATTTACACCCTCGCCCTGCTCCGGATGCCCCCCTGACCGGACCGCACGAGCTGGCCGAAGCTGCCTTGCCGCTCTCTCTGGGAGCGCAGGTGATCGGGGTCCTGTATGTGCAAACCTCCTCACCCGGCGCCTTCGAGCCCGGAGCCCTGGACGTGCTCCAAATCATTGCCAACCATGTTGTCTCCGTAGATCAAAACTTCCGCCTGTTAGGTCAAGCCCAATACCGGCTGGAAGAGACTTCTCACCTGTATGACGCGAGCCAATCTATTGCCCGCGCGCGCACTCCGCAAGAGATTTACCAGGCTGTCGAGCTGACTTTTCAACGGATTCCGTTCGTCTCGCTCATCTTTAATTGCGAGGAACAGGGTCTGCGCCTGATCAGCCAGTTCGATCCCCAAGGTCAACGGCGCCCAACCGGTGGGCTGCGCCCGCCTTTGCCAGAGATCATCCCAATCCCGCGTCCAGAGCTGGAGGCGCGCCTGCCCGGCGGCGCGGCTGTGATCATTCAGGATAATGAAAACGCTGCCCAAGCCTCCGGCCTGCCGGCGGCTTTGCTCAGCCTGCCGCGCTGGCTTGATTGCCCATCTCTGGGATTCATACCGGTCATCAGCCAGGGATACCTGACTGCCCTGTTTATCGTTGGCGCCCGCAATAACGGCAAACTGACGCCAGCTGCCCTGCGTGTGCATGCCAGTCTGGCAGAAATGGCATCCATCGCCCTCGATAAGGTGAATGCCGTCGATAATATGGAAAAACGACTGGTGGTGCTGCAGACCCTCGACTCGGTCAGCAAGACCATCTCCATGGAAACCGACCTGAATAACCTGTTCAGCGTTACCCATCAGCAGATCGTGAAGGTCATGGGAGAAGTGAACTTCCTGGTTGCCCTGTACGATCAGGCGTCGAACACGATTGAAATCCCTTACGCTTTTGAAGAGGGCAACATCCTCTCGTTGCCGACCATCCCATTAGGACAAGGGCTGACCTCAATCATCATTCACACGCGCCAGCCGCTTATGCTGGTCGAAGATACGGAGCGAAGGGCTGCCGAGCTAGGGGCGCGGGTTTACGGCGCGGCGGCTAAATCCTGGCTGGGCGTTCCCCTGATGGTTGCGGGTGATGTGATTGGGGCGATTGTGGTACAAGACCTGGAAAAAGAACACCGCTTCGACGATGATGACCAGCGTTTGCTCACCAACCTGGCTACCCAGGTGGCAATCACCGTGCGCAATGTGCGCCTCCTGGAGGAGACACGCCGGAATGCTGAACGCGAGCGCACAGTCACCGAAATTACAACCCGGCTGTGGGCTTCGACCAATACCGATACGATCCTGCGCACCGCCATTCAAGAACTAGGCAGCCATTTACGGGCCAGTAAAGGCATGATCAAGCTAGAAATCGAGGATCAAGATGTCAGCCTCTAAATTCTCGCTGGCAACCCTGGCGCCAATCCATATGGAGATTGTGTAATGGGTAAAAATACGCGCCGTTACGCTCTCCTGGGTGCTCTCTTCGGGCTCGCTTTCCCAATCGTCTCCAGCTTTCTGTGGGTGTACCAGCAGGGTCTGGTGTTTACACCGGCCAATCTGCTGCGCGCCCAGGTGAACAACCCTCTGCAGTGGATTATCGATAGTGCGCCTCTATTTCTGGCGTTTTTTGCTTACCTGGCGGGCGTACGCCAGGATCGTGTGCAAGAACTCAATCAGAGTATGTCAATGCGTTTGCACGAGCGAGATAGCCTGGTGATGGAGCTTGAAGCCACACGCGCTGAGCTCGAGCGGATTGTTACCCGTCAGGTCGGTCAGTTAAAGGCAGCTGCCCAGGTAGCGCGGGAAGCTGCCACGATTCGCGATCTGGAAGAATTGCTCGGACTGACGGTGAATCTGATCTCTGAGCGCCTGGGCTTTTACCACGCAGGAATTTTCATGCTCGATGCCGCCAGGGAGTACGCCGTATTGCGGGCAGCCTCATCGGAAGGGGGCATGCGTATGCTGGCCCGCCAACACAAGCTGAAAGTTGGAGAGGTCGGGCTGGTGGGCTACGTGGCAGGCAGCGGTGAAGCACGCATTGCCCTCGATGTTGGAAAAGACGCGGTGTTCTTCAACAACCCGGATCTGCCTCGCACCCGCTCTGAAATGGCCCTTCCACTCAAAACCTACCAGCGTGTGATCGGCGTTTTGGATGTTCAATCCGAGCAAGTACAGGCTTTTACCGACGAAGATCTCAAAATCTTACAGACCCTTGCAGACCAGATCGCTCTCGCCATCGATAATACCCGCCTCTTGAGCGAAAGCCAGCAGGCCTTGCGCGAGCTCCAAGCTCTCTACCGGTTGCAAGAGAATGTGGGCTGGCAGGACTATCTGCAACAACGCCAGCCAGCCTATATTCTCGATCAAGGAGAGGTGAGCCCCGCCCATCCCAGCCTCGAAACACCTCCCTCGTCAGAGGAGGCTGGTGCTCATGTATTGCGCCTGCCAATCAGCATGCGCGGCCAGGGTTTAGGTCAGTTGGTGCTTCAACGCGAGAACAGTGAAAGCCCCTGGACCGCCGAAGAAACAGAAATGGTGCGAACGACCATTAACCAGGTCGCATTGGCGTTGGAAAACGCTCGTTTATTGGAGAAGACTCGGCGGGATGCCGTGCGAGAACGCGTGGTAACCGATATTTCAGCTCAGCTGTGGGCTTCAACCGACATTCACACCATCTTGCGCACCGCCGTTCATGAACTGGGTCAAACATTGGAAGCGTCGGATGCACTGATCCAGCTGGAGTCACCCGTCTCCCCGGAACCATCCGGAGATTGAGCACACATAGGGTCTAACGTGAATCCTAATCTACTCCTACAGATCCCACAATATTTCATCTGGCTTTTAGCCCTGTTGGAGCTGATCCTAGGATTGTATCTCCTGGTACTCAACCCCTGGCATGCAGCTAACCGGTATTCAGGCACACTCCTTTTGCTGATTGCAGCCTGCAGTTATTCGTTTGGTCTCTTGGTTGCTGCAAATGACCCAGACCAGGCTGTCTTACCCGGCTTGATCCTGGCCGGGGGTGCCCCGGCAATCCAGGTTTTCCTGTTGGCAGCGAGTATTGCCTTGCTAAAGCCAGCGTGGCAACGCGCCGCAGGGCGTTGGCTTTGGAGCGTGTTACTCCTGATGGCTGCTTTGCCGGCAATCCTGGCAGTACTGGATGCCCGCCTGGGAACCCGTTTGTGGTATACCGGCGTCCATGTGATCGATTATGGCGGCGGCTTCCTCACTTTAGATCGGTTCACCACGGGCAGCCTCTCTCCAATCATCCACACGGCCAGCTTTCGTATCTTCCCTGCACTAACACTGTTGGCGCTCTTCTACTTTGCTTTCGGAGATCGCCAGTTGGCACGCTCCAGTCGGCGCCTGGCCCGCCTGCTCTTCCTGGTTACTGCCCTGGGACAGGTGCTTCATTATCTTTTCAATCAGCGCATGGCGCCTGGCTCCGCACTTTTGCTCCCAATCACCCTGTATGCCGGGGCTTATGCCTACGCTGGTTTTCAGCAAATGGTCTCCGAACGACGTTTGCAGCGCGGCAGCCTGCAGGTTCGCTTGACTGCCTTGAGCATGGTCGTCACGATACCGCTCTTAATTGCTGTTTCCATTTTCGTTACCGACCAGGCTGGCGCCTTACTCGAGCAAAGTGAGCTACATACTTTACGGGCAAATAATCGCACGCTCGCATTCTCGGTGGATCAGTGGCTGCAGGCGAATGCGCGCGCATTACAGCAATTGGCGTCCCAACCAGAAATTGCCAGCATGGACCCCGCCCGCCAGCAGCCGGTTTTACAAGCCATGGCTTCTGTTTACCCGCAGCTTACCCTGGTGAGCACCGCGGATTTGAAAGGCGCCAACCTGGCGCGCAGCGATACGGCCCCCTTGGAGAATTACGCCAGCCAGAATTGGTTTCAGCAAGTCATCCAGGGCAGCGAGGTAGCTTGGCAGGTTGCGACCCCAGAAAACGGGATTCCGCTCACCCTGCTGGCAGCTGTCCCCATTCGCGATGACACGGGCGCTTTAGTGGGGGTCGCTTCGCTTACCACGGGGCTGGAAACACTGGTCTCCCAGTTACAAATGGTTCGCCCCAGTCAAACCGGCCATTTCCTGGTGGTGGATTCACAAAACCAAATGGTGCTCCAAACCGGCCAGATTTCCGGCGACCAGGAGTCAAATCTGAGCAATTATCCCGCGGTCATTGCTCTGCGCGAGAATCAACCCAACTTACAGCCCGGGGAAAATCCCGAACCTTTGCTGGCAGAGCAAGCCTCTTCGTTCGGCGATCCATCTGGAATGAAATGGCGCTCCCATTCAATTCTATTGGATAACGGCTGGGCGGTAATCGCTCAACAATCGGAAAGTGATTTGATGTCCAATGTGCGGCTCTTTCGCCGTTTAGCCGCCGGTACCATTGGGCTGGGAATTGCCTTGCTGTTGGCGATGTCTTGGATCACGATCCGCCAGGCGCTACGACCGATTGCCAGCCTCACCGGAACAGTTTCAGCAATTGCCCAGGGTGATCTTACCCGCGTGGCTCTGATTGAATCCGACGATGAGATTGGCCTGTTGGCGCGCACATTTAATAGCATGACCAGCCAGGTGCGTGAATTGGTGACCACCCTGGAGCGTCGCGTGGCGGATCGCACCCGTGATCTTGAGCAGCGCGCCTTGCAGCTCCGTGTGACCGCAGAAGTCGCTAGCGAGGCGGCTGCTATCCGCGATTTGGAGCGACTCTTATTACACACCGTCCACTTGATCTCTGACCGTTTTAATTTCTACCACGCTGGCATTTTCTTGCTGGATGAAACCGGTAAGTACGCCGTCTTGCGCGCCGCCTCCTCCGAGGGCGGGCAGAAGATGCTGGCGCGCGGCCATCGTCTCGAAGTAGGGCAGGTGGGTATCGTAGGATACGCAGCCGGCAGCGGTGAGCCGCACATCGCCCTGGATGTGGGAGCCGATGCAGTATTTTTCAATAACCCTGATCTCCCCCAGACCCGTTCCGAAATGGCGCTCCCGCTCAAGGTACACCAACGCGTCATTGGTGTGCTGGACGTTCAATCCACCAAGAGCAACGCCTTCAGCGATGAAGATGTCTCCATTTTGCATACCCTGGCAAATCAATTGGCCCTGGCAATCGACAATGCTCGCCTTTTCTCCGAGAGTCAGGCTGCACTGGAAGAACTCCAAGAGTTGTACCAGCAGCAGGTAGCTCAAGCATGGCGCAATCGGTTGGAACACCAACCCCTGGCTTACCGTTACAGCAGCCAGGGAGTTCATCCGGCGGAACCGGCGAGCGTTCCGGATGAATACGATCCGCGCCTGCTGGTAGCTCCGATCTTGCTGCGAGGGGAATCACTGGGTTCGCTGGTTTTACGCCGCGAGGCGAATCAACCGCACTGGTCACCAGATGAGGTGGAGATGGTGCGCGCCACGGTCGCCCAGGTGGCGCTTACCCTCGAAAATGCGCGCCTGATGGAAGAAAGCCGCCAGCGGGCCCTCAATGAACAAATCATCGGGCACATCACAGCGCGCACCCAGAGCCTGCTCGATCTCGAGGCTGTCATGAAAACTGCTGTCCAGGAGATCGGTCAGGTCCTGGGAGATGCCCGGGTGCAAATCCGGCTGGTCACCAGGGATGGCGCTGGCAATAAATCATCTGAGCCAGCGGCCCACAGGAGTTGAGTTCGCATGCGTAACTCTGGCGCAATATCGCCCATCACCAGCATAAAGACCCGTGTGTTGATCCTCCTCCTGGGATTGACAACCTTCGCGATCCTTGGAGTGGCTTTACTGGCGGCATTCGTCACCCAAACCACCGGACAGGAAGCCCAGCAAATCAGCAGCCAGGCGCTCTTAACCCAGGCAGAGAGCTATCTGCAGCAGCTCACACAAAGCAGCGCCCGCGAGAACGATCTTGCCCTGGAAGAAACCCGGCGCTCCACTTCCAAAATTGCTGGCTATTTGCAGACAATCTTCGAAAGTCCTCCCGCCGGAGACCAGGCGAATTGGTGGGGCGCTGCCAGCCGGATGGCCTTTGGAGATGAGGGTCAATACGCCAATAGCGCCCAGGATATCACCAGCGTCTTCGTGCCTAAAACTCATCCTGTAGATGAAGTTGTTCTACGCGATATTGAGTTGAGCGCTTACATAGATTCACTGGTAGTCAGCACCTTTCAAAACACGCCCAACATTGAGGCTTTGTACTTCGCTACCCCGCGCGACATGGTGCGTTATTATCCAAATATAAACCTGGGGGCGGTTCTCCCGCCTGATTTCCAGGCATCTCAACGGCCCTGGTACGTGGGGAGCACTGCAGAGAATAATCCTTCAGGTGAAGCATGGTGGACATCCCCCTATGTCGACGCCACCGGGCGCGGCATGGTCACCACAGCTGCCGTACCGCTCTATAACCGCCGCGGCGAGCTCCTGGGAGTGGTCGGTCTGGATATAACCCTGAATAACCTGCGCCAGAGCGTAGAGTCAACTCGCTTGCTGTCTGGCGGCTATTCCTTCCTCGTGGATGGCAACGGCCGCGCCATTGCTCTGAATGATCAGGGCTTCATGGATATCGTCGGTCGCGCTGCCCTGGAAGAGGATATAAACTTTGACCTGACCACCGTCACCACGCCTTTTGCGGATGTCCTGATCGACATGGTCGCTGGGAACTCTGGATTTACCGCTTTGCAGCTGGATGGTCGTTCTCTCTTTGTAGCCTATGCACCCCTCACCAGCACAGGCTGGAGTCTGGGGAGTGTGGTTGAAGAAAAAGACGTGCTTGCCTCCCTGGCTACTTTGCAAAGCGACCTGCGCCAAAATGCGCGACGCCTGGCGCTCACACGTTTGCTGCCAGTCAGTGTATTGGTGTTCATCCTGGTTACTAGCCTCGGATTGTTATTAACCAATCGCCTGGTGGTGCCATTGCAGAACCTGGCGTCTCAAGCCCAGAAGATTGGCGCCGGGCAATGGGATCTGGAATTTCCCAGCACCAGCCGGGACGAAATCGGCGTCCTTGCCTCCGCTTTCCGCACCATGGCTGAACAGCTTCACGAATTCTTCCGCCAACTCGAAAGCCGTGTCGCCGAACGCACCCTCGATCTGGAGCGCCGCACTGCTCAGTTACAGGTGGCATCTGAGATTGCTCGTGAAGCTGCCGAGATTCGCGACCCAATTGAATTATTGGATCACGCAGTGAATCTGATCCGCACTCGTTTTGGTTTCTACCATGCGGGCATTTTCCTGCTGGATGAACGCGGCGAGTACGCCGTGCTGCGCGCGGCTACGGGTGATGCCGGGCGCCAGATGTTGGAGCGCAATCATAAATTAAAAGTCGGCGAGGTCGGTATCGTGGGCCGTGTGACTGCCAGCGGGCAGGCGCGCATCGCCCTGGATGTTAGCGGCGATGAAACTCATTACAAGAATCCTTTACTCCCAGAAACCCGCGCAGAAATGGCCCTTCCTCTAAAAGTGGGTGACTCGATTATCGGCGCTTTAGATGTGCAATCGAAAAATCCAGGCGTTTTCACGAACGAAGATATCACCATCATGCAGACTCTGGCAGACCAGCTTGCCATTGCCCTCAGCAACGCCCGCCTTATCCAGGAATCGCAAGAAAGCCTGGCCCAACTTGAAAGATTGTTTGCGGGGTACAGCCAGGAATCCTGGAAAGACCTGTCAAAAACACGCCTGACATTGGGTTATCGTTATGATCCTGGTGGTCTGCGACCGCTCCGCCGTCAAATGGCAGGCGAGATGGATGAGCGTGCCAGCCAGCCGCCGGTAGTCTCGCTGCCAATCGAGGTCCGCGGTCAGGTCATTGCCACTCTGGATGTTTGGCCTGGGCCAGATGGC
>Ga0105106_10003930_pt1 | contig 10574 bp, 2 predicted proteins | sample PPLLaktember2015_5_FD_79109 | JGI IMG/M metagenome (GOLD analysis project Ga0105106, IMG submission 79109) | Freshwater sediment microbial communities from Prairie Pothole Lake near Jamestown, North Dakota, USA - PPLs Lake P8 Core (1) Depth... | ecosystem: Environmental > Aquatic > Freshwater >... | reverse complement strand
AGGCATGGCTGCGCACGTGCGTTGCACACGGGCGCTACCTGCCCGCCGGATCGCCGGAACGCGAGGCGCTGCAGGGACTTGTCGACTATTGGACGACGCGGCTGCTGCGGCTCGGGCAGGCGTTACCGGACGATATCGAGCGTCTCGCCGACTTCGAGCCGACAGCGGGCATTGCACTTGTTGCCGAATGCCCTTACCCCGGCCTGGACCCGTATACCGACAAGCAACGCGGCAGCTTCTTCGGCCGCGAGGCGCTGATTGCAGATTACCTCGCTCACCTGGAGGATCCGGCGAAGCGGATCCTCCTGATCATCGGCGCGTCGGGGTCCGGCAAGTCCTCGCTGGTCCTTGCGGGCGTTCTGCCCAGGTTGGAGGAGCGTCACCGGAGTGCGTGGCTGTTCGCGCCACGCTTCACGCCCGGAGACCACCCGGTGGCGGCGCTGGCTGCCGCAATCGCGCAAGCCGTCGGGCAGACGCACCTGGCACCGGAAATCGAACGCAGCATCGTCGCGAAGCCCGCCGACGCGCTGGCCGAGCTGGCAACGCGGTGTCAGGGCAAGCCGCTGCTGCTGCTCGTCGATCAGCTCGAGGAATTGTTCACGCTGTGCCGTGACCCCGTCGAACAGAAGGCCTTCGGCGACGTGCTCTGCGCGCTCTCCGAGCCGGATTCCGGTGCGGGGACCGTCACTTGCCGCATTCTGCTCACGCTGCGCACTGACCATCTGGCGCGCTTCGAAAGCAGCGATGCGTTGAAGCCATTGCACATGCGGTTGCTGGGCCAGAGTAACGAAACCTACCTCTCCGCAATCGGCTTCCTGGAGATCAAGCGCGCCATCGCGGAACCAGCCAGGCAGGTTGGCCTTCGCTTCTGCCCGACGGCACTTGTGGACCAGCTCGCAAGCCAGACGGCCGGCCTCGCCAATGGCCTGCCGCTTCTGCAATTCGCGCTGCGCCGATTGTGGGACACGCGTCCGAGGAATGCCCAAGGCGAGCCGCTGGATTTGATCAACCAAGAGCAGGTCAATGCGCTGCCGGACGTCCAGCGTGCACTCGGTACCGTGGCCGATGGCATCTTTCAGCAGTTCACTCCTACGCAACGGAAGATCTGCGAGCGGATGCTGCAGGAACTGGTCGTGCTCGACGAGAACTTCGAAGAGCCGCTGCGCCGGCGCCGGAACGAAGCCGAGTTGACCGGTGTGCTGCAGACCCGTCTTCCCGCTGCAGCGGCAGACGTAGCCACCGTCGTCGAGCGATTCGTGAAGGCCGGTCTGCTGCGCCGCTTCGGCGAGGGTTCCCAGTGCCAGATCGAAGTGGCGCACGAGGCACTCCTGCGCCATTGGGAGCACATCAACCGGTTGGTAACCGGAGAAAGGGTCAAGGAGCAGCTGCATCTGGTCAAGCAGGTCGGCCGCGAGGCTGCCGAATGGGTGAGCCGAGGCAGGACCAGCGGTTACCTCAATCTGCGGGGCGAACGTCTGGAGCGCGCCCTCGAGTACGCAAAGGATGGCTGGTTGGCTGAGGCCGAGTCGACAGAGTACGTCGAAGCGTGCGACGCGCGGGAGAAGGCGGAAAAGGTCAAGGAAGCACAGGTCCAGGAAACGAAGCTTCGTGCGGAGGAAGCGGAAAAGGCCGCGGAGCAGGCGGGCCTGGAAAAGGCGCGGGCCGAAAAGCGCGAAGCGGAAGCGAAGGCGCGAGAGGCGACTATCAGAGCCCAGCAAAAAAGTGTCCAGTTGTGGCTCGGGGCTGCATTCGCGATGCTGGTGTTGGGCGGGTTTCTCGCCTGGAACACGATCACGGACCAGCGCAAGGATCTTGAGAACCGGCGCGCGGTGGCAAGCGCCCTCGCGCTCCGTCTGCCGCCGTGGGAAGGATTGGACGTGGCCTATTCGCTTGCACGGCAAGGGGGTCCGAGCTTTCGCTTTCCCCTCGCTCACGCGTTGGAGCGCATGGAGGATGTCTGGCTGCTCGGCGAGCAACGCAAGTTTGGCCTGTCTCCCAATCAGGATGGCAGCGCGCTGCTGCAGTTCGACCGCACACCCGATGGCGAAGGCCTGCGAATCTATCCGATCGGCAACGGCAAGTCGCCGGGCAGCACCCGTATTTCCATCCCCTTGCCGAACCGCCTCGACTCGCTCGCAGTGACTCGAGTCGGGCCGCCGATTGGCGGCAACAGCGACGATCGCCTGGCCGTGCTCGTGTTTCGCGATTCGTCTGAGGACTACGTCATTGAGGCGCACCACTTGCAGGTTGACGGGGCAGGAGGGGTGAAGTCCGATTCCGCCGCCTTGTCGCGACTGGACAAGGCGCGGGACTTGTCTTTCATCAGCTTCGGTGCGCAGGGGAACCAGGCCGTATTCAGCGCCATTGACTACATCAGCTTCAGAAGCACGATCTACCGCGTCGGGATGAATTCATCGGGCAAACCGGAACTGGTCCAACTCGATGATCCTGCCGGCGCAGATGCGTCTCCGGTCAGCGCAGTCGCATTCGGAGCGGGTGTCACCGACAATGACCCCATCCTCATTACCGGCCGGCTCGACGGTTCCGTGTATTGCGGACCGAGAAAGCTCGTGGCGAAAGAATCGCCCTCCGCTGGCGACGCGGGTGCAGTACGTGAAATCGTCGTGCTTCCGGGGTCCGACATCTTTGCGCTGACGGATTCCACCGGTGCCGTCTATGCGTGGAGTTGCACGGATGCCGAGAAGAGGCGCCTTCGGAACGACGGCAAGGTCTCCGGCATCACGTTGACGCGGATGAATGGGAACCTGGGTGGAATGCCGCTGCTCGGCTTCCTCGACGACAATCAACCTCGCTGCTATGCCCGCAAGGACAAGGACTGGGGTTTTCGGCGCTGCAATCTGGCCCATCGCGTGAACGCGAGCGTCCCGTTACAGGACGGCAAGCACCTGACAGTGGAGCTTGGCCATGTCGCGGCGGTGCAGATCTATCCGATCGAGATGCTTGCCAGCCAGGATCGAAACTACCAGGCCCGAACTGCCGGATCGACCGTGGTGCGCTGGGAATCCCCGACAAGCGCCGCAAAGGAGTTTTCGAGGAAACAGGCTTCCGCCTCCACGTCAGGCACAGATACGCGTTCGGGCAGGAGCCTGCCATGGCAGATGAAAAACGGTGAGTGGGTGGCCGACAGCGACATCAGCCTGGTCTACTTTGCTGCTCTTTCCCGCGATGGCAAGCGGCTTGCGTGGATGGAACAACGGCCGAATGAAGCGCAGATCGTGGCGCGCGCATGGGAGATCGGCAGCGACACGCCCGCGCAACTTGCCAACCAGACTGGTCAAGCAGTCAGTGTGGCCATCGCCAACGATGGGGCGCTTGTCCACGGCCAGGCCGTGCCGGGTCGTCCCGTGGAGATCCTTCTCAACGGGGTGCGCATCGATATCCTCGATCCGCGCGACCGGACCGCCTGCCTGGCCTTTTCCCCCGGACGACAGTGGCTGATCGCAGGCACCGTGCCGGGCGGCCGAGTGCGCACCTACGCAGTCAAGAGCGAGTCAACGACCGGCGTGACAACAGCTGCGGCGTCCAGCCCGTGGGAAAAGCCCTTCGACGACGTGAATGATCAACGGTCAAGGCAGATAACGGCCTGTGACATCAGCGACGACGGTGCCGTGGTCGTCGGGACCGACGAAGGACAGGTCGGACTGCGTCGTCCCGGCGGTACGTGGCTGGACTTGACCGAGCGCGCAACTTTTCGGCTCGCCGCACCTGTGCAGGATGTTGCAATTGACCGCACCGGGCAACATGTCCTGGCACTTGCCGCCTGGCAACTCGGCGATTGCAGCCGTCCGGGCCTGCCGGGGCAGGCGCTGCGCGTGTGGAATGTGGCGCCGCCCAACGACGGCTGGCGCACCCCGATTTCGAGCGTGTGCTTCCCCAACCAGATGGTGATTGGAGTCGGCGAGCTTGCGGGCGACGAGCGCGGTGAGCCTGGTGTCCTGCTGGTCACCGGGCGCGGTACCCGATGGCACGGTTGTCCCGGATGCGCTCGATCCAACGAAACACCAGAGGCCATGCTGGCCCGCCTGATCGAGAACGCCAAGGCGGCAGGGGCGCAACTGTGGGACACGGACCAGACGAAGTTCTGACGCGTGCCGGGAGTGACCTGAGCGCGTGTCGTACCGGCCATCCAGCAGACGGGACGGCGTGGCGCGCCTGCTGCGCAAAGCACGTGACGCGTTCAGGACGCCAAGTCCGCCCGCTGCCGGAAGGCTCTCACAAGCGGGCGGCCCGACGTCTGCGCACCGGCGCGGACAAATTCTGATTCAGAACCCAGGGGTCAGAGGGAACGTTACGTCTCGCGCGCAATGCCCTTACAACGCCGACTTCCGCGAGTGAAATGGAAGGACCTTGCTCACCGGTTCGGCCCTGGCCGCCGACTGTTCCTGCTGTTGTCTGCGCAACTCGCGGCGGACCCTGGCGAAGGTTTTTCGCAAATCCGTTTCGACACTTCTTGTGTAACGGAACGAAGGATCAAGGATGGACTTCACTGGGCCTCCACGCACGTGCTGTCAACGCGGTCACTGTTCGAAGGTGCCGTCGTCCATGGGGGCAGCAAAAGCCGTTCCAGCTCCGACCAATTTGCGAAGCTTCAGCCACTTACCGCGAGCGGCTTCTGCCCAAGCTCTCGGTGATGTAAGAAACGTCGACACGCTTGCCCGAGCATCATCGGACCCGTCGTGATGGACGTCGAGGCATCGATGCCGAGAAGCCGCCGCTGTAACGCCCCTCCGGGGATGGCGCCACGGCCACATCAAGGCTCGCGCGTGTTCGGGAAAGACACCAACAATTGTCTCGCCGCAAGAAGCTCGGGCGTCTGCATGGCCTCGGGCCATGCCCCTATGGCCTCGCCGAGCAGACCTCGGGCTTCCCGAGCCCTGCCCTGTTGACGCCAAAGCTGTGCAAGATCAATCGCCGCGCGCAACTCATACGCCCTGGCGTGCTGCCGACGGGCAATATCCAACGCCTGGCTGAAGCATTTCTCGGTGCTGGCTGCCTCCTGCGATCCCCGTGTCAATAGAAGTTGTCCACGGATCCGGAACAGTTCCGCCTCGGCCCACCGTTCGCCGTTTCGCTTTACGCACTCCAGGCCGTCATCCACCGCTGCGAGCCCCTCATCGACCTGGGCGACGGCCAGATGCGCCGCCGCCAGATTGGCAAGTATCACGGTGAAGAGGAGCTCGGAGCCGACCGTCCGCAGTGCGAGCACGTTCGCCTGCATCAACGAGATGCCTTCCTGCGTCCTGCCCACGCGCACGAGATTGGCCCCTTGAAAGGCCGAAACGACGGCGTGGAAGTACTTGAAGCCCTGTTCGCCACATAGCGCAATCGCGGCCTGCAACGGAGAGTCCGGCCCTTGTGGGTCCCCGCGAAAGACGTGTACGAATCCCACGCTGGCCAGGGCGCGCGCAAGCAGGAATGGCTGGGACGCGTCGCGAACGAATTCCAGGACTTCATTTGCGCAATCCAGGGCCTCGTCGGGACGCCCGCACACCCAGCGCGCCATGGCGATCCATCCCAGGGCGGACGCCTTGGCGTCCTGGCCGTAAAGAACCCTGTGTGCTTCGCGCTTTCCCGTCCCGTAGGTCCGGACGCATTCCTCCAGGTCGCGCTGTCCGGCAACGAACTCGCCCATCACGCACGACGTGATGCCACTCAGGTATTGCGCCTCCATGGCGGCGTCGACGTCGTTTGCCCTGCCCGCAACCACCAGGCCCTGATCGGCGATTTGACGCGCCTGGCGCTGGTCGCCGCGGACGAAATGAAACGCTCCGAGGCCCCACAGTGCTCGAAAGTGCACCGAGCTGTCGTCGATCTGCCGACACAGTTCTCCTGCGCGCGTGAACGCCTGCGCGGTTTCGGACGCAGCCCAACCTCGGACCGGTATGAGCGCGTACCCCAGCTCCACCTCCAGCGCGAGCTCCCGCTGGTCGCGCTCGGCCGACGCCGGCATCGACCTCAGCAGGTCCAATCCCTTGGCGAAATGGGCGGTTGCCTCCGCGTAGGCAGCGCGGCTGAATGCACGCCGACCGGCGCGTTGCCACCACTGAACCGCGGCTGCGACGTCGCCGCCCTCGGAAAAGTGCATGGCGACATGCTCGGGTTGCGCCTCCGCCTCGGCGGGAAATTGACTGACCATGACCTCTGCGATCCGCTGGTGGTACTGGTGCCGGGCGCTCTTGAGCAGACTGTGGTAGGCGGCCTCCTGTATCAACGCATGCTTGAAAACGTACGTGGCATCCGGCGGCATGCCGCGCTGGTACAGCAACTCGGCATCCGTCAGGCGGGCGAGCTCTTGTTGGAGGAGCGCCTCGTCCATGTTCGACACCGATTTGAGGAGCGCGTAGGAGAACTCGCGACCCAGCGTCGCGCACAGCTGGGCGATGACCTTTGCGTTGGCAAGCCGATCCAGGCGTGCCGTCAGCGAGTCCTGCAGCGTGGTCGGAATGGCAAGCGATGGTGGCGTCGCCGCGAGTGGCGGCTGCGCTTCCGACGCCCGCATGAAATCGGATTCGAGCACCATCTTGGTCAGTTCCTCGACGTACAGCGGAACACCGTCCGTCCTGGCGACGATCTGGCCCACGAGATCCGGTGGCAGCGCCTTGCCTGCTGCAACTCGCGCCACCATTTCGCCCGCTTGCCGTCGCGTCAGGCGGGTCAGGACGACAGGCGTGACGTGCGAGTGAGCCGGCCATGGCGGCCGAAACGGAAATCGCGCCGTGAGCAGGACGAACAGACGCACGGTGGGCACCTGGTCGACAAGCAGCGTGAGGAATTCCATGGTCGTGGGATCGATCCAGTGCAGATCCTCCAGGACGGCGAATACGGGCCGCTCCGCCGCGAGCGCGATAACCGCCCCCAGCAGCGTCTGCAATGTTCTCTGTTTCTGGCGCTCGGGGCTCATTGGCGGAAGGGGGGCGTGCTTCGATGGCGGCAGCGAAAGCAGCGAGATCAGGAGCGGCAGTCCCTCGGAAGGCGAAACCTGGTAACGCGCGCAAAAGCCGGCGAGCTTTTCGAGCCTGGTCTCATCGGAATCTCCGCGGCTCCAGCTCAGCACGTTCCAGAGCAGCGAGATGACCGGATACAGGGGGCTGTTGGCATGGTGTTCGGAACAGCGCAACTCGAGGAGTGCGTGTGGTTCGGACTCGAGGTCGGCGATCAGCGTCTGGACAAGCCGCGACTTGCCGATGCCCGGGTCGCCCATCAGCAGCACGACTCGACCCTGACCTTCGGTGACCTGCTCCCAGCAGTCGCGAAGCAGGCCGAGTTCCTGCTCGCGCCCGACGAGTGACGTGGGACCGACCCCGGCGGACCGTTCGTTGCGCGGCGGCATGTCGGGACGCAGCACCGCGAAGCTGTCGGGTCCGCGCGCAGCGCCGGTGACCTGCCAAACGTGCGCGGGGACGTCAGACCCCTTGATGGCGACATTGCCGAGGTCGCGGTAGGTGAACCGGTCGCCGGCCAACCGCCTCGTGTTGTCGGAGATGACAATCGTGTCGGGCTCAGCCAACGCCTGGAGGCGAGCGGCCAGATTCGGGGTCTCTCCCAGAGCCGTCTGCTCCCGAGCGGCGCCGGCATTGACCAGTTCGCCGACCACGACGAGTCCGGTCGCAACACCGATACGCACGCCGAGGCGCTGGTCCAGCGCGCTCAACTTCCCCACATTCGCCACGAGCGCCAGGGCGGCGCGCACGGCACGCGCGGCATTGTCTTCGTGGCCATGGGGATAGCCGAAGTAGACCAGGGCACCATCGCCCATGAATCGAGCGACGAACCCATCGAACTGCCCTGTCGTGTCGGCGACGCACCGATGGTACGCGCCGATGACGGTGCGCAGATCCTCGGGATCGAGGTGCGACGACATTTCCATCGATCCGATCAGATCACAGAACAGGACGGTGAGCTGGCGGCGCTCCGCGGGTTCGCCGGCGTGGTCGCGCAAGGACCGAGCTCCCGCCGGCGACGGTGCCGACACGTTCGCGTTGACGCCGCGGGCAGCCACCCGGGTCCCGCACTCCGGGCAGTAGTTCGCCGTAGCGGGGCAGATGTACCCGCAAGCCGGGCAGGTGAACGGCGCCGGCGCGCCGCACTCAACGCAGAACCTGGCCGCCTCCGGAAGCGGGGCGTGGCAGTTCGAACACTTCATCGCATCACGGCCCGAGTTTGCAGCGTCGATCATCGGAACGTTGCTCTGCCATCCCACCGAGGGGTCGCGCCGCACCGTCCAATGTCAACCGTCTCAGGCACGATCGATTTTCGGGACGGACCGGTTACGGGTCGGCGTTCCTGCGGGCAGACCGGGCGGCCGTCAATCCGGAGTGTCAACGGCTTCCAGCCACGCGCAACGCAATCTCCTGCGGCATTCCACCACCTCGGTTTCGTCCGGGATTGCCCCGGCCCGCAACAGGAGCAGAGGAGCGAAGCGATGACGTGGACCCCTGGCGCATCGCAATGCGGACACGGGCGCGCCCGTGATGTCCATGTCGGGTCGGCCATTGCCGTCGAGTTGCTGCGGCCACACCACGTCGCGCGTGGCGACGCGTGCAGGAATCATCCAGAAATCGCCCGTTCTGTATTCGCCGCCGACGTCGAACCACACCTCGACGCCCTCCTCGACCTCGAGCCAGCCTCGCGCGCGACCATCCGGTGTGTCGTCCTGCTCGACGATCGGCAACGCGCCACCGTATTCCATCCGTCCCGGGTGGTCCCAGCGCCGCAGCAGCGGATGACGGGCGAGTTCAACATTGTCGACGACGTCTGCAATGGACCCACCGCCCGGCAACTGCAACGCCACCGTGTCCGCATCCCGATCGATCCCGACCACCTGCGCCAACGTGCCGGGCTCGCCGCGCATGACGATGGCGTCGTCGACGAACTCCACCCAGTTGCCGACCGCGAGACCGCGGTGCCCGTCCCAATGCAATTCGCCCACCGTGACCTGCCCGCCCGTTACGGTGCGAACCGGGAAGGCCACGGCACCGTTGTCGCGCGACCATTTGAATGTCGCCCCACCGCGAGTTCCCGCCTGACCGCCACGATGGATCTCGACCCGATAGAGTCGGTTCTCGATTCCGCGATACCCACCGGCAACGGACGTGGTGCAATCGCTTCTCGTTCGGGCGCGCAGTCTGCCGCTGCCCAGAGGCGGCAGCGCCTGCAAGGCCTCGGCGCTGAACGCATCGTTGCCCTCTTCCGCCCTGAGAATGCGCACGCACCAGACGACCTGCGCGCGTGTCGACGTATCGACACCACCGAGCGCCACATCGCGGATGGCGGGAGCTTCGAGCACGGTGACGTGCCGTTCCCACACATCGAGAAAAGCCAGCCAGGGTCGGCCGCCATTCCAGTCGCCCGTCGTCGCACTCGTGCGCGTGAAGCCCAGCTGCTCGGTCAACAGTCGAGGGCATTCGTTTTCAACGAGCACGCCGTCGACATAATACCGACCGGCACCTATGACAGCGTCACCGGCCGCGAGGGCCGCAACGAGTGCGGCGCGTCGCGACGAATCCGGCTCGATGGCGGACCATCTCGCTGCACGCGCCTCTGGCGTCAGGCGCGCAAGTCGCTGCGAAGGGATGATTTCGAACCCGCAGCCGACGTCGGGGCCGCCGTGCGCGCCGAAGACGTCTCGCGCGACGTCGCGTATGGCGGCGCGCATGATGGCGCCCTGCTCGTTCCAGTCGGCATCGGTTTGCGCCCGCCCCTGCTGCATCAGAACGCCGCTATAGTGGTTGCGGCGTTCGAAGCTGTCGCGAGAGAAATCACCTTTCATGGCTGTGTTCTCGAATCAGGGATCCCGGCCGTGCGGGCCGTTTGGCGCGGACAACGGCGATGCGGTGAATCCTGCACCCGCGGGCATCGATTCGCTTCGAAACCGCTCGATCCGCGCCGACGGTCCGATCCACGATACGCCGCCGATGGCGGCGCGGCAACGCCAGTATTCGCGCCGGCGAGCCGCTGCGAGAAGCCCATCCAGGCGCTGGCCCGCGTCGGTGACTGTCGCAAGCTATGCCGAATGGCATAGAGCCTGCGACCGTCGAATGTGGCAATATGTCCGATCGCAGACATACGGCAGCGGGATTTCCCGCCTCGGCAATGAACCGATGACGTCGCCTTCGAACCGTCGCGGCAATGCACGACGCGGGCGCCTGGCCCAATCCTGGTGCGTCAGCGGCGCGGCGTTCGATCCACGACTTCAAACACTGTGGCTGGAGATGGACCAAACCGGACGTCGATTGTGACCGATTCCTTCTGCCCCCGGCTTTCCCAAGCCATGCGCCTGCTGCCGCTCTTGCGCCAGCACGTCGTCGCCGCGTCGTCGAGGCATTCGTTGCCGACCGGGGTATCGATCGAACTGATGCCGATTGTGGAGGATGGCCTTTTCGGTTTCGAGTTCGTTCCTGCACGGCATGCCAATACCTATGTGATCGTCGGCTGCAACGCGCAGGGCGTGCCGATGCTGCGCAAGACCGTGTACGACGTCGATGCCCGGAATGCGCTGCAGCTGGTTGTCGTCGACGGCCATACGCTGTCTCGACCCGAGCGCAAGATGCTCT